>PDWJ01001073.1_pt1 | contig 35485 bp, 32 predicted proteins | sample 1430881 | NCBI WGS metagenome assembly PDWJ01 (sample SAMN01162460, study PRJNA174530) | Oral metagenome, whole genome shotgun sequencing project. | biome: Marine environment; feature: Marine mammal; material: Swab sample of the gingival sulcus; isolation source: swab sample of gingival sulcus...
ATTTTCAGCAGACATACAAATATTTGGCAGATGTCTGGACGATTTTCGATAATTCAGGAAGAATTCCTGTAATATTAGATGAGTCAACGGGGCAAGAGGATGGATTATGAAAAAATATCATAAATATTCATTGTTGGGCTTTCAAGCACTGAAAAGAGCTACAGAACAAGCCATTAAAGAAGCCCAAATACACAATTATAAAGTTCCTTATTGGAAAGACGGTAAAATATTCATCGAAGTATCCGAGTTAAATTCCGAACAAGCCGCTACAGCCCACCGGGGGTAGCTAGCGGACTTTTGAACCTGCTTGGTTTTTGAAGAAACTTGGCTTTTACAAGGCGAATGGATATATAGAATATGACAGGCACAAGAGAAACCTGGCGGTTGATATTTATTGCAGGGAGTCTGGTAATTGTGGATCAGGCAACCAAGTGGATGGTTGTGCGTTATCTGCCCTTGCACCATGAAATTTGCCTGGTGGACAATTACCTGAACCTGACCCATGTGCTCAATTCCGGGGGGGCTTTTGGCTTGTTGGCTTCCTCTTCTGACTGGGTGCGGAAAACGGTTTTTCTTTTGTTTGCCTCTCTGGTGGCGGCGGGAATTTTATGGATGTACAAGAAAACTGCCGGGCAATCCTTTCTCTGGTCATTGGCCCTTGCTTTGCTGTTTGGCGGTGCTTTGGGTAATCTCATTGACCGTTTCCGCCTGGGTGTTGTCATTGATTTTGTGGATGTCCATGCAGGGAATCTTCATTGGCCGGCATTTAACGTGGCAGACTCGGCCATTACCATGGGCATGGGAATCATGGCCTGGTTTTTTCTTACCAATAAACTTCCTGATCTGTCGTAAAGGATGGTAATATGCATCCAATATTACTGAGCATTGGCGGTATTACCCTTTATACCTACGGGCTGTTCGTTGCCCTGGGGTTTCTGGCCGCAGTCTGGTTTTCTAAAAAAAATGCCAGATGTTATCATATCAATCCTGATGATATTTCTGATGTCTTTCTTGTGGTTCTGGTGGCAGCGGTGGTGGGGGCAAGACTCTTGTACGTTGCCATTAACTGGCCCTATTATGCAAAAAATCCCATGGAAATTTATCATATCTGGTCCGGCGGACTGGTATTTTTCGGAGGATTTATGGCGGCGGTGTTTGCGGCCCTGATTACGGTCCGGTTCAAGGGCCTTCCCGTGTGGAAGACCGCTGATATTATTGCGCCGGGCATTGCCCTGGGCCATTGTTTGGGCAGACTGGGCTGTCTGTTTGCCGGGTGCTGCTATGGAAAGGTCTGTGATCTGCCTTTTGCCATTACATTTACCCATCCTGAAAGTCTTGCGCCCCAGGGGATTCCCCTGCATCCGACCCAGGTGTATATGGCGGTATCCAATTTCCTGCTGTTTCTCATTCTGGTATGGCTGCAACAGCGCAGAAAATTTCACGGCATGGTTTTTTTCTCCTATCTTCTCCTTTATTCTGTATTTCGTTTTTCAGTGGAATTTTTCAGAAACGATGACAGGGGCTATTTTCTGGGAACCCATTTATCCATGTCCCAGGGGATTTCCATTGTGGTTGCCCTGATTTCCCTTGTGTGGATGATCAAACTTGCCGGGTCTGCCAATGACAGCCGTTAAACACGAACAATTTCCCTCTTTTTTGCAGACAGCCACCCTTTCGTCTTTGCCAAAAATCATTCTCATCTGCGGAGAACCTTTTTTGACCCAAAAAGCCTTTGAAGCCCTGGCAGATATGGTTTTACAGGAGGATTCCAGACAGTTTGGTGTGGAAACTGTGGACGGCGCAAGCGTTTCTTTGGGAGATATCATCGAACAGCTTACCACGTTTTCCTTTTTTGATTCTCCAAAACTTGTCACGGTAAAAGACCCTCCTTTGTTTTCTTCTTCCGGACCCCAGGGCAGTTCCTATGGCCCGGAAGAAACAAAGCGGCTTGTGAATCTGTCTTCGGCCAGTATCCCTGCCAATCATTTTCTGGTGTTTATTTCCAGGGATATGGACAGGCGCAGGAAAATTTACAAGGAACTGGAACCCCATGTCCTCATTGTGGACTGCACTGTGCCCGCAGGTTCCCTGAAATCGGATCGTGATGCCCAGGTAAAAGTTGTCCGTTCCATTGCAGAACAGCTGGTCAGCCAGGCCCAGAAAACCATGGAATCAAGGGCATTGCAGGAACTCATGAACCGGGTAGGGCCTTCCTGTCAGAACATTGCCGCCAATGTGGAAAAACTCATTGCCTTTTCCGGCAGACGATCCTGTATTACCCATGAAGATGTTCTGGCATTGGTAAAAAGGGAGAAAAAAGACCCCATTTTCAGTTTTACCAATGCCGTGCTGGAAAAGAATGCGGACAAGGCCTTGTTTTACCTGTCATCCTTGCTTTCCGATCAATTTCATCCCCTGCAGATTTTGAAATCCCTGGAAAATCAGATCCGCAAGGTCCTTATTGCCAAATATTTTTTCACAGGCCCGGATTCTCCGGTAAAAACAGGGGGACTTTCGGGTATGCCCTTTCAAAGATTTACCAGGGAGGTTGCCCCTGCCATTATTGCCAGGGATGCTTCCGTGGAAGAGGCCTTGTCTGAAGAGTTCCTGACTCCTGCCGTTCCTGAAAAAAAGAAAAAGAAACTGCCAGCTTCTGATCTTTTGCTTGCGCCCAACCCAAAAAATTTATACCCTGTTTTCCAGGTTTGTCAGAAATCGGAACATTTTACCCGTAAGGAACTGGAGTCGGCCATCATGGAGCTTGCTGATATGGACTATCAATTCAAAACCTCTGCCATCCCGCCGGTAATTGTGATAGAGCATTTTATCATTGGGTTTTGTGCTTCGGCCAGCCGGCCATCCCCAGGCCGCTCCTGATTCCTGCATTCCCAAAAGGAGACCCTGCCATGCGAAGAAAAACCAAAATTGTCGCCACTGTTTCCAATCTGAACTGCTCAAAGGAATTTATCCAGACCCTGTTTGATAATGGAATGAATGTAGTGCGTCTCAATACGGCATATATGACCCATGAGAACGCAAAAGAGGTAATAGATGCGGTTCGTTCCGTGTCCCGTAAAATTGCCATCCTGCTGGATACCAAAGGCCCGGAAATCCGCACCTGCCCGGCAAAATCCCCCCTGAAAGTCACACACGGGGATCTGATCAGAATCAAGGGAGACCCGGAAGGGCTTTCCCATGAAGATGTAATTTGTGTCTCCTATAAGGATTTTGTGGCAGATATTCCCAAGGGAACCTTTATTCTCATTGACGATGGGTGCATTGCCCTGACTGTTGTGGACAGGGATGAAGAGTTTCTTACCTGCCGGGTGGAAAATGATGGACAAATCCAGGCCCGGAAGAGCATCAATATTCCCTCGGTTCATGTAAAACTGCCGGCCTTGAGTGAAAAAGACAAAAAATTCATTGAGTTTGCAGCGGATATGGAAATTGATTTCATTGCCCATTCCTTTGTCCGGAACCGGTTTGACGCAATGGCGGTTCAGGAAATTCTGGACAAAAAAAAGTCTCCTGCCAAAATCATTGCCAAGATCGAAAATCAGGAGGGCGTGGAAAATCTGGATGAAATTCTGGATCATGTGTACGGGGTAATGATTGCCAGGGGGGATCTGTCCATTGAAATTCCCACAGAACAGATCCCCCTGATTCAGAAAAGCATCGTGAAAAAATGTATTGAGCGCAGGCGCCCCGTGATCGTGGCAACCCAGATGCTTCACTCCATGATGACATCTCCCAGACCCACCAGGGCGGAAGTGTCGGATGTGGCCAATGCCTGTCTGGACGGAGTGGATGCCCTGATGCTGTCAGGTGAAACCGCTTCTGGCCAGTATCCTGTGGAAGCGGTGCAGACCATGTCCAAAATCGCCCTTGAGGTGGAAAGCAAACACAGCAGTTTTGTGAACGTGCCCTATTCATTGGAAAACAAGCGCACCGCATACCTGGCAAAGGCCGCGGTAAAGGCTGCATTCCGCCTGGATACCCAGGGCATTGTGGCAGATTCTCTGACCGGGAAATCCATTCTGGCCCTGGCTGCCTACAGGGGAGACAACCCCATTTATGCCCAGGTGTATGATGAAAAGGTCATGCGCTGGCTGTCCCTTTCCTTTGGGGTATATCCCGATTATATTCCCTTGGAAAAACAGCCGGAAAAAGCTCTGCAACGCTCCATCTGCCGATTGGTTGACCAAAAGACCATCCAGGAAGATACCTTGATTATCATTCTTGCCGGAAGTTTTGGCCCCAAATACGGCGCATCTTACATTGAGGTGTCCACGGCGGGAAGTTTCAGGGAAAAATTCGATTCCCTTGGGCATGGGGAGTAGTTTTTTTTGGGAACCGCAAGACAGCCTTTTTTTGCAGAAAAGAGTACTTAAAAAATCATGGGATTCATGGTACTAATGGTTTATGTATCAACCCCTTAGGAAATGTTGAAAGACAAATCATAAAAACTGGACGGTACCTTTGGGATTTCATCACAAAATTGAACGAAGAAGAAAACGGGATTTTGCTTCCCGGCTGTTTATTCTGTTAAGTCTGTTGTGCTGGGTCTTGTTTATTGGTGGGCTTATCATTTTTCATTGGGCCCGGCCGGAGTTTGTAACCGTATTTGATCGTTTTTATCATCTCCAGCTGCGAACCCAGTGGGACTATCAGTATGTGACCTATATGTTTTATACCATTGCCGGAGGGTTTTCCATTTCCCTTGTTGCCCTTCTTCTGGGGAGGATTCGTGGAAGAAGAAGAACCGATTACAAGGGGCATCTGATCTTTTTGGGCTGTTTGTATGCGATCATGGGAATATTAACCGTCATGTTAATTTCCCGCATTTCTTCCTGATTCCTCAGATATTGCATCCCGTCCGCTTAAGATTTCCTCCAGGACAACCGAATAGAATACAGGGTGCTTTGGAAATCCCTGTATTTTGTTCATATCCGAGTCGGGGTACAGAAAAAAATGTTCCACAGACATATACCTGATATTCTGAGGAAACATTTTTTCCTGTAACAAACCAATGGTACCCTGCAACGCATACGTAAAAATTCCAAAAGATTTTGGAGGCTGTTATATGTTTTTCATGAACAAAGGTGCCGTCATGGATCAGCAAAAGAAGACTGGTTTTGACTTTTGTCTTGGCTGTGGGCGTACGGCCCTGTGGAGTTGTTTTCTGTTTCTGGCCATTGGTGTTGGGCAATTATGTTCCGTTGATTCTTGTTTTGCCAGGGATTATATCGTTGAATTTGTAGAAGAACATTACAATGAATCTCCGGCAGACTATAATGCTCCGCCAGTCATTTATCATTCTATCCAGGTGCTTTCCCATGCCGGGCCAAAATTGCTGATTCTCACCGGTTCCAAAGGGCCTTATCGTAACTGGCTGCGGCAGTATATTGCCCGCGATAAACAATTTATTGTGCAGATTCCTGATGCGGAAAATCACAGATTTATCTCTTCAAAAGCCTATAAAATTGAAGTAACAGATGTGCATCCCATGAACCGGAGCAAATGGCGGTTTACCGGAGGCGATGGCCATAACGCTCTGCCTTTGCTGTCTGATCAGTCCTATGTCATGGTTGTGGATGATAATTATCAGCGCAGTCAGTTGATTGCTTCTGTTATCAGAAAGATAGGTTACGTGCCCATGGTGGCAGAAAATTCTGACAATGCCCTTTCGGCCTTTCGAAATCAGCCGGAAAGATTCTCCATGATTATTGCCAATTATGATACTCCGGGGATGGGTACACAAACATTTGTTGAAAATGTACTCAGGATGGATCAGAAAATTCCAATAGTTGTGGAAACCGGATATAAGAATAAGGCAGTCAGGGAAAAATTTACTGCCAGATTTGCCGGCGCATCTACGGTTGTTTTCAAGTCAATGGCCCTCGAAGATTTGAGGAATACCATTCTTGGCCTGGTAGGTAATGGGAAAAATGCAAAAGAGGAGGTCTAGGTTTCCCATGAAATGCAAAACCGGATTCTTCTCATTCTGGCTGATGGCTTTTGGTATTTTGTTGTGCCTCATGGTGTATTGTCCGAATGTGAGTTATTGTTCTGATTATAACGCCTATGAGAGTGGCCTTTCCAATTTTGTTACCTGTGAAATGACCAGAACCGGGGCCATTTCTTATTTTGAAGGCAAGCCGTTTATCATTACCATGATAGATCTTTTTCGTGTCCAAAAAGAGGGCAATCTGACCATCCTCACGGGTGCAGTACGGTGTAGTGTGGAAGAAACCTTTCATGTTTTGTACGTTGCCCTTGGACTTGAGACCATTCTGGGCGAGGAAAAGGTTTCTTATTTCCTCGTTCGTAAAAAGGATTTCTCTATTCTTGCCACGGAATTGCTCAAATATCCCTATAAGGAGCGATGCCCCTGGGCTCGGTATTGGATTGATATTGATTAAGGGGTCTCTGGATATTGTAGTCACGGGATTGAAGCCCATAGAAAAATACATCGGATCTGAACAGCAACTAAAAATGAGGAAGTGTTCTTGGCGTATCTTGTTGCAATGCTGCTCCCCAAAGCTACCGCCTGATTTTATACGTATTTTATTTCCATAGCATCCACTATTGTCAATGCGTTGTTCTCGCTACTCTCTCGCAAAACGACTTTGAAGACTTCATATATTGTGATAACTGGAACGATCAAGGAGGCTTCGTCCTCAATCACAGGGGCAAACTTGTCAGCATTCTGTCCTCCAGACAAGTATTCAAGCCATCCAGAAGAATCAACAATATTCATATTCTATCACCTTCACGGGTAAAATCTGTATTGATTCCTTTAAGAAACCCTTTCAGTTCAGAAATTGGTCGATCAGGTATCAATTCAATACGGCGATTGTATTCAATGACACGCATCTTTTGTCCGGGCTTTACCTCCCAAGACTCACGAACCTTCTTTGGTATGACAATCTGGTATTTTGGCGACACTGTTACCGTTGGCATAGCTTCTTCCTTATCGATTTTGTTGACGGCCATCGATCAAAGCAATCAATACAAAAAAACTCATTAAAAAAACAATAAACAAAAGAGCCCACATCTGTCTTCTGATTGCCAGACTCTCTGGCTGGAAATCGTCAATTTTTTTCTGGTTTTTTCCTGGAACTGTTTCATTTTCCGTTCGCTTGCCTGCCTTTCCTCCTGGAGTCTTTGAAAGCCCATTTCGGTCAGTTGTGTCATGATATAACCTCCTGTACCCGTCTGAATCGACATGGCTGTATTTTATGGAAATACAAGTTGAAAACAAAAAAAATATGTGAATCAAAAGGATACGTATCAGGATGCTGCCAGAGAGAATAAGGGTGCTCCTGCCTGGACAGGAGAGCCGGGGACAGCAAGACAGGAAGACACCAGGCGGCTGGGCAAAAGCAGCACCAGGGTGGAACCCATGGCAAAATATCCCATTTCATGGGTCTGGGAAACCTCCTGTTCAATGGCAACTTTCTGACCCCGCGGCAATGGTGAAGGATGCAGATTCATGTGGATACCGCCCACAAAGGCGGCGCCCACTGCCACGCAATACCAGGTGTGGCCGCGGGTTTCCATGCAGGAGACCACACGCTCGTTGCGGACAAAGAGATTGTCAATACAGGAAAGCCCCAGACGATTCACGGGAAACAGGCGTTCTCCCAGATGGCGCAGCCACAAAAGCCGGGCATCCAGGGGATAGTGAAACCTGTGGTAATTGGACGGGGCAAGGTAGATCACGGCAAGATGAAACTCCCTGGAAAAATCCAGGGATTCTCCTGTGAGAGCGGACAGGGAATAGGTGCTGCCCTTTATCTGTACAGCCTGATCAGAAGTGATCTGCTGGACATGGGACAAAATGCCGTCCGCCGGGGACACAAGACAATCAGGCGAAGGGACAGGGGGGCGGACACCGGGATCCAGGGGCCGGGTAAAAAAAGCGCCAAGGCTTTCATAATCGGCAAAATTCCCCTGGAACTCGTCCATGGAAATCCGGTAATACCGGGCAAAAATACGGATCATGGCCAAGGTAAGCCACCGGGGACGGGTTATTCTTGTCAGATGCCCGTACAGGCGGCTTACCACCGGGCGGGAGATCAGGGATAACACCCCGGCCGCAGCTTTTTTCTGGATATTCTGTCTGTTCATGATAAGAGGTTCTTTCTGAGCAAATCCAGGGCCGAAGCCGCAAACATCTGCTTGTTCTGGAAGCGGTCGGCAAAGTGAAATTCATGGCGAACGGACAGGGCAAGGCCGTCGGGTCCGGCAAGACCGATGCACACGGTTCCCACAGGCTTTTGTTCCGTGCCTCCGCCGGGGCCTGCAATGCCGGTGGTGGAAAGTCCCCAATGGGCCTTTGCAGCTTTTTTTGCGCCCAGGGCCATCTCCAGGGCGGTTTGTTCGTGGACAGCACCGTGGGTTTCCAGGGTGGCAGGAGAAACCCCAAGAACAGATTCCTTGGCCTGATTTGCATAGGTAACCGCGCCCAGCAGAAAATACCCGGAGGAACCCGGCACATTGGTCAGCCAGTTGGAAACAAGACCTCCGGTGCAGGATTCGGCAAGGGCAAGGGTCTGGCCTTTTTGTTCCAGCAATTTTCCCACCTGGGCCTCCATGGAAAGTCCTTGTTCTGACACGATATTTTTTCCGAAACGCTCCTGGATCAGCTTTTTTGCCCTGGCAAGGCCGGGGTTGTCATGGGCAGCCATGAGCCTGAGTTCAACACAGGGAAAGGCAGCCCGGAATCCCAGGCAGATGTCCGGGAATCTGTCGGGGAAATCCTTTACCAGCCTTGCGGAACCTGATTCTCCAAAACCAAATACCGTGAAGCGATGGATTTTCTGGCGCTTTCCTCCCCTTTCCAGAACCAGGGCACGGATTCGGGGAAGAACGCAGGTTTCAAACATGGGCTTCATTTCTCCGGGCACACCGGGCAGAAAAAAGCACAGGCATTTGCCAATGGGCAGATAAAACCCCGGTGCAGTTCCCCATTGGTTGACCATAACCTCTGCCGGGGATGGCAGCATGGCCTGTTTTTCATTTTCCGGGCCCAGGGCATAGCCTTTTTCCTTCATATAGGAGGTCATGGACGAAAGGGCCAGAGGATTCAGAACCAGGGGCTTTCCGCAGGCCCTGGCGCAGGCGGCAGGGGTAAGATCATCTGCCGTGGGGCCGAGTCCTCCGGTAAGAATACAGATGTCTGCACGTTCTGCAGCCCGGATCAGGGCACGGGAAATCTCCTCCACATCATCCAGAACCGTCTGAATCCCGGACACCCTTATATTTTCACGGGTAAGGCCGGCGCAGAGAAATGCGGAATTGGTATCCACAATGTCTCCCAGCAATATTTCATCTCCGGTGGAAATAATTTCTGCAATCATGGATGTCTGATGTTATCCTCCTATCGAACCAGAATATTGATACCCGGATATATGGGTGCATCCCTGGAAAGGCTATTGAGTTTCCGCAATGCCGCCACAGAGGTATTGTATTTCTGGGCAATGGCCCACAGGGTTTCTCCCTTTTTTACCGTGTGGAACATGGGCACAGGTTTTCTGGATTTTTCCAGGGCTGGTTTTCTGGTCAGATTGGCCACGGGTTTCCCGGCAGTGGTACTTTCCCCATTGGCACTATTCACGGTTTTTTCTGCCGGGGCAGCCCCATCCGGATTCCGGGAACCCGGCTTTTCAGAAAGGGCATCCACCTTTTCTTCCACGGTGTTGATCCTCTGCTCCACGGCAGTGATCCGGGGAATCTGGGCATCCACCTTGAGCATGAGTCCTGATTCCACACGGGTAATTTTCTGTTCCAGGGCAAACAATTCCTTGCTGGTGCCGGCAGGGCGGGTTTGGGTTTGTGCCTGGGTTTCCATCTTTGCCATTTTTTCTTCCAGGGCCGCAATTCGTTCTTCCAATGGATTGGGACGGTCAGGAATGGGAATCTTGTTTTTTACAAGTTCGGACTCCGGGGTTCGGAAAAATACAAAAAACACCACCAGGGTTACCAGCAAGGCACCGATAAAAATAAACAGCAGTTCGTTTCTCCGTAAAAGGGAAATGCTTTTGTCCGGGCCACAGGGATTCCTGCCAGATGGATTTTGCCCGGCAGGCTTGTCTCCGGCAGGAATCTTCCCGTAGGGGTTCTGTTTGGAAAAAGGGACTTTCTGGGCCATATTTCCTCCTGATGACAGGGAATTTATTTTATCTGTTCAAATCATCAATCCATTGGGGCGCAAGACTTTTGGGCGCATGGTTGACAAAATAGGTATCGGTCATGCCTGCAATGAAATCCCGGACCATTTCTGCATGGCTGTGGCTCTGGACATAAGAGTCGTCCATGTCCTTCAAAAATTCCGTAAACACAATGGATTCCCGGTTGTCATTGGCAAGGTCTGTCAGATAGGTATCAAAAAAATACCGGAAAATATCCTTGATCCCTGTAAGATGGCGCTTGATGGCCGGATTGGTGTAAATGGCCTTGTAATTAAAGCGTTTCAGGCTTTCTAAGGCCTGGGCGGTCTCCGGGGAAAATGCCAGGAAGGGTTTTCCCAGACTGTTGGCAATAAGGTCGGTTACCAGGGAAAATACAATGGTTCCGTTGGTTTTGCCCAACATTTTTTCCGCATCTTTTGGAATCTGTTCCCTTGCAACCACGCCAAGGCGAATGGCATCTTCCAGATCCCGGCCAATGTAGGCAATGGAATCGGCCATACGCACCGCACAGCCTTCCAGGGTCATGGGAACAAGATCCAGGGCAGGATCGGCCTGACAATTGCGAATGCGGATATCCAGCCGGGTAAAAGCCTGCTGAATATCGGCCTGTTCCTGGTCGGAACCGGAATCGGAACCAGAACCGCCGGAGAAAGCCCAGGCGGCATCGGGCGCAAGCCTGTTTGCCGCAGCCTCTCCATTGTGGCACATGATGGCATCCAGGGTTTGCAGGGTCAGGTTCCATCCTCTGCCCTTGCGCTCGATCCTGTCCAGAAACTGGATGCTTTGCAGATTATGGCAGAATCTTCCAATGCCTGCTTCCTGGGTCAGCCCGGATAAAAAATGCTCTCCGTCATGGCCAAAGGGGGGATGTCCTATGTCATGGCCCAGGGCCGCAGCTTCGATCAAATCCTGGTTCAGGCCCAAAGCTCTTCCGATGGTTCGGGCAATTTTTGACACCATTTGCACATGGAGGCCCCGATAGGTCAGATGGTCGTTGCGGATCAGGGAAAATACCTGGGTCTTGTCAGGATACCGGGTAAAACCCAGGGAATGGAGAATCCGGTCGGCATCCACAGAGAAACTCTGTCGGAACTCCGTATCTTGCCGGGGTTCGTGGTGCCGTCTTACAGCGGAAGTGGAAAAACAGGCAAAAGGCCGCAAAAAGCCTTGCTCCCTGTGGTCAAGGGAATCTTTTATGTGTCTGATTTTTGCAAGATTCTGCTCAATCATTATCAGATTTTCAATTGTTTTGTAATATTATCCACAATCCCGGAAAACGCCCTGGTAAAGGCCGTATCCTTTCCTTCCAGCATCAGAGGCGTTCCTGCATCGCCGGAAACCACCACCTGGGGATCAAAGGGAATGGAGCCAAGAAAGGTCAACCCCTGTTCCTTTGCCGTTTTTTCCCCTCCCCCGGTTTTGAACAGATCAATCACCTCATTGCAATGGGGACAGCAAAATCCTGCCATATTCTCCACAAGCCCAAGGGTTTTGAGCTTTACGGTCTTACAAAAGGAAATGGATTTTCTCACATCGGACAAGGACACCTCCTGGGGTGTGGTCACAATCACTCCAAGGGCTTCGGGGATATTCTGGACAACGGTCAAAGGTTCGTCCCCTGTGCCGGGAGGAGCGTCAATGACGAGAAAGTCGAGATTGCCCCATTCCACCGAGCCGATAAACTGCTGGATCATCCCGGTTTTGGCAGGGCCGCGCCAGATAATGGCCTGGTCCTTTTCCTGCATCAGGGCCTGGACAGAAACCACCACAAGGTTTTCACTGACCTGTTTGGGCAGAATCCGCTGCTGATCCGGGGTAATATCCAGTAAATCCGTCACCCCCAGCATCTGGGCAATGGACGGGCCGTGGACATCCACATCCATGAGACCGGTACGGTATCCTTTTTTTGCCAGGGCTGATGAAAGATTGGCCGCGACACTGCTTTTTCCCACACCGCCCTTGCCGCTTAAGACAAAAATCTTGTGGGTAATTTTTGCCAGGGTATCCCGGATCATTGCTTCCTGTTCATTTTGCCGGTTTGCGCTTTTCTGCTGGGATGGGCAGGCTGCGCCTTTTTTTGCACTTTCCATGTTATCATGAATCATGATTGAATGTTTCCTCCTTATCCCTGGTGTACCATACAATGCCGCCTGCGGCATTGTATGATGTTCAGGGGATAAATATAATACTATAAAATAAAAATGTTACACCCCAGGCAAAAAGATGTCTTATCTTTGCAGATGAAATACAGAGGCTTTGACAGGCACATCCGGTGTCCAATCTGTAATATCCAGGATCATCTCCTCTCCCTGGGGGTTTCTCACCGCAACCCGGTAAGGAATGCGGTATTGCCGAATCTGTTTCCACCGGGAAAATTCAATGGAATATATCATGTTCCCGGAAGGGGTTTCCATACGAATCTTGTGCATCCGTCCCTGGGCGTCCCAGGTAATGTTCTGGTGCAGGCCGTCTGTATCATTTTCCGTAGTCATGGTAACAGGTGTTTTGCTGTTCTTGCCTCCATGAAAGGAGCTTTTGGCCCTGACAAAGGAAGATATGGGCAGCTGGCCCAACAGCAGACGGACAACATGGTCAACCGGGACCTCCACAGGAAAAACATATCCGATGTTTCTGTTGGTAATATTTCTGACAGAGGCTTGTCCCGAAGATCTGCCCACACGGGATCTGCCGGAGGTTCCCGGAGAGGACGCAGATTTTTTGCCGCCGTTAAAGAGCATGGTTTCAATGGGAAGTCCTGCGTCCAGCAGGGTCAGCCTTGCCTGGGGCGTTGCCTGATTCCGGGCTGCCCAGATCATTTTGAACCGGGTTTTGAGCCTTTGGCTGTCTATGGTCAGCCATCCTTTTCCCCTGGCGGTATCAATGTCCTGGTTCCACTCCATTGCCTTGCGCAGCAGGATGCGGGGATATTCTTCCATGAAAAAGGAAACAGGCCTGTTTTTTTGCATACGTACAGCGCACCCTGCCAGGCAAACCATTGCTGCAAGAAAGGCCATACCCAGAAAACGAATCAGGAAACCCTCATTTTTCATGGGCGGTATCCATTTTGGCTTTCAATGCCTGTATTTTTTCTTTCATTCTTAGCACATCGTCCTGCCTGTTGTTGCCGTCAGCATGCTTTACAGCTTCCTGATAGACTTCAACCGCCCGGTGGGGCTGATGGATTTTTACATAGGCCTGGGCCAGATGATCGGCAATGGTCGGCTCATATCCAGTCATCCGGGCTGCATTTTCCAGATGGGTTACTGCGGTTTCATAGTCGCCTTTCTGAAAATACACCCAGCCCAGACTGTCCATGATATACCCGTCTTCCGGTTTGAGGGAAACGGCCCGCTGCACCAGATCCAGGGCCTTGTCCAGATGCTGGCCCATTTCTGCATAGGTGTAGCCAAGATAATTCAAGGCATTGGCATCTTCGGGCGCAAGAGAAATCAGGCGTTTCATGGTTTCAATGCATTTGGATTTGTTCTGTTTTCTGTCGTACAATTCGCCCAGCCGAAACAGCAGCATGGGGTTTTCCGGTTCTTTTTCCACAGAGGCAAGGGCCAGGGAAAATGCCTTGTCCACAAGACCTTGCGCATTGTAAAAGGAAAGCAGGTACAAGGTAATATCCACATCGTCAGGATGTTGTTCATGGCGTTCTTCAAGAAACCGGACGGCCTCTGCTGTCTGGTTTATCTCCCGGTACAAAAGGGCAATGTTCAATAGCACTTTTTTGTATTTGGGCAGGGCCGGACTGATGGCTTGATAACATTCCAGAGCCGCTGGAATGTCCTTTGCCGCCTCGTACATCATACCGGCAAGAAAGTTCAGATAATCATTGTCCGGTATGGCGTTTCGCAGCCGGGAAAATATCACACCCCCGTCTTTTGGGCGGTTGGAGGATATGAAATCATCTGCTGCCAGCATGAGCCAATGGGGATCGTCATTCACGGTGGCGATGAGTTTGTCAAAAATCTGGGCGGCCTGTTTGGTTTCTTTCTGACGGGAATACACCAGGGCCATTTCCATCCGGGCCTTTCGGTTTCCCGGATCAATGTCAAGGATCTCAAGATAAATCTCCTTTAACCGCCTGTCAGGATTCTGGTTTGTCTGCCGGACAAGCTCTGCCAGGCGAAACCTTGCTTCCAGAAGGTCTGGTTCCAGTTCAATGCTCCTGAGAAACGCCTTTTGTGCGCGGGCAAATTCCTGATTTTTCATACAGGCTTCTCCCAGATAAAACCAGGCCACATAATCGTCTGGAAGCTGCCGGGTCATCCGGGAAAATAATTTTACAGCGCCGGGAACATCCGGCGTTTCCATATATATTTTGCCCAGACGGAGCCAGGCTTCCTTGTGTTTGGGCGCAAGTTCCAGAATTCTTGTCAGGAGTTCAGACAATTCTGAAGAGGTTTGTTCCTTGTCCGCATCCAGGAGCAGCAAAAGATTTTCCGCATCATGGGGATTCTCTTTGGCAAGTTTCCGGGCAAGGGCAACGGCAAGATCGTGGTAATTTCCATTATTTTTGTTTTGCTCCTTATTGCTCAGGAACAGATACAGCCGGACCAGGCTCCGCTGTAAAAAAGCTGAATCAGGGTCTTTTTCAACGGCTTTTTTCAGATGGCTTTCCCCAAGAGACAACTGTCCCCGGGCAAGATTCATTTGTGAGGCAAGATAATGATACCTTGCCGAATTTGCTGACGACAGAGCCGCCCCTGGGTTTTCAAAAGTTTCCTGGACAAAAGGCTGCGCAAGTGGCCGGGCACCGGAAAACATGGCGGAGCATCCGGTAATGGACAACAGCCCCGGGACGCAGAAAAGGAATGGAAGAAACAATAAAAGAAAACAGGATCGTATCATTCTTATCATGGAGGCCCCATCCTCACGCATCATGGTCATACATGTCAAAATCCGGCATGTCCTTTTTGAAAAAGGTCTTCAGCTTTTTCAGGATATTGTTTTCAATCTGCCGCACCCGCTCCCTGGACACATTGTACTGCTCTCCGATTTCCTGGAGGGTTTTGGGACTGTCGGAAAAAATCCGCTGTTCAAAAATATCCAGTTCCCGTTCATTGAGGGTGTTCTTGAACTCATGGACCTTGGTATGCAGAATATCCTCAATCTGCTTTTTGGCCATCTGGTCTTCGGAAGAATCACCATCCGCATTGATAAATTCAATGCGTTCTGTATTGGAATCATCCTTTAAGGGTTCATCTAAGGATAAATCCCAGTTTGCCAGACGCTGATCCATGTCCACCACTTCCTTTTCCGTTACGCCGAGACGCTGGGACAAGAGTTTGGGGCCGGGATCAAAGCCCTGATCCATAAGAAGCTGTTTTTCCTTTTTTAACCGGAAAAACAGCTTTCGCTGGCCCTGGGTGGTGCCGATTTTGACCATTCTCCAGTTATCCATGATAAATTTAAGAATATACGCCTTGATCCAGAAGGACGCATAATAGGAGAATTTTACGTTTTTATAGGGGTTGAATTTTTTTACCGCCTGGACCAGACCCACATTGCCTTCCTGGATTAAATCCAGAAGATTCTGCATCCAGATCCGCTGGAACTCCATGGCGATTTTTACCACCAGCCTGAGATTGGAGGTGGTCATGATATAGGCAGCTTCCTGGGCTGATTCCTGGTCCTGGTCTTCCTGAATCCGCTGGCCGAGTTCGATTTCTTCTTCACGGGTCAGCAGCCGATAGCGGTTGATCTCATTCAGATAGCTCTGGATGGGATCAGGCTTGACAAGGGCCTTGGAAGAAGATGCAGAAGACGAGGACTGTCTGGATTTGGGTACGGGCAGCAGAAAATCCTTTTTGGTCAGTTTGTTCGCTGCTTTGGCAGCTGAAGGGGTATCTTCATTTTTTTTATTCATTGCAAAGAAAGCCTTTGTTGTTTTCAAAAAATTTAAGTATAGCATTATTGGAATATATATAAAAGACCCTGAGCCTGATCCCTGATCCACCATCAAAATGCCACCTGCGGCGTTGGCTGCGTCCGCATTCCCTTGGGTTGTATGTCTGATACGCCTCAGGGCCTGCTCCCCATTTTTGAGATCGGGCTGCCTTGCATCTGGCATCTTGCTGGTGATCAGGAAATAAACGTATGTTATATAAAATATAAATGTTATAAAATCAGGCGGTGGATTTGGGCGCAATCAAAATACCGCCTGCAATGCCTGTCCATGAGTCTTTCATGATAATCAGGCGATAAGGAGAAATATACCAAATGGAAAAACATGTGTTTTCAGATATGGAAAAAGAACGGCCCTTTATCAAAATGCACGGGCTGCGGAATGATTTTGTGATTGTGGATGCCAGAAACCAGCCATACACCCCATCCAAAGAACAGATTTCCCTGATCTGTGACCGCCACGAGGGAATCGGGGCAGATGAACTGCTCATTATTACCCCTCCTGCCGATCCTGAAAATCATGTAGCTATGAGTATTTACAATCCAGATGGGAAGGAAGTGGAAGCCTGCGGCAACGCGACCCGATGCATGGGGCTTTTTTTATACCGGGAAACCGGAAAAACCCGGACAACCATCGAAACCCTGGGCGGAGTGCTGACCTGTGAGTACAAAGGAGAGGGGAAGATTCGGGTTGAAATGGGAAAGATCCGAACCAGATGGGATGAAATCCCCCTGGCAAAGGAAATGGATACCCTGCATCTGGGTATTGAAAACGGCCCTTTAAAAGACCCTGTGGGAATGAATATGGGCAATCCCCATGCGGTATTTTTTGTGGAGGATTTTGACAATATTGATCTGGCAGCATATGGAAGGGAACTGGAAACCCATGATCTCTTTCCTGAACACGCCAATATCGGCATGGCCCAGATTCTGGATGACCAGACCATGAAACTTGTGGTATGGGAACGGCCGGGTATGCTTACCCAGGCCTGTGGTTCAGGCGCATGTGCGGCAGCAGCCGCAGCTGTGCGGAGGGGATTGTTACAGACCGACACCATCCGGGTTATCATGCCGGCAGGCTCCATGACCATTGAACTTACCAAAGACAACCGGGCCATCATGACAGGGCCTGCGGCCTTTTGTTTTTCCGGGATTTTGCCTGGATCTGTGTGTTCATAAATTGATTGGTGTTCATGACTCTTCCCTCATGATCTCCGGCTTGTATATCCATATCCCCTTTTGCCGGAAAAAATGCGCCTATTGCGATTTTTATTCCGTGGCAGACCTGTCCCTGGCAGAGGATTTCATAGGGACGCTTGTCAGGGAGATCGCCATGAGGGCAAAGGCTTCTGACGGGCAGGCAAATCAAAAAATCCAATCTCTGTATCTGGGAGGCGGAACCCCCTCGGCTCTTTCTGCTTCGGCCATTGCCGGCATACTGGAAACCGTGGACAAGTATTGGAAAATGACCGCAGGTACAGAAATTACCTGCGAAATCAACCCAGGCACCGTGGACAGGCAATACCTTTCCGCCTTGAAAGGCGCAGGAGTCAACCGTCTGTCCATAGGGGTTCAATCCCTTGATGACAAGGAACTTGCCTTTCTGGGACGTATACACGACAGGAACCAGGCTGCTGCAACGGTTGAACTTGCCTGGAACGCAGGGTTTGAAAACCTCTGCGCAGATATGATTTACGGCATCCGGCCCGGCCCGGACAGCCGGACAGCCCTGCAAGATACCCTGACGGCTGCCTCTGCCATGCCCCTGACCCATCTTTCCTGTTATATGCTGACCCTTGAGCCCGGCACACCCTTGTATGAAACCAGAAAGCAATCTCCTGGACGGTTTATTCCTGAAGAAACAAAAATGGATTTGTTTGTTCAGGTTTCGGATTTTTTGAAAGCCCAGGGGTTTCTCCATTACGAGGTATCCAATTTTGCAAAAAAGTCTCAATATTGTTCCATTCATAACCAGGGATACTGGAACGGGACGCCCTATCTGGGGTTTGGGCCGTCTGCCCATTCCTTTGCCATCACAGACGATCAGCGTCAGGTACGATTCTGGAATGTCAAAAATCTTGCCGAATATATTGCCCTTGTCCGTGGAGGACAGTTTCCCGTGGAAGAAACAGAGAACTTGACCTGGGAACAGCAGATGACAGAAAGAATCATGCTGGGATTGAGAACGAAAAAGGGACTTGATCTGGAAAGGTTTTATCAGAAGTTTGGCCGTGGATTTCAGCCCCAAATGGAATCATTGATAAAGGATATGGAAGCCGAAGCAATGGGGAAAAAAGCAGGAGGGGCCTTTTTTCTGAATACCAGGGGCTGGACGTATCTTGATCATATTACAGAAATTTTTGTCAACACCCTGCAATGAAAAATCTAAACACCGTCATCATTATATGGGCAAAATCAATGGTTGGTTTGAGAACATGAAATTAGCATATATTGGATTTTATAAAAATGCAAGAAACAGAAAAACACAGCCCCGGCAGGAAACATCCTGTCAGGGCTGGCATAATAATTTTTCAGGGAATTCGGATACGCGCCTGAAGGGGCCCGCGTCCTTTCCTGATCTTACGGTTACAGACGAAACTGCTTGACCATAGAGTCCAGTTTCCCTGCAAGTTCAGACAGATTTTCCGCCATGCGGGCAACCCTTGCCGATCCGGTTTTAACCTCTTCCACGGTCTGACTGACCTGGTTAATGTCCACATTGACCTCACCCACAACGGCAGACGTCTGGCTGACCCCTTCGGTTGCCTCCTGACTGCCGACTGCGGCCTGGGAAACATTGGCGGAAATTTCCCGGGTGGTGGCAGACTGTTCTTCAATGGCTGCAGCAACGGTTCCAACGACCTCATTGATTTCATTAATCATTTCCACGATTGATTGAATCGCATCAACAGATTCGTTGGTACTTTGCTGAACTCCGCCAATCCGGTTGCTGATTTCTTCGGTTGCCTCGGCCGTCTGCTGTGCCAGATCCTTGATTTCGCCAGCGACCACGGCAAATCCCTTGCCGGCTTCTCCTGCCCTTGCCGCTTCAATGGTGGCGTTCAGGGCCAGCAAGTTCGTCTGTTCCGAAATATCGGCAATGGTTTCAGTAACCTTGTTGATTTCTGCGGCAGCCTGACTGAGCTGGCCTACTTTTTCCGAAACAAAGGTTGCTTTTTCCACAGCCTCGGAGGTGGTCTGACTCCCTTTGGCCGTATTCCCGGCAATTTCATTGATGGTGGATGTCATCTGCTCGGCAGCCGCCACAATCATCTGCAATTTCCCGGAGGTTTCTTCTGCTGCTGCGGTAACGGTATTCATGGTGGCGGCCATTTCCTCGGAAGCAGCGGCAACGCTTGTGGATCGTTGTGAGGCCTCTTCTGCTCCAGCATTCATCTGGGTGGAAAGGGCAGACAAATCTGTAGAAGATTCGTTCAGGTCATTTACGCCAGCAAGAATCTCCCGGAACATCCTGGACAATCTGTCCACCATCTCATACATGCTCTTGTAAACGCCCTGCATTTCTCCAGGTTCCCTGCGAAACTGTATGGTCAGATTTCCATGGGAAATTTTATCGGCAATTTCGGCAATTTCCGAAGGGTCTCCACCAAGCTGCCCCAGCACACTGCGTAAAATCGGTATCATGGCAGCAATTCCCGCAAGAACCGCAATTACGGACACAATGCCGATGAAAATAACAGAACGGCTGTTGGAATCTTGGATTTTCGTGCCGAGTGCACTTCGGATTTCTCCAAATGACCCTTTCAGTTTTTTGCATTCTTTGTTTATCAAAGACCCGAATCTCCCACAATCGGCAATGGATTTCTGGGTTTCCACAACATAGAAAGCCAGTTTTTTCGCACCCTCTGCATAGTCTTTCCGGTATTTTTCCGCCTGATCAATTGTTTTGATCACATCCAGGGGAGCCATGTTGCGAAGGTTTTTCAGATTTTTCCGGCATTCTTCAATCCCTGCAAGGATATCGTCCATATCTTTCTGGCTGGTGCTGGCAAGGAATTTTCCCAAAGAAAGCCGCCCCAAAAGAAACCCTTTGACAGCGGCTCCGGCATAAAAAGCACCGGTGGAGTTACCATCCTTCTGGGCTTTTTCGGCAATTGCCGTAATAAAATTCGTCGTATTGATACCGTCAGAGGCGAGACGCTTTTGACTCAGATCATCTCTATTTTTCATATTCTCGACAATCTTCTCAAAGGAAGCGGCGTACCCTTTCAATTTCTCCTGGATAACCCCAAGCTCTTTTTGTTGGTCAGGGTCATCAAGCAGGCTCAATGAGGTTTTCGTCAATTTTTCCAGTACAAGAATATTCTCCCGGAATTCTTCAACATCCTCATTTTTATGGGAACTTAAAAATCGGACTGCAAGAAAACGATTTCTCATCAACGTTTCTTCTACCTCATTGATCAGGTCTGTGGCTCTTGACACTTTCTGGTAATTGGAAAACGCATTGGACGTTGTTTTGGCCGTGGAAAAGGAAATGATACTGATAAGGATGAGCAAGCCGATTACCAGGCTGAATCCAACGATCAGCCGGGTTTTTAATGTCATGTTCTGCCAGTTCATAATAGCCCCCCATAATTATGCTGTAAAATTCATGTAATAATTGTTTTTGGGATACCCGGAATCATTGGTTCTTCTGGAATCCGGCCAGCAGGCTGAAAATGGGATTCCAGCATACGAAAGTCATGCCCGTGATACAATTGTGTCGCCTCTGCCAACAAATCTGAATGATTCAAGATTCCCTTATCTTTTACTGTAAAAGTAAAAATAATAGATAAATACTCCCAGAGTCAAGTATAAAATATATTTTCCTATTTTATGAATATCTAAAAAATAAATAAAAAGATTTATGTCAAGAGGGGGAGGAAGAACCGGATGTTTTTTCTTTTTATAGCGCAAACCCTGTCAAGATAGAGTGAATATAAATTGAATAGAGTTCAAATAGTTATGTTAAAAATAAGCGGCAATAGAAAAAACAGACCAAACAAAGGGCTTTTGAAGTAAAGAAAGTTGTTCCTCTGATTTCCAGGAAGATGCCAGATGCAAGGCACCGATTCCGCATCCACGTAAGGCGTATTATGCATACAACCTGGGGGATGCGGGTGAAGGTAACGCCCCAGGTGGCATTCTGATGGTGAATCAGGGAGCAGCGAGGTAGTGGATTTTTTCATATATATCTGGTATATCTCCATCCCATGAAACAGATATACCCATTTCCTTCTGCAGAAGCGGAAAAACAGATTGAACACATTGCCGGAAGAGGCCTTGCATTTTCAGGAGACCTGTATCAGCAGGTGGCCGGGTATGTGGAAGATGTCCGGGTTCGGGGCGATGCCGCCCTGGTGGAATACACCAACCAGTTTGACGCAGGCAGCATTACCCTGGACTCCCTGAAGGTCACACCTGCTGAATTTGACCAGGCCATGACCCAGGTTGCGCCGGATTTTGTAACCGCTCTGGATCAGGCAATTTTGCAGCTAAAGGATTTTCATGAACGTCAGACGCAGAATTCCTGGATCACAACCCCCAGAAAAGGCGTGACCCTGGGCCAGAAAGTGCTGCCCGTTGAAAGCGCAGGACTCTATGCGCCGGGCGCCAAAGGGGGAAAAACCCCTCTGGTGTCTTCGGTGCTCATGGGTGCCATTCCTGCCAGGGTCGCCGGGGTAAAAATCATTACTCTTATGACACCGCCCATGAAAAACGGCAGGGTTAATCCCCATATTCTGGCGGCTGCAAAAAAAACCGGAATTACCCATGTGTTCAAGGCCGGAAGCGCCTGGGCCATTGCAGCTCTCGCCTACGGAACCAATCTTGTGCCGCGGGCCGATGTCATTGCAGGGCCGGGCAATATTTATGTGACCCTGGCCAAAAAAATTGTCGCAGGCATGGTGGGCATTGACATGATCGCAGGGCCCAGCGAAATTCTGATCCTTGCCGATGATAGTGCCAATCCTGCCTTTATCGCAGCAGATCTTCTGTCCCAGGCAGAACATGATCCCATGGCCTCGGCCATTCTCATTACCACCTCGTCTTCAACTGCCCAAAAGGTCATGGACATGGTAAAAGAGCAGGTGGCAACCCTTCCCAGAAAGGAGATTGCCGAAACCTCCCTTGCCGATTTCGGGGGAATTTTCCTGGTACAGAACATGGAAACTGCCATTGGACTTGCCAATCGCATGGCCCCGGAACATCTGGAGCTGATGGTAAAAGAACCCTTTGACTATCTGGATCAGATCCGCAATGCAGGGGCTGTATTTCTGGGGGCATATACCCCCGAACCCATGGGCGACTATATTGCAGGGCCGAATCACGTGCTTCCCACCATTGGAACCGCCCGGTTTTCCTCTGCCCTGGGAGTGGAACATTTTACCAAAAAAACCAGTCTCATCCGCTACACAGAAAAAGCCCTTTCCAGGGAAGCGGATCCTGTGACATGCCTGGCGCGAATCGAGGGCCTGGAAGCCCATGCCCGCGCCGTGGAAATTCGAACAAAACACAAAAACAGGACTTCATAACCTTGAAAGCCCAAAATATACAGACCATCAGGGGATTCCGGGACATTCTGCCCCAACAGATCAGAACCTGGCAGAAAATAGAACAGGAAGCGGCCTCTCTTTTCCAGGCCTTTGGCTACGAGGAAATCCGCCTTCCTGTCATTGAAAAGACCGCCTTGTTTGCCAGAAGTATTGGAGACACCACAGACATTGTGGAAAAGGAAATGTACTCTTTTGAGGACAGAAATTCGGACAAACTGACCCTGAGACCCGAAGCCACGGCTTCCATCTGCCGTTCCTATATCCAGCACAAGATGTATGCGGCAGACCCCGTAAAAAAATTTTTTACCATGGGCCCCATGTTTCGCAGGGAACGCCCCCAAAAGGGAAGATACCGCCAGTTTTACCAGATTGACGCAGAAGCCTTTGGTATTGCCTCTCCTTACATGGATGCGGAAATGATCTTTTTGCTCCATACCCTGTTTGAGCGCCTGGGCCTTGCAGATTTGCAGGTGCATATCAACAGTCTGGGATGTGCCAGATGCAGGCCGGAATTTCAAAAGGCCCTCATGGATTTCATTGCGGACAACCGAGCAGAATTTTGCGACACCTGCGCCCGGCGCATGGAAAAAAATCCATTGCGGATTCTGGACTGTAAGGTGGAATCCTGCCGGAACGCCCTGGAAGGCGCCCCTGCCACAGTGGACTGCCTGTGCCGGGAATGCAAAGAACATTTTGACCAGGTCCAGACAGCCCTGGCAAAACAAAAGGTTTCCTGCCATGTGGACAATACCCTTGTCCGGGGTCTGGATTATTATACCCGGACCGCCTGGGAAATCCAGACCACTTCCCTGGGCGCCCAGAGTGCTGTGGCCGGCGGAGGCCGCTATGACGGTCTGGTGGAGGAACTGGGCGGGCCTCCCACTCCTGCCATCGGTTTTGCCATCGGCTTTGACCGGCTTGTGGAAATCATGGAGAACATCCAGGAAGACCCTGTTCCTGAAACAACAGACCTGTTCATTGCGGCCCTGGGAGAGGCTGCCATGGAAAACGCCTATCACCTGGCATGTGATCTTAATCAGGCAGGCATCCGAACAGAAAGCGATTTCCGGGGAAAAAGCATGAAAAGCCTTATGAAACGGGCAAATAAAATCAATGCCCGATATGTGCTCATGATAGGGGAAAACGAAATCCAGAGCGGGGCCGCCATTCTCCGGGATATGGACACAAAGGAACAGGTTTCCATTGGCATGGATACATTGGCTCAAGAAATAGGCAACAAAATCAGATAAACCCTGATTCACCATCAGGAGATTATCGAGATGAAATGGAAATCAAATGGTTATAAAATCAGGCGGTGGATTTAGGATAAATTATAAATAGATAAAAAAAGGAAACATCAGGTGACAGAATTATCAACACATACCAGACGGACACATTTTTGTTCCCAGCTTGGTGTCCAGGACATTGGCAGCACCGTGGTACTCATGGGCTGGGTACAGCACCGCAGGGATCACGGTGGTGTAGTTTTTGTGGATCTTCGGGATCGCCACGGCATTACCCAGGTGGTATTTAACCCGGAAATTTCTTCTGCCGTACACGAAAAAGCCCAGGAAATCAGAAACGAATATGTTCTGGCCATTCAGGGCAAGGTGGTGGCAAGGCCGGAAGACATGGTCAACCCCAATATGGAAACCGGAACCATTGAGGTCATGGCCCATGCCCTGACCATTTTTTCCCGGGCCAAAACCCCTGCCTTTCAGATTGAGGACAGGATTGAGGCCTCTGAAAACATCCGGCTGCAATACCGGTATCTGGACCTGCGCCGTCCCCAGCTCCAGCGCAATCTGCTCATCCGGCACAAAACCAGCGCCGCCATCCGAAACTACTTGAATGATAACGGTTTTCTGGATATTGAAACCCCGTTTCTGACCAAATCCACCCCCGAAGGTGCCAGGGATTATCTGGTTCCCTCCCGGATCAACCAGGGACAATTCTATGCCCTGCCCCAGTCTCCCCAGCTGTTCAAGCAGCTGCTCATGATTTCCGGGTTTGACCGGTATTACCAGATTGTCAAATGCTTTCGGGATGAGGATTTGCGCGCCGACCGCCAGCCGGAATTTACCCAGATTGATATTGAGCTGTCCTTTGCCGACGAAGTCCAGGTCATGGAACTTGCCGAGGGCATGGTCAAGGATATTTTCAGAAAAGTTATGGATATGGAATTTTCCGATGCTTTTCCCAGGATTACCTATCAGGAAGCCATGGAAAGATTCGGGATCGACCGGCCTGACATGCGCTTTGGCCTGGAACTCTGCAATGTGTCTGACATTGTAAAAGACGCAGGATTTAAAGTCTTTTCCGATGTGGTAAAAAAAGGCGGGCTGGTCAAGGCCGTCAATGCCAAGAAAAGTGCATTCTTAAGCCGCCGGGAAATTGATGAACTTACGGAATTTGCCGCAGTGTACCGGGCCAAGGGTCTTGCCTGGATCAAGATCAAGGAAGACCAGTGGCAGTCCCCCATTGCCAAGTTCTTTACCCAGGAAGAAAAGGACAAACTCCAGGAACGCCTGAACCTGGAGCCGGAAGATATAGTCTTTTTTGTGGCGGATACTCCCAAAATTACCAATGAAGCTCTGGGACAATTACGAAATGAACTGGGACGGCGCCTGGGACTGATTCCCAGGGACGAATTCTGTTTTGTCTGGGTCACAGACTTTCCCCTGGTGGAGTTCGACGAGGGGGAAAACCGCTATCAGGCCCTGCATCATCCCTTTACCTCTCCCAATGAGGAAGACCTTGGAAAAATGGACACAGATCCCGGTGCTGTCCGCTCCAGGGCCTATGATCTGGTGCTCAACGGCATTGAAATCGGAGGCGGTTCCATTCGTATCCATGATACGGCTGTCCAGCAAAAGGTGTTCAGGTGTCTGGGAATTGAGGAAGATGAGGCAAAGGAAAAATTCGGATTTCTGCTGGAAGCTCTGGAGTCCGGCGCTCCTCCCCACGGCGGCATCGCCTTTGGCCTGGATCGTCTGGTCATGCTCTTGTGCGGGGAAGATTCCATCCGCAATGTCATTGCCTTTCCCAAAACCCAGAAGGCCACATGCCTGCTGACCCAGGCCCCTTCTGCTGCGGCATTGACTCAACTCCAGGAGCTTGGGATCCGGGTGGCAACCTCCTGATTTTTATGAAGGGTCATCTGCTGCGTTGGCTGCGGTTCCGGTCTCCCTGCGGCGTATGTCATATACGCCTCAGTCGCCGGGACCTTACCGCCTTGCATCTGCCACCTTCATAAAGATCAGGAAACGAACAGCCACGGGCTGACTGGGTATGGAATCCTCCAGATCAGCCCACAACAAAAAATGAAAGTAATTTAGTAGAGTATATAGACTTTCCTATAAATTGAGTGGCGGGTTTCCTGGCACTTGGCAGCCTACAGCCATCATCTGATGATCAGGGAATCAGTAAGATGAAATGGAGATCAAATGGTTATAAAATCAGGCCCAGGAAATGTGTAAGGTATAATCATGCTTCCTGATCTCATCTATACGGATCGCTACAGGAACAAGGGTACCAGAACTTACAGCAAACATGCTGATTACTCTGAAGCCCTTCCCCAGTATCAGCCGGGTTCGCCGGTGGAAAATTTTTGTCTGCCCTGCCATTGGCTGCCAGGAGAAAAGGTACACCTGTACCTTGCCAATCCAGGACAGGACCTTTTGGACATCTATGTGAAAAAAGATGAGATTATGTTTTGTGTGCATCCCCAGGTAGCAAAACAGTTTGCAGACGATCCCTATGTACGGATTTTACAGGAACAGGGCAGGGTTGCACGGGGATTGACAGCGGTTCCCAGTTCCTCCACCAGAACATTGTATATTTTCCAGGAAAACCGTCTGCACCATGCGGTAAAAGTGCATCTGCCCGTACGAATTTCCAGATACGGCAGAAAGATGCGCAATGAAGTCATTGAGCAGGCCATAAGGGTTTCCCGGGAAATGGAATCCGGCATCGGGCAAATGGATTCTTCTTTTGCGTTTTTACGGGAGGTCATTGGCATCAGCCATAAATCCATTTCTCCAGATTGTGAGAGCAGGGGGGAAAACTGGGGGTTTCTTGTCAGGGACATGAAGCCCTTTCCTGAAAAAAAATCCGCTAACACTCTGATCCCCGGATTTGCCCTGTTTGGAAAAGACCAGTTTGATCCTGAAATTTCCCCCATATTATTTGACCTGATAAAAGACGCTGATCCTGTGTCCTATATTCTGGAACAGATCATGCTGCCCGTTATTTCCCATTGGATCGACTGCTTCCTTGGGTTTGGCTTTATGCTGGAACCCCACGGACAAAATATCCTGCTGGAAGTGGATGACCAGGGAACCATACAAAGGATTGTTCATCGGGATTTGAGTGTGGGAACAGATATGCGCCTGCGCAGGGACAAAAAACTTTCCCATGAAAATTTTCCTTCCTACAATCAAATGGAAACCCCTGAGTTTTTAAGTATTACCTATGACATGTTCATGGGGAATCATTTTTTTGCACGGCTGGTCTCCTGCTGTCAGGAGAAGTTTTCCCATGTCAGGTATGAAGATTTTACCGAACCCTGCAAAAAACACTTTGCCGCCCGCTTTCCCCAGCACAAAACCTATTTCCCTGACCGGGTATTTTATTTCAGTGAACAAAGGGATCTCTATGGAAAACCCTTGTATAAAAATACAGGACAATTACCAGTATGGAGACCGTAAGGCTGTCATCATGAACAAAAGACAACGCTTCCTCTACCGCCTGTTATGCCTTTCCATGAAATTTCTGGGAAGTCTGCCCCAGGGAGCAGCGAATTTTTGCGCCCGGATTCTGGGCCGTGTATGGTTTGTCATGGATGCCCGGCACAGGAAGATTACCCTTTCCAACCTTGCAAGAGCCTATGGCAAAGAATGGAGCCGCTCCCGGCAGATCAGAACAGCAAAGCAGGTGTTCATCAACATCACTGCCATGATATTTGAAATTGCCTGGGTCATGCAGCTGGATCAGAAAACCCTCTTGTCCCATTTTACCATCAAGGGACTTTCCCATGTACAGTCTGCCCGGAAAAAAGGCAAGGGCATCATTGCCCTGACCTGCCACATGGGAAATTTTGAAATGTTCAGCCGGATTGTAGGGCAAACCGGGGTCACATGTTATGGAGTGTATCGGAAAATGGATTCCCCCATTCTGGAAGAGTTCATGTTGCATTCCCGGCAGGGATGCGGTATTACCATGATTCCTCTGCGCAGGGCTTCTGAAAAACTCAAGGTTCTTCTGGGCCGGGGATGTCTTGCGGGAACATTGCTGGATCAAAATACAAGCCGGAACAAGGGCGTTTTTACAGAGTTTTTCGGTACGCCTGCCTGTACCAACAGTGCCCTTGCCAAACTGGTTCTGGATACGGGAGCTTCGGTGCTGCCCTGTTATACCATCCGGAAAAACCGGAAGTTTTTCGTTGAATTTTTACCGGAAATTTCCGTGGAAAATACCGGAGACAGAATCCGGGATATTCAAGTCAATACCCAGAGCTTTACCACAGCCATTGAAGGCATGGTCAGAAAATGCCCGGAGCAATATTTCTGGGTGCATAACCGATGGAAGACCAAACCTGTATTATGAATCGATCCTTTTCCGGCACCATTCTTTTCCGGGCCGCCAACTGGGTGGGCGATGCCATTATGACCACTCCGGTACTCCGGGGGCTGCGCCAATCCTTTCCCTGCGCCCGCATCACGGTATTGGCAAAGCCCTGGGTAATTCCTGTATATCAGCACAATCCCCATATTGATGATGTCATGGTCTATGAAAGCAGCGGAAGACATGCAATGGGCAAAGGAACCCTGCGCCTGATCCGGGACATCAGGGCCAAAAAATTTGACATGGCCATTCTCATGCAAAATGCCTTTGAAGCGGCATTTCTTGCCTTTTTTGCCCGGATTCCCATCCGTATCGGCTACAACACAGATGGCAGAACCCTGCTGCTCAATTATCCCGTGAAACTGGATAAGCGCCTGAAAATCAGACATCTGACCCTGTACTATCTGGGGATTCTGGAAGGAGCCGGCCTGGATCATGACGGCCCTGAAATGGAACTTGCCATTTGCCCGGAAGACCTTGCATGGGCCAAAAACTTTCTTACGTCCCAAGGATGGCAGCCAGGAGAGCCCATCATTGGCATCAATCCCGGCGCCACAGGAGGCACAGCCAAGCAATGGCTCAAAGAACGATATGCCCAACTTGCCCATAACCTTGCCAGGACACACCATACAAGGGTATTGATTTTCGGCGGCCCGGCAGACAAAGAACTGGGACAGGAAATTGTATCTTTGTCCCGGAAAAATTGTGTGAACCTGGCCGGTGCCACCACCCTTGGCCGGGCCTTTGCCCTGATTTCCCTTCTGGATCTGTTTGTTACCAACGATTCAGGACTCATGCATGCCGCCGCAGCCCTGGATATTCCCCAGGTTGCAGTCATCGGCTCCACAGACATCCGGGCCACATCCCCTTTCAGTCCAAAGGCGGTCATGGTTCAGGAACCGGTTGCCTGTGCGCCCTGCTGTAAACCCCACTGCCCCACAGACCATGCCTGTATGACCGGAATCACGGTTGACAGGGTACAAAAGGTCTGTGAGGATATTCTGGCAAAATCCCAGATCAATTCAAACGGGACAGATCAGGGACAGAGACAGGAGCAGCAGTCATGAAACCAATGTCAAAGCAGGAACTTGCATCCATTGAAAAAATTCTCATCATAAAACCCAGTGCCCTGGGGGATATTGTCCATTCCCTGCCCTTTCTTGCTGCCCTGCGTTACCAATTTCAAAAGGCCCGGATTGACTGGGTCGCTGCCCGCGGGCTGCATACCTTTCTGGAAGGCCATCCCATGATTGACAAGCTGTGGATTATGGATAAAGACAAATGGAAGGAGCCCGGCCGCCTGGGAACTTCCCTGAAGGAAATCAATGCCCTGAGAAAAGGATTGGGCAATGTTGGCTATGACCTTTCCATAGATCTTTCCGGGCTTTTCCGCTCCGGGATTCTTACCTGGTTTTCCAGGGCAAGGTACAAGCTGGGATTTGCTGAAAGCGATGAGGGAAGTCCGTTTTTTTATACCCACAAAATTCATGGGGACATGAACATCCATGCCATTGACAGGTATCTTTCCATTGCACGGTTCCTGGGATGTGAACATTGCCCCATAGTATATCCTTTTGCCCCCCATGATCCCCAGCCTCCCATCATGGGCACATTGCCAGAAGAATATGCCGTGATCTGTCCTTCTGCCGGAAAGCCTGCCAATCGATGGGCAAAGGAAAATTTCGGTCAGGTGGCTGCCCGTCTGGATATTCCCTCGGTGGTCATTGCCTCGGCCTCGGAAGCCCATATTGCCCAGGCTGTCGCTGCCCATTCCCAGGGAAAGGCCATATCCATTGCCGGCCAGACCCGGCTCAAGGAATTGATTCCCATTATTGCAAAGGCCCGGTATTTCCTCTGCAATGACACCGGGCCCATGCACATTGCCGCAGCCCTGAACATCCCGGTGTTTGCCATTTTCGGCCCGGCAAACCCCGTACGAACCGGCCCATACGGGAATATCCACACCGTGATTCAGCATGAGCTGCCCTGTTCCCCCTGCTATGCAAAGCAGCCGTGCAGCCATTTTTCCTGCATGAAAAATATTTCCGTGGACCAGGTAACAGACCTGATAAAAAAAGGTACCAGCCAGACCTGCTGCCGCAGCTAACGCCGCAGGTGGTATTCTGATGGTGAATCAGGGTTATTTCATATCCCTGGGGGAATCTTTTTCCTTATTCCCCTCAAGATTCAGGTGCTCTGCCACTTGTGCCATTCTGTTCCCTTCCACAATCCATGAGGCCTTGTTTCCAATCATCACGGGAACAGAGTCAATATCTGCCTTTTCCAGAAACCTTATGGTGTTTTCCATGAAATCAATCCCTTCCTTGCAGGGGGAAAAGGATTTCAACGGTGCTTTCATCTCCAGATAGTCTTCGTAGGAAAATTTCTGGCAGACAGCCTTGGCGGCCATGGCCTTGCTTTCATCCCCAAGGATTGGATAAATGATGATTTTTACGCAGATTCCGTATTCAGAAGACAGTTTTTCCAGATATTTCAAAGAACTTTTACAATGGGAACAGCCAGGATCTGTGATAATATACACCGGATCTGTTTTTTTCCCGGAGTTTTCTTTGGAAGCAAGGGTAATTGCAACACATTTTTCCAGACCGGCAAGGTTCTTGCGGAAAAAATCCTTTCGGTATTGATCCCGGATGGCCTTTTGCCGGGCCATTTCCTCCTGCTCCTTTTTGGTGATCTGTTTCAATGTTTCCACGGTGTTCCGGGTAATGGACTGTCTGTTCTGAAACAACTGACCAATGAGGACAGAATCCTGGGTTACATACACCGGTGCCAGGGCATCCCGGGTTCGTAAAATGACCTCACACACACTGCCCCTGTCATGTTTTTCCACGATCTTTGCCGTTCCAGGCATGGCAAGATGCCGGGAAATGGTTTCCATGGTAATGTCGTCGCACAGGGATTGGGAAAAAACCGTGCAGGGAAACAAAATCAAGAACAGAAGAAAAAGGACAGACCAGATTTTTCTGATGAACGTCAATATATATGACACAGCAGGAAACAACATAAGAACCTTGATTTTTTTTCAATCTCTGGATTCGGCCACGGGCCGTCCGGGTATTCCATCCTCCAGGCTGGCCCACAACCAGGAATGAAAGTCATTTAGCAGCTTATAAAAAATTTACTATATAAAAACGGATGGAAAGACCAGAACTTCCCATCCGTTTCTGAACGTAACTATTTTAAATCATAAATATATCAAGACTGATCTATTGCCAGTATTTCTGGACATATTTTCGTTCAAGCAGTTTGATGGAATACTCGTCCACCTGGCTGTTCCTTACGGAAAAGGAAATCAGATCATCCTTGTAGGGAATTTTTCTGGAACTTGTGAACCGGAAGGTCTGGGAGCGGTCTTTTGTCAGCACCACATACTCGTACTTATTGGTGCTGCTGTTAAAAGTTCTTTCGGTCATGACTCCCTGCATGGCATTTACCCCAGCACCCTGAACACCAAGGGTTCCGCCGGTACCAAGTCCGCCTTCCACGGTCTGTGCCTTATAGGATTTTACCGCCCTGATCAGGTTGTTCATGGAATCGGTAAATGCCGCTACAATGACCTTTCCTTCAGGGGTTTTGGTATAACCTCCCATGCCCGCACCGGCAGCCCCTCCAAAAAGTCCGCCCATGAGGGCAAAATCCGTGTTTCTGGCACTTCCTTCGGCAGCGGCAAGCTGCACACCGGAACGGTTTTCAATGAGGGTCAGAACCGTGCTTGCATCACTGTGCTTGAATCCTCCGGCAACAGCTCCGGCCACAGGGCCGAGCAGAGCACCCACCACGGCGCCTCCGCCTCCGGTATCCTTGGAGCTGAAGGTAATGGTGGGGGTTACGGTATAATCTGCCGCCACCATCTGGCCCTTACCGAAATTGGAACCGCCTCTCATCTCTCCTGACTGCATCAATTCCCGTTCCCGCATCATCTGCTTCATGGCCTTTCCCCTTTCCACGATGACAAAGCAATTGGACTGCTGGGCCAGAAGACGGATCACAGGGACGGTGGAAGGAAGACGCAAATCCCTTGTCAGATGCTCGTACCAGTATTCTGAGTGGTCTTCAAAAATTGCCAGGGTTCCCAGGGATGCAGAGCAGTGCTCCAGAGCGGAATTTGCATTCTGGGCAGAAGAACCGCCAGCAGCTCCTGTGGCCGTTGTTTTGGCCTTGGAAGAACCCATTTCCATTGAAGACACACAGCCTGTAAGCATCACCATGAAAAACATGACACCCAGCAGAGGGAGAATTCTTTTTACGTTCACTTTTTTTTACTCCTTTTTGCAATAAGTTAAAAGACTTGCAGCAATGCACTTCAAGCCATTGAATGAAAAGGATAAGTTATTCAAAATCCTTATTTCCATGCAGACTATATAATATTATCATGTAAAATTAAAGATATTTCCACATTTTCTGAAAACATGGATTTCCAGAGCATGGACGGCTCCACATCCGGCGAATCTTTCCTGGAATATGTTTTTCCAGGGGGAAATAATTGCCGGATTTTTTCAGGAAAAAATTTTTCTGGGATATACCCATTCCTTTAACTTCATGTTTTTACAATTATATATATGTGTGGCACAATGATTGCATTTGTTGTGAGCAACTTTTTATATCTCCTGGTTCAGGAGAACAGGATAATAAAGGATCTACCATGAACTTTGCGATGTTTGACATGAATCCCATGATGATGGGAAAAGAGATGCCGGTTGATTTCTCAAGAAAAAAAGGGCCGGAACATCCTTCCGGTCTTGGAGATTTTCTTTCCCGTTTTGAAAAGGCCATGAAGGATCATTCTCCTGGCTCTGCCAGGGGTGGGACTGGTATGTCCAATTCCCGGGCAGATTCTCTCAAGGACAAGATCGACAAACTCATGTCAGAGGCAAAAACGCCCATGGAATTTGTCCAGGCCCTTGAACAGATCATGTCTTTTATCTCCAGAGGGAAACTGGAAAATTTACGCATTGATTCCCAAGGTCTTGCCATATTAAAGGAAATGCTTTCAGGAGCAGGGTTTGATCCAGAGGAAGTGGATGAAACCTTTCTGAAGATCTCCCAAACCATTGATGCCAAAAAACTTCCTGCGGATACCTTACTGAAAGGTCTTGTAAAGATTGCGCCGGAAAAGGATTCTGCCCAAGTTGCAGGAAATACCCCGGAGGAGGAACTGATGTTCCCGGAATCCATGATTCCTGTCATTCAATCCATCTTATATACTCTGGGCATGGAAAAGGAGGTTGCCGATCATGCAATGGCCAAGGCAGTCATAAAAGGACGAGGCATTCAACTAAATGAATTAATTGAACAATTAAAAAATATTGCTAGCCAGAATCCCAGAAAATCCTTTCAGACGCCTGAAGGAGATGACAGTTTTGTGATGTTGTTGGAACAAATGGGTCTTTCTGTGGAAGCCCTCAAGGGGGCTTTGCCTGAAGATGCGTCCCTGACCCTGAACCGCCTGATCCATTCCCTGGAAGAAGTCCACAAGACAGTTCTGAAGGAACATGAGGCTCTGGCTGGCATAGCGGATTTTACTGACACAAAAGCTCTTCAAAAACAAATCGGCAAAGAGCAGAATGCCTTGTCCGAAGCCCTGAAGAAAATTTTTTCCATGACAGACGCAGAACAAGCCCCTTCTGCTGGCAGTTCTGAAACGGGCCTGTTTTCTGAAGAAACCTCCCTGACATCTCTGACAGGTTCTGATCAGGAAAAAATACAAAAAATATCTTTTGCCTGGCATCAGATCAAAGCCCTGGCAGACCAGATGCAGGGAACAGAAGAGGCTCAGGTTTCTGATAACTCAATGAAAACGCTTTCTGAGAAAGACAGAAACGATATGTTCAATGCCCTGGCCGAGCACATGAAAGTAGAAGAAAAAGACTCCATGCCGGGCATGGAAGTTTCTTCAGAAGAGGTAAAGAAACATCATAATAAAATGTTTGCAATGGATGCAGCCAAAGGCGAGGCTGCCCAGAAAAATGATGCTGTCATGGCCGCAGCCCAGGGCGAAGGGGCCCAGGGAAAAACAGAAAAATCTCCAATGGAGGAAATGCTGTCCCGGAAAGTTTCCGCCCCAAGGACAAAAAAGACCGATTCCAATGGCTCCCAGGAAGGAATGGATGCAATAACATCCAAAAGAACCATGACGCAAGATGCCGTCAAACGGGCCGAAGCTCCGCCAAGACCCCTGCCTGTACACGTAACCCGCCAGGTAAGCAAGGGTGTCCTCAAGGCCATCCAGCAAGGGGAAAATACCCTGCGGCTGCAATTAAAACCCGCATCCCTGGGGCGTTTGCTCATAACCATTGACAATCTGGGCGACAGCATGAAAGTCAGTGTCATGACCGAAAACCAGGCGGCAAAGGATATGCTCAATGCCAATGTAAATGAACTCAAAGGCGTTCTTGCCAATACCGGCATCAACCTTGCACAATTTGATGTGGACATGGGGTCGGATTTTGGCCAGTCCATGGCAAACACCCAGCAGGGTTCCGGCGGTACCGGAAAAAGAGGCAGCCATTCAGGAAGCGGTAAAATTGTCTCCAGTGCAGATGGGGATTCCCTTGTTTCTTCCGGCCCGGATGGCAGGTCAGAAGATGCAGACGGTTCCCTTCATTATGTAGCATAGAGCCGGGAACCATCTGGAATATTTTTCAGTCTTGTCCAAAAGAAAAAATGGAAGTACATATAAACAATTAGAAAATACTTTCATAAAAAAGGAGAAAATCATGGCAGTTGAAGCATCAGGAAATCCAGCTTTGGATAAATACCGCAGCTCTTATACCGATGAGCACAAGAAAAAAACCGAAAAGAAAAATGATGCCCTTGGCAGGGATGCCTTCCTTACCATGCTGGTGGCCCAGCTGCAAAATCAGGATCCCTTAAGTCCCATGGAAGGCGCTGATTTTTCCGCACAGCTGGCACAATTTTCCCAGCTGGAGCAATTAATGGATCTGAATGAGTCCATGAAAAAAATGACAGAAGGTTCCGAAGACAAATCCGGCAGGGACATCATGAGTTATCTTGGCTGCAATGTGTCTGGAAATGTAAATACAATTAACGTGGAAAACGGCATGACCACACGGGGAACCTACACTCTTTCCAGACCTGCTGATGTAAAAATTATCATTACCAATGAAGACGGCGAAACCGTAAGAACCCTGCTTGAGGGACAAAAATCAGAAGGTA
>PDWJ01001271.1_pt1 | contig 35453 bp, 29 predicted proteins | sample 1430881 | NCBI WGS metagenome assembly PDWJ01 (sample SAMN01162460, study PRJNA174530) | Oral metagenome, whole genome shotgun sequencing project. | biome: Marine environment; feature: Marine mammal; material: Swab sample of the gingival sulcus; isolation source: swab sample of gingival sulcus...
GTGGGGATATCGCGTCATCACATTACCGGGGTCTGGCATATACACCCGGTCCAGCATGGCCCGACACCGGTCTTGCGCCTCAGATAATGTGATGTCCTGATGGGCCGTCAAGACTTCGCTCAGCTGGGTACCGATGGTTAAAGCTGGATTCAAGGCCTGCATGGGATCTTGATAGACCATGGAAATGTTGTTGCCCCGAATTTGACGAAGTTCAGATTTTGAGGCCCCGACCATCTCCTTTCCCATGAATTTAATACTGCCGCCGACCACCCGGCCGTTGGCGCCTAAAAAATCGAGAATGCCGAACGCGATGGTGGATTTACCGCAGCCCGACTCCCCAACCACGCCTAATGTTTCCCCCTGCCGTACCGTAAAATTGACGCCTCGAACCGCTGGTACCATCTGTTTGCGTGTTTTATATGAGATGGCAAGGTCTTTGACGGCCAATACCGGGGTGTCTTCTGCCGATTGTGATGTGTGTTGACGCATATTTGCCCTTGAGTCCGTCTTTAAGGGATGCGGCAGGCCTGTTGTAAGACCTGATTCACCCATCCCATCCTATTGGTCGCTATTGGTAGCGCATGGATTCCTCGCGAATGCCGTCTGCCAGCAGATTGAGGCCCACCACCAGGGAGGCAATGGCAATGGAGGGCCACAGGGCGGCCCAGGGGGATCCCATTAAGATAAATGCCCTCCCCTTGGCCACCATACTGCCCCAGTCCGGCGATGGCGGCGGCATGCCCAGGCCCAAAAAACCAAGGGTACCCATGGCAAATATGGCATAGCCCACCCTGAGCATGGCATCAATAATAATAGGCCCCCGGGTGTTGGGCAGGATTTCAATAAACATGATAAACCAGGCGCTTTCACCCCGGGTTTCGGCGGCCCGGATATACTCCCGGGTTTTAATATCCAGGGTCAGGCTGCGCACCAGGCGGGCAATGCCAGGCACCCCGACAATGGCGATGGCAATCACCACATTGACGGCCGACGCCCCAATGGCCGCCACAATAATCAGATAGAGCAGGATCACCGGAATGGCCATCATGGCATCCAGCAGCCGCATGACCCCCTCGTCGATCCAGCCGCCTTTGTACCCGCCGATCAATCCCAATGCCGAGCCGATCACCAGGGCCACCAATACCCCCCAGATGGCGGTGCCGCCGGGAAGCACAATGGTGTCGGTAACCGGCAGCACCACCAGCACCACCCGGGCACCATAAATCAGCCTGGCCCACAGATCACGGCCCAACTCATCGGTCCCTAAAATATGCGCGGCAGACGGTCCTTGGTTGGGTGCTTTCCAGTCTTGTTCATAGGGGGTATAGGACGTGAGATACGGAGCAAAAATGGCCACCGTGACCCAGAACATCACAATAATGAGGCCTGCCACAGCTGTCTTTGAACTGAAAAGAATGGCAAGGGTTTCACGGGTGCGGGCAAATGGCTGTTTTTCATCCCCGTTGGTGGATGCGTCTACCGAGTGGGATGCCATTTTATTTTGGTGATCTTCAACGGTTGACTCAGGCATAACGAATCCTTGGATTTAAAAAGGTGTAAATAATATCGGCCACCAACTGGGTGCCCACGGCCACGGTTACCATGATCATGGCCCCGGCTTCAAGGGCATTGAAATCCTTGTAAAGGGCAGAATCCAGAAGGTAGGCGCCCAAACCAGGATACCCAAACACCACCTCAACAATGACGATGCCGCCAAGCAGCCAGTTCACATGGAGCATAATGACTGTGATGGGCGCAATCAATGCGTTTCTAACGGCATGTTTTAAGATGATTTTATGGGATGGCAAGCCTTTGAGGTATGCGGTTCTGATATACGCAGATTTCATCACCTCCACCATGGAGGCCCGGGTGATTCTTAACACATACCCGAGTTCAATGAGGGTGAGTGTGAAAACCGGCAGGATCAGCATAATGGGTTTTTCCCAAGGGGCCGCGTCACCCAGCACGGCCGCACCCGGCAGCCAGCCCAGCCACACGGAAAAAATCAGGGTCAGAAAAATACCCATGGCAAATTCAGGGACCACGGAAAACATCATCCCCCCAATGGAAAGAACCCTGTCCTGGATGGATCCCTCCTTGAGTCCCGCGATGACGCCCAAGGCCAGTGCCAGGGGCATGACAATGACAAAGGCGGCCGAGGCCAAGACCACGGAGTTGCGAAGCCGGATAAACAGGCTTTTACTGATGGGGCGGCCGGTTCGCAATGAGACGCCGGGATCCCCCCGAACAAATCCTTTTTTCAAAGGGATGTATACCTTTGGTCCCCCGCTGACTTCCATCCATCCTTTTCCGGTGACCAGTGTCCAGACACTTTCGCCCTCGCCTTTGACCCACTGTACTGCATGATTTTGGGTATCTATTCCCCAGAACACCTGTTTGTCACCGCTGCCGGCAACAGGGGTCCACCTGCTGTTATCTTTGGTCTCAGTTGTGGCACCATCTTTGGACCGGGTGATGGCAATAATATCGTCACCGTTCACCTGCCACCGGGTCAGCGTCCCATTTTCACCAATGGCCCACCACTCTTCAAACCCATCCGGGGTTTCAATTTTTTTCAGGTCCAGGCCGATTTTTTTTTCAGCGATCCAGTCATTGCCCACCAACCAATACAAATAGCGGGTCATCATGGGGGCATCCAAGCCGTTCTGCCGGATAAAGGACTGTTCCTGGGCCGGGGTGATGAAGGCCCCAAGTACATTTTTGGCAATGTTTCCAGGAGATGATTCCGCAATAATGAAAACAGCTATGGAAACAAAGAGCATGGTAAGAAGCAATAACACACATCGCCGGAGGATAAACAGGATCATAATTGGCGGGTCCTTTTCATTCCAATGGCATCTGAAGGGCAGGTTTCGGAACAAAGACCGCAGCCCCGGCATAACTGGCTGTCAAACATTGGAAGGGTTTTTGGGGTCGTCTGGGAAAAGGCGTCAAAGGGGCATCGCCTGACGCAGCGTCCGCATCTAATGCAGTCTTCCGCTTTGAAAACAGCAGTATATCGGCTTATTGGCCACAGTTTTTCCGCATGGCATTCTGACGCCATAAGATGGGGAAAGCAGCAGTCTGAGCAACAATTGCAGATGGCACCCATGAGGCGCCCATTTTCATCTCTTCCCAGCTCTCCGCTTTGCATCAACCCTTTTTTATTGGCCTGGATGATGATGGATTTGGCTTTTTCTTTGGAGATCTCATTCCCCTGGCCCTGGGCATTATCAAATCGGATGCAGGTGTACACAGGGTGCGTGCAACCGGCCATCATGGACCGGCAATTACACGGCCATAAAAACAGGTGGTCGGCCAGATCTACGGTCTCAAGCGCCTCGTCTAAAAGTAAGTAGCGTGGAATAATGCGGTGGGCAGGCGGCAGCTTTCCGGCTTTAAGCGTCTCAATATCTGCGTTGTGTCTTTGGATATAGTCGTCCAGCTCCCAGTAACGGACGTGAAAATTTGCAGGTGCAAATGACCCGTCTTCTTTCTGTGTGAGCACCCCCCTTTGGATCTGCCGTTCCCAATGGGGGCCCAATGCGTCTATTTTTGACGGATTCGCGAGACAATCAAGCTCTAAAGGCGAATAGAAACGATCCAGCCATTCAACAATACATTCGGGCGCGTCAACTTGCTGTGCCACAGCGTTTAAGTCGGCGGTGTCCAAAACCTGGCTCCTTTGTCTCCTTTATCCCCGGCTTGATCAGAATCGAATTCATACCGGGGATAAAAAGAGGCGGTAAATTATCCGGTTACCCAGACATCATCCAGTTTGATGTACAAGCTGGGATGGGGTACGACGTTTTGGAGGCGTTTGTTGGCAATGGTCCAGACATTGATCCAGAACGGCGCGCAAATCGACCCCCGTTCCATCTGAATGCTTTCAAGTTTGCAAAAAATTTGCCTGCGCTTTTCAAGATCAAGGGTACCGTTGGCTTGTGTGAGCAGTTTAGAAAATTCTGGGTCCACCCAGCGACTTTCATTCCAAGCCACTGGTTTACCATTTTCATCGGCAGTATAGCCAAGATTGAGCACCATGGTGCCCAGGGGACGATGGGCCCAGGTTGTTATCCCCATATCCACCTCTGTCCATTTTTCCCAGTATTGAGAGTTGGGCATGGCCTGGATGTTGATCCGGAATCCGGCGGGCATGGCATCTTGTTTTATAATTTCAGCGTAGCGGACAATCTCTTTCCACCCGGATCCAACGGCAAGATTTACATCCAGCCCATTGGGATATCCGGCCTCTGCCAAAAGCTGTTTTGCCTTGGCAGGATTGTATTCGGGCACCGCCTTGGGACAATACTCCGGATGGTTGGGGCTGACATGCATGTCGTGGCCAACAACGCCTTCACCAAAATAGGCAAGCCCAAGGATTTTTTCCCGGTTCTGGCACAGTTTAAGGGCTGTCCGCACTCGGTTGTCGTCCCAAGGCTTCATGTCTACGCGCATGCGAAGCACCCTGCCCTGATTGGTCACCACAGGATATACATTGATGTTTTTGTCTTTTTTAAGGGCAAGATAGGCCTCGGCACCGCCAATGTCCCCAAAATCAATCATATCGACATCACCGGATTTCATGGCCGCTATCATGGCGGGCATTTCAGTTCCCATGTCAAGGAACTCCACCCGATCAAGGTAGGGCAAGGCCTCTCCAGCAGGGCCTTTGCGCCAGTAGCCATCCCTGCGCTTAATGACACATCGCTCTCCTTCAACATATTCCTCAAGCACGTAAGGCCCGGTGCCGTGGGGGGCTTTGATCAAATCGCCTTCAAAGGTTTTGTGGTTCATCACCATGGCTGGGTAGTGGAACATGTGCTCGGGGACTGCGATTTCAGGGGTTTTGAGATGCAGTTTAACCTGGTGAGCATTTACCTTTTCAATCCCGTTGGGATCCAGATACCCCATCATTCCCTTCATGGAAGACCCGACCTTGTCGTCCAGCCATTGGTTAAAGGTGAACATCACATCATCGGCGGTAAAATCGTCCCCATTGTTGAACTTGATACCTTTGCGGACATTTAATGTCCAGGTTTTAAGATCATCGCTGGCATCCCAGCTTTCAAGCAGATAGGGGTGGGTGATGTTGTTCTCATCGGTGTAGGTGAGATATTCGCAGACCTGCCGCAACTGATTGGTCCCGCAAATCCAGGAAAACTGGGAAGGATGGGTCACTTTTTGAACGGGGGCGGCGATTTTCACTGTGCCACCCCGTTTAACAGCCGTGGCAAGGGCTTTTACCGGTCGTGCCAATCCAGCCATTTGGGCAGCGGTAAAGGCGGACACCCCAAGCAGTGCCGACATACGGATAAACTCACGACGGCTCAGTTGTCCTTTTTCCATCTGGTTTTTTAATTCTTTAACTCCGGGGTGAACCTTCTTCATATTTTCCCTCCCTCTGGGCTGATTATCTATATTAGGCCGCGACATATAGGCCGTTAACCAATGACTGAAAAACTGGAGGCCGCATTAATGTCACGATTTCGGCTGAAAAAGCCGATATTCAGTGTATAGTTAATAAATTTCATTGCGTACTGCAAGGGTTCTTTGTCGTGATCATTCCCCTTTTGGCAATAGTCAATGAGTTCTGCCATAAAATCACCCACCACTGGGGCATTTTTATATTGATTGCCCGAGGTACCGATGGCCAGGTAAAACCCAGGCAGGCTGGACTTATCATAGATGGGGTACCAATCATCGGACAGGTCATATAAATCCACAATGCCCTGAATTTGATTAGGAATAGGAAGCGACGGAATACGCATGGCTTCCCGGTATACCTGGGTTTTGGCCTGTTGGGTCAGGTCTGGATTAAAATTATCGGGATCAACATATTCTAACGGGTCGCATTTGGGCTCTTCACTGCCAATTAAAAAATGGTTTCCGGATTCGGGTCGTGTATAAACGCCGGTATCAGAATCTGATGTGATAACGCCATCCGTTTCCCAGTCCAGACCTTCGGGGCTGGGGACATGGGCCACTTCCACCCGCAATGCCCGGGTTTTGATCTTCATGTCATCCAGGACCCCGGCCATTTCATTGATCTGAAAAGAGTGGGGGCCTGCCACATTCACCACCACGGGGGCGTGGATAGCAGTCCCATCCTCAAGCTGAATACCCGCTGCCCGACCCTGTTCTTTGAGGATATCCGTTACCTTGGCGTTGAACAGGAAATCGCCACCCAAGCGCCGCACCGCCATTTCCACATTGTGGGCAGACAGTTTCGGGTCAGACACATACCCGGATTCCGGCACATAGACCGCACCATTGATACTTGGACCTGTGGGCTGGCCAAACCCCTCATCATCCATGGTTTTCTGGGGATGATAGGCACGAAGATCCGGGTTGGGCAAATACGCTTTCATCTGTTCCGGATCAAGGTCCAAAAACCCCACCCCCAGGCGTTTGAGAGATGCTTTTACCTTTTCCAGATTCCCATTGAGCTCGGATTTGAACACCATGGCGCCAGTGTTTTTATACACGGCCATACCGTCGGGATCTTCAACACCGAGATACCGTTTCCAGTCCAGCCAATAGTAATAGCCCTCCCGGGCCAGGGCCACCCCTTCCGGCGAGGAATAATACAGCCGGATCACAGCACAGGAGGCCGCGGTTGACCCGCATCCCGAGCCGCTTAGTTTATCAACGCTCAGGGTGTGGTACCCTTTACGGGAGAGTTCATGGGCAATGGCATTACCGATGATCCCGGCGCCAATAATAATTGCATCATATTTTTGTTTGATCATTGGGTATCCTTTTTAAGCTTTGCCAGTATCTCTTTTTCCCCTTCCCGCTTGAGTCGGTCCAGTTCAGCAATGACTTTGTCACTTAAGGGCTCAGGGGTATGGTTCTCTTTGATATTGCGAATCTCTTTCACCACATTATCCGCCATGCAAGGTTTGCCGGATGCCTCCCAGGGAGAAATGGCCTGGCGGTCCATCAATTTACAATTGGACAACTCTTCTTTAAAGTGGGTCATGGTGTGTGGCTGGGTGAGGAAATGGCCGGTGGGCCCCACCTCCTCGAACACCTGACGGGCCAGGGTGTCCTTTGTCACTTTAATGCCTTCCACAAATCTTCGGGTCATGCCGATCACCTCATTGCCCATGACCAATTGTTCCAAAGAGCAGGCCATACCGGATGCCATGTATCCGACATCGTGAATCAGATTCAATCCAGAAAGCCCCTGGCTGAGAATGGAGAAGCAGGATTCAATCCCGGCCTGGACGTCCAAAAATTTGGAATCAGTGGCACCCGCCAACCCCCAGGTGGGTAAATTAAAGGATTTCGCCACTTCGGCCTGGGCCGCAAGACCAAGACTGTTTTCAGCGGCGCCCATGGTCATCAATGCATTTCTCATGTCCAGGATACCCACGTTACCGCTCATTGCAACGGGGCAGCCTTTTTTTCGAAGCTGGGCAATGGTGATGTGTATCAAAGATTCAGCGGTCATCTGAGTTAAGACCCCAGCCAGGGTCACAGGGCCAGTGGCACCGGCTTGAACCGTTGAGCCGGGCAGCTGGGGAAGGAACCGGTCTGCGGCCACAAAAATACGATCCACCACATCGTCTGGAAAAAACAAGGGGGCAATGGCTTCAGGATAGGCGATCAAAAAGGGCCGTTCCCTGAGCTTGTCCATGCCGCCAGCGACCACTGCTCCCATCTCATAGACATATTCCAGTCCCAAAGCAGAGTAGCCGATCACCACGGCCGGTTTGGTGGTATTGCTCACCAGGGCTTCAAATTCATGGACATCCGCTGCGTTCTGGGGAACATCCTGGGCCGATCCCATGGGCATGGCAAAGTCGATGCCGTCCAAGGCATCTGTCACTTTTGCCGCAAGGGCAATATCATCAATGGAGGTGGGCCGAATCTCTCCGGTAAAAGGGTCCCTGTGGCTTGGGCTGGCTGTTGAGGTGCCGTAATGGCTTTTTTCGCCCTCCACTTCCATGGCCCGCTTACCATTGCGGTCAAAAATGGTCCATCCTTTGGGGACAGAGATCAGGCATTCATTGACAATGAACCTTGGAATTTTAATGCTGTCTTCTTTGATCCATGCACCGGCCTGTTTCATCAGCTTGTGTACACCGGGATGGCTGCATTTAAATCCGACTTTTTCAATAATATCAAAGGCCGCCTGACGAATTTCCCAAATCTGGTCGTCGTTGAGAATTTTCATCCCCACGGATCGGCGTGTTGTATTTGATGACTGAATCATTGTGTGTATTACTCCCAAAAACTAAAGTATCATATTCGTCCAGCGGTGTCTGGCGTTTAAAATCAATTTCCAACATGCATAACATTAAAACTCAATTTTTACAATTTATCTTGGTGAGCTTCGTTCCAGGGAACAACAAGTCCGCATTGATGTCATAGTTGTATGACAGTTGCGTCATCTTTGGAATTAAAGGCTCTTATTTTCATCGTTATCGTTAATTCACTTGGAAAAAGTGGCCCCCATAAGCGACTATTGAGTTGCTATATTTTCTCATGTTCCAATCGCTTAAGGATCATGTCTGCAATTGTTTTAGGGGGATATTGACCCGTATTGATAGTTATCTTGGCCAGATCCTGATACAGCGGGATTCTGATTTTGAGCATATTATGTGTTTCCTTTTCGATGCTGTTGCGGGTCAGATCCGGCCGGTGATCCGTGGCTGGGGCATCTTTTCTAATTCTTTCAACCAGAACCGATTCATCGGCGGTGAGCCAAACTGGGACGCCGGCGTTTTTAATCCACTTTCGATTGGTTTCTGACAGGATGATACCACCGCCTGTGGCCACCACAGGAGGATGTGACAATTCCAGGCCAACCAGCACACGGGTTTCACATTGCCTGAAAAACGCCCACCCCCGGGTCTCAACCATATGGGCAATGGACATGTTAAATTGGGATTCGATTTGTGCGTCGGTATCCACAAACGGCCTTGCCAGACGGTGGGCCAATAATTTACCAATGGTTGTTTTGCCGGTGCATCGGTATCCAATGAGGAATATGGGTGCCTTGATAACCATATCAGAGTGCATCATAAAGTTGCCAATATGTGGGAAAAGATTTTTCAACACAGGATGGGTTCTCAATTTCTACACCGGCGACTTTCAGACCGGCCACGGAAAACGCCATGGCGATGCGGTGATCGTTGAAGGTCTCAATTCGTGCGCCTTTTGGAGAACCACCGGTGATTTCCATCCAGTCCGGCCCCTGGGAGACAGAGATACCCATCTTTGAAAGCTGGGAGCACACCGCATCAATACGGTCGCATTCTTTGATTCTGAGATGTCCGATATGTTCAATACGGGTGGTGCCTTTGGCAAAGGCCGCCACCACAGCGATGGCTGGTACGGCATCCGGGGTCTGGGACATATCCACCGTTATACCCTTTAGTGTACCGCCCTGTACGGATAATACCCTGCCCTCTTTTTCAACCTTGCATCCCATTTTTGCCAATATATCCACCTGTTTCAGATCGCCCTGGAGGGAATTGCCAATGTTATCCACCCCAATTTTGGTGCCCGTTACCGCACCGGCTGCCCAAAAATATCCGGCATTGGACATATCCGGTTCCACGACCTTTTTTCCTGGTGTGTATTTTTGTTTTCCGGGCACTTTGTACATGGTCTTTGACACCTGGTGGGCTGTCACATTAAACTGGGCCATGACATCCAGGGTGAGATCAATATAGGGCTGGGATACGGGCGGCCCGATGAGTTCAATGGTAAGGCCCTGCTCAAAAATTGCGCCTGCCATAAGCAATGCGGACAAATACTGGCTGGACCGGGAGCAGTCAATCCGGGTACGGCCCCCGGTACGGCGGCTCCCCTGGATTACCACAGGCGGGGTACCATTGTTATTTCGTGAATAGGCCTTGATCTGGATGCGGTTCAGGGCATCCAGCAATTCGTTCATGGGGCGCTGGCACATTCTTTCATCCCCTGTCAGGGTATAGGGGGTGTTTCCCAAGGCCGCAATTCCGGCCAGAAGACGCATGGAAGTACCTGAGTTCCCCAGATAAATGGGCTCATCCCGGGGGACCGGATGACCGCCAAACCCTTTCACGGTATTACATTGCCCAGGCCCTTTTTTGATGTCAGCGCCCATATGTCTTAATGCCTGGCAGGTGTAAGACAGATCTTCACTGTCAAGGGCATTTAAAATTTCGGATGTGCCGTCTGCCAATGCCGCACAGATCATCATCCGGTGGGAGATGCTTTTTGACCCAGGCACCTGGATCACCTGTTCTGAGATCATTTTGGGTGTCAATGGTTTCATGGGGATGTCTTTACAATTTCCTGTCTCATTAATTCAATATCAGGATCCATGCCAGTCCAGAGCTTGAACTGTGCCGCAGCCTGGGCGATAAACATGGTGGCCCCGTCAATCACAGCACATCCTCTGGCACTTGCTGCGTTTAACAGTCGGGTTTCCACCGGCGTATACACCACATCCATGACCACCATTTCAGGCCTTAACGCGGTTTCGGGAAAACTGATGGCGTTCGTTTTGGGATGCATGCCAATGCTGGTGGTATTAATCACTACATCCGCATGGATATCTGCTGCTTTTTCTGGGGGAACAAATTGGCCACCCACTTCCTGGGCCAATCGTCTGCCTTTGTCCTGGGTTCGGTTGGTCACAATGATCTTGGCCCCTTCATTGGCTGCCCCATGGACAACGGCCCGGGCTGCCCCGCCAGCCCCCACCACACATACCCGCTTACCATTAAGGCCGCCGTGGAACAAAATGGGGTCGATGGCTGCCCGGCAGTCCGTATTATAGCCTTTGAGCATCCCGTTATCATTGACAATGGTATTTACGGCGCCGATCTGTTGTGCCAGGGGCGCCACCCAGTCCAAATGTGCCATCACCCTTTCTTTAAAGGGAATGGTGACCGATGCCCCCTGGATGGAAAGGCTGCGCATGGCCTTGACGGCCTGCTCTATGCTTGACGGCTCAAACGCCAGGTAAACCGCATTCACCCCCGCCTTTCTAAATGCCGAGTTGTGAATCGCCGGGCTTTTTGAATGGCCCACAGGACGGCCCAATACGCAATAAAGGGCCGTTCCAGTGTCAAAGACAGGCAGCGGCATCATACAATGGCTCCTTCATTTTCAAACATGGGATAGGCACCCAACACCTTTAAATAGAGGGTGGCTGACCGCATTTCATCAATGGTCTGCCGAATTTTTTCATCCTCAATATGGCCTTCAATGTCCATGAAAAAGTAATAGCTCCAATTGTGGTGGCGTGTGGGTCTGGATTCGAGCTTGGTCATATTCAGTCTGGACTGGTCAATGGGTGCAAGGGCACTGAACAGCGCGCCTGGGGTGTGCGATGTGGCAAACATGATAGAGGTTTTATCTTTGCCCGTGGGCTGGGACATCTCTTTGCCGATCACAAGGAATCGGGTGACATTGCCGGAGCGATCTTCAATCTTAGACGCCACAGGCAGTAAGTTATAGATATGGGATGCCTTTTGGGAGGCAATGGCAGCCACAGTGTTGTTGTCTGCGGCCATTTGCGCAGCTTTTGACGTAGAGCTGGTTTCTAGAACATCGGCCTTGGGAAAATGCTTGCGAATCCATCCCTTGCACTGGGCGATGGCCTGGGGATGGGAATAAATGGTTTTCACATCCTTGGGATCCCCACTGATGGACAGAAGATCGTGGGAAATCGGCTGATAATGTTCTGCACAGATATTCAAGTCAAATTCACTAAACAGATCAAGGGTATGGTTGACGGCCCCTTCTATGGAGTTTTCCACCGGCACGACCCCATAATCGACGGCGTTACGTTCCACTTCCCGGAACACATCAAACAGACTGGGCTGCTGTTCAAAGCTACCGGAATGGTTGAAATGGTTCAGGGCGGCAATATGGGTATAACTGGCCCTAGGACCCAAAAACGCTACGGTGTTCGGTTTCTGAATATCCCGGGTCGCCGCAATGATCACTTTAAAAATAGATTGCACCAAATCCTGGGCCGCTGGTCCGTCATTGGCTTGTAACAGATGATTGATCACATTGCGTTCCCGCTCCCGGTCAAGGATCTGTCCGCCGTCCTGCTTTTTTATCCGTCCCACCTGTTCGCCAATTTTGAGACGTTCATTGATCAATTCTAAAATTTTTGCGTCGATGCGATCAATCTCTTCTCGAAACGGCTTTAACGCGTGGGATTGACGCTTGGTGTCATTCATATGATCCTCTTTCTATGCTATGGATTCCTTTTCACATCCTTAAAAATAAAAAAAGCAGCCAGCGTCTGCCTGCTGCAAATTTGTGTGTACGGCACAAAGGGTTGGGTCATTGATTTTTCCACAGGCAAAGGCAGACACGCCCTTTGGATAAAGAGAGGCTTAATCCTCCACCCGTTTGGCGATAAAGGACTTAATCCGATTGCCGTCCATTTCTTTGACTGTAATCATCCAGTCGTCTACCCGCAAAAAAGCCCCAGGTTCTGGAATTCGTTCAAGTTGTTCAAGAAAAAAACCTGAAATGGTTTCGTAATTGACAGATTTGGGGATGTGAATATCCAGTGCCTTATTTAAATCGTCCACATCCATACGCCCGGTGACAAGCCATTTTCCCCCCTTTAACTGGACGATTTCAGGGGTATTGTGATCTGTTTCATCGGTGATTTCACCAAATACTTCTTCAACCACGTCTTCAAGGGTAACAATACCTGACACTCCCCCATGTTCATCTACCACCACCGCAATATGCTTTTTTTGACTTTTAAAGTCTTGAAGCAAAGAGTCCAACTTCTTGGACTCCGGGATAAAATAGGGGGTTTTCATGATAGATTTTAAATCCAGTTCACCATTGCCCTGTCCAGCTTCGACCTGTTGAAGAAATTTACTGAACAGATCTTTGACATGGAGAATCCCTACAACATTATCAATGGTATCTTCAATCACCGGTATCCTGGAAAATCCAGTTTTAAGCACTTCCGGGATATCCAGCCCTTCGGACACATCCACAACAAACATATCCGCCCGCGGCGTCATGATCTCCGAACAGGAGGTATCGTCAAACTCAAAAATACTGGTAATATATTCCTTTTCCTCTTCTTTGATCTCTCCATCTTCTTTTACCACCTCCACCATGGTCATGAGCTCGTCTTCGGTCACCGTATCCTGACCATTATCAACAGCCCCATGGAGTTTGGGAATAAAATTAAGAATAAAAATCAAAGGGAAAAACAGCTTGGACAGCCAATAAAGGGGATAAATAACGGCCCGGGATACCAGTACATTATTGTGGTTGGCAAAGGATTTAGGGAAAATTTCACCAAAAATCAGAATGAGCAGGGTCATGGCACCGGTGGCAATACCCACGGCATTAGAGGCAAAATAAGCGATGGACAGCGCCGTGGCAAGGGCTGACGCCCCAATATTAACCAGGTTGTTGCCGATGAGAATCGTGGTCAGCAGGGTATGGGAATCTTCTTTCATCTCCATGATCAATCTGCCGGTCTTTGAACCATCCTTGGCAATGTGAAGGGCTTTGACTTTGGAAATTGAAAAAAGCGCTGTTTCTGATGCCGAAAAGAAACCGGATAAAACAAGACAGAGGACCATTAAGGTCACTTCAACGGTCATGGCGTATAACATCCTTTTAAATTAAACGAGTTGCTTAAATTACTCTAACCCCGTTAACTGAGGTTTGTCAAATTTTGCCGGCGGTTAACCGGACTTTTTTCTGATCAGGTTTAAAATAATTTTTGCTGTCCGTTCCGGGGCACCCGGCGTACCCAGTTGCTGCCGCACCTTTGCCAGCTGGAATCTATAGGGTGGCAGTGCCTCAAGCATTTGCAATACCGTATGACTGACCAACCCTGAGTTGGCGTTATCCTGGAGCAATTCCGGCATCACCTCCTGATCCATGATCAAGTTGGGCAGGCCGGCGTATTTTGCTTTAATCAACACCCGTCCCAGGGCCCACGCCAGGGCAGACAATTTATAAATGATCAGTGTGGGCACCTCGCAAAGTGCTGCCTCCAGGGTAACCGTACCCGAGGCTGCAATCACCAGGTCCGCATCTTGAAAAATGTGTCCAGGTCTTCCTGGAATAATTTTGCAGGCGTGATGGACAGGGTGTTCGGTAACCATCTGTCGAATTAAGTCATCATTGACTGCAATGCCGGAAGACACATGAAAGCAAACATCTTCAACCTGTTGTGAAATGTTTAACGCTGCATCCAGCATGACCGGCAGCAGGTTTTTGATTTCAGAAGTTCTGGAGCCAGGAAGCAGCCCGATCAATGGTTTACCGTGAGTCGGGGCGCCAGATTGTGCACGGGGTAAAATGGGAGGTGTTGGATATTCATCCACCAGTGGGTTGCCAACATAGGTGGCGTCGATGCCCTTTTTTTTATATATTGCGGCTTCAAAGGGAAGGATTAAGGCGACATGGTCAGTGAATGCCTTGATTTTTTTGATCCGTGCCGCATTCCAAGCCCAGACTTTTGGGGCAATATAATAACACACCGGTATATCGATGTGCTGTTTGATATATTGGGCAATTTTTAAATTAAAGCCTGGATAATCGATCAGTACCACGGCATCGGGCCGGTCTGTGTTCAAACGGTGTTGAACGATTTTAAACACCTGCTTGATGGTGGAAAACTGTCGAAGGACCTGGATGACCCCCATGGCAGAAAGACGCTCAATGGGAAAAAAGAGCTCAGCCCCCTGCCCTGCCATGGCCGGCCCGCCAATTCCAGTGATCCGAACACCGGGGATCAAAGCGTTCAAGGAACGGATCAGCGGTGCCGCATGAAAATCTCCAGAGGGCTCACCCGTGAGGATCATCACATGCAGCGGGGCCACTTGGGCCGTATGTTCCTGTTCAGTAGTTACCATGGCAGTTTTGTCACCCCAAATAGGGGGATTGGTCTGGGGAATCATGGATATCCTCATCTGACAGGGCCAGGATTGAAATTTTATATTGGTCTGCAAGTGAGATCATCTGCCCCCGGTCAAAGGAGAGGGATTTTCCCGCCTCAAGGACAAGCACATCCGCGCCCGCCTTATGCATGGTCTCAATGGTCGTACATCCTGAAGATGGCAGATCAAACCGTAAATCCTGGTTGGGTTTTGACAGCTTAATCACCACCGCGCCGTTTCCCATGGAGAGCTTGCCCCCCCGCAGTATGGTGGCGTCCGTACCGTCAATGGCTTCCACAGCCAGCACCGTGCCATTAGAGATCACCAGGCATTGTCCAATATCCAGTTTTCCCACGGCCTTTGCCAGACGCCAACCTTGATCAATATCTTTTTTTTGTGCCGTGTCTGGTTTGCGTTTGGTCCAGCAGCCCCTTGGGCTGATCAGTTCGGGTAGCATGTATGTAGACGGTAACAGCGCCACCCCCTCTTTTGCCATAAGATCTGCAAAGGATGAAAGGACCGTGTCATCATGGGTTCTGGCGGTTTTGGCAATGAAGGCCAATGCTTTGAAATCAGGACGGATATCTTTGAAAATATTGGTTTTATTTATAGTGCCCAGCATTACTGCCTGGGTTACGCCGTGGTGCCTGAAATACTTGAGCAATTTATTAACCTGGCCCAGATAGAGCCATTTAAATTCATCGACTATAGATTCAAGCAGGGGATCGGTTTCAGAGCGAAACCCTGCGGCAATGACTTTGTATCCCTTGGATTGGGCTTTCTCAGTAAACAGCCTGGGAAATTGTCCGCCTCCTGCAATTAAACCGATGGGCCCCGCTGGACTAATAATATCATCGGCATCCAGACGCATCTCATCCATGGTCTATCGGGTCACGCCCCGGTTGGATTCCTGGATAAACCGTAAAAACGCCATCACTTCAGGCGTCTGTTCAACTTCGGCTTTGGCCCGCTCCACTGCCTGGGTAACCGTCAACCCAATTCTAAAAAAAATTCGGTAGGCTTTTTTGAGTTGACGAATATTCTCTTTTTGAAAATTATGGCGCTTAAGGCCCACATTATTCAGGCCGTGCAGCGTGGCCCGGTCTCCGGCACAGATCACATAGGGCGGGATATCCTTGACCACGGCAGACTTGCCGCCGATATACGCATAATCACCCACTTTTACAAATTGATGAATGGCCACAAGGCCACCAATGGTGGCGTAATCACCAATCTCAATATGGCCGGCCAAAGTAGAGTTGTTGGCCAGAATTACCCCCTTGCCGGTTTTACAGTCATGGGCAATGTGGGTATAGGCCATCAGATAATTTTCCGGGCCAACCTCCGTGACACTGCCGCCAAAGCCAGTGCCCCGGTTGATGGTGCAAAACTCACGGATGATGGTGCCCCGTCCGATTTTTAAATATGTTTTTTCCCCATGAAACTTAAGATCCTGGGGATCACCGCCAATGGATGCGTATTGGGAAATCTGACAATCCGGCCCGATGGTGACATGGTTCTCAATGGTGGCATGGGGGCCGATGGTGGTGTTGGCGCCAATACATACATCTTCTTTAACAATGGCATAGGGACCAATGGTGACATTTTCACCAATTTGGGCGGATGCATCAATAATCGCTGTTGGATGGATCATACTTACTCCGTGGGTTGCTTTTCCAGACTTTTCAGTCGTTTTTCCAGGGAAAGCAAGGTGGCTCTCAGTCCTGGCAAGCGTGAAATGATAGCTGACACTTTCAACCAGGTGTTGTGGGGCATATGGGGAATACCAGAAACGATTTCATTGGGCGGCACATCTTTGAACACCCCTGCAAAAGGCCCGACAATGGCCCTGTCCCCAATTTTCAGGTGACCTGAAACACCGGCCTTGCCGGCAATGATCACATTGCGGCCCACCTGGGTGCTGCCGGCAATGCCGACCTGGGCAACAACCAGGGTATTCTCACCGATTTTTACATTGTGGGCAATATGCACCTGATTGTCAGTTTTCACCCCGGCACCAATACGGGTGACCCCCAAGGTGCCCCTGTCAATGGTGGTACAGGCACCAATTTCAGCATTGTCGCCAATCTCCACATAGCCGGTATGCACCAGTTTGGCATGGCCCTCACCGTCGGGCGTAAACCCGAAACCATCGGATCCGATCACCGCATTGGGATGAATAATTACATTTCGTCCCAGACGGCTTTTGTCCGCTATCACGGCATTGGGCTTAATCACACAGTCGTCTCCAATGACACACCCATCTCCCACAAATACACCGGCCATAATATGAACGCGGCAGCCAATCGTGACATCCTTTCCAATGACCGCGTGGGGGTCAATGCGGCTTTGCGCACCAATCTGGGTGGTCTCGCCGATCACCGCCATGGGGTGGATCCCTTCACGAAGCGGTGGGCTGGGAAACATCTGTGACACCAGATTGAAAAACGCAAGTTTGGGATTGGCGCTGAATAACAGCACACATGTGTAATTGGAGTCCGGCTTAAAGGCCTCGGGAACCAGCACGGCACCGGATTGTGTCGCCGCCAACCTTGAGAGGTATTTTTGCTCAACGGCAAAGGTCAAATCCGATGGGCCTGCGTCATCAAACGAAGAGACCCCGGTAATTTCATATCCGGGGTCCCCCGCAATGCGGGCGTTGGACATATCTGCGATCTGTCGAACAGTCAACATGGGTTATTGTTTTTTCTGGGCAACCTTTTCATTATATTTTTTAATCACCAGATCCGTGATATCCACTTTTTCTGCTGCATACAAGACACCAGCGGTTTTCGCCTCAACAATCAGAAGAAATCCCTGGGCCTGACCAATCTCATTTGAAAGCACAACCACGTCTTTTTGGATTAACCCCAACTCTTTATTCCTTAGAATCTGGAACTCTTGGGTAAAATCCGCTCTCATCTTTTCCAAGTCGTCCACACGATCGCGGATTTCCCTTTGACGATCCCGTTTTTTTTCAGGGCTAAGTACCAGGGATTCCCTTTCAAATGCTTCAGTCATTTTTTTTACCGCTTCTTCTGCGGCTTTAATTTTTTTTTGAAGCTCCTCCCCTTTGTTTTTAAGCACGTTTTGAGTCAATTTCCCTGCGCTGGATTCCTGAAAAATCTTCTGAAAATTAATTACCCCGATTTTAGCATCATCTGCCCCGAGTGCCGGGACAGTCAGAATTGCTGTTGAAATCAGAATCGCCACTGTAATAAATGCTTTTTTCATGTTTCCTCCAAAAATATAAATAAATTATACGTTTTTAATGTGAGATTAAAAGAAAGCGCCTATGGAAAAATCAAATTGTCCATCACCTGTACTTTTCACGTCTTTCCCTTCAAGCACCCACCCATATGCCAAACGAATGGGGCCCATGGGAGAATTCCACCTCAACTCAATACCGGCAGTCGCGTACATATCTTTTAGGTCAATCTCTCTGCTCGGCGCGTATACATCCCCTCGGTCATAAAAAATAACACCATAGGCACCCACTTCCTCAGACAGAGGGAAAATAAGCTCCATGTTAAATTGTAAGAATTTATCCCCACCAACATCAATGGTTGCACCTTCAGGGGTTGCATTTATATCGGTTGAATCGAACCCCCTGATTGAGTTGATCCCGCCCAAATAGAAGCGTTCCCAGTCAATATCCGGATTGCCATCGGTATTGTCATCAAGATACCCTGCCTTTGCATAAACACCGCCGACAAGTTTTTTAAATATAGGGAAAAAATAGGCGGATTCAACCTGATATTTTATGAAATTGATATCTCCGCCCAGATATTTTCCAGCATATTCCACCGCAGCTTTGGCAAAAAAACCTTCAGTGGGAAGGAACCGATGATTTCTTGAATCATAACTGATATACGGCGTGATACTTGATGACAGATACTCTCCCTGGGTCACATTGGTCTGCGTCGTATCAACATCTGAAATTTCGAAATCTTCAATACTGTAATTTACACCGATGGCGATATAGTCCCATATTTGTCGGGTGCCCAATCTCAGGGTCAATCCCAGTGCATCTTTGGTATAGTTTGCATATTCATTTTCAAATTTATAGAGATCAAATCCGGCAGAAATGGGTTTATCAAAGAGCCAGGGCTCGGTAAACCCGAGGTTAAACAATGCATTTTCCCTGGACAGCCGGCCTGTTAGTTTTACCATTTGCCCCCGGCCCAAAAAATTACGCTCTTGAACTGAAATTTGGCCAAAGGCACCATCATCACTGCTGAATCCGCCGCCAAATGCAAAATTACCCGTGGGTTTTTCAACGATTTTAACGGCCACATCCCGCTGATTGGGATTGCTGGTTTTAACCGGCTTGACCTGGGCGTTGGCAAAGAAATCAAGGACGCTAAGATTTCTGTAGCTGCGCTGGATTCCCTTAAGACTGTACAGGCCTTGCTCCATAATGGCCAATTCTCGCCGGATGACCTTATCGCGGGTTTTTGAGTTGCCTGTGATGGTAATCCGGTTAAAATATACCTGTTCGCCTTTCTTAATGTCATAGCTGATATTAACGATTTTACTTTCGCTGTCTTGATCCAGCAGTGGCGTAACCATTACATTGGCATACCCTTTATTGGCATACAGATCGCTCAAGGCCATCACATCTTTTCTCACCTGCTCCCGGTTATATAATTCGCCTTTTTTATTGAGCAGCAAGTGTCGAAGCGCCGCCTCATTGGTAATCAGATCGCCTTGAATGCTAACTGTACCATTCTTGAATTGGGCGCCTTCATCAATTTTAAAGTTGACGGTAATGCCTTGTTCGCCAAACTGAATATCCGGATCTGACACCTTTACATTAATAAATCCATTATTCTTATACAGCGATTCGATGCGTATCACATCATTTTTTAATTCAGTTTCATTCAGATCCCCTGAAGAGGTTAAAAAAGACCAGAATCCTGCTTCAGAAGTCTCCATGGCATCCAGAATGTCATCCCCATCAAAATACTTATTTCCATCAAATACAATGGATTGGATCCGAATTTTTTCACCTTCATCAATGGTGAACACCACATCCGCCTGGGAATTTTCTAAGGTTTTAATCTCATAGTTTATTTTACAATTGTGGTAATTTTTTTCAAAGTAAAGCTGTTTAAGCCGCTCAACGTCATTATTCATCTTATAGATATTCAGGATAGAACCGGTGCTGGTACTGATGGCGTCAAACAACTCTTTATCTTCGTAAACCTGGTTGGCGTGAAACTGAATTTTTCTGACACTTGGCTTTTCTTCGACAAGAAAGACCAGCTCAACACCGCGGTCTAAATTGTTCTTTTCAACCACAACATTGTCGAAATACCCCATTTTATAAATGCGGCTCAGATCTTTGTTAACACTGTCGGGCTTCAGCACGTCTCCGGTTTTTGACGTGATGACCCTTAAAATGGCATCGGCTTCGACCCGATTGTTGCCTTTGACCCGAATGGCCGTAATGACTTTCTTTTGAAACAGCTCTCCGGTCAGGCTTTGGCTCAAAGATGACACAGCAGAAAACAACTCTCCCATGTTGGCCGCCTGGGAAAAAAAGGTGAACGGATTCTGTCGTTCGTAGACATTATGCATTTGAGCATCAATACTGATTCCCTTACCTGCAATGAATATATCACCGGTAACGATCCAGTCAGCCCCCAACCGGATACCTTCTTCCCGGTAGCGCGTATAATTCCAACCCGCTGTATTCATATCCTTTTCAATCAGGATAACCTTGGCCCCGTCTTCTTGCAGTTTTTCTTTAAGCATACCAGGAACAGCCGTTTTGATTTTTTCATTTCCGGTTTCTGATTGAACCTGGAACGGAAATATAGCCACACTGACCTGCTGTTCTGCACAGAGTGTGGCACTGAGCATAACATAAAAAAGAATTGTCAGGATAATACGGATTATAACTTGTTTCATCAATCGTCCCTATGGATTTAAGCCTGGGGTTTGTATCGTAAATTAAATTTTGTTTTACGCCATCATAAGACGGTTTTTACCCAGGTATTATTTTACCCTGGTCCAGGGTGACCCGCCTGTCAAGCAGTCCAGCAAGATCAGGGTTGTGGGTGACTACCATAATGGTCATTCCCATTTCACGGTTCAAGTCTGCCAATAACCGATGAACGCTAAGGGAATTTTCCTGATCCAGGTTGCCGGTGGGTTCATCAGCCAAAAGCATATCCGGTTTTAAGACAAGGGCTCTGGCAATGGCAACCCGTTGCTGCTCTCCGCCTGATAGGTCTTCCACCCGGTGGTGGATTCGTCCGGTAAGACCTACTCTTTCAAGCATATTTACCGCATGTTTTTCAATAGTTTTTTTGCGTTGTCCAGAAATCAATCCGGGCATCATCACATTTTCAACGGCTGTAAACCCCTGGAGCAGATAATGAAATTGGAAAACAAATCCAAGTTTTTGGTTTCTGAATCTGGCAAGGTTTTCATCATCGAACAATAGCAGATCTTCGCCCTGGTATATCAATTGCCCACTGTCAGGTCGATCCAGTGTACCGAGGATGTTGAGCAGAGTTGATTTTCCAATCCCGGAAGCACCGATCACCGCAATGGTCTCTCCCTTGTGAACAGTGAAATCGGCATCCTTTAAGACCTCAAGGCAGGTCGCGTTAGATACAAAAGATTTGCTGATCCCTTTCAAAGTAACAAGGGGAGACACCTTAGCCATACCGCAATGCCTCCACAGGATCCATGCGAGATGCTTTGTATGCGGGATAGAGCGTCGATAAAAAACAGATCAAAATAGCAGATACGGCAATCAACGTCACATCTGCATATTCCAGCTGCACAGGCAAGGTGGTAAAGGGATAGGCCTTGGGCAATTTGATAAACTGGTATTTTTTGAGCACCGCACACACCAAAATCCCGGCAGAGGTGCCCAGCAAGGTACCCGTGATGCCAATGATCATCCCTTCAACCATAAAAATCCGCCGGATTAAACCATGTGTGGCCCCCATGGCTTTAAGTACCGCGATGTCCCGATTTTTTTCCATCACCATCATGATGAGTGCCGACGCAATGTTAAATGCGGCAACCAGAATAATCAGGGTCAAGATGATAAACATGGCCGTTTTTTCAAGTTTCAGCGCAGAAAAAAGGCTTTGATTGATATCCATCCAATCCCGGATATAATATGGATAGTCAATAAATGCCATCTGCTTTTCCCGAAGCTGTTTCACATTGAAAATATCATCCACCCAGACACCCAGGGCTGAAATTTTCCCCTTGGCCTTGACCAGGGCCTGTACCTGATCAAGGCGGGCATAGGCCAGGCTTGCGTCGTATTCCGACATCCCCGAATCAAAGGTCCCGCGCACAACAAACTGCTTCATGGAAGGGATCTGCCCTAAAGGAGACATAATGGTAGATGCAGACATGAGTACCACAGTATCACCGGGTATCACCCCAACGGCATTTGAAAGGTCTTTGCCCAGAATAATGCCGGGCCGTTTTTCTTTTGTCTTTTGCCGTTCCGTTCCATTGGCAGGGGATGGCTGGCCAAGGACGTTTTCAAGGTCTTCGGGGCTGTATCCTTTAATGAGGGACGCCCCGCTTTGGGCCGTCACCCCCCGGAGCATTACCCCGGAAAATGATCGTTTGGTGCGGATCATGGCCTCGCCGAACAAGATGGGTGACACCCCTTCAACACCGGGTACCCCTTTTAAGGTGTCAACCAAGTCAGCGTCATTTTGAAAGCTGCCGCCGTAATTCATGACAAGCATGTGGGGTTCCAGACCAAGAATCCGTTTTCTGAATTCGGTCTCCGCACCGCTCATCACGGCAATCACCACCACCAGTGCCATAACGCCAAGGATAACCCCTGAAACGGAAAGAAAGGTGATCAGAGAGATAAATTTTTCTTTGCGCTTTGCCTTCAAGTATTTTAAGGCGATGAAAAATTCAAAAGGCATACACGCCCTATGCGTTTTTCATATGGGGAAACAAAATCACTTCCCTGATGGAGGGAGAGTCTGTCAGCAGCATGACCAGCCGGTCAATACCGATGCCCTGTCCGGCTGTGGGCGGCATACCGTACTCCAGGGCCTCCACGTAATCGGCGTCCATAATATGGGCTTCGTCATTGCCTTCATCGCGCTGACGCACCTGCATCAGGAACCGATTGTGCTGATCTTCGGGATCATTGATTTCCGAGAACCCGTTTGCGATTTCACGGCCGGCAATAAACAGCTCAAACCGATCCGTAAATTCAGGGTCTGTATCACTCTTTCTTGACAGGGGAGACACTTCAACGGGATACCCGGTGATAAACGTCGGTTGAATCAACTTGGGTTCAACCAAAGCGTCGAACAATTTGGTCAGCACTTTACCGTGGCGGTCTTTTTTGCTGATGTGGATCTCCTCTTTTTCGGCATGGGCCAGCAAGGCTTTGGTATCGTCAATAATGCCAGGATCAATGCCGCCAATTTCAGACAGGGCATCAATCATTGAAATGCGTTTCCAGCCCCTGGACAGATCAATGGTTTCCCCCTGGTATTCAATGGTCGCTGAACCTGTTACCTGGGTTGCGATGGATTCAAACATCACCTCGGTAAGATCCATCAACTCTTCGTAGGTGGCGTAGGCCTGGTAAAACTCAACCATGGTAAATTCCGGGTTATGCCGGGTGGACACCCCTTCATTTCTAAAGTTGCGGTTGATTTCAAACACCTTTTCAAAGCCGCCCACCACCAAGCGTTTCAGATAAAGTTCTGGCGCAATCCTTAAAAAAAGCGTCATGCCAAGGGCATTGTGCCAGGTTTTAAAGGGGGTGGCTTCAGCCCCGCCGGGCAACGGCTGCATCATGGGGGTTTCAACCTCCATAAACCCTTCAGCTTCAAAGAACCGGCGCATGGCCGCCACAATAGCAGATCGCTTTTTAAAGATATCCCGAGTCTTTTCATTCATAACCAGGTCCAGGTAACGCTGACGGTATCGTTTTTCAGGATCCTTAATACCATGAAATTTTTCAGGTAGCGGACGAACCGATTTGGACAATAACCTGAACCCTTTGGCCAAGACCGTCCATTCGCCGGTTCGGGTCTGAAACAAGGGCCCGGTCACGCCGACAAAATCCCCAATGTCCAGCTTTTTGAACAATGCATAGGTCGCTTCGCCGACCTGATCTTTCTGGATAAAAATCTGCATCTGCTCACCACTGTCCTGAAACCGGACAAAGGACGCTTTACCCATTTTGTTGATGGCCATCATTCTCCCGGCCAGCTGAAACACCCGCCCTTCTTCCCCCAGGGAATCCACCTCATTTTCAATTATTTTTTTGACCTCGGGGACGGTGCAATCGGGTTTAAAATCGTTGGGGTAAAGATGGATGCCGTCATTTTTAAGTTCGTTTATTTTTTCTTTGCGAAGCTGGAGCAGTTTGCTGGTTGTCTTATCCATAATAATCGTTTTTTCCGTTTCGTGGCTTAAAAGTTTTTAAATCTGCTTTCCGAACCCAATCAATAGATTAAAGAAGAGTAAAATAGCCTTTTTTACCTTTAACTGTCAATAAATAGATAGCTGTGATTATTATTTTGGGGACAGCGCGGTTTTAAAAATAACGGTGAACACCGTGCCCTTTCCGGGAATGGACTCAAAATCCATCATGCCGTCATAGGCGTCAATGATGCGATGGATAATGGAAAGGCCAAGGCCCGTTCCCTCACTTTTCGTGGTAAAAAAGGGGTCAAAAATATGGGGGGCATCACTGGGTTCAATGCCTTGCCCGGTGTCACGGATGGTCAGGTGAACCTGCTTATTTCTGGGTGTATCCAGGGTCATATAAATTTTTCCCTGATCAAAAATGGATTCAGCCGCATTTTTTATCAGATTCCAGAGGATCTGCTGGAGATGCACCGGATCTATGCGTATTGTTAAATCTTTTCTTAAATCAGTAACCAATTCAATACGGTGTTTCCATTCAGGAGTATTCATAAAAAGAAGTTTTACATCCTCAATGGCCACGGCTAAATTCACCGCTTTTGAATTGGACCTGCCCGGTTTTGAAATCAGACGAATTTCATTGACAATCTGTTCAAGACGGTCTGTTTCCCTGAGAATAATCTGCATAAGCCGGTACTGGTCAGAGCCGGGCTCGGTTTCATCCCTGAGCATCTGTATGGAGCCGGATAAAGAGGCCAGTGGATTTTTGATTTCATGGGCAATCCCAGAAATCATCTCATCTACAGCTGCCATTTTTTCAACCCGCTTCAAATGCTCCCGGGTAATGTTCAGATCCTGACGGGCGGTTTTCAGCTGGAATGACAGAAGGCCGCTCAGGGCGGCAACGGCGAAACAGGCGGCAACGATAATAATGATTCGATAGATAATCTGGGTCTCGTCCACACTGGCTGCCAAAGCCGGTGCATCTGGAAACGGGGAGATGATCCTGAGATATTCCAGTTCGATCAACAGGCCGTACTGCATTGCGGATAGTATCGCCACCATTAACCCTCCCCTTTGGAGCAGCAACATGGCCGCATATATGATCACCACCAGATACAGAAACGTAAAAATAGAATGATAGCTTCCTGTCACAAATACCATTGCAGTCACCAAACAGGTGTCCGCAATGGTTTGAACATAGGCCAGACCTTTTAAATACCGATTGGATTTAAGCCAGAAAAAATAAATCAGTGAGAGTCCGGCAACCCAGCCAGCCATCTTGTAAAGGGGCCAGAAAGTCTGAGGATCAACGTTTCCAGCCTTGCCGTTGGAAAACACCAAGGTGGAAAAAATCAGGGCATTGCAAAAAATCACCCGACTCAGGATAACCCATTTGAGCAAAATAGATAATTCGTGGTCCTGTTTAGAAAGAATAATCGACTTATCCAATTGCACTCGCCATGGTGAAAATGGGAAGGTACATCGCAATAACCAGGCCGCCGACAACGACCCCTAAAAACACGAGCATAAAGGGTTCGATCATGTCAGTAAGATTTTTGACCGCCTGATCCACTTCATCATCGTAAAAATCGGCGATTTTTTCCATCATGGTATCCAGGGCCCCTGTGGATTCCCCCACAGCAATCATGGAACAGACCATTGAGGGGAATACCCCGCTTTCAAGGAGTGGGTCTGCCATGGACCGGCCTTCAGCAATACCCACTTTGACATCGGCAATGGCAAATTCCACAATTTTATTGCCTGCAGTTTTTCCCACAATATCAAGGGCCTCAAGGATGGACACCCCTGAAGAGATCATTGTGGAGGTGGTCCGGGTAAACTTGGCCACGGCAACTTTTCGAATCAAAATGCCCACCACAGGCAAACGCAAAAACAGATCATCCATGAGGATTCGACCCTTTTTGGTTTTGTAGACCCTCCCGATAATGACAAAACAACCAATGAGACCGCCAAAGATAAAAATAGCATTCTTAATTACAAAATCACTCATATTCACAACCATTTGGGTGGGAGCCGGCAATGCACTGCCCATGCTTGCAAACATTTCAGCAAATACCGGAATCACAAAAATCATGATAACGGCCACCACGATTACAGCAACGGCAAGGGTAATTGTCGGATAGGTCATTGCCCCTTTGATTTGCTTTTTCAATTTGGACATTTTTTCCATATAGGCGGATAGACGTTGAAGAATCACATCAAGGATACCGCCGGCCTCGCCGGCTGCAATCATGTTGATGAACAATTCATTAAACACTTTGGGGAATCGTCTCAATGCATCGGCAAAGGTTTCTCCAGACTCCACAGCCTCTTTGATTTTTTTCAAGTGTTTTTTAAACGTCGGATTTTCCTGCTGCGACTGCAAGATATCCAAACATTGGAGCAGGGGCAGTCCTGCGTCTATCATGGTTGAGAACTGCCGAGCAAAAATAATGACATCCGACTCTTTTACTTTGGGCTGGAAAAATTCTATATTTTCAAAAAGATCCTTGGGTTTTTTTCGAATCCGAGTAGGGACGATCTTACGTCTTTCCAGACTCAGCCGGACCTGTTCCTGGGTTTCAGCCTCCATCTCGCCTTTAATTTTACGGCCCTTTGGGTTTTTTCCTTTCCATTCATAGATAACAGCCATAATTAATCCTTATGTATTTAATGAAGTTGATTTTACACCGACCATGGGCAGACCTGCGCTTTGCGTGGGGACCACCCGCAACCACAAACGATGAAGCAAATTCTTGCATATGAAAAAGACAGATTAATCGAAAATCGATGCCATTGATGATTTCGTCTCACACCCCAAATCGCATGGGTATTGAAATAATATAGTGCAATAAACCTACCGTCTACCTTTTTTTAAGGAAAATGGAGGTAACACGTTTTCGTTCAGCCGACAATTGTATTTAGGAAATGGATATACTATATAAAGTTCAGCCATTCTTTGCAACAGGAGTTAACGGTGACCCCAAAAAAAACAGAGACTCGACCTGAAACGGTTATTACCAGCCATACAAATTTAGATTTTGACGCCATGGGTTCTATGCTGGCAGCCCAAAAGCTTTACCCCGATGCAATGATCATTTTTCCAGATGTCCAGGAAAAAAATCTCAAGGGTTTTTTTATCAATTCCATGAAATATCTGTTCGATAAGAACAGACCTTTAGATATCGACGTTTCGCAGACCCGACGGCTCGTCATCGTTGATACGCGCCAGCGAAATCGGCTCACCGGGATCGACACCCTTTTAAAAAATAAGGATTTGAGGATTGATATCTACGACCATCACCCACCCATGCCCGGTGAAATTAAAGGAGACAAGGATGTTTCCCGTCCATATGGGGCGACCACAACCATCATGTGCGAACTTTTAAGGCAGCAAGGTGTAAGCCTCACTGCAGAGGAAGCCACAGTGATGGCCCTGGGCATCTATGAAAATACCGGTAACTTCACCTATGACTTGACGACCCCCCAAGACTTGGCCCAAGCCGGATATCTTCTTGAGTGCGGGGCCAGTTTGAGTACCATTTCAAGCCTGGTGGTCAAAGAAATCAAAACCGAACAGGTGACATGGCTCAACCAGCTCATCACCGAAATGACGTCCCATCATTTCAATGGGGTGAAGGTTCACTTGTCCACCATTGCCACACCGTACCGTGTGCCGGATCTGGCCTCAGTGGTTCAAAAAATAGTACGGATGGAAAACCTGGATCTCTATTTTGCCGTGGTCCTCATGGGCAGTCACATCCATATTATTGCACAGAACCGGCTACCGGAAATTGATGTCGGCAAGCTCCTATCGGAATTTGGTGGCGGCGGTCATGCCTATACTGCAACGGCCAAAGTAACCGATCAAACCTTGGCCCAGGTGGAGCTTAGGCTGCTGGACATGCTTCAAATGCAATTAAACAGTATCCAAGTTGCAAAAAAACTGATGTCATCACCCGCCATCACCATTGCCTCGGACCGCACCTGCCGTGATGCCGGCACATTGATGACCCGATATAATATCAATACCTTACTGGTCGTGGACAAGGATACTGCCACCTATGAAGGGTACATCACGAGACAAATTGTAGAAAAACTGCTCTTTCATAAACTGGGGAACCAGTTGGTAGAAGACTACATGGAGTCAGAAGTCTCTTCCATTTCCCTTGACGCAGATTTGGCCGAAATTGAGGAAAAACTCATCGAAGACAAGCAAGGGATTGTTCCGGTGATGGAAAAGGAGCAGATTAAAGGTGTCATCACCCGTACAGATCTGCTGGACTATCTGGTGGAACACAGTCGGGAGATGTCCAACTTTGAAAAACAAATTCTGAACCGGCCCAATGCAAAACGAAAATACGTAAGGTATCTTTTAGATCAGCGTCTCAATTCCCAAATCCGAACGCTGCTCAAGGACCTGGGCCGAACTGCGGACTTGCTCGACATGGAAATCTATGTGGTTGGCGGATTTGTGAGGGATTTACTCCTGGATCGGCCCAACGAAGATATGGATGTGGTGGTGGAAGGCAACGGTATTGTATTTGCCAAACACGTCGCAAAAGAAAAGGGGTGCCGTGTCCATCCCCATCACAAATTCAATACCGCAGTGATTATTTTTGAAGACGGATTTAAAGTGGATGTGGTGTCTGCCAGAAGAGAGTACTATACCATGCCGGCCGCCCTGCCCATTGTTGAGAATTCATCCATCAAGCTGGATATGGCTCGCCGGGATTTTACAATCAACACCCTGGCCATTGGACTGAACCATGATAATTACGGCATCCTCATCGACTATTTTGGTGCCGAACGGGATCTAAAAGATAAAACCATCAGAATTCTTCACAATCTAAGTTTTGTGGAAGATCCCACCCGCGTTTTTCGGGCCATCAAATTTGCCAACCGATTCGGTTTTAAGATCGGTAAAGTGACATCCAACCTGATTAAAAATGCACTTAAGATCAACACGTTTCAACATTTAAGCGGATTAAGGGTACTGTCCGAGCTCAAACAGATTTTCAGCGAAGAAAACCCTATTCCTGCGGTAAAAACCATGGCCGCCTATGGTATCCACAAGGTGATTCACAAAGAATTACACATTACCCGTAACATCCTAGCATTATTTGAGGCGGTGAACAAGGCACTTGCCTGGCACGACCTTCTCTACGTTGACGAGACATATCCTCGGTGGGCCGTATATTTCATGGTACTGCTCAACCCACACCCTCAACGGGTGTGTGAAGAAACACTCAACCGTCTTATGGTACCAGAAAAAGAACGACACATGTTGCTTGAACGTCGGCAAAACGCCGAGGCGCGTCTTCGCAACATTGAAAACAGATTCCCCATGTCCCGCCAGGAGCTGTACTGGGCCCTGATCAATTTTAAAACTGAATCACTTCTTTACATGATGGCCTTGTGCCAAAGCGAGGAGATACAAAAGGCCATCTCAAATTTTTACACCCACGATCGCCATGCAACACCCATTATACGGGGGCGGGATCTATTAGCCATCGGTATCAAACCCGGCCCCATCTACACCAAAATAATGGGCCTGATTATCAATGAGAAATTGGATAAAAAACTTGTGACAAAAAAGGAAGAACTGGCATTTGCCACCCAGTATGCCATTGAAAATGACCTCATAAAAAATAAGCATACTTGATAAAAATACAGGTTTCTGTTACTTCCCCTTTGTCAACATTCTGAATGTCAGGGCGATTGCCCCTATGAATGTTCAACGCTTTTAATTGTGCAGGAATATATATGAAAAACGCAGACTTTTTGACCGGCATCACTCCGTCTGGCACGCCCCATTTAGGGAACTATGTGGGGGCGATCCGACCTGCCGTTGAAACCAGCAAGGACCCGAACCTTTCATCGTACTACTTTCTTGCTGATTACCACTCTTTAATCAAAAATCATGATCCTAAAATGCGCCGCCAGTCCACCTTGGAAATTGCAGCGGCCTGGATTGCCCTGGGTCTGGATCATGAAAATTGTGTGTTCTATCGACAGTCAGATATCCCTGAAATTCCAGAATTAACCTGGATACTCACCTGCCTGACCGCCAAAGGATTAATGAACCGTGCCCATGCGTATAAAGCGGCTGTCCAGGAAAATGAAGCACAGGAACACAAAGACCCAGACAAGGGGATCACCATGGGATTGTTTTCCTATCCCATCCTCATGGCTGCTGATATCCTGATGTTCAACGCCAGAAAGGTGCCGGTGGGCAAAGACCAGGTCCAGCATCTGGAAATGGCCAGGGACATTGCCGGACGGTTTAACCATGTGTATAAAAAGCTTTTCATTTTGCCTGAAGAGGTTGTTGATGAAAGTGCATCCGTGCTTTCTGGCCTTGACGGCCGAAAAATGAGTAAAAGTTACAACAACTATATCCCGTTGTTTGACACTGAAAAACGGCTAAGAAAAATGATCATGAAGATCAAGACCAACTCACTGGGGCCAGACGAGCCAAAAGATCCAGATACCTGCACCCTGTTCTCCATCTATAAGGCCTTTGCCAGCCCAAAAGAAGCACAAGATATGGCAGACCGTTACCGTGCCGGTATTGCATGGGGAACGGCCAAACAAGAGTTGTTTGAATATATTAATGAGATTTTAAAAGCCCCCAGACAGCAATACAACGAATTGATGGGCAATCCTGGAGATATTGAAGCGATTCTTAAAAAAGGGGCCGCAAAGGCAAGGGAATTTTCCGTCCCCTTCCTGGAAAAGATCAGAACCAGTATCGGTATTACATCACTGGGTTAGCTTTTTCACCTCATCATTGGTGAGATATCGCCACTTACCGGGTTTAAGGTTGCCAAGGGTTATATTGGCCATGCGAATTCGCTTGAGCATATCCACCTTATTGCCGACCCGAGCCACCATTTTTCGGATCTGTCGGTTCAATCCCTGCTTGAGTATGATTCGAAAACCGTTTTTAGAAACCCTGAAGACCCGTGCTTTGCGGGTCTTTTTGCCTTGGATCATCATACCTTGAGCCATGGTTTCCAAAGCCGTATCACTGATGGGCTGCACCGTTGTAACCAGATATTCCTTTTCATGGTCATGGGAGGGATGGGACAGCCGATTGTGCAGCTCTCCATCATCGGTCAGCAATACCAGGCCGATGGAATCTTTGTCCAAGCGCCCAACCGGATAAATCCGTTTATCAATTTTGACCAGATCCAGAATCACCCGGGCGTTTTTCTGGGCACAGGTGGTGACCACCCCTTGCGGTTTATTCACCGCAATATACGTCAATTGACCTTGGGCGGTGTTTAGTGTGACGGGTCTACCTTGATATAAAATCGTATCGCGCTGTGGGTCCACCTGGGTGCCAAGTTCTTGAACCACAGCACCGTTCACCTTAATTTTACCGTCAAGTATGAGGGTTTCTGCCTTGCGTCGGGAACAGATCCCGCCGTGGGCAAGAAATTTTTGAAGCCGCATCATGGCATTACGATCTGTAATCGGCGTTAATTTTTACATAATTTTCACTGAAATCACAAAAAAGAAACTGATCGTGATCTTCCCCAATATTCAAGTTCAGTACCATCTCTATGTGCTCTTTTTTCATCACCGCCGCCGCTTTTTTTTCCGCCTCCGGTCCCAGCCATTTTCCTTTGAGGACCAACGGAATATCTTCAAAATACAGATCCATTTTATCCTGATCCACCAAAGCGCCAGACCTGCCGGCAGCCGCAGTGATCCGACCCCAATTGGGATCTTCCCCATAAATGGCGGTTTTTACCAGAGGAGAGTGGGCAATGGCCTCAGCAGCCTTGAAGGCATCATCAGGCGTTGCCGCGCCTTTAACGGTGATTGCAGCTGTTTTGGTAGCCCCCTCGCCGTCTTTTACTACCATTTTTGCAAGATCATAGCACACCTTGTCCAGCAGTGCCTGAAATTGTATGAACCCGTTGTCTGCCACCACAACAGCATCCCCAGCCCCGGATGCCAAACACGCCAGGGTATCGTTAGTGCTGGTATCTCCGTCAACAGTGATCCGGTTAAATGAACAATTTCCGGCATGTTGCAGCGCTTTTTTCAGCAGTTCCGGAGAAATTTGAACATCGGTGAATACATAGGCCAGCATGGTGGCCATGTCCGGACGGATCATGCCGGAGCCTTTTGCCACACCGGTGATGGTAAAGGCAATCCCGTCAATTTCCCCAGACGTCGTAACCATTTTTCTACAGGTGTCTGTGGTTAAGATGGCCTCGGAAAAATCTTCAATACCGTCTTGGTTCAATGCCTGAACCACTTGAGGAATGCCGGCCTCAAACTTATCCATGGGCAGGGGGGCGCCAATCACTCCAGTGGAGGAGACCATAACAAGTCCAGGATCAATTTTCAGGGCATCTGCGGTCAGCGCAGTGCACCGCTTTGCATCCGCCATTCCCTGGGGCCCGGTAAAACAATTGGCATTTCCTGAATTAACCAGGATGGCCTGGATCTTTCCATCCTGAATTCTCTCCTTTCCCAATTGGACCGGTGCCGCAGTGACTTGATTCCGGGTAAACAATGCTGCTGCCGAAGCTGGATTCTTTGCATATATCAACCCGAGGTCTTTTAAGTCATTGTTTTTTATTCCAGCCGAAATCCCGGCAAATTTAAACCCTTTCATAACGTGTCCTCCTGTATAGCGGCCACAGGCCGTCTTGGGTTATATTAACACTCAGGCACAGCATATAATAAAAGTTAAAATATATCAGTTAGTTACAAAAATTTTCATATCAAACATTTTGCTCAGTTGCTTGATTCAGTCCATGATCAAAATTAAGGTTAAATAGTCCTTGATCGGGAATCCTGAATCGCTTCAAGGATATCACCTGTGGTGGCTTTAGTTTTTATTCCAGGGACATCAAATGGTGAAGTTTTTGGCGGTTGTTTGAATAAAATTGTATCTGCGGTTATTCTCATGGGTACAATTGTACATTTATTAAAACGCCTGTCAAGACATTGAAACGGGAATGTGGCTTATCTGTCTATGCCGTACGATAAGGTATTCCATAGCCCGTATGGCAAAAGCGGTTGTTCTGCATATCATGGCATGCATGACGATACTTTGATTGAACATAATCACGTGCAAAAAAACTTGCAATGTCGCTATCCAATCTTGACACCCTATCATTAAACAGGTTATTTGTATGTGCAATAATGATTGAGGGATTCTCCATGGATGCGCCGAAAGATAATTTTTTAAGCCCCTGTCTGTTTTTTAATACCAATACCTTATCGCGTCATTTGCTGAAGCTGGCAGAACAGGAATTTGCCCCCCTTAAACTATCCCCGGCCCATGCCTCCCTCCTTCTTTTGGTGTATGAGACTCCAGGTATCAGTCCCAAGGATCTCAGTCGCTTGTTGCAAATCAATCCATCCACAGTGACCCGTTTCGTGGATGCGTTGACCCAAAAAAAGCTGGTTCGACGTCACACAAAAGGTAAGGTGGCATTTATTTATCCAACCCCAAAAGGTATCGCAGTCAGGGGCCAGGTGGCAACCGCTTATAAACGCATGTGCTTAAGGTACGCAAATATTCTGGGACCTGAAGCGGCTGGCCTGCTTTCCCACCAAATGGCCCAGGCCAACGAAAAAATCAAACAGAATTTGTCCAAACATGATCCTGAGCTGTCTACATAAGATTTTTCCAAGGTAATACAGTGAACTTTAAACTGGTCATTGAGTATGACGGCACCCGGTTTTACGGATGGCAGCGTCAAAAAAACAAGCCCACCATCCAGGGAGAAATTGAGCGGCTTCTGTCAATTATTTTAAATCGGGAAATTAAAATACACGGATCAGGCCGAACCGATGCCGGTGTGCATGCCAGGGCCCAAGTGGCCCATTTCCAGGCTGAGACCCATATGGCACCGGCCTCAATAAAAAAAAGCATCAACAGCATGATGCGTCACCCCATCGTGATTCACGAGTGCGTTGAAGTCCCAGCAGATTTTCACGCCCAGTACAGCGTCAAATCAAAGGAATATCGCTATTATATTCTCAACCGGCCGGAACCTTGTGCCATTGGCCGGGATTTTAGCTGGCATGTCAGCACCCCGTTAGATATTGATCAAATGAACCAATGCAGCCGCTTTTTGCTGGGCATTCATGATTTTAAAGCCTTTGAAAATACCGGCAGTCCAAGGTCCACCACAGTCAGAGAGATTTATTCGGCGCAATGGTCCTCCCCGGCGACAGACCGTCTGGTATTCAGCATATCTGCATCGGGCTTTTTAAAAAACATGGTGAGAAACATTGTAGGCACGCTCAAAGATGCCGGACAAGGCAAGCTGACCCCCCAGGAATTTAAAACCATCCTTGCTACATGCCACAGGCCCCTTGCCGGGGCAACTGCCCCGGCAAGGGGCCTGTTTCTTCACAACGTGGTCTATTAAGTTAGGTTTCTAACATCCTAAACGGATTATTGACTGACATAAGTCCGGATGAGTATTTTGACGATAGGTTGGGTGATACCTTGGACGCTATTCACAAATTCGGCATTGGCAATCTGGAACTGCTGATTACCCGCTATATAATCGAAGTCTTTGAGATTCAAACAGAAATCTGCCATAACGATACGACCTGTTCGCAAGTTTACGGCAAAAATAATAAAAATAGATCCGAACCGAGCATCAAAATTTCATACGGCGACAGTACACAATACCGCAAAGACCTGAAACAATTCGTACGGTCCATGACAGCCAGTTCTGACAGTAGTTTCCCTTTATTCCAACAAGCATATAGTGGCAACACCGCCGATGTGGAAACTTATGTGGAACAATGGCACCAAATTGCGGTCCATCAAGATCACTTTTCCATAGTACTCAATTTTATATGAAAGTATCAGTAACTTACTGAATTACTTTCTTGTTTTGTTGTGGGCCAACGCCTGGGATTCGATAGACCAGAGGCGGCCCGTGGCCATTATATGAAAGTCCGATGCTAACCCATTCGGTTCTATCTATATTTGTTGTGGGCGAACCGAAGTGAAAAACCAGGTCCGCCCGTGGCGGTTATAATGAAACCGCCTGTGTCGAGGCGCAATATCCAATCGGCTATTATCCACTTGTAACCAACAAGCCCGCTTGTGATTTTTCAATAGAAGATGCGATGCTGGCTCATAAAAATCAGTATAAAGTGGAGCATCTTTATAAA
>PDWJ01002314.1_pt1 | contig 35410 bp, 27 predicted proteins | sample 1430881 | NCBI WGS metagenome assembly PDWJ01 (sample SAMN01162460, study PRJNA174530) | Oral metagenome, whole genome shotgun sequencing project. | biome: Marine environment; feature: Marine mammal; material: Swab sample of the gingival sulcus; isolation source: swab sample of gingival sulcus...
AATCATTGACCACAATGATTTTATCGACAAAATCAGGTAGGGTCTTCAACACATGAGCGATTTGCCGTTCTTCATTGTAGGCAGGAATGACAACGGCGATTGTTTTATCCTGATACATATTCCTCGTATTAGATCCTTATTTATTGAGAATTATTCGCGAGTAATGAATAGATTTGGACGCCATATTCATCGTCCCGATTGTCGTACTCTAAAACCAAGCCTACATCATTTGCTAATGTCGGATTATCCCATAAGCGTTTCAGGTTTGTCTGATAAGGGAAAGCCAAAAAATTTACCACACAATAGTCAATTTGTTCCTGCCTCATGAACTTTGCAAAAAACGAAAGAGGTTGATTCTTTGGTACAGGTTCATTCTCATGTCCTACGAGAGAAACCATGGTTCCACCAGGAGGGTGGGTTCTGCCTTCTGCATAGAATAAAATAATATTGCCTTTGCGAGCCATGATCGTCAGGTCTTTAAGAGGTTTTTGGGCATTATCCCGCAACCATTGAGCGGCTCGTTTCAGGGTAATACTCGTATGCTCTTCTTTAAAAATATCTGGCAAAAATGTATAAGACGAGAAAGGAGACACTAATGCCGTTTTGAGAATGGTTCGTTTATACTCTGGTAAAATTTCACGTTCGAGTTCTGCTTCGATCGACTGAAAAAGAAGATGTTTATCTGTAAATTTTTGCCATTTTACTGCTTTCAATGCCGCTATATATTCATCAGGCATCCGATCGTTTTTGACAGACTCTTTGAAAATCTGCATACTATCTTTTGTCAGCATATATTCCGGAAAGAATACACGTTCTTTAACAAACGGAACATGTTCGATGACTCCGGTTACTATTGAGAGAGAAAGTATGCAGACTCCAAAAAATCCGATACGTCGCAATTTTTGGGGCAGAGAATTCAGGGATATTGTGATGATAACCGCAAAGAGAGGAAGGCTTAAGGCAACATGCTGCATGACATGCCTGAGCCCCATATACCCCCAAAGAATCAACACAAACAATGGAGAGACAAATACAAAAAATGCTATTCCGGTTTTGACATATTGAAGAACATTATAGCGTTTTTGACGCTTGGGAATCCTGCAACAGAACTTCCATCCGGTATATCCAACGAGCCCCAAAAGAGTACATATAAGTGGGAGCAGCGCATGTAAAATTATTTTCCAGGTGTACCCCCAGGCAGTGTGGAGAGAAACCTTAAGGTTTTTTGAACTTTGTAAGAGGAAAGAACAAAAACTCGATACGATTTTCAGTGAAGACTCGAAGGATCGCTTGGATTCGTTTACCTTCGTCCCCGGTGTGTTGTCGGATTCTCCTTGAGGAATATGTTCCATAGAGCGCTGCACGAAGTTCATGTAGAGTCTCCCGGAAATGGACCAATGCCCTGTGTGATAATACAGGTGGCCTACCGGAATTGCTATAAGCAGGCTTCCGAGGAGAAGAGTGCATAAGGGATAAGAAAGCGACTGAAATCTTTTCGCAAGCGAACACTTCCTCTTTGGCTGCCAAAAAAGAAATATTCCCCAAACACAAAGGGATCCGATAAAAATCAAGAAAGACTCCTCCCGAACACAGTAGGTTAAGCCTAACAAGAGCCCTAAAAGACTGCTTCGGAGGTATGTCGGCAGCTCATGAATGGTTTTGAGATACACGAAAAGACTGAGTAATGCTAAAAGAAGATACAGGCATTCCGTTAAAGTCACATACGAATACCTCAGAATGTATGGGCACGTCATGACAAAAAGAGCTGATAAGAAGGCAGCCATTTTTCCGGCAAGGAATCTTCCGATATAGTATGCAACAATGATAGAAAGAATGTACGCACCAGACGAAACAAGCATGCCGGCCTTTTGAAGATCTGGAATGAGAAGCGACACAAAATAGGTGATGAAACCATATCCAGGGGGATAGAATTGAACGATACCGTCCAGTGTATACCCTTTGCCGTGCATAAAATTGTACGCCGGGAAGATGTACCGGCCGGCATCCCCCCCAAAATTTGGATTTTTGATAAATAAATAACCATTCATCGCGAAAGCGGCGAACAGAAGAAGTACAAGACCGATGAATGCAACGGAAGGCTTCGGAATCTTTGCATCATTTTTTGAAGTCCATAGAAATATTCCTCCAAGAATAATAACCACGATGAGAAGGAAAAAGATTTTCCAAAGATAGGTACGTTGAGAGATCTCTCGCTGAAGCACATCCATACTTCCCTGATAGATGAACGCAGCACGATTTCCTGTGGAGGTGATATGCAATGAACGGCCTTCGACAAGATCGAAAACGGTTGCGCTGGCGTTTCGAACGGGAGTAAAATCCTCGAAGATTTGCGGAGCTTCCCAGCTATATAACGGGATACTGATTCCGACACGATGAAATTCGTGTAGGGCTTGTATTTTTTTGATAATCGTATTCTTTTCAGGATTCTCAAAAGAAAGTTGAAACCTTTGAAGCTCAGAAAAAGGAATGCCAAACCAGTTGACAATCCCTCTTTTGGGATAAGAATTTATGGCTGCTTGAATCGTTGCTCCTGCATGGCCCTCCTGTCTGGTCTCATATTGCAGGCTATAGATGCCGTTTCCCGTTGTCTCAGTATCTATTGAGACAGCGTTTGGGTCCAAACGGACCCAAAAGATTCCAAGTGTGCATAAGGCAAAGATACTGCTCAGTACAGCGTAATAAAGATATCGTACTGTGTTATAGTAAGATGAATCTTTTATCGTCATTCGTATTTTCTACTCTTGCAACATCCCCGTTGCCGAAATAATTTGCTGACTCATTACGTAACTTTTATTTGTTTTGTAAGACAAGGAGAATACAATGGTAAGCAAGTGGCGTAAAAAAGCGATTTAAGAACGATCGTAACGAACGGGAAGATTGCCCGTCATAGATCGGTTGTAACAACGGTTTAAACCATGTGAACTCATCTTTGAATCCTTTAAGACCGTCATATTTTTTCCTGGCGATCAATCGAAAGCCTTGTCGCTGACAATCGCTTGCAACGTGCCTCCAGTTCAAAGCGAATTGGTAAAATGTCTTTCGGAATGCTTCTGCTTCCCCACTTGCCATAGAGCGATATGTCTTCGAGAAAGCTTTCACCTTTCTCAGGAAAGACATGCAAGGGAAAGAGAGGAAAAGAACCCCCCCGGGCTTTATGATGCGTTGCATTTCTTTGAGAATTCCATCATATCCTTCCCAAAAGTGTTCAATGACTCCTGCTGAAATATAGCCATCAAAAGAATTCTCTTTAAATGGTAAATGAAAAACATCCCCTATTCCGACATCTAATTCCGGCACAGCCCTGTGAACAGCCTTTACCGTCTGTTCCGCAAAATCGATACCAATCGCTTTGTACCCCTGATAAACGAGAGCGTGAACAATTTGCGCTCTACCGCACCCTCCTTCGAGAATGAGGCTCTGTTTCGAGAGGTATTTTTTGACCTGTGGAAGAAAGAATGGGTCACTTTTTGAGGATTGAATCATTTGTGCGAGGGCCTTGGTCTCCCAATGGGCATCCCAAAAAGCCGACGTCGCTTTTTGCTCGAAAAACGCCAGACATTTTTTATCCTGTAGATAGATTTTCATTCTGCTAATTGATTGGAATCGTAAAGTGTAAGCCTAGTTGCAACATATTATCAATCAGGGCGATTCCCCATAAGAACATGGCTGTTCCATGGATATCCGGTTCTGGTAAGCCCAGAGTCAGTTTTTTGCCATACAGATTATCAGCGGCATGTTGTTTATGAAACGAAAACCCCCCGTATTCCGGCCAATAAAAGTCATGGTAGATGGCCAGACGGTTTAGCAAAAATTGTTCGATTTCTGCCCTGCGGTAATCCGACAAAACTTTGTGGGCTCCATAGAGTACATACACAATATTAAAATTGTCACATGCATGAGCATCATTGATACCGGAAAGCGCCGTATCCGTCAACGCTTTTGCATGATGAAACGCTTCGATCCCGACAGCGTGCAAGCCATTAATGACCTTCATCGCTCCATTGATTTTTTCGAATAACGGCGGATTACCGGTATACCAACAGCCATCTTTTTCCGACTGCCTTTCATTGACCCATTGTACTGCATGGTGAATCAGGGCCTCAATTTTTTCAAAAGAATATCGTTCAGGGAAAAATACTTGATTCATCCGCAGAAAAAAGAGCAGGTGATTAAAATGGCTTCCGGCCCCCCAGGGGGTTCCCCAGTCTAATTCTGCCAAATACTGTTCAATTTCTGATTCAGTCAGAGGAATCGAAAACGGCCTGTGTGGGGATTGCCGCAAAAGGCGCAGGGACGCAAATGCCTGACGTGTTTCCGCTCGCCGTATTTGTATGATTCCCTGATCGGCTTTGGGAAAGAAGAGTTTTTTGAATTTTCTTCTTTTTAAACATTTTATAACCCGTGCAATAGGATACTGCTCTTGTAAGGTACGCTTTGTCAAAAGCGGATCGAAGATCGTCCCATCTTTTGCACTAAATGCCAGAATACTCTGCGCTATCCCCGCTCGCTCTTGTTCGGAAAGCTCATGTATCAGACTTGTAATGCAGAGAATTCTAACGGCAAACACTAAATTGGCCAGCCCCCATGGATCAGAACGTGTATAGCGATCCCCTGAGTACGAGAACTTGCAGTAGGAATACTCCTCTTCTTGCATATGCTGCAAAAAGCCACGCAGTTGAGGGCGCAATTCATGAAGCCAGGTCTGGAGTGCTGAAGCAGTCATATTACTTTGGGAGTGCAGCTTTTTCGATGACATAGTTCCCCAAAATCAATGCGTCCATGCCGGTATCATAAAAACATTTAATCGCTTCGCGCGGCGTACACACAATCGGCTCACCTTTCACATTAAATGAGGTGTTCAGGATCACATACTCTCCGGTCCGGTCACCAAAGGCCTGAATGAGATCGTAATACACAGGATTCGTCTCGCGTTTGACCATATGAGGCCGCGCTGTCTCATCCACATGGATCACTGCCGGGATACGCTGCTTCGCGCCTGGCTGTGCATCAAATGAGATGACCATATACAAGGCGTCTCGGGGGTTGACGAGATACTCCCCGGCTTTTTCATGCAACATTGAGGGACAAAATGGACGAAAGGTTTCGCGATATTTTATTTTTTTATTGATGATGTCCCGGTTTTCTTCGTGTAGCGGACTCATGAGAATAGAACGATTCCCTAACGCTCGAGGTCCGGCTTCCATTCGTCCTTGAAACCACCCAAGCACATAATTTTTTTCTAATAATTCTGCCGCTTTCTCGGCGATATTGTCGTGAACGGTATAAGAAATCAGCCGATCGTCTAAAATCTGCTCAATCTCGGCATCAGAAAATTCCGGCCCTTTATAGAGATCCTCTAACGAAGCATTCGGCTGTTCAGGGTGTTCATGATAAAATGCCATCAGCCCGGCCCCGACAGAGAGCCCGGGATCTCCGGAGTTAGGATACACCCAGTGCCGGTCGAGTTTACCGGTGTACCATATCTTTTGGTTGAACTTGACGTTCAGAAAAAATCCACCGGCACAAAACAGATTGCGGCACTGTTCTCTCTCAAGCCAGGGCAGAATAAAATTCATCGCCTGCTTTTCTGACACACGTTGGACTTCTGCGGCAAAATTTTCATGACCAAGTGCTTGTGCGATAGGCGCTAATTCTTTGGCATCACCGCAATGATAGTGATTGGCCCCATGGTCGTTCCAACGGCCAAAGTCTCCAAAATTATGAGGCTCGATACAATCGCCATCTTTAAATTGGGGATAAAAACCCTGTAACGCCCCTGGATGAGGCTTTCCAAAAGGAGCTAAACCCATCATTTTCCATTCATCGCGGCTTTGCCGCCAGCCGATCGCTTCGGTCGAGGCCGCATAAAACCATCCCAGCGAAGTCTTGCCATCATACGTTGCCAAGCACTGCAAGCGATTGTTTTCAAAGCGCCAGACGGCATTTGATATTCCTTCACCAATACCATCCATTGTGACACAGAGCGCCTTTCCATTATTCAAACCGGAGGTAAAGCATGCAGATGCAGCATGAGCAATATGATGCTCAACCAGGTACAGTTTGCAATGAGCTGCAAGCGCAAACGGCTTTTGATAAAATGGCAGTTCCGGGACCCAAGACGCTTTATAAGGTTCTCTGAAGCGTTCCTGCTGAGAACTCACAAAGATCCGGACTTCCTGAGATTCTTCCTCCAACGATTCTTCCTGAGGAGGAGTCTCAAATAGTTTTTGAAAAAGAGAAGGTTTTTTCACCGGCATTTCTTGCTTTTTCGTCGGTGGTGCGACCGTTGAAAAACGAATGGTTTCAAAGACAGCGGGAAATCCGAAAAATATAAAAAGATGTTCGACAAAGCTTCGCGACGGTGTGGCGATTCCATCCAATTCTTTAGCAGTAATTCCTCCGGCTTCCAGACAATATTGAACGGAACGAAGAGGAAAGGAACCATCATTCTTGATACGACTGAAACGTTCTTCTGCCACGTCAGCAATAATTTTCCCGTCAACAATTAAAGCTGCCGATGCATCATGTCCGATACGGAGACCTAAAATATTCATAATTCCACCACATACATAAATCCTGGCAGGATTTGACCCCCCTGCCAGAGTCTCTCGTCCGTCAATGAAATGCGACGAGACACAACATTTATGTTATAATTTCAGATTTCAAGAATTCGAGGAATTTTTGATTCTGAATCGTAAAATCATATTTGTGAGCAATCGTCTGTTTCATGTTCTCAGCATATCGCTGACGTAAATCTGCACGGAGGATCAATGTTTCGAGTGCACGATACCAGCCTTCCTGACTATAGGCTAATAAGCCGTTTTCCCCGTCTTGTATACACTGACAGGCCGCTGGGGTTAAGTCGGCCACAACCGGAATGCCTAATTTGCCCCAAATTGTAATTCGCCCGGCATTTGACGGCATTTTGAACCGTAAAAAGTAGTCATCGTCGCTATAGACAAAATGCTCCCTGAGCTTTCTGGATTCGGCTTTCTTCTTGAGTTTCTTTTCGTTCAGTATCGGGACACAGTTTGGCGAGATTCCAATATCGACGTGTGCTAATTCCTGATGGAAATGTTCTTCACGCCATTGAATATGGCGAACCTTAAGTCCTTTAGGGACGTTCCACTCCCATTGCCCGAGTTTTTCGATGTTGTACATGACCCACAATTCAACCGGATATGTCTGGGCTAACTCCTCTAAGGCCGGGGTGACGGTTTCGTACATGGTATGCAGATGCACCTTATTGCCGTGATAGCCGATAATAATAGGTTGTTTCGCCTCATGTTTCTTTTTGGCATTCGCGATATTCGGATATTCAAGATAGAAAAAGATCGGCTTTCTCGCAGATGCCCAAAAGTCTTTCATCTCAATGCTATCAAGAATAAGAAAATCGGCATAGGGCAAAAATTCTTCAACCCAGGATGCCCGTGCATCGATGATTCCGGTTTTGAGATGGGGATAGTCCAATTTGGCAGCTTTCATATCCTCTAAGTCGTTTCTGTATGTCATGAAGAGCGCAATATCATAGCCATTATAGTGGTCATAATCACAAACGGTAAGCTCTTTAAGGTTTGAAAGAGCATCGCGATAAAAGATGGCACATGCCGCTTCTGAATTTTTAGAGTTACATACTATCCGCATAATAGAGTTTGATAAATATCACACACCTTCTGAGTATTCTGTCGCAACGAAAATCGCTCAACCGTTTTGCAATATCCCGCTTCTCCCATTTGTTGAAGCTCAGGAGGATGCTCTTGTGCATACCGGATAGCTGATGCTAATGCTTCCGAAGTTTTTTCCTTCACCAACAATCCGTCGATCCCATCTTCGATGTCATGCCGCATCGCCTTGGAATCAAAGGCTATTACCGGCTTTTTTAATGCCCAGGCTTCGTAGACCGGACGGCCCGAATGCGAGGTCGTATCCGCAAAAAGAAGCACATCGCAGGCATGTATCAAGGGTTTGACATCATCAACAATTCCAGGACATCGTATTTTCATTGAATCACTGCGTTGCAATGATTGGGCTAAGCGTTCAGGATAATACCAGGAATAATAGGATTTCATGCCCAATTTCACCATAAAATTCTCTAATCGCAGAGCCACTCTCTTTGTCAATGAAATTTTATCAGTGTATGGCTGAGGGGGAATTCCAGCCATGACCAACGTGATATCGACCTGCGGAAAGAATTTTATGACTTCGAGGATCTGATATGCGCCTTTCCTGAAGGAATTGCCTCCTAAGCTAAGCAAGCAAAATGACTCAGGAGTTATGCCGAGTTGCTCTCGAGTTTGCTCTCTCGTATCGGGTTCCGGATCAGAAAGATATGACTCATCCAAAGAATTCCGAATCAGGATGATCTTGTCGGAACGCCATCCCTCAATTTTCTCGTATTCCTCCGGTCCTATACAAATAACGGCATCGGCGATTTTCCTGATAAACCAGGTGTACACAAGCCTCAGAAGATGATGTTTACCAAACGTTGACACCTCCCTGATATGCCAAACAAGCGGAATGCCGCAACGTTTTGCAGCAATAGCCGTCGTCCAGAGAATCGCGGAATTGAGATGGACGATATCAGGTTGTTCGGCTTGCAAAATCGCCATTTCCCGCTGAATAAAACCTGGGACTGCCCGGAGTTCCTTCAAAAACAACTTGAGACGCCTCAAACTCCATCCCCGGCTCCAACCGATAAAAATCCTCCCGGCGATCACACTCGTCTGACAATACGAACCGACGTCGACGCCTTCAACCTCACGGAAGAACGGAATCATGGAATCGTAAATGCAGAGCACTTTGAGACGAAAACCTGCCTGAGTACGGAGACCGCGCAACAGGTTTCGCAGACTTGTCGGAGCGCCGCCAGGCACTGAACCGTGGTGGATGTAGAGAATTTTAGGAGAATCCATAAAGATAAACGCTTTTTACTGTGATAGCGTTCTATGAATGATGCTTTCAAGGTGTTTGCCAAACTGTTGAAGTGAAGAATGTTCTTCAACAAGTTTCCTGGCATTTCGGCCTAGGCGTGTGGCCGTTTCTCGATCGTGGAGCAACCTCGTTACCTCCTGGCACCAAGCAGTAAGCTTGTCCGTTGTCATAAATCGTAAATGTTGGTTGTGGATAAATACATTCGGTTCCCAAAAACCTCTGGTTTTCGTAATCACTACCGGTTTTGCACACGCCATCGCCTGTAGCGCAACGCTCTGTCCTGAGGGCTGCAAGGTCGGCTTTAACGGCAGAATCACTAATGAACATCTCTGAACAATATCGCGAATTTCACAATCAGTCAGCAACATTTCTTTCCATTCACCTGCAATAATTTCAATATGAGGGCGCGCTTTTTTGGCTGGAATACATCTTGTGACAAATTTGAAGTGAATATCCGGCAACCGTCTGGCGATTTTAACCGCCAGTTTGAAATCCCGGTTTTGATCTTTACCCATAAATAAGACATACGGACGTGACGTATCCTGGCGTTTGTCGTCAATTGGCCTCCAGAAATTTGCATCAATACAAAATGGAAGAAAAAGGCATTTCTCCTGAAAACCTTTGAAGTGTTGTAAACCGTAGTGATATTCGCCTTCCCCGATAAAAATCGCAGCAAGGGAGGATTCTAATAATGCCTGATAATACACCCTGGCAGCCTTATAACTTTTGTTATACGGATACAAAGATTGCAATAATTCTTGCAGCGAAGGAGATGGTTTTTGCTTGAGGAGTTCCCGGCAACGATGCAAACTCTTGACTTTAGGAAGTTTCGCCAATGCTCCCATGACAAAAAAAAGCATCGGTGTCTTGACAAGCCTTCTTCTTCGGCAATCCGCAAGGGCAAAGGCGACATTTTCATTACCGGCGATGAGTACGTCATACTGATTAAGCCGGTCGAGATAATTGGCGAATAGATGGCTGTGGCATTTCCACGGAAGATGCTCGCTTAGCTCCGCATTCTCCTGGTAAAGGCTTTGATAGAGTGGATCCTTCTCATCATAAGGCAATTCATCCATCTCAAGCATATCGACGTGATAGCCCTGAGCGCGTAGATACGGCAATCCGAATAAAAACTCCGACGGACTTTCCTCGCCGTTTGTCAGGGCTTCGAGACGAGTTCTTCGTCCACTGGTAAAAATATACAAGATGGTTTTCATATTACGAATGAATGCCTCAAATCTGCGAAACTGCATTACCCAGTAAGGTGAAATGAATCATATATGGTCTAACAGAGGACACTCTACAGGCAATGCTTTACAATTTCGAATCTTTTAATGTACTATAAGGTTTGATGGTTTTAATTTATACTTCTGTCAGTCTGGAGTTCTTGTACTATGGTATTCGCAATTATTTCATAGCCTTTTTCACCATAGTGGCCGCCTGGAATCCTGTAAGGATAAAGAGCGAGAGGATCTTTATGAGCCAGAATCGCTTGATAAGGCTTAATTATAGGAATTTCCAGCCCTTCGACGATTTCCCGAATTCCCTCATGTTTCCCGTCTAAATCAATAAAATAAAACTTCCCTCCCCACGATAAAGTGGTCTTGTAGGCACTCTTTATTATCTGGTGAAACAAAGCATAATTATGAGGATCTGTAACAACAGCTTCATCAATTCTATTTAGATCATCTTCTTTTGGAGAAATCCTTCTTAAGAACTCCTGACGTATATTACTCAGCCAGATACTCTCGAACGCTATTTTATGTCTTCTTCGGTGCCACTGCTCTATAGACTTCTTGTATGATTGTCTCCTGTGCTCGATTTTTTCATTCAAAAGCTCTTTTAAACGCTCATCAAGTTGAGGACGTTGGGATAATAAATCTTGTCGAAAATTCTCATCTAAGTATCGAATCAAAATTGGATTCTTCTTTTCCTCTGCAAGATTAAAAAGATCGTTTCCTCCAAAATAAAGCCATAGTACAATTTTAGGTTTCAGAGGTTCGACATATTCCCTAAAAGTAGCGAGTTCGATGAGGGGCCCTGCTCCTCCAATGCCAAAATTTAGAGTGTTAGGGTAGGAATTCCGAATTAAAGAAATTATATTTTTGTTGGAATCCACACACGAGCCATGTGTAAATGAATCTCCTATAGCGGCGATATCAACATTACCTGGCTGGTATAAACCTTCTGGATTATGAAACCCGTATTCATCACTCTTATAAATAATCCATCTTCCAGGTTCGTTACACCATACATTTGTACTTTCGGTCACACTGCTTAAAGGATAGACTTTTTCCCCTGATGATAATTGCATATAACCTGTTTCACGGAACAGTTCCGAGGGAATCATCACTGGAAATGCCATATCTCCAGATTGACGCAAATCAAGAAGCACTTGGATTTTAGGTCTATTGTCAAATGGTAGATTATTTCTTCTGGCAAACTCTATCCGTTTCAGTATCCATGATGCTGAGGCTGGTGTTTGTGTAGGAGAGCGTACATTCGACCAATGCATGATACCTATCCCTATTTCCAGAAGGTAGAGCAGGATAGTCGTTGTGACTAGTGCTAGTAGAATATTTTTTCCCATTTTCCTTCCACCTTTCTTCAACTAGCCCTTTGATATCTCTCCGAAATGTCTAGTACAGCATTTCGCAAGTATGTAGACATGTATTCTGGGTGTCACCCCTGACAGGACTCCAAACCCTGTCAGGAATCGGTGTACATGTATGTTATGAGGTTTTTTGAGCGATCAAATTCAAGCTAGTGGAAATGCCGCCAAGATTATCAAAGCTTCCGTCTCTCTTCAATCCGAGCAATTCGGGTTCCCAGCTCTTAATATTCTCAAATCCACAGTGTTGAAGGCACATTGTTAAAAAATCTCTATCAAAAAGGCACTTATGGAGGTTTTCAGAATAATGCTGCTCACCGCATAATCGCCCAACAATTCTGGGATAAAAAGGGAAATCCTGTTCAGTGTATACTCGAGCCAACGCTCTGAAATCGGGCACAGCAACCCTGATCATACCTCCGGATATTAACATCGATGAAACTCCTTGTAATACCCAGAGAACTGTTCCTGGTTCATCACGCATGGCTTTGCCCGGTTGCCCAAAGTGTTCAAGTACATGAGAAAGATACACTTCATGACATTGAGCTTTGATATGCTTAAAACACCAAGCAATATCTGCAACTAAATCGACACCTGGTTGATTTCGTACATCAATATTGATGTACCCATGCTGTATATTATGACCACAACCAAGATTTACTTTAATTTCGTTCCCCTCGTTCAATAAAGCTGCGAGATTTCGGACATTATGAGAACATATTTTTTTTAAAAGTTTCATAAGCTCCCTCCCTCTTCTCTCTCTGGGGGTAATTTGGATCCGTCAAGGCAAAGAAGCGACCTTTAAAATACCTGTAACTCGCCTCCTTCTCCTACCTTGTAATATGCCTTCTTTGTAAATCATTCGATTGAAAACGGATTTTAGCAGGTGTTTCGTAATCAAGCGACTGCGGGAATCGGAACTGATTAGATAACTCAAGATGTTGGCCAAGGTCGTATTCGTCTTACTTCGGGTAACTCGCTTGAGGCCCTCTCCATCCTCCAGAATCCTGCTTAATGGTCCATACTGATGATATTCGAATGATCCACAGAGCTACTTCTGGGAATTAATCGGTATATTTCAAAAATTTCAACATATTATAAAATCGTTTTTTCAAAAAATTTTTTTGCTTTCTGGTAAGATGTTTTTCCCAGCCTCCGCTTTTACCTTGGCGCAAAAAATAAGCACGTTTGTGATCTCCTTGAGCTAGAAATCTATTCTTTGCAATAGTAAAACTTTGCATGTGGATGGCTTCGTTAATTTTTTTATCGGTTCTTTCGAGATTTAAGTGGGCTAATATACGTTTACATTGGATAACCGGATTGGCAAGCAAATCTTCATACCGAACAATCAGAATGTTCTGGTCCACATATTCGTTGACATGAATATCCCACGGAACCCGACACCACCGCGTCATAGTATTGCTCCCTTTATCTAACACCTGAATCATACCCCAGATCTTAGCTTGCTTCTCAAGCATTTTTTTTCGTTTGTCAACAAATCTTTTTATGAGAGAAAAATGAAAAAAATCTCTAGTTTTTTCACTGGTGGAAGGGAAATTGAAGTAATAAGCTCCTGAAACAGCAACATCTCGAACATCTCTTACAACATAAATAATATTGCGGTGTTTGATGCGTCCCTGAATGAAATGAAATGGTTGGTGGCCTTTAAAAACAACATAGTCGGATATCCTCTCCTGACCTTCAATGGCCATCTCAGGGTTTTCAGGCTCATCAAAAAATCCCTGCACAGGGCATTCGATTAATTCGGCAACCAAACGGGTCAACCACGTGTTCCCACTTTTGGGATAACCTACGACGAGAAGGGCTTCTTTCTCCATAAATAATTATCAATAATATTTTTATGGGTTCGGTTCGTCAATCTTTGATAAATTCCATTCTTCATGCACATCTATCATTCCTCTTCCATCCAGAACCGGCTTTTCAGATATTATTTCAAATGGTTCCATCGTTTTTATTCTTGCATATGTTTCACTACTCTCCCCATTGCGTATCGCAAGATGGAAGAAATACTTTCCTGGAGTAAGGTTCTGATCGAGGATGTTTATTTTCAGAAGATATCTCCCAGGATGGAGGTCTCTGAATGATTGTTTATTAAAATCATTACTCACAATTCTAATAATATTACTTTTCCATTTTTCATCAAGAAGGGCAAGAATAAAATACAACTCTTTAATGTCATGAGAAATGGAAAACGTGCTGAAGAAGCACAAAGGTTCTCTAACATGAATATAATCGATCCTTTTCTCCTCAGGTGAAAGGATTCCCATATCTTCCACCTGGATAGAGTTATTTTCATAATCCCCTAACGTAGAGACAAGGGTCGATTTTTGACTTCCGGTGGACGGCTCCAGAATCTTTCGACGATGCTTCGCTAAATACAGTTCGACTCCTTCATGGGTTTCGCCTGAATAAATAATTTCCCCCTTATCAAGGATGAGCAGTCTGGAACAAAGAACACGGATTTGTTCCAAATTATGGCTGATAAAAATAATCGCATTGGCTTGCTCGCGATATTCAGCCATATACTGCAAACTTTTGTTCCTGAACCCAACATCTCCAACGCTTAACACCTCGTCAATGAGTAGAATATCCGGTTTACAGTGAATCGCAACAGAGAACCCTAATCTCACTCGCATCCCTGATGAGTACGTTGATACCGGGGCATCCAAAAAATCGCCAATTTCAGAAAAATTTACGATATCATCAAATTTTTCCTGAATTTCTCTTTTACTCATCCCCAGGATCGTTCCATTAAGGAAAATATTTTCACGGCCTGTCATGTGGGGGTGAAAACCAGCTCCGACAGCCACTAGAGCCCCGACTTGTCCATTAACACGAATTTCACCTTTATCTGGAGGGAAAATCCCGGTAAGGAGACGAAGAAGTGTTGATTTCCCTGAACCGTTCATTCCGACGATACCCAGAGTTTCCCCTCTTTTTAATTCGAAACTGATATCATCAAGTGCCCAAAACTCGTCTTTACGAAGCTGCCCGTTTTTTGGACTGAGACCAAGCAAGTTTTTTGAGAGGTCGACCATGCCATATGCCATGCTGCGTCGTAAATTCCGGCAAAATTTTTTCGAGACATGCTCTACAGAAATAACAACGTCCTTTTGCACAGGGCTGTTTAAGGGAATTGGCTGTTGAGGAGAGTCAGCCATATCTATTTCTTTCATAAATTTAACTTATGTGCTAGAATACCTGTCATGGTAAAAAATTAAATCATCTTCTCAATAAGCTGGTGCTCGGAGACATAAAACAGTCGCCAGGAGATCAAAAACAATGCAAACGAAACCCCGGTGCAGATTGTAAATCCCGTTGGCCCATAGAGTTTTCCGTAAATGATAATATCGCGGGCGGAACAGACCAGATAGGTCAAAGGATTCCAGCGGATCAGCGTTTGAACGACGGGGTTTGGGATGGCGTCGGAATAAATGATCGGGGTCGTATACAGCAATAATCCCATGACCATGCCGAGGGCCCGGTTGCGCCAGTTGCTGGGCCATTTGTTTAAAGAGCAATGCCTCATGAGGATAGTTCACCTGCATAATAAATCCAGCCCCTGCTTTCAACGTACCTCTGGCCGCAGTATAGAACCCCATAAACAAGCCCCACATTGACGACCCCAGCAACACGTATGCGGGATAGGGAATACCGACGTCCCCCGGATTGAGCATCCCGGTTTTCTGGAGAAATACCCAGGAGATAATTGCCATGATTGGCGACACAAAAATCCATGTCATGCCTAAAAAAGATTTTTTATACCCGGCCAGGAGATCGCGTTTGAACAACTGCCAGATCAATTCTTTGGATCTGATGACATTTCTTGCCATCACAATCCAGGTCTGGAAAAATCCAAGTTCGTGACGCTGGTTTGGCCGATATACAGTAATTGTAGAATTTAAAGCCCTCTGCACCTCTGTTACTCCTTAACATACGTATTTCAAGTGACGAGCAATCAGTATTTTCTCAGCCGCTCAAACGAAATTTATGATGGCATCTATTTGGGGGAGCGCTGCTCTTGTCAAGCAAAATTCACTTTTGAGAAAGTCTCTTAGGCAAAGTCCCTGCCTTTTTCTGGAGAACAAAGTTTTTTTCTCTTGACTAATGCTGGTTTTCTTATAACAAAGCTTAACATGATAGATTTTATCATTAAGGAAATGTCTCGAATGCTTGTACCCATCAATAAATTTATGGTGGTCGAAGGGCATGAATGTTATATATTTGGATGTACAAGATGAGGTAAAATGATATCATGATTCAAGATCTGATTCGACATACACGAGTATTGGAAATCGTCGGCGATACGATTCGTGTGAAGGCTGAAGGCGCAGCCTTTGGCGAATTGGCAGTCGTGGAAAATGTTGATGGCGAAACATCTCTGGCAAAAGTGGTCGAATTGGACCGCGATATCGTCAGCCTCCAGGTGTTTGCCGGCGGGAAAGGGCTTTCGACGGAGGCCGGCGTCAGATTTCTCGGCCATCAGCAAAAGGTAACGTATTCGAACAATATTTTAGGCCGGGTGTTTCGCGGTTCAGGCGAACAACTTGATGCCGGTCCCGATTTAGCAACCGACCCACAGATTGAAGTTGGTGGGCCGACCGTGAATCCGATGATGAGAGTGATGCCCCAAAATATGGTGCAGACCGAAGTGCCGATGATCGACCTGTTCAATTGCCTGGTGGAAAGTCAAAAGATCCCGATCTTCTCGGTGGCGGGAGAGCCCTATAATGAATTGCTCGCGCGAATCGGTTTTCAGGCCGATGCCGACATTGTGATCTTTGGCGGGCTGGGGTTGATTTTTGATGATTACCATTTTTTCCGTACCCAATTCGAAGAACATGGCGTGTTTCACAAAACGGTGATGTTTGTCAACCTGGCTTCCGATCCGATCGTTGAAAGACTCTCCGTGCCGGATATGGCGTTAGCGGTCGCCGAAAAATTTGCAGTAGAAGAAAATAAGCGCGTGTTGGTCTTGATGACCGATATGACAGCCTATGCTGATGCAATGAAAGAACTTGGGGTTGCCCTGGAACGTATCCCCGCAACTCGTGGTTATATGGGCGATTTGTACACGCAGCTTGCAAAACGCTATGAAAAAGCGTGTGATTTTAAAGGCGCGGGCTCTGTCACAATCCTGACCGCCACGACAATGCCTGGCAACGACGTGACTCATCCGGTTCCCGATAATACTGGTTATATTACCGAAGGCCAGTTCTATTTGCATGATGGCGTGCTCGATCCCTTTGGCTCATTGTCGCGTCTGAAACAGCACGTGGTCGGGAAGGTGACGCGGGAAGACCATCCGCAGATTATGAATGCGATGATTCGTTTCTACGCTGGCGCTACTGAAGCTGAACGTAAACAGGCAATGGCATTCGAACTTTCCCCATTCGATGAAAAATTGCTGAAATTCGGACACCTGTTCCGCAGCCGTTTCATGGACATCAAAGCCTCTATGCCTCTGAAGCAGGCCCTGGACACCTGCTGGGAAACCCTGGCTGAGTGCTTCGAACCCCAGGAACTGCTGATGAAACAAAACCTGATCGACAAATATTTTCCGAAGGCAGTTTAATGTTTGGTGTTTGGTGTTCAAAAAATTTCTTGCGACGAAACACACAACACATCACACAACACACTAACAAGCAATGGCAAAACTTTCATTAACAAAAAGCGGCCTTCAGAAGCAGCGCAATGAATTGAAACTCTATCAAAAGCTCTTACCGTCACTCGATCTGAAACGGATGCAATTGACGGCAGAGTTGAATAAGGGGCGCGAACAATACGCAGAAATTATGCGCAAAGCTGAAGAGCTTGATGTACAGGTTGGCAACCTACTCCCGATGGTCGCGGATGAGGAAATTGATTTCTCAGGCCTGGTGAAGGTGACGGGAGTCACTTTGCGGAAAGAGAACGTGGTTGGCGTAAAGTTGACCGTGCTGGATGACGTGCAGTTTTCTATTTTCCCCTATTCCATGCTGACACGACCGCATTGGGTCGATACGCTGGTTGATAAGCTTCAGCAGGTTGCCAAAATCCGTCTGGAAGTACAGGTCGCCGCTGAACGGGTATCGGAATTGGAACATGCGGTTCGCCGGATTACGCAACGCGTCAACTTGTTCGAAAAGATTTTAATTCCAACAGCGAAAAAGAATATCCAGCGAATTCAGATCTTTTTAGGCGATGCGGAACGCTCGGCTGTAGTCAGGTCGAAAATTGCCAAAGCTATCAATCAAAAGAAGCGGAAAGCACTCATGATAGAAGGAGCGGAAACATGAGTATTGTTGCACTGGTGAAAGTGACCGCCTATGGTCATATTGACGATAAAGCGCAGGTCCTCGAAGACCTTCAGGAACTCGGCTGTTTGCATCTGGTTTCTTTGAGTGAGGAGCGTGACATCTCGCGAGGAAGCGGCGGACCGACATCTGAAGCTCGTGAAGCGTTGCATTTTCTGCAAAGCTGTCCCAGGAGGCGGAAGCAGGTGTTGAATCGTGCAAATTTCGATCCGGCTGTCATCGAACAAGAAACGTTGATCCTGATGCGGCAGATCAAAACCCTCGAGGATCGACGGGACTTTTTATTAGAGCGTATCGCGAACCTTCGCCCCTGGGGAGATTTCCAATTGCCGCCCCATGAAGATCTTGCTGAGCATAGGCTCTGGTTCTATCTGGTGCCTCATTACCAGATGAAAGAGGTCGAAGCGACCGGTTTGATTTGGGAAGTCGTGAAGCAAGACAACCGTTTTTGCTATGTGGTGGTGGTGTCTCAAGACGAGCCGGAAGAGATGCCAGTTCCTCGTGTGCGGACAGGCAGTGTATCCTTATCAGAGTTAGAGCGGGAATTGGAGGATATTGAAACCGATCTCGAAGATTTTCAGGCCGAGCGGGAAAGCCTGACAAAATGGTATACCTTGTATGCCAGAAGCTTGAATCGCCTGGAAGATATTGCCGCTCGTGAAGCAGCAGCCCAGCAAACTTTTGACGACGAGATGCTGTTTGCTTTGCAAGCCTGGGCTCCGGTCCACAAGCGAGCTCACTTACTCTCCTATGCGGAACAAAAGGGACTAGCTCTTGACATAGAAGAACCTGCGCCGGATGACGAACCGCCAACCCTGCTGGAGAATGAATCACTGACAGCCACAAGCGGGCAGGATTTGGTCTCGTTTTATATGACGCCCGGTTACCGTCTGTGGGATCCCTCAACGGTTATATTCTTTTCCTTTGTCGTTTTTTTTGCGATGATCCTCTCAGATGCCGGTTATGGTTTATTGCTCGGCGGCGTCTTGTGGATGAATTGGAAACGAATGGGGATATCGGATGGAGGCCGCAGGTTTCGGATTTTAATGTCCTGGCTGGTCGGAGCTTCTGTGCTCTGGGGAGTCTTATTAGGCAGTTATTTTGGGATCTCCCTTACCAAACCGTCGGCGCTGGCATCGGCGCTGGCATCATTTCAGATCCTTGACATTAATAACTACAGCGTCATGATGCTGATTTCCATCTTGCTCGGCGTAGGACATCTTATTATTGCCAATGCTGCTGACGCTTGGTGTAAAAGGAATTCTGACGAACGATTCGCATCGTTTGGTTGGATTGCGGTTCTGGCCGGGGGCTTTTTTGCCTGGTTGGGGTCGTCAGGAGCCGGATGGCTCTCCGGGCTGATGACATATCTTGGAGGACTTGCTATGCTTGCCGGAGCCGGAGGGATCTTATGGTTTACAAAACCGGACCAAAAGTGGTGGAAACGACTTATCGGAGGGTTACAAGGATTTACAAAGCTATCTGCTGCTTTTGGTGATACCCTGAGTTATCTGCGTCTGTTCGCTCTGGGATTGGCTGGAGCCTCACTCTCGGCCACATTCAACGACCTGGGCGCAAAAATCGATCAGGCGGTACCGGGGATCGGAATCTTATTCGCGATTCTCGTTATCCTCTTTGGTCATAGCCTGAATTTAGTCCTGTCAATCGCGAGTGCTGTTATTCATGGACTGCGACTCAATTTTATCGAGTTTTTTAACTGGAGTGTGCCTGAAGAAGGCTACCTTTTCAAGGCATTTGCCCGAAAAGAAACACACAAAAACAATTAAAAACGAACAATGAAGAATTCTGACAAGTTTCACCTTTTTCATTCTTAATTCTTCATTTCAAAGGGGGTTATTACGTGGAAAGATTAATTCTTGCATTGGGTTGGGTTGGAGTATTTGCCCCAATGGCGCTTGGGGCAGCAGGAAGCGCCATTGGATGTGCAAAAGCCGGACAGGCCGCGTGCGGCGCAATGTTAGCGACCGAAAGCGGCTACGGGAAATACCTTGGCGTGTCAGCAATGCCGTCATCACAAACTATCTACGGAATTGTGGTCATGTTGACGTTAAGCCGTTCGATTGGGCCAGACACAGCGCCAGGCATTTTTGCCATCGGACTGCTTTCAGGCATTGCCATGATGGTGAGTGCGATTTATCAGGGCTTGTGCTGCGCATCATCCATTAATGTGTCAAAAGGTAAACCAGAGATTTTCGGCATCTCGATTGCCCCGGCAGCAGTGGTCGAAGGGTTTGCTGTGTTTGCGTTCGTCTTTGCGCTGGTTTTAGCAGGCTCATTATCGTAAGGAGGAACATGAACTATGGCAGAAGCAATAAAAACCACATCAGGTGTACAAGAACTGATCGGCCGGCTCAAAGATGAGGGAGTTCAAGCCGGACGGCAAGAGGCCGAACGGCTCATCGATGAGGCCAGAGCCAAAGCATCTAAAATTGTCGCAGAGGCCAGAGAAGAAGCCGAACGACTTCTTCAGAAAGCACATATTAAGAATGAAGCGGAGAAACTTAACGCACATGAATCGTTGAAAGTGGCCGTGCGGGATACAGAGATCGAGTTGCAAACAGGTCTGAAAAAAGCCTTTGAAAGCCATGTCAAACGTCTGGTGTCAAAAGAAGTTCAGGATGAGGATTTCCTGCGCCAATTACTGTTCTCAATTGTAAGTGCCGGCGCTGAAAAAATCCCGGAAGAACAATCGATGGAAGTGTTGTTGCCTGACAATATGTTAAAAACAAATGATCAAGGTACCGCAGTGACTGAAGCGGGAAAAGAGCGGCTGAGGAACTTTGTTCGCCTGGGAACCAGCGAAATGCTAAGGGAAGGCGTCACACTCAAAGCATCGAGTGAAGTCAGCGGAGGAATTATTCTCAAGCTTGTGGACCAGGATGTCGTGTTCGATTTTAGCGATAACGCCCTCTCTTCACTGATTTTGAAACATTTGCTCCCGCGTTATCGGGCAATTGTTGAAGGCTCCGAGTAGGAGGAATGCGATGAGCCGTCAAAATTCATATTATACGCTGCTTGCGAGCCTGCCCTGGCTGCCGAGATTCGAACAGGCCGACCGTTTGCCATTAAGCGAAAAACGACTGCGAGAACGCCTGGCCATGTTGCAACCTGAAGATGAACGGGTTGTGCGGAGAGGGGAAGCATTTTTGGAATGGCGGCAGCACCCGACCGAACGGACGGACAGCGAAATGGTCGAGCGCTATCAGCGCATGATGGAAGTGATCAAGCATCCCGCGTTAAAGACCCTGGTATCCTTTGAAATCGACCAGCGCACCATTATGGCCGCGTTGCGTCGTCGATACCGCGGCCAGGCTGCTCCTGCATCGAACGAAGCAGATTGGGGTGTCGGACAATGGGTGCGTACGATCGAAAAAAATTGGGAGACACCGGATTTTAAGCTCGGTAAAATTCATCCCTGGATCCCGCAGGCAAAGACCTATCTCGAACAAGGGGAAACCATGGCCCTTGAGCGATTTTTGATGAATGAGCTTTGGAATCATATCGACCGAACGATTCCGGGCAATGATTTTGGATTTGAATCTGTGCTGGCGTATCTTTTCAAATGGAGACTCTTGCAGCAGTGGCTCTCCTATGATACGAAGGCTGCGAAAGCACGGTTTGACGATTTGGTATCGGAGGTAATGAATGAGCACCAACAACTCTTCAACTGAACGACCGCAGGAAAACGAACAGTTTCCGCGAGGGAGCGCTCGCGTGGTGACGGTGCGAGAAAGTCTGGTCACCATTGAGGTCGGCGATACGTCGATCCGTAAAAACGAGGTGGGCTATATTTGTGTCGGCGAAGAGCGCCTGATGGCTGAAGTGCTCCGTGTGCAGGGTAATACGGCTGATATGCAAGTCTTTGAAGATACTCGCGGCGTAAAAATCGGTGACCGGGTGGATCTCACGGGTGAAATGCTGTCAGTGACGCTTGGCCCCGGAATATTAAGCCAGGTCTTCGACGGGTTGGAAAAACCACTGGCTGTGATCGCGAATCAACACGGCTTTTTCCTGCCACGCGGTGTGGATGTTGCGCCATTGGACAAAGACAAAAAATGGAATTTTACCCCCTCTGTGTCGATCGGCGACACGCTGGTGGCCGGCCAGCCGATTGGTTCAGTGCCGGAGGGACAGTTTCAACATAAAATTATGATTCCCTTTCATGAGCCCGGTGAAGTCGAAATTACCTGGATTCAGCAGGGAAGTTTTACGATTGACACACCAATCGCTCGTATTAAAACAAAGAATGGTAAAGAGCGAGAACTGACTATGACGCAAAATTGGCCGGTACGCCGTCCGATTCCTGAAGGCATGATTCGACGCCGCCATGCGGAACGCTTGTACCCGAGCGAACCGTTGACCACGACGCAACGAATTATTGATACCTTTTTTCCGATCGCCCGCGGCGGCACTGCCTGTATCCCAGGGCCGTTCGGGGCAGGAAAAACAGTACTCCAGAGTCTGATCGCCCGCTATTCGACGATCGATATTGTGGTGATTATCGCCTGCGGCGAGCGAGCCGGAGAAGTGGTGGAAACCATCACCGAATATCCTGAAATGAAAGATCCCAAAACCGGCGGCTCGTTGATGGACCGGACGATTATCATTTGTAATACGTCGTCGATGCCTGTGGCTGCCCGTGAATCATCGATTTATACCGGAATGACGATCGGTGAATATTACCGTCAAATGGGCTATAACGTATTGGCTATCGCAGATTCGACCTCTCGTTGGGCACAGGCCATGCGTGAAACATCAGGACGTATGGAAGAAATTCCTGGCGAAGAAGCCTTCCCTGCCTATCTTGATTCATCAATTAAAAACGTCTACGAACGAGCTGGTGTGCTGAAGTGTCCTGATGGATCGGTTGGAAGCCTGACGATGATCGGAACGGTGTCGCCGGCTGGTGGAAATTTCGAAGAACCGGTAACGCAAGCCACGCTGGCTACTGTGAAAACGTTCCTGGGCCTCTCATACGATCGCGCCTATAAACGCTATTATCCGGCAATTGATCCGCTCATCTCCTGGTCCCGCTATCTCGAGCAGTTGCAGGAGTGGTTTACAGCCAACCTGACACCCGACTGGGTTGCAGATGTAAGGGCCATGCAAGAATTGCTCGTTCAGGGCGATTCTATTTATCAGATGATGCAGGTGACTGGTGAAGAAGGGATTTCGGTCGACGATTATGTGGTCTGGCAAAAATCGATGCTGCTCGATATGGTCTATCTGCAGCAAGACGCCTTTGACGATGTCGATGTATCGATGGAGCAAGACCGGCAACTCGAAAGTTTCGGTACGCTGAAATCGTTGATTAATCGTGAGTATCGCTTCTCTGATAAAGAAGAAGTGCGGGATTTCTTCACACGTTTGACGGGCTTATATAAAAACCTGAACTACAGTGCTTACACTTCTCACGATTATACTAACTATGTGCAGGAAATCCAGAATTTAGCGGCCCAATATTCTTAATCGCTTATAGATTGCCCGGTAGAGCTGCCTCACGAGGCAGCTCTGCTTCTTTCTCTCTGGAATGCCAGATTTGAGCCGGTTTTATGGAATCATGGGAGGTATCATCACATTCATGCAATTCATGAAGTCCATTCCCATCAAAGACACGTTGCCTGATATCATTTCATGCCGTTAAGTACATTCACATCACTCCCCCAATTCAGCCGAAATACCTTACGGGTTACAGAGATCGTTGAAGTGCTGGCCAAGTATGGTCTGGCCAACTGGATTACTGATCCCTTTCCCGATGTTGTCAAAAATTTGTTTAAAACGTCTGATGGAATCGATCTGACAACGCTTTCCGAGGCGGAACGTTTACGCCTGGCTCTCACGGAACTCGGCCCGACCTTTATCAAATTAGGACAGGTGCTCAGCACGCGAATCGATCTGGTCGGCCCAGAATTGGCGGCGGAACTGACGGAATTACAATCCGGAACGCCTCCCGACCCGCCAGAGGTCGTTCGGGCGACTCTTGAGTCGGAACTTGGTGAAAATCCTGATCGTCTCTTTGCCGAATTCGACTATCATGCCCTGGCTTCGGCCTCGATCGGGCAGGCCCATCTGGCCAGACTGCACGGAGGGCAAGACGTGATCGTCAAAGTCCAGCACGAAGGCATCGAGGAAAAAGTCTCCACAGATCTCGATATCTTGCTTGGTCTGACAAAACTGGCCGAGCAATACGATTCTGAATTACGGTATTATCAGCCTCAGGCCACGGCCGACGAATTCCGCAAAAGCCTGATGCAAGAATTGGATTTTCGCCGCGAAATGCGAAATATGCAGACGTTTGCCCGGAATTTCGACCATAACTTGGCAGTACATATTCCGAAGGCCTATCCCGAATTCTCGACACGCCGAGTGTTAACGATGGAAAAACTCAATGGCTATAGCATTGCCAGCCTCGAGCGCCTCAAACAAGATGGAATCGATGGCAAAGAGTTAATACATACCGGGGCGAACATGTTTATCGATATGGTCTTTCGCGACCGTTTTTATCATGCCGATCCCCATCCTGGTAATATCTGGGCGCTGCCCGGCGGTGTGGTCGGCCTGCTGGACTGCGGCATGGTAGGCCGCCTCGATTCTCAAACCCAGGAAGGTATCGAGGAAGTGCTGATGGCGATTATTGCGAAAGATACGGAACAGTTGACCAATGTGGTCGTCCGTTTAGGTTCCGTCCCCCGCAATCTGGATCGGAACGCCTTACAAAAAGATGTCGAAGAGCTTGTTGATGACTATGTCGAGCTTTCGGCTCGCGATTTTGACGTCAGCAACGCTCTCGATGCTTTGGCCGAAGTCATCCGCAAGCATCATATTCTCTTGCCAACCGGCATTGCGTCATTGATCCGATTGCTTATCATGCTCGAAGGAACTGTGCGGCTGCTCGACCCGGATTTTCAATTGTTCAAATTGCTGGAATCCCGCAAGCTTGAGTTCACACAGAAACGTTTTTCCCCTGAACGCTTGATGCAGCGCGTGCTGCGTTCCTATCGCGATTGGGAACGACTGCTGACCATGCTGCCGCGAGAATTGGCAGATATACTCGACAGTTTCCGCAGCAGCAATTTTGAAGTGCATCTCAATGTCCGCCACCTCGATACGATTGTAAACCGGCTGGTCTATGGGATTCTGAGCGCCGCTTTGTTCATGGGATCGTGCATGATGCTTAGTGCCAGCATTCCCCCGATAGTGAGAGGCGTCTCGGTTTTCGGAGCACTCGGATGCGGAATTGCTCTGTTTTTGGGTTTCCGTCTCCTCCTCGCCGTGAAGCGTTCCGGCGATCTGGAAGATGAAGACTAGTACAGTATTTCAGAAAAAGAGACATCTCACAGCGATCACAACGCACACGGATCAACACTCTGTGACATTCCGTGTGCTCTGTGAGAGATGATGTCTACGTGGTTCCGAAATCGGTGTACACTAGCCCTTTGCCAACAATTGTTTCCCATCAGGAGCTCTCAAGCATGAATGGAATGTCATTTGAATCGTCTGTAATACCTCCGCAATCTTATGAAGGACCGGCTTTCTGGTGTATTTTCCGAAACGATCATATCCTCATCCATCAACTTGAAGAATGCGCCCATCTCCCCCAATTTACCGATCCGGCTGAATTCAACCTTGAGCCTCTACGCACTCAATACCTTGGAACACTCAATGGAATACCGTGCTACGCCTCAGAAGTCACAGAACACCAGGTGCAGGATTTCGGTGCAGAGTGGTCGTTTCAAGGACTGAGGCAACTCTTTTATGCGTTGCCGGAAGAGATGTTTGCATTGGCCGGAAGAGCGTTTCAGATTATAGATTGGGACCGAACACATCAATATTGTGGACGCTGTGGGCACCCGACAAAACAGCTCGCTGAAGAACGGGCCAAAACCTGCCCCCAATGCCATTTGACCCAATATACCCGTATTTCACCCGCAATTATCGTGGCGATCGTGAAAGACGATCAGCTCCTGCTCGCCCATGCCCCTCGTTTTCCCAACGATCTCTATAGTGTTGTGGCAGGATTTGTCGAACCGGGGGAAACCTTTGAAGACTGCGTACGGCGCGAAGTCAAAGAAGAGGTAGGCATCGACGTGTCGGATATTCGCTACTTCGGCAGCCAGCCCTGGCCGTTCCCGAATTCTCTGATGGTAGGCTTTACCGCCAAATACGCTGGTGGAGAGATCTGTGTCGATCAGAACGAGATTACCGATGCCGGCTGGTTTCGCGCCGATAATTTCCCCAAGCTCCCAGGAACATACAGTATTGCCCGCCGCCTAATCGATTGGTTTGTGGAGCAGACAACGTAGTACAACCCTTTCGGAAATATGTACACATATCCCTGACAGAGTAATGTCTACGTATTTCCGAAAGATTTGTTGATACTCCTCTCCTTCAGTCTTCAGCGTCTTTGCACCTCGGCAACAGGTTCTTATCATCATTCGTGATACAGGCTTGCATACTCATCAATGACAGCATCTGCTCCCGCTTCGAGCAGTTGTTGTCGTGGAAAAGAGGTCGTAAGACCTGTCACGTTGCAGCCGGCAGCCTTTGCCGATTGAATGCCGCTGAGTGAATCTTCAATAACCATACACGTTTCAGCAGGAAGCTCCAATGCCTGAACCGTATTCAGATAGGGTTCGGGGTGAGGTTTGCTGTACGTAATGCAATCGCCAGTGACAATCACATCAAAGTATGGGACAAGTTCGAATTTTTCGAATATCGTCTGCTGAATACGCACTTTACTCGATGTGGTCAACGCCAATTTTGAATACTGCTCTCGGGCCCAGTAGATAAACTCGAGCGCACCAGGAATAGGCTGAAGTTTTTCATGTAAAATGTCGATAAAAATCTCATATTTGGCCTCAATCAATTCATGGGCTGAATAATTGCCATCAGTGAAATTATCGACCAGATATTGGAAGATCTTCTCATCCGTCAACCCGGTAAATTTATACCAGTCATCCCAGGGGGCTTCGATCCCACGCTGTTGTAAAATCGCTTTTTCCGCCTCAAAATGGAGCGGCTCCGAGTCGGCAATCACGCCGTCCATATCAAAAATAATCGCTTGAATTCCGTTTTGCACTCTTTTAATGGTACGTGAAAGATGAAACGTGAAAAATGATATTTTTTTACATGCTCATTTTTCACGTTTCACGTTTCACGTTTCATTTTGTTTCGCGGCTTGCCGAAAGGCCTCCCGTTCAGTAACCAACTCTTCGACGAGTTCATTGAATGGCCACTCGATCGAATGTTCCGTAACAGACGCATAAATCGACACAGGGAGCTGCTTCCGTTTCGCCAGATCGATCAAAAAGGACATACCCTTATTGGGAATATTATAAAACAAGATAACTTTCTCATCACATTCAAACTCTTGCTCTGCCCGCTTATCCGTATGAATGATCTCTTTCAGCAGCAGATAGCCCTGATCTTTCCGGATCGATACGGCAGGTGGGGCTTTGACAGCTTCCAGCACCTGTGAAACCAGGGTGAGTTCCTCTTCTGAATAATTCCATAATAACAGACGCGGCGTTCCATCCATAAACGATTCTCCAGTATCAACATAGATCAAAATATGAGCAAAAACAGACTTTTTGCACCCCTATTGTTCCGGGATACACATATTTAAGAGGATCATGTAGCGCAAAACGTCTCGCTGACAGGTTCGTAACCGGGGGACATTTACGCTGCGAAAAATTTTTGCCCCAGAACACGAGATGGTTTCATTATAGCCTCTTGTTATAATTTCCTCAATGCAAGTCAAGAGAAATACCAGGATTTTGCCAGAGCGTGGCAGGGTAGGCAAGCTCTGGTGCTCACCAATACTTAAGAAAGGAATACTCAAAAAATGGAAGATACCCCCTTAAGAGGCAGAAGGTGGATGCCACTTAAAAATGACGCCCGCCTGCATCATTTATTATAATCCTTAGCGGAGGAGAATCTTTGGGATGTTTGACAAAGCACTTCAACCGGATATCCGATTTATCGGTTACTTTCTCACCTTGAATTTTCACACCACGACTTTATAGACCGCTTCCCAGGAAGCGTTGAGCGCGACATACGAAACTTCGAGGCGGATATCCTGCTCTTTGTCGGATTCAAAAAGGACTTCAATTCCTTTCCGAGTCTTCTCGCCGGCTTTTCTGAGCTGTTTTCATTTCCTACGAAGAGACCATTACAGACAACCTTGGCTCATTTTTCTCTTACCTTTAAAACTTGACAAAAGACCGAAAACTAACGATAGCCTTCAAAAATGTCAACCTCCCGATTAGAAAAAAGAAAACCTCAGCAACAGACCAGAGTTATGAAAACGTTAAAAATCGTACTATTCCTCATCTTTTTATTCATTACTGGGTTCATGAACTATCTTACATTGACAGAAGGACATAATTGGGGAGGAGATTTTTCATCGTATATTATGCAGGCTAAAAGTCTTGTTCATGGGACAACGAAGGATTTTGTGAAATCGAGTAAATTTACTGTCGAAAATTCAACACATCCTATAAGCCCTATTGCCTATCCCTGGGGATTTCCTATGCTGTTAGCCCCGGTATATGCTCTATATGGTTTGAACCTTATTCCACTAAAAATTCCCGGACTCCTTTGCTTTGAATTATTTCTCATCGTGGGCTTTTATTTATTCAGGACGAGAGTCTCTTTTACAGGAGTCCTTTTGATCCTTTCTTTTTGTGCTTTCAACCCGGCTATTGTGACTTACCATGACAACATTGTTTCTGATATCCCTTTTCTCTTCCTATCCACATTCTCGATCTTCCTTATTGATAAAATCATCATGTCAGACACACGGTTCATTTCTAAAGCAGCGGACCCAATCCTGGTGGGACTCAGTATTTTCATGGCATCTTTCGTCAGGACAAATGGAATAATACTCTTCCCTCTTGTATTCATCTGTCAAACGATCCAACTTCTCACCAAAAGACGTCGCCCTTCCCTTCATCGAAATTTTTGGGACTTCTATGCTTTTGCTTTACCCCATATAAGCTTTGCTCTTCTATACTTTCTGGCCTGGCTGAGTTTCCCAAAGGATGAAATCTCACGTATCACACTTCTTTACGAGTGTGCGACCTCTACCCTCGCTGAAAATACATGGCAGATCTTACGGTTACCAGCAGTTTTCTTCTCTCAGTTACCGATAGAACGATCGATTCTCTATGGCATATCCTGTATATTTTGTATTCTTGGAGTAAGGCAAACAATAAAAAGAGATTATCATTTTCTGCTTTATATCGTATTTACAATGACTCTCTATAGTTTATGGGGAGGGTGGGATATACGGTATCTCTTTCCGATACTGCCATTTTACAGTTATTTTTTATATAAGGGCTTACTCTCCGTTCGATTGGGCTCTTCCCGCTTCAGAAAAAATTTCGGATATTGGCTGGCGTATTGCTCATACGGATTTGTCCTGACCTTCTTCCTGATTTTTTCATCCACATATGCGTATGCCAATATCTATCATGAAAAAAAATTGGCAGGTTCATTCGAGCCTGTCAGTATAGAAATGTATCGTCTGATTAAAAAATATACAACACCTGATGATGTGATTATTTTTTTTAAACCTCGAGTGCTGCGAATGCTCACAGACCGAAAAGCTCTGTTAATCAGCGAGCCCGCTTCACTTCATAAAGGAGATTATCTGGTATTACATAAATCTTTTGCAGACTACGATCAGGTAGATCCAGCGAAGCCTGAAAGCTATCGCAATAACATTTATGAATCACCGATGTATGAAAACGCGAAGTTCATCATCTATAAAATTCGCTGAGAACCCTTCCATGTCACGGTTTGCTATACCGTATTTTTAGAGTAAGCGCGTTGCAGAATTTTTAACCTGTCAAAACACCTGGTAAAAAAATAATTGATACGATTCAGAAATCTTATCCGTGAAAAAGAGTTGTGGATTGCCATTTTGCTTGGCTTCCTCTATTTTTATCGTCCGCTTTTTCTGGGAGAAACCCTGTTCTTTCGAGATTTGTTGTATGATTTCATCCCGCAGAAACGATTGCTGATCGAATTTTTCCAGCAGGGAGAATGGCCGTTATGGGATATCTACCGGCACGGTGGGCAGCCCTATTTTGCCGATCCGAATAATTCTGTCTTCCACCCAGTCAATATGCTCTTTTTTCTCTTTCCGTTTTTTCGGGCTTTCAACCTTTTCATCGTGCTTCATGCCCTGCTTTCCCTGACTGGAGTGTACTTCTTTTCGCGTACCATTAAACTTTCGCCTATTTCAAGCCTGGTTGCCAGCATGATCTATGGATTTTGCGGATATTCGCTGTCATTGATTAATCTCTTTGGGCGCTTCCTGGCTATGGCCTATCTTCCCTTTCTCTTCCTGTTCTGGCATGCGTGGCTCCAGGAACAAAAACGGCGCTGGTTTTTGTTGACCGTGGTTTTTGGCGTTCTACAGGTCTTGAGCGGTGCGCCGGAAGTGAATGTCATCAGCATGCTCTCATTGCTCGGCTGGACGTTGATGTATGGTTACAGGCACGTACCATTGTCCCGGAAATGTCTCACCTGGATCGCGCTAGGCGTGTTTATCATCGGCATCTCGTCGATCCAACTCATTCCGACCTTAGAAATGCTGCGGCATTCATCACGGGGGAGCGGCATGGATTACGAGGAGTTCAGCTCCAGTTCACTCCCCCCCAAACGGCTGCCGGAACTATTCGTGCCGAATTTTTCAGGTTACATCGACTTTTTGCCATATACCGAGCATTATTGGGGCGTTGCGCTGACCGACGGCAGTGACTATCCCTATATTCTGAACATCTACTTCGGCTGTATTGCCCTTGTGTTGGGAATCCTCGGCGGCATCAGCCCGCGGGGCAGTCATCTTCTGTCTCGCAAACTGCGAATTGGACTGCTCGTTGTCTTTCTGGGTTCAATCATCCTGTCGTTAGGACGCAGTTTACCTTTTTTCCGATCTTTGTACCATTCGATTCCGCTCATGAGCCTGTTTCGATATCCGATAAAATTCCTTCTCGCCGGACTCTTTCCGATTGCGGTTCTCACAGGCTATGCGACAGAACAATATTTCGGAAACCATACGGCCACTTCCGGCAAACGCCAGAAGCGTTCAAAACCTCTGTTTACAGGACTCTGGACTCTCACTGCTGGTTTCTGTGGAATAACCTTCCTTCTCGTTTTCTCGCATGATTTCGCCAACAGGTTTCACGAATTCTTTTTCCAGCAACAAGACGGCGAAATAATGATTCAAAGCGTTCGCCAGTCGCTGTTGCATGCATCGGTGATGCTGTTCGTATTTACTCTGTTGCTCCACTATCGATATCTCACCCCGAGAAACTGGCAAAGCTGGGGTGTTGCGTTTTTGGTGGCAGCCGATCTGTTAAGTGCCGGAGTCCGTATCAATATCACGGCTCCGACGGATTTTTTCACAGATCGTCCTCCAAGCGTACAAACGGTCGAGCAGCATATCAGAAAGGGTCGTTTGTTTCGGACGGAGAATCCCGAAGACATTCAACTCTACGCACCTTCAAATGAGGTCGTCTGGGGATATCGTTGGAATCTTGAAACCTTGAACAATTATCTGGGGGCCTTTTATCACATTCCGGTTCTCTTTCACGACGATTATGTGGGGCTTGGCAACAAGCGCCTCATGCAGCTAAAGTCCGCTGTCAAACTTCTGCCCTGGCGTCAGAAACGTCCGCTCCTTTCAGCAAGCGGAGTCACCACCATCCTAACATCGGAACGCCTGGATACCGAAGGAATTCAGTATGTCACAACGATTCCAAACCGGAGCGATGCCGAGTTTCATCTCTACCAAAATACTCAGGCGTTACCGCGCATCGCATTTATAACGAACCTGAAAATCGTTCATTCGGATGACGAAGCGTTGCAAGCAATGCTCGCTCCCGATTACGATCCTCTCCAACACGTTGTATTGCAGGCCATTGATAAGATTCCCCTCTCCCAGGGCCAGGCAACGGGAGAACACACATCATGTCCTTCAGCCCGGTTCGTCATACATCACAGAACGAACTCTTTGCAGGAATTCTCCGTCTCAACACAATGCTCCGGCTACCTTGTGTTCTCAGAACCTTTTTATCCTGGTTGGACTGCCAGAATCGATGGCAAAAACGCCGAGATCATCCCGGCCAACCTCGCATTTTCGGCAATTTTTCTCTCTGCCGGTGAACACACGCTCGTACGCTCGTACCAACCGAAGTCTCTTTTGGCGGGAATGCTAAGCTCGCTCATTTTTTGCGGATTACTGGGGACGTTTTGCTGGAGAGTGCAACGTGAAGACAAGCGATAAGTATCTGGAGTTCGAAATCGCTGTCTCAGCACATTAACATTTGCGTTCCTGGGAACAAGAGATCTTCAATTCAGGTCGGATCTTACTTTTCAGATCCTACTTTTCAAGAAGGTAACGACACAATAATTGCGAGACATACAAACTGGCCGCAGCATTCGGATGGCTATCCTGCGGGAGCCTCATCGCTTTCCATCCTTCCGGCACAACGCCTTGCAGTGTATCAATCACTTCAACATCGAGTTGCGAGAAAATTTCATCATAATCATCCGGCGTCCAGCGCCAATTCAGCACGATAAAACGGACTCCATGCGTTTCACAATAGTTTTTCATCTCCAACATAAGCGCCTGAGTTAATGCTACCGGAAAGGGAGGAAACACACCTAACCTTTTTTCAATAGTGATCGTCAGGGCATCAACAAGCCATGAGTGCATATAATCTTTATACAGCAGCGGCTTTTTCGCAAGGTAGAGTTCATGATGCTCGTTCAAGGCAAACAACGGTTTCGTCGCGATAAAATTCAAGCGGGGATAGAGTTGACGACGGTCATAATTCCCATTACGCAAAACGTGGGCGCCGATAAACGTATAGACGACAATTTTTGTGTTGAACGCCGGCAGGAACTTTTTGAGAGTAAGCAATGCTTGATCCGTCCCATATGCCTGAACGCCTAAATTCACAACTTGATAAGGCATGTCAGAACAATTTGCCACCTGACCGACAAACGATTCTTCATACGGTAATCCGTGCCCCATCGTAAACGATCCGCCAATAAAGAGAACAGAGGGCTGAGAATCATCGAAGGTAAACTCTGGCGATGGAACACGAATTCCGCGCTCATCGATATGCAAGGGCCAGAAGGAAGACTCCTCTTGCTGGCTTTTAGACATTTTGGGGATATATGACCAGCCGAGTTCAGGATCGAATTGGGCAATCGCGTTTTCTGACGGCTCAATGTTTCCGGCATACGGAACTCCGGCAAGCCGGCAGCCGAACTCTAAAAAAATGAAGACGAGACACAAGCCAAGGATATTGATCGCACACAGTTTCAATATTCGCCAAGCCCGCAATTTCTTATATATTCCTTTCAGGGTTGTATGGAAGAAATGAACGCTTCATAGAATAGGTTATTCCTCTTTTTCTCTTTCCTCCATGACTACGACATCACCAGCTTCAACGCGATTAATGATCGCAATGTCTACAGCCTGTGGCCGTGAATCGACCAGGATTTTCTCGACATCCCAATCCCGGTCGAAGTAAAACTGGCAGTCGAAACCACAAACACAACCGGAATTTCGTGTTGTTTTGCCAAACGGACAATCGTCTCTTTGACCGGACAGGCGTCGGCGTCGACAACAATCTTCATTTCTGTACTAATTCTACATTCGTCATGCCGTAATTCTGGCTATCAACGGCGTATTTCACGACATGCGGATGGGTTTGCAGAAAACCGGAAACCGCTTTTTTGAGCGTGCCGGTTCCGATGCCATGCACAATCCCTACGGAAGGCAGACCGGATAAAAATGCCTGATCCAAGTAGCTATTGACCAGATCCAACGCGTCATCGACCCGTTTCCCGACGATCACCAGTTCGACCGGAACATGCTGTGTGTCGGCCGGGTTGCCGGAACGGTCCGCCACCGAGACCTTCGGACGCGAAGAGACTTCGGCCTTTTGCACCAGCGAAAGCTGTTGTACCGGCAATTCGAGCCGCATCATGCCGACCTGGATTTCGGCCTGCTTGCCATCTTTTGACAGCTGTAACACGCTGCCGATCTGCCCGAAGTCTGTGATACGAACTTTTGCGCCGACCGCAATCTTCTGCTTCTGAGACGGTGAGGATCTGGCCGCCTTCTGGGATCTCTGCGCTTTGTTGAGTTTCTTGCGAATGTCTGCAGCCTCACGATGAAGCGTTTTGACCTGTTCCCGACCTTGTTCGCGATTTTTCGCTGGCAGCGTTCGCAGAACATCCTGTGACTGCTTAATGGCCCGATCGACGATCTTTTTCGACTCCTCGAGCGCGCGGTCGAGGATCGCTTGGCGTTCCTTTTCTGCCTCCAGCAGGAGTCTATCGGTCTCCTTTTCCAGACGGAGAACGCCACGATGCCGACTCTCGATCTCAGCCTTCTTACGCTCCATTTCCTCGCTGTCACTGGTCAATTTCCGAATCAATTGATCGACGCGCAGCACATCCTCGTCCATCAACGAATGTGCCCGTTGAATAATATGCTCCGGCAACCCCAGGCGTTCGGCGATGATAAAAGCATTACTCTTGCCAGGAACACCAAAGAGAAGATGATAAGTCGGAGACAACGTATTCACGTCGAATTCTACGCAGGCATTGATCGTCCTGGGATGAGTATAGGCATAGGATTTCAAGGCGTCGTGATGGGTCGTCGCCATACATTTCGCCTTTACTCCATCCAGATATTCCAGAATGGCGATACCTAAAGACGCACCTTCCGCCGGGTCGGTTCCAGCTCCCAGCTCATCAAGCAATACCAGGCTGCGCTCATCGGCCTTTTCGAGCACCTTGACAATATGCTGAATATGGGATGAGAAGGTACTCAGGTTCTGCTCGATACTTTGCATATCTCCAATATCGGCAAAAATCGCGTCAAACACACACACTTCACTGTCTTTTTCCACCGGAATATGCAAACCGGCCTGCACCATCAGCATCAACAGGCCGACCGTTTTGAGCGACACGGTCTTGCCACCGGTATTGGGACCCGTAATAAGCAGGGTGCTGGTGTCCTCATCGAGGTGAATCGTGGTAGGAACCACCTGATCGCGATCGTGCTCGTGCTGAAGCAGGAGCAGAGGATGCCGGGCTTTTAACAGATTGAACGCTCTGCGATCCGTGATGTTCGGCTGCTGGCATTGCCAGCGTTCGCTCAGTTTCGTTTTCCCGTTGATGAAATCCAGTTCTCCAAGTCCGACGATAGTTTCTTCGATATCGAATCGATAGGTTCTGACCAGCGTGGTAAGTTCCAACAGAACTCGACGGATTTCTTGCTTTTCTTCTGCTTCCAGCGAGGCGATACGATTGTTGAGTTCGACCGTTTCAATCGGTTCGATAAAGACGGTTACGCCGCTCGATGATTGATCGTGAACGATCCCCTTGACTTTGCCTCGCGACGACGCTTTGATCGGGATCACGAACCGGTTCTGCCGCAGCGTAATGACCTGATCCTGAATCACGCTTTGATAGC
>PDWJ01002390.1_pt1 | contig 35328 bp, 29 predicted proteins | sample 1430881 | NCBI WGS metagenome assembly PDWJ01 (sample SAMN01162460, study PRJNA174530) | Oral metagenome, whole genome shotgun sequencing project. | biome: Marine environment; feature: Marine mammal; material: Swab sample of the gingival sulcus; isolation source: swab sample of gingival sulcus...
TTGGAAACCTACTAGCTAATGGTTAGCATGAACTACTTTAAGTAGTTTCAAATATATCTAAGAAAAGGTCGGTGTGTAAAAACATCGACCTTTTTTGATGGGTGTAGGGTGTGAATTAAAAAGTGGTAAATATTAATACAAAAACCAAAAAGGGTGTTGCTAGGCAACACCTTTTTTATGACCAAAAATTACTTTTTAACACACCAAAACTGTTAACATTTTTGACATTCTTTAAAAAAGTCAAGACCGTTGCAAGGAGGTTTTTTATAGGAAAATAAACAACTATTTGTTTACTGGTACTTGACACACCATGTTCTATGATGTGAAAATACAAAAAACCGCTTTTGTCAAAAAAACACCTTGCAACGATCTTTTATTTTCCAAACTACCATCAATATAATTCAATACGAAATTTTTGGGGACAGACTTCTATAAAATAAACTAAAAAAAATGAAAAACTTTTCACTATTTTTGCTCAATGAATTTCCCCAATAAACTGAATAAAAAATTAGAACAGCGAAAGGCAGAAAATAGTTTGCGATTTCTCCCAAAAGAAAATACAAATAAAATTGATTTTTCTTCTAATGATTATTTAGGCTATGCGAAAGATGAACTTTTATTTGAAGAAACACACCTTTTAGCCAAAAAAATAGGCCTCAAAAATGGAGCGACAGGCTCTCGACTTTTATCAGGGAATTCGGAGTTTTATGAGAAGGTGGAAAAAGAAATCGCCAATTTTCATCATTCTGAATCGGCTTTGCTCTACAATTCTGGTTATGTTGCCAATATCGGTTTTTTTTCTTGCGTTCCACAGAGAGGAGATATTGTTTTTTATGACGAACTCATTCATGCTTCCATCCGTGATGCTCTAATGATGAGCTTTGCCAAATCTGTAAAATTTAAACATAATGATACCAAAGATTTAGAGCGATTAATACAAAAATATCAATCTCATCATAAAGGTGATTTTTATATCGTTACGGAAAGTGTGTTTTCAATGGACGGAGATTCTCCTGATTTTAATACATTAATCGAAACCAAAAATAAATACAAAGCCTTTTTAGTGATTGATGAAGCTCACGCATTAGGCGTTTTTGGAGAGAAAGGAGAAGGACTTATCCAAAGTTTAGGTTTAGAAAATGAAGTTTTCACAAGGATAATGACCTACGGGAAAGCCTTAGGAGGACACGGAGCGAGTATTTTGGGAAGTCAAAAACTGAAAGATTATTTAATTAATTTTTCTCGAAGTTTTATTTATACCACGGCTCTTTCTCCTCATTCGGTGGCTCATATTAAAGTGGCTTATGATTTTTTATCCCAACACAAAAACATTCGGCAACTAAAAGATAATATCGTTTATTTTAATCAAAAAATTCAAAAATCTTCTTATTCAATAAGTTTTCAAAAAAGTAATTCAGCCATTCAAACCTTATTAATTTCTGGAAACGAAAGGGTAAAACAGATTGCCCAAAGCCTACAAAAAAAAGGCTTTGACATCAAACCTATCCTCTCTCCTACCGTTCCCAAAGGAAAAGAAAGGCTAAGGATTACGCTACACGCTGATAACTCACTCACTGAATTTGATACATTTTTTAATATTTTAAATGGAATTAGCCTTACCGAATAAAAGAATACCCACTGACACAAAGCGTCTAGCTTGTGTCCTCGTTGCATAAATATACAATCTTCTGTGTCGATATGAGTAATATATCTTGCAACAGCGATGGTGGTTGATAATTTTGAATGGTAAAGCCCAAAAAATATACAAAATGCACTTGATTGTAAGTGCATTTTTATTTTAATAATAAATCATTCAAATTAGGATAGAAGTAATCTTTTCTATAATAAGGTGATTTTAATGTGTTCTGTAGAAAAACCCTGTTATTTTCATCATCAAACCAATCTTCAATATCTTTTAAATACACTTTATTGTGCGTTATTCTATATAAACAAAGAGCGGCACCTATTTGAACATTTTGAAAAAAATTAGGATTATCCAATATTTTTTCCATTCCTTTTATAATATCATCTATATAGAAAAGTTTAACATTTTCAGTTATATAACCGATAGTTGACAATACTACAAAATGATATTTTTCATCTTGAAAATTTAAGAATTTTAATAACTTTTTATAATCAATATTTAGTGCCCAATTTGAAGAAAAATCAATTAAATCAGATACAAAATCATAATTATCAATATTCAAATTTTCATTAATAAACCTTTCTAAAACAATTAATTGAGCATTTGTAAACTTTTGATATTCCTCTAAAAATGTGGCTATTAACTCTAATTCCGATAAATTTAACATTTGGTTTAAATCTTTATCTGAAATATGCTCTGCTGATTGACAAAAATCAACAATAATTTTATTAGCCTCAGTGAAGCTAAGATTATTTAACTTCTGTATATTCATAACTTTATGTTTGTGTTGTTGGTGCGAGTATTTTTCTTGTGTTCAGTAAATATAAAACTTCCCTCTAATAACCTCGATTGTAAAAATAATAAATCTTTTTCGTGTTCCTACAAAAAAATATATTTCCTATCTTTTTCATTTGGTTACTGCTCTATTTTCACAAATATATAATTTTTCTATTTAGATAAAGTATCCACAAGAACGAAAAACTCCCTAGGGTTTACTTTTTCAGAAAATAAAATATTCTAAGTGTAATTATAATAATAGAAATCGGAATCATAAAAAAAAGCATTGTATAAAAACTCCAATTAGCATCAATATAGCCTTCATTTTCTAAAAAATATAAAAAGAATGCGTACCCAAAACAATGAGGAATCATTTTAAAAATCAAGGATATAAAATCTGATATTTTTTTAGGTTTGGGACTTACCCAATAGTACCCTAATACTAGAATTAATATGGGAATTAAAATTGTATATACATAAAACATTTTCCGTTTTTTTTAAGAGGTTAGAAAAAAACAAAACATTATAAAAGTTATGTTTTTTTCATCTTACTAATGTAACAAAAATATTACATCTCCTCCAATTTCATAACTATTTCCTCCCAATCTGCCATAATGCCTTCCAATTCAGATTTTAAATCATTGTATTTTTTGAGTTCCTCATCAGACGGATTGGTTTTGGTAAATACATCTTCTAAAACTTCAATTTCTTTTTCGTAATCGGCGATTTTTTCTTCCGTTTTTTTGAGTTTATTTTGTAAGGACTTTTGCTCTTTACTAATCGCTCTATTTTTCTTTTCGGAAGGTTTTTCTACTACCTCAATTTCTTCTTTTTTGGTTTCCGAAATTTTGGCTTTTTCAATGGCAACTTCTCGCAAAGATTCTTTTTGGCGATATTCCAAATACTCATCTATATTCCCTAAAAACTCCTTCATTCGCCCTTCCCTAAATTCAAAAATCTTATCACAAAGCCCTTGTAAAAATTCTCTATCATGAGAAATCACAATCAGCGTTCCATCAAAGTTTTTAAGCGCCAATTTAATAATCTCCTTCGACTGAATATCCAAGTGGTTGGTCGGCTCATCCATTATCAAAGTATTGAAAGGTCTTAACAACAACTTACACAATGCCAATCTATTTCGCTCTCCTCCTGATAAAACTTTGGTTTTCTTTTCAACATCTTCACCAGAAAACAAGAAACTTCCCAACAAATCTCTCACTCGTGGTCGCGTTTCTTCTGTCGCAGCATCTTCTGCCTCTTCTAAAACTGTTTTATTAGGCGTTAAAACTTCCTCTTGATTTTGAGCAAAATAACCGATATTCACATTGTGTCCTAACTTCCACTCTCCTGAATAATCTTTAATTTCTCCTGCTAAAATCTTTGCCAAAGTCGTTTTTCCTTGACCATTTTGTCCCAATAATGCAATTCTATCTCCTCTCTCTACGAAGAAATCCACCTCATCAAAAACTTGCTTTTCGCCATAGGCTTTCCCCAAATTTCCTGCCTCAAAAATCACTTTCCCCGGAACAATAGACTGCTGAAAACGAACATTAAATTTCGTAACATCATCATTTTCTACCTCGATGCGTTCTATTTTTTCTAACTTTTTAATCAAAGACTGAGCAAAACTCGCTTTCGTAGCAGACGCACGGAATCGATTGATATTATCTTCCATCTGCTTGATTTCTGCATCTTGATTTTTCTTGGCTTGGATTAATTTTTCTTTTCGGTCTTTCCTCAGTTCCAAATATTTAGAATAATTGGCTTTATAGTCATCTACTTTTTTATTATTAATATCAAAAGTTCGGTTACAAACGGCAGTCATAAATTGCTTATCGTGACTCACCAAAACAATCGCTCCTTGATAATCTTTCAGGAAGGTTTCTAACCAAATAATTGATTCCATATCCAAGTGGTTGGTCGGCTCATCGAGTAGCATCAAATCATTTTTTTGAAGTAATAATTTGGCTAATTCTATCCTCATTCGCCAACCTCCCGAAAACTCATCGGTGATCTTTTGAAAATCATCAACTTTAAATCCTAAACCTAATAAAACCTTCTCCACTTCGCCTTCCAAATTATAGGCATCGTGATGATGCAAAAGGTCATTGAGTTCGGTCATTTTATTAATTAAATCGTGATAAGCATCACTTTCATAATCGGTTCTCGTAGCGAGTGCTTCATTCACTTCCTCGAGTTCGGATTTCCAAGCATTAATCTGCTCATAAGCCTGCATCGTTTCGTTCCAAACGGTTCTTCCTTTGACAAAATCTAAATCTTGTTTTAGAAACCCAATCGTGATATCACCTTCTGGCACTACGCTTCCCTCATAAAACGAAATTTCACCTGAAAGCATTTTTAATAAAGTTGATTTCCCTGCTCCATTTTTCCCTACTAAACCGATTTTATCGTCTTTTTTAATCGTGAAATTGACATCTCTAAATAAATAATTCCCCGAATGATGCAAACCTAACCCCTGAACTGAAAGCATTTTTTGATTTTAAAAATTAATGGTGCAAAAATAGACATTAAAGTTTGAATCTTCAAGGTTTCATTTGTTTAAAATTCCAACCAATACCTAAACCCTAAATCCCAATCCCTAAAAAAAACTAAACATATATCAACTCCGTTTTAAGGACTTTTTGCCCTACATCTTCCAATGCTTTTTGATATTGTTGCATCTGTTTTTGGTATTTCTGATGCTCCTCTCCTGTCTTAAAATCAGTGATAATAAATCCTTTATCGGTTTTCACCAATCGGTCTGGACGATACAAAAAGGTTGTTCCATTATCTGAAATCATAATGTCTTTTTCGTTCATCACCTCTATATTTTCAGCGAAATAATTTGGATATTCATTGATGATATTTGCAATTCTCTGTGCCAATTGCTCCTTTTCCTCATCGTTAATCAAACCTTTGAGCCAATATTGCTCCAAAACTTTCTCGACATCTTTTGGATAACGAATTTGAGCCAAAATTTCGTGGGTAAAAATCCCTTCCCTGACCTTTGCGTTTCTGACTTGATAATTCCTCGACGGCGTAGCAATCTGAATCGACGAATGAGCATTTTTATTAGAATGTAAAGAAGTGATGCTTTGTTTATGATATTTTTTCGCTTCCTTATGCCGTTGCTTTTTCTTGTCTTCTTCGGTTAGTTCGAAAAAGTCAAAGCTATCTTTATCGGCATTATTTCTTTGCTGAACGAAATCATAAATTTCTATTTTACTTTCAGCATAAACTCCTTTTTTAAGTGTTGGTTTTTCAAGATAAAGGAACATTTGTTCCACAGGTCTCGTGGTGGCAACATACTGCACACAAAGCCTATCGATATAATTTTTATAACGATTTTTTTCATTAAATTCATTGATTTTTTCATCATAAACAGCAAAATTCTGAGCAAAATAATCCAAATTCACCGTTTCTAAATCAATTTCTTCTTCCGTAGAAAACCAATCGGAAAACTTATTATCATTATGGGTGTTTTGCATCGGTAAAAAGACAATCGGAAACTCCAACCCTTTGGCTTTATGAATGGTCATCAACTGAATAGCATCTAAATTTTCCGACGCTTTAATGGATTGCAACCTCGCTTCATCATTCCAAAACTGAATAAAATCTTTCAGCGTTGTATTCGTCTGTTGGGTAAAATTGTGCAAAATCTCCAAAAAGTTCAATAAAAAATCAGTCTCCTTGCCTTCCACCGAAAATTCATTCACATAATATTCCACTAAATTATATAAATTCAATTGTGTAGGATTATCGGGAGCTAATACAACGCCATACTTTTCCTTTATTGTATCAATCATTTCGGCTGTGCTTTTCAATGCTAAAATTTCGGTAATTTCTTCCGTGAAATTCAATATTTTCACCCTGCCCAATCGACGAAGATAAAATAGCATCATTACTAAAAACTGCTGATTATCAGGTTGATATTTCCAATTCAAAAACTGCATCAACGCCTGTAAAGTATCCGATAATTCGAGCGTTAAACCTTCCTCAGAAATGGTTCTAATATTGGTTTCTTCGCCTTTGTAATTCACTTTCAGGTTGTTTAATCCTTTAGCAAATAAAAGCGAATGAGCATTCTTCCTCGTGAGTAAAGTAATATCCGAAAAACTAAATCCATTATCCAAACACTCCTGAATATCGGTGTGCATTCTGTCAATCACTTCCTCAAAAAAAACTTGTTCTTTTTCGTTGTCTAATAAATTGACTCTTACTCTTCCCTTCACCTTGGATTGCACTTTTTGCTGTGCATTTTTTCCGAAAATGTCTCGATGTTCCTCGTGTAATTTCCCCGAAATATATTGGTATAACTGATTATTAAATTCGACAATATTTTTGGCACTTCGCCAATTGCTATCCAAAGCAATCACCTCTGCTTCTTTTGGCGTTTCTTCTTTGTGATTAATAATGTCCAACATCAACTGACTTTCACCTCCTCTAAAACGATAAATACTCTGCTTAGGGTCACCCACCAAAGTAAAAGAAGTGCCATCTTCCGACAAACTATGGTCTCTCAGAGGTAAAAAATTATTCCATTGCAAAGATGAAGTATCCTGAAATTCATCGAAGAAATAATGCTGAATTTTTGTTCCTATTTTTTCGTAAATAAATCCTGAAGGTTCATTTTTTAAATTCTCCTGAATCAAAATATTGAATTTCGACAGTAATACCAAATCGTTTTCCTCCTCAATCATCGCCAATTCCTTCTGAATATCTTTATTGACCTTCAAAGGTAAAAGAGCGTTCAAAATCTTTTTCTTTTTCTGAATGGCAATATAATTCGTAATGATTTTCATTCTCTTTTGAAGCAAATCATCAATAATCGACAAAATAAAATCTTCTTTATCCTTACTTTTGGCACTTGCTCCCTTCAAATAAGTATTGATTTTCTTTTCCTCATCTTCCAAAGAACCTCTCAAATCGGTTTTATCATCATTGATAAAAGAACTGAAAAATTTAATAATAGATTGCGTTTTTCCACCACTAAAATCGCTGATTTCCAACCCCTTATTTTTAATAAAATCTAATACACTTCGAGCCAGTGTTTCGGATTCCTTTTGGAGTTTCGCCATCTCATCACGCAAAGTTTTGGTGGCTTTTTGGTAGGTTTTAGTATCGAAATTTTCATTTCTTTTCAAATGTTCATAATGCACATCTTTTATCAATTCCCTCGCCGATTCATAAAGCGTCTGATTGAGGTTCACCTTTTCTTCGGATTGCAATTTATAATTCACATAATTAATCAGCGTTTCGGTCACCTCTTTATCCTCTCCCACTTTTTCAAAAAACTGATCTACAGCTTCTACCAAAAACGGCTCCGACTGAATTTCTAAATTAAAATTCTTCGCCAATCCCAATTCGTAGGAAAAACTCCTGACCAATCGAGCGTTAAATTTGTCTATCGTGCCAATATTTAATGTCGAATAATGATGCAGAATAAAATCCAATAATTTTTTAGACCGATGATGTAAGTCGTGAATATCTACTTTCACACCTTCGGTTTTCAATGCTTTTTGAAGTCCTATTAATTCAGCATTTTGCTCATAGTTTTGGGAAGTAAATTGATACAACCAATCCAAAATCCTTTCTTTCATTTCATTGGCGGCTTTATTGGTGAAAGTCAGTGCCAAAATATGCTGAATAGCAGTATGTTGATTAGGATTTTTAAGGCAAATCATCAATAATCTTTGCACCAAAATATAAGTTTTCCCCGAACCCGCCGAAGCGTTAATGACCGTATATGAATTTTGCATTTTTACTTAAATAAAGCAGAAAAGTACTCCAATTTTATCAAATTTGCAATAAAGTGAAACGAAAAATTATTGTAGCATTAAAGAAAATCAAACTTCAAATTGCTTTTTCCACTGTGTTATAATGTCTTGAAATTGAGTATTTTCAAATCTTTTGTTTCTAATTTTAGCCACAGGAAAAATACCTTTTTCGTCCGAAACCATCATGATTTCATCTGCTTTCTGACTTTCAAATGCCACCAATTCTGCTGGTTCGATTACCGCCAAATTATTCTGATGAATATAAGTGATGATATTCTCCATTAATGGCGAGATATAAGCTCCTTCGGAAGTTTTTGGGACTTTAATGGTTTTATCTTTCAAAAACATCAAGTTTCCAAAAACAGAACGGGCAATTCGCTTTTGAGGATTCAATAAAATAACATCATCCAAATCGTTTTCTTTGGCATAAACTTCCGCATAAACATTCTCTGGACAATGAACTTTTATACTGCTTAAAAGGTTATTATTGACATTAATCTCCTTGATTAAATCCAACTCCAATGCTGTATTTTGAAGCGAAAAAACATCATTTTCTTTGGTGAAAAAGTAATAATCTACTTCCGCTTTTGGATTGAGTGTTTCGCCTGTTCTATATGCCATAAACTGAATGACACCATTGTTAAAACCTTTATCCATCACTTCTTCCTGAAATAAGCTTTCAAAATAATGCAAGGTATAAGTCAACGGAATTTTCATTCTCATTTTCCTCATCGATGCCATAAGAAAGAAATAAGATTCTTCGGCTAATTTTAATTTTCCATTTTTAACATAAAAAAACACAGTTACGGCATCTCCATTCAAAAACGCTCGGTTGGCTAACGATTTTTTTTCTTCCACGACGGTTACTATTTTTAATATATTCAATAAAAAAATAATGAACGACTCTATCGCTCATCATTCAAAATAAAGTCAGCTTCTTTTACGCTGCACCCAATTTTATTTTTAAATTTTCGATTAAATTTTCCCAATATAATTTATTTTCTTCTTCATCATCTTTATCACAAAAATCGGTGATTAACAATTCCAAATCGTTGGTAATATCATCAATAACAATATTCATTTCAAAAAAATACTTCGTTCCCTCATCTTCTTCCCAACGATACCTTACATATTTTTCGGTTCTGTATTTTATCAATGTTGCTTTTTCGGGTTCTCCACCATCCCAACTGAAATAAAAATCATCCCCACTTTCTTTCACTTCATCTGCAAACCACTCGGATAGCCCCTCCTCACTTGCCAAATATCTATACAATATCTCGGACTGACAATGCATAGGGAACTCATACTGTACTTTCTTTTTCGCCATAATCACCAAATTGTTTTTGATTCCGCAATATAAACGATTTTTATTTTCCAACCAAATTTTTCGATTGAAAAGGTTTAATTTTATACTCCACTATTCAATACTTCCAGAATAATCTCACAGCCTTTTTTAATTTCGGCTTTACTAATGGTTAAAGGTGGCGAAATTCTCAAATATTCATTGCGGTACAATTGCCAAAAAACAATCAGTCCTTTTTCCATACATCGCTTAGCCACTGCTAAACAATAGTCTGGATTTTCTAAATTGACAGCTAACATTAAGCCTTTCCCGTTGATATTTTTGATTTTAGGATGAACTAATAATTGTCTAAATAATGCTTCTTTCTCATCAATTTCGGTCATTAAATCGCTTTCCACCACTTCTTTTAAAGTCGCTAAACTCGCAGCAGCAATCAGTGGATTTCCTCCAAAAGTGGTAATATGTCCCAATTTTGGAGAATGAGAAAGCGTTTCCATTATTTCCCTTGAACTCATAAAAGCACCTACGGGAACACCACCGCCCATTCCCTTGCCCATGACCAAAATATCAGGAACAATACCAAAATGTTCAAAAGAAAATAATTTCCCTGTTCTCCCAAACCCTGGTTGAATTTCATCTAAAATCAATAAAGCGCCTACTTCCTCGCATCGTTTTTTTAGCTTTTTGAAATAATCTTTTTGAGGAACTAAAAATCCTGCCGCCCCTTGAATGGTTTCAGCGATAACACAAGCCGTTTTTTCGGTGATTTTTGAAAGTTCTTTTTCATCATCAAAATCAATGAAATTGATCATTGGTAACAAAGGACGAAAGGCTCTTTTATGGGTTTCATTTCCACAAACCGATAAAGCTCCGTGGGTATTCCCATGATAGGAATGATTCATTGAGATAATCTCCTCTCTACCCGTATATCTTTTAGCTAATTTCAAGGCTCCGTCTATTGCCTCTGCCCCACTATTGACCAAATAAGTCATTTCCAATGGCTCTGGTGTTACTTGGGCTAATAATTTACATAATGCCACAGGCTTCTCTTGAGCATATTCGCCATACACCATTGTGTGAAGATATTTATCCGCTTGTTCGTGAATGGCTTGTAAAACTTTTGGATGCGAATGCCCTAATGTATTGGCAGATACTCCAGCCACAAAATCTAAATATTTTTTACCGTCTTTACCATAAATATAGCAACCTTCGGCTTTTTCCACCTCAAACGCTGATGAAAATTGGGTCGTTTGTGCTTGATATTGTAAAAAGTCTTTTTTCATACTTGTAAATGTTTGAACAATTCTCAAAGGTAAAAAATATTTAGAAATTAAAAATCTATTATTAATCGGTTAAAGTTGAAACAAAACCTTAATCAATATAACGAAATAAAAATCCATGTAACAACACCAATCGGTAAAATCAATATGGGCAATAAAATTTTACTTAATCTTTTAGGTTTTATGGTTAGAATTCCCAAGAATAAAAGAAGATAATAACTCACAATAAATATAAATGGAGCTATAAACCAAATGCTAATAATACTAAATAAGACCAACTCTACAATTAGCAATACTATATTTTTGAGTAGTTTAGAATAAGGTTTATTTTTAATAATGATATGAACACCATTTAAAAGTGTCGCCCAAATAACAAACCCAAAAACTAAGAGTACCACCGTATTTGCATTCATTATAGTCATCATCTCCTTTTCCTTTTCGGTTTTTTGGCTTCTTCTTTGGCTTTTTGTTTTTCGATAATGGCTTGAGATTTTTCGTATAATGAATTATCGGAAATGTATTTTGTTTCTGGATAATTGGGCGAATCCACAAAAATATCTTGCCATTTTTTGAGTCGGTCTTTCGTATTCCAATTGAAATTAGGGAAAAATCGCTTTTCTTTGGAGATTTTACTCATCGGATAAATGTCCGACTGAGCTCCAATATTACACGATATCACCTCTACTTTCTGCTGTTCGAATAACACTTCTATCACACCACAGGAAGAGAGTGCAATGCCAATTCTATCCGTTTCTTTTGTTTTTTCGTTTTGGTCGTCTGCATAGGTAATCGCCTGAGCATTTCCTACCACTTTTGCCAAATTAATCTCACCATCTTGATAATAAACCGTCATTATTTTACCTTTCACTTGGTTGAATTCATCTTTGTTGTTCAAAGAATCGGCTTTGCTAATGGCAATGGCATTTCGTATTACTTTTAGTGAATCTATATCTTCTTTTTCAGTATTGAAATAAGCTTCTATTTCCTCTCCTGAAACTTGCTTCGCTCCACTCCAAAGTATTGGTTTTCCTATAAAATGTAGAACGCCATCGGTTTCATTAAAACTCAAAGAATCGGCTCTTGCCTGAGCATTAGATTTGAAAAGTCTCGCTTTATAGAAAGCCCTTAAATAACTTTTTTTAACTTGGTTAGAGTCTAATTTTTGGTATGCTAATATTTTCTCTGCCGAAAAATAAATCGAATCTTTTTCCAACATTTTTACCGCATAAGGTTGTTGTGTAATCATCGCCGAATCCTTTTTTTCATAGATTTCGCCATATCCACCTTTTATAAAACGGTTTTCTTTTGGGTCGTTGAGTACAACATTGCCTTCGCCTTTTCCAAATCCTGTATTTTGATTATAATACATTTTATCTCCCGATAACACCTTTCCTTTATAATGAATCCTCGAATTTTTATTGAGATAAGCTTCCTTGGAGTTCATATGATAAGTTCCTTGCTCGGTGTAAAGGTATTGGGACGGATTTTCTTTATTGGTGATATAAGTAGAACCACTAAATGAAGCTACTTTGGTATTTTGATTCTGACTAATATTGGCTCCTTCGACCGTATATTTGTCGTTGTCAATTCGGATATTTCCATTAAGGTTAATGGTTTTGGTACTGACATTATAACTTCCTCTTTCGGAATAAGTGGTGCTTTTACCATCGGAAATCGTTCCACCTGTATTGTAATAAGCTTTATTGCTCAGTTTGTCATAATAAAGCGTTTCGGTTTTAAGCGTTTGCTTAGGGTCAGTCATCACGACATTTCCTTGGGCAATTCCTCTTTCGCTTTTACCGTCATATTCCATTTCATTGGCAGTGATAACGGAGCCGTCAGGATTTTTTAATTTGACATGACCAATGGCTTTAATAAAGTTTTCTTTTGGATAAAAAATCACCTCATCGGCAAAAAGTTTCGCTCCTTTATGGGCAAATTTCACCGTTCCTTCGCAATAGATATTGCCATCTTTTTTTCTTTGGAATAAGTCAGAATGAATATGCTCTATTTCCTCTTGCCGTGTGGAATCTTTCCCTTTTTGGGTCTGAAAGGGAACGGTGTTTTTTTGTTGGCTTTGAGCCTGTTGGTTTTTAAAGGTTTCCTTTTTATTGAAAAAAGGATGACTACCTACTTTTTCTAACTTTTGGAGTTTTACTTTTTTGTTCTGAGCAAAACTTAGGTTGAAAAAAAAGCAGATAAATACTAAAAAAAGAAACGATTTAGTCTTCATTTTTAGTTCCGTAAAAATAAAGCGTATGAGAATCGATAGTTACCCCAAAAGCCTTTTCGATAGATTCTTTAATCCCTTGAATCCTTGGGTCGCAAAATTCTACGATTTCTTTAATTTCTTTATCAGAATCTTTTTTATAAATCACAAGGTGGTCGTGTTGCTTATCGAAATAAGATTTTTCGTAAGAAGAAGTAGTCCCTGTCTTTTCTCCAAACTGATGCTTTCTAATCAGTCCAGCATCTAAAAAGATTTCAATCGTATTGTAGATAGTAGCTTTAGAAACATGATATTTTTTTTCTATCATATTGAAGTACAACTCATCTACATTAAAGTGTCGGTCTAAATTATAAATCTCCTCTAAAATCGTATATCTTTCAGGGGTATTTCTATATTTTTTCTCTTGCAAATATTGTCTTAAAACATCTTTGATAATCGTGATGTTATTTTCTTTTTGTTTGGTGTCCATTTTTTGAGATTTAGGTTGAGGCTGAGATTGAGGTTAAGTAGAAACCTTAACCTCAATCTTAATCTAAGCCTTGATATACATTGCTTTCTTCAATTCTGTTTTTACTTTTTCTAATTTTGGGAACCATTCTTCAAATAATGCAGAAGAATAAGGTGCTGGTGCATCTGGCGTAGTAATTCTCTTCACTGGAGCATCAAGGTAATCAAATGCTTTTTGCTGAATCATATAAGCGATTTCGGAAGCTACAGACGCAAAAGGCCAAGCTTCTTCTAATACTACTAATCGATTGGTTTTCTTAACCGAATTAATAATTGTATCATAATCCAAAGGTCTTACCGTTCTCAAATCGATTACTTCTACAGAAATACCTTCTTTGGCTAAATCTTCGGCAGCTTGTAAAGCCACTTTCATTATTTTTCCAAAAGAAACCAAAGTTACATCGGCTCCTTCTCTTTTAATATCCGCTTTCCCAATAGGTAAATAATATTCTTCTTCTGGGATTTCCATTTTATCTCCATACATTTGCTCAGATTCCATAAAAATCACAGGGTCATTATCCTGAATAGCTGTTTTTAATAAACCTTTGGCATCGTAAGGATTAGATGGAACCACTACTTTCAATCCAGGGCAATTTGCGTACCAACTTTCCAAAGCCTGAGAGTGTGTTGCTCCTAATTGCCCCGCAGAACCTGTAGGTCCTCTGAAAACAATTGGGCAATTCCATTGACCACCACTCATCTGACTGATTTTCGCTGCGTTATTGATAATTTGGTCTATCCCTACCAACGAAAAGTTAAAAGTCATAAACTCTACAATCGGACGATTTCCATTCATTGCTGCTCCCACAGAAATCCCTGCAAAACCCAACTCTGCAATAGGAGTATCGATTACTCTTTTAGCGCCAAATTCATCCAACATTCCTTTAGATGCTTTATATGCTCCGTTGTATTCCGCAACTTCTTCTCCCATTAGATAAATGGATTCGTCTTTACGCATTTCCTCGCTCATTGCCTGTGCAATTACTTCACGAAAAGTATGTACTGCCATAATTCATTTTAAATTTAAACTACAAAAGTAATTATTTTTTATCAAAAAAAGCAACCTATTAAAAAGTTGCTTTGATTTTTTAGTGAAAAGATTATTTGACTTTATGCCAAGTCTGCGTTCTTCCAATTAGTGAGAACCCAATATAACCTCTCACTTTTAGTTTGTTGCCCTCTCTTTTCACATTACATTTATAGACTTTCCCAGAAGATGGATCAACGATTGTCCCACCTTCAAATTCATTACCAGATTTTTTCAATCCTCTAATTACTTGCATTCCTACCAAAGGTTTATTTTTTCTATCCCCTTTACATTTAATACATTTGTCGTTTTTAGGCTTGATTAAAAGTTTATGGATTTTACCATAATACTTTCCATTGGTGGCTTTAAATATTTTTACTATTGATTTTGCCTTGTTCGTTTTATCGTCTATTGTTTTCCAATACCCCTCTATTTGAGCATGAGCAAAAGCACTAAAAAACAATGCGAATAATAATAAAGTTAATTTTTTCATATCATTAAATATTATAATTTAGTGCTAATATAGATATTTTTTTAGACTGAGCAAATTTATTTTTAAAAAAATCATTTCGGAGACAGCTTCTTTTGAATGATACGATGCATATAATCTTGATACCATGCTTTGGCAATATTAGTGCCTTTTTGGATGGCAGGATTTTGTTGGTCAATGATATTTTTCGTTAAGCCCAAATCTTCTTTATCAAAAACACCTATCACCTTATTACCATCAAATTGGTAAATATAATCTCCAATCATAAACTGCTCCAAAACGCCATCAGAATTAACAATAATCGTGGGTTCTTCCTTCTCTGAAACCAAACTTCTTCCCCAAGTTCTCATCGGTTGGTCATAGCCTAACAAATCTGCCAAGGTAGGATAAATATCAATCTGCTGAGCCCAATCTTTCACTTCTCCTTTTAATTGATATTCAGGGTTGGGAGAATAAAAAATAATCGGTATAGCAAATTTATTCATCTGCTTTTTGTATTCGTCATAAACGGTTTCGTTGGTATGGTCAGCTACAAAAACAAAAATCGTATTTTGATACCAAGGCATTGTTTTTGCCGTTTCGAAAAATTGTTTCAAAGCGTAATCTGTGTATTGAATAGGCTCGTGAATTTGCCCTTTTCCTTTTTTAAATTTCCCGTGATATTTTTCAGGAATTTTAAATGGGTGATGAGAAGAAACCGAAAATAAAGTCGTCATAAAAGGCGTTTGTTTTTTATTCATTTCTTGGGCGTAATATTGGAAAAACGGCTCATCCCAAATGCCCCAAATCCCATCGAAATCTTCATCGTTATTATATTCAGTCTTTCCATAATAATGGTCGAAACCTAAGATATTCCCAAAACCTAAAAACCCCATAGAGCCATTGGGTGCTCCGTGAAAAAACGAAGTATCATACCCCAATTCATTACAAACCGAAACGATAGATTGTATCTTTTGATTGGCATAAGGAGAACTGGTAAAAGCATCCTTTAAACTCGGTATTCCTGCCAAAACAGAACTCATTCCGTGGATAGATTTTCTACCATTCGCATAGGCATTGGTGAAAATTAAACTCTCCTGAGAAAGACTATCTAAAAACGGTGTATAAGATTCAAAATCAGGGATGTAATTATCTTTATTAAAGGCTCCACAATATTCTTTTCCGAAACTTTCTAAAATGAAAATCACCACATTAGGTTTTTCCGTTGGTGCTGAATTTTGGTATTGTTTAATCGGTTGAATATTATCATTGATAAATTTTTCATCCACAAAATTCACTTCCTTAAAATTATTGGTATCAATGGTTCTAAAAAACGAAAAAACACTATTCAACACGATATGAGCCTGAACAGGATTTTTGACATGACGATTGGCATCTACTAAATTAATCGGTCTTGTACTATGTTTAAAATCTCCTCGTATCCCTCCTATCACAAGTGTTGTGGTAATCAATAAAATAAGAATGGATGAAACGAAATAAACAATCGGTTTTTTCGGTTTTTTCATCTGAACTTTCACCCTTGAATAAAGAAAAATCCAAAGTCCCATGAGCAGAATAAAACTAATGAATAATAAAAAATGTTCGCCCAAAGCCACCCAAAAAATTTCGGCAAGATTATTTTCATTTTCGGTTACTTGAAAAACGGTTATCGTCAATCTTGATTTACTAAAAGGGTAATACACCGCATCTCCAAAATTCATCACATAACCAATACCATTTAAAATAAAATAGACCCAAGTTAGTATTTTTTGATACCATTTTTGAGTATTGATCCACAAGGGAAGAACACTTAGTAAAATGAATAAAGCATTGACATACAAAATTGCCGTTGTGTCAAAAGCAATACCATAATAAGCTAATTTAAAATATTCCGTAATGCTTTCTACTTCGATAATATCTCGATTGGTAAACCAAAATATTAATCTGGCCATTTGATAAAAACAAAAGGCTAAAAACAGCCTGTAAATTAATACGCTTATTTCTTGTAATCGTAGTTCATTTTTCATTTTGCAAATTTACATTTTATTCATTTAGTGGAGTAAAAAAAAGAGGAATTTTGGATAAGATAAGCCTCTTCGATAGGCTAAAAAATAAAAAATGTAGACTTAATTTTAATCCACATTAGTATCAATAGCCTTTTCTCTTTGTCAAATTCTAATAGGACCATTATGATTGATAATTGATTTTTTTGTTTAACCTCACTATCAAGCCATGGTATTATTTTTCCATAATTGATTTTTTTTCACTACTTTTGCAGCTTATAAAATTTAATCAATAATGAAAGTTACAGCAAAAAATCATGACGAAGTAAGTGCATTGCTTACGGTAACAGTAGAGAAGTCGGATTATAAAGAAAAGGTAGAAAAGCAACTAAGAAATTATGCTAAAAACGCAGAGATAAAAGGATTCAGAAAGGGAAAAGTGCCTTTAAGCATGATTAAAAAACAATACGAAGTTCCTGCTACTTATGAGGAAATCAATAATTTGGTTAACGAAACTTTAAACAAATATATTCAGGAGAAAGATTTAAGATTAGTAGGTCAGCCAATTCCTCAAACCAATGAAGCTTTAGATTTGAATCAAGAGCAGCATAAGATTAATTTTGAAGTTGGTTTTGAGCCTAAATTTACAGTAGATTTAACATCTTATAAAGCTCCGTTTTTCAAAGTGGAAGCCTCTGATAAAGAAGTAAGCCAATCTATTGAAAATATGCAGAAAAGATTTGCCAATCAGGTGCCACAAGAGAAAATCGCTAATGATTCTCATGTCGCATTAGAAATTACGCAAATCGTAGAAGAAAATGCTGAAGGAGAGCATAATCATCCTCCAAAGAATATTACAATTAATGCTTTAAATAAAGAGGCTTTTAAATTGGTTGAGCCTTTAAAGATGGATGGTACTATCAAAATCACCAAAGAAGAATTGACTAAAAATGAAGATTTAGCCAAAGAATTTGGTTTCTCAAAAGAGGAAGTAGATCATTTACACCACGACGAATTACAGGTGAAAGTAGTAGATTTCTACGGATTGGAAGACCATGAAGTAAATCAAGAACTTTTTGATAAAGTATATGGTAAGGATGTTGTGAAATCGGAGGATGAATTGAAAACTAAAATCAAAACTGAATTAGACGAGTATTTCCAACAAAATGCAGAAGTTCATTTCGTGAATAAAGTTTTGGAACAAGTAAATGAAAAAGAAGAAGTAGAACTTCCAGAAAACTTCTTGGTTAAATTCTTAATGTTCTCTAATAAAGAAATCGAAACTGAAGATAAGGCAAAAGAGATTTTTGAAGCAGAGAAAAAACAAATCAAACAACAGATTATCGAAAGTAAATTGTTGAGCGATAACGATGTTAAAGTAGAATATGCAGATGTTTTAGCTCAAGCAGAACAAGCGGTTAGAAATCAATTGGCAATGTACGGTATCCACCAGTTAGGTGACGAAGAAGTACAAAAGTATGCTGCTGAAATGTTGAAAAACGAAGAGCAAGTAAGACAGGTTTCTTCTGAAGTAGCGATGAACAAATTGAAGGAAGTTGTTTTAGAAAAAGCAAAAAAACAAGAAAAAACCATCTCTCACGATGAGTTTTTAGAAGAGATTAAAAAATAATTTTTTCCATTTTTCGGAAAATATTAAATCAAAAGGTTGCTTTTTACAGCAACCTTTTTTTGTGAAGTCATTGCTCTATTGATACGGTATATCAAATCGAAATTGGTGTCAAATAAAAATCGCACGAAGCAAAAACTCCGTGCGATTCAAAAATAAATATTTAACTTTTTTACTCAAACGCTGATATTGGTGTACAAGTACAAATCAAATTTCTATCTCCGTGAGCATCATTTACTCTCGAAACAGAAGCAAAGAATTTATTTTCTCTTACCCATTCTAATGGATAAGCTGCTTTTTCTCGACTATAAGGTTTATCCCAAGCGTCAGCAATCACTACTTGCTCGGTGTGTGGAGCATTTTTCAAGACATTATTTTCTCTGTCTGCCTGACCGCTAATCACTTCGTCGATTTCCTTTTTAATATTGATTAAAGCCTCTGCGAATCTATCAATTTCTGCTTTGTTTTCAGATTCTGTAGGCTCTATCATTAGTGTTCCAGCCACTGGGAAAGAAACCGTAGGAGCGTGGAATCCATAATCCATTAATCTTTTCGCAATATCTCCAACCTCAATACCATATTCCTTAAACTGACGGAAATCTACGATACATTCGTGAGCTACTCTTCCATTTTCATTAGCGTATAAAATTGGATAATGCTCCGCTAATCTCTCTTTTAAATAATTAGCATTCAAAATAGCATACTCGGTAGATCTCTTCAATCCTTCATTTCCTAGCATTTTAATATAAGCATAAGAAATATTTAATACCAAAGAAGAACCATAAGGTGCCGCCGAAATAGCATCAAGTCCATCTTTACCACCTACCATAACATTAGGATTAGATGGCAAGAAATCAACTAAATGTTCCGCTACACAAATAGGACCAACACCTGGACCTCCTCCTCCGTGAGGAATAGCGAAAGTCTTATGTAAATTCAAGTGGCAAACATCCGCACCGATATTCCCTGGGCTAGTATAACCCACCTGTGCATTCATATTGGCTCCGTCCATATAAATTTGTCCTCCATATTGATGAACCAAATCTGTAATTTCCTTAATATCAGCATCAAAGAAACCATAAGTAGATGGATAAGTAATCATTGCAGCCGCTAAATTATCAGCGTGTTTTTCTGCTTTGGCTCTTAAATCTTCAAAATCGATTCTTCCATTTTCAAGGTTTTTAACTACCACTACTTTCATTCCTGCCAATACGGCGGACGCTGGGTTGGTTCCGTGAGCAGACTGAGGGATAAGCACAATATTTCGATGTCCTTCTCCTCTTGACTGATGATAAGCTCTAATAACCATTAGCCCTGCATATTCTCCCTGAGCTCCAGAATTAGGCTGTAAAGAAGTTCCTGCAAATCCTGTGATTTTTGCCAAGTCAGATTCCAACTCTTGAATCATTTCTTGATAACCCTGTGCTTGGTTGGTTGGTACAAATGGATGAACGCTTCCCCACTCTCCCCAAGATAATGGTAACATCTGAGTAGCTGCGTTTAATTTCATTGTACAAGACAATCGTCATTTCATCTTTTAGAGCAGGTTTGAAACTTTGTTTGTTTTTAAACTGTGCAAATGCCTCAACCAAATGATTAATCTTATTAGGTGTTGTAGATTCGTCAATCGCAATACTTACAATACCTTCCGTGAAATAATTAAGGTTAATCTTTCTATCTAACAGTAATCTTTTCAGGCTGTTTTTCTCCTCCTCGTCCATTTTAATTTTAATGGTATCAAACGATGGAGTTTTATCAACATCATAACCTAAAACTTCTAAAACACTACTTACAGCATTCATTTTTTGGTGAATACGCTCTGCAATGAATTTCAATCCATTAGGACCGTGATAAACGCAGTACATTCCTGCCATTACGGCTAATAAAACCTGTGCTGTACAGATATTAGAAGTTGCTTTTTCTCTTTTAATATGTTGTTCTCTGGTTTGAAGAGCCATTCTCAATGCCCTTTTACCGTACATATCTTTGGAAACCCCAATGATTCTTCCAGGGATATTCCTTTTATAAGACTCATTACATGCGAAGAATGCAGCGTGAGGACCTCCGTATCCCATTGGAATACCAAATCTCTGTGTTGTTCCTACGGCACAATCTGCTCCCATATCGGCAGGAGATTTTAATTTTACTAATGCCATTGGGTCGGCTGCTACGGCTACTTGAACCCCTAATGCTTTGTATTTTTTAATCAACTGGGTGTAGTCGATAATTGTTCCATTTTTCGCTGGATATTGTAATAAAGCACCAAAGAAAGTATCATCTAATTCTACTTCTTCGTGATGTCCAATCACCAATTCAATTCCTAAACCATCTGCTTTGGTTTTTAAAACCGCTATGGTTTGTGGTAAAACTAAATCCGAAACAAAAAACTGATTAACTCCTGCTTTTTTCTTGGCTCTCGGCATGGCTTCAAAGAACATATGCATTGCCTCTGCAGCTGCGGTAGATTCGTCTAATAAAGAAGCGTTAGCCAAAGGTAATCCTGTCAAGTCCGAAATAACGGTTTGGAAATTCAATAAAGCTTCTAATCTTCCTTGTGCGATTTCCGCTTGATAAGGGGTGTAAGCTGTGTACCAAGAAGGATTTTCAAAAATATTCCTCTTAATAGCTGATGGTAAAATGGTGTTGTGATATCCCAAACCGATATAGTTGGTGAAATCACTATTTTTAACAGCCAATCTCTTAGAATGTCTTATCATCCTATATTCAGATAGAGGCTCGGATAAGTCTAGATCTTGTTTTAATCTAATATTATTAGGGATAGTTTGAGAGAGCAATTCTTCGATGGTAGAAACGCCCACTTTTTTCATCATTTCCTCTCTATCAGATTGATTCATAGAGATGTGACGATTCACAAAATTAATTGTATTCATATTGATATTTAATTTTTATTGAATTAATTACAAAGACTATTTACAATCCGTAAAAGTACAATTTTTTCGTGAATTTGAAAATTGGATTTTATGATAAATTTCAGTTTTTTGGCAAATAACCTTTGACCTTGTTTTCAAAAAAAGTGTATATTTGAGAGATGTGAGTAATAAAAATTAAATATAACTGAATTCCACATACAAAAGGTTATCAATATGAAAAATAAAAAGAAAATAATACTAATTTTAATTTCTGTTTTAACAGTATTGCTTATAAGAATTTTAATTAAAAATTCTGAAATAAATAATAGAAAGGATTCAGTTAGATTTTATAGCGAATGCCTTGATGAAAAATTTTCATTAATTGTATCTTTTAAAAATACAGGGAGACAATGGGGAATTTACCTATCAAAAGATGTAGATGATGTTATTAAAATTGCTAAAGAAAACTATCCCATTGGAGATCCTTATAAATATCCGATATATCCAGATATTGAATTTAGTATTATATCAACTGGTGCTCTTTTTGATAAATCAAAAATAGGCGACACAATAAAAAAACTACCCAATAGTAATAAGTGTTATTTATATAAAAAAGATTCAATATTTAGATATAATTGTTGGATAATACCTGAAGACATCAGAGTAGAAATTGGGAATATAGAAGAATGGAAATCAGATGAAATTGGTTTTTGGAAAGTTCGATAATTGGTAACAATGGTGTTTTTCATTTTCAAAAAGAGCAAATAAATTTATTAATTCCGTTATTTTAAATTTTCAAGCCTAAATAAATCCGAATATAAATCCTTACCTTTGCCGATTATGAATTTTATTAAAAATAATTTAGCCAATATTTTAACCCTTGGGAATTTATTTTCGGGAACCATTGGTGTTATTCACCTTATTCATGGCGATTATCAAACAACGGCAATTTGCCTAATCGTTTCCATGGTTTTAGACTTTTTCGATGGCTTTGTAGCGAGAGCCTTAAAGGCCAATTCAAATTTGGGAGTACAGCTCGATTCTTTGGCAGATATGGTGAGCTTTGGTGTGATTCCAGGGCTGACAATGTACCAATTTTTATTGCCTTTTGGGCATGAACTTTTAGGAATTGCACTGCCTTTTAAAGTGGCTTATATCGGAATATTGATAACGGCTTTTTCTTGTTTAAGATTGGCTATTTTCAATATCGATGACGAGCAAACTTATTATTTTAAAGGACTCAATACACCTTCAAATACCATTCTTATTTTTGGTGTTTTTTATGCTTATCAAACATTTCAGCCGATTTTGGGTTTCCTTAATCAAGAATGGGTTTTATTAGCCATTACGCTTATTTCCTCTTGGCTTTTGGTCAGTCCTATTAAAATGATTTCCCTGAAGTTCAAGTCGATGAAGTTACAAGATAATTACCCAAAAGTAGCTTTATTAGTGGGTGTTATTATTTTATTTGCCTTGCTAAATCCAATTTTGGCAATTCCACTGACGATTATTTATTATATGCTCATTTCTATTATTTTTCAAAACCAATTAAAATGAATTTAAAACTCCATAAGCCACTCTGTATATTTGATTTAGAAACCACAGGACTGAATATTTCAAAGGATAGAATTGTAGAAATTTGCATCTTGAAAGTCAATCCCGATGGTTCAAAAGAGAGCAAAACTTGGCTCGTCAATCCCGAAATGCCCATTCCAACAGAAGTGAGTGAAATCCATGGTGTTTATGATAAAGATGTCGAAAATTCGCCTACTTTTAAAGAATTAGCACCACAAATTACACAGATGATTTCAGGTTGCGATTTGGGAGGATTCAATTCTAATCGTTTTGATGTTCCGTTATTGGCGGAAGAGATGTTGAGAGCGGGAATGGATTTTGATTTAAGCAAAATGAAACTCGTAGATGCTCAGACTATATTTCACAAAAAAGAACCTCGAAATTTATCGGCGGCGTATCAATTTTATTGTGGTAAAACATTAGAAAACGCTCACTCTGCGGAAGCTGATGTAATGGCAACCTTTGAAGTTTTGGACGCTCAGGTGGGTAAATATGATGATATTCCGAAGGAAATCAACGGACTGAGTAATTTTTCTCATCACCGAAAGTCGGCAGATTTTGCAGGAATGATTCAATATGATGAAAATAAAGAAGAAATATTTGGTTTTGGGAAATATAAAGGTCAAAAGGTAGTGGATGTTCTAGCCAAAGACAAAGGATATTTCGGTTGGATTCAAAATGCCGATTTCCCTCTTTACACCAAGAAAATATTAACTCAAATTCAATTGAAATCAAAATTTTAATTAAGGTTAAAGTTGTTTAATTGTTAGATTAACAAATATGAAAATCACGAATTTCAATCAAAATAAAAATATTCAACTTTTTGAAACAATCTCTAGCATTGCTCACCAAAATCAGCAATCTGTTTATGTGGTGGGTGGCTATGTGCGAGATATTTTAATGAACAGAAAAGTGCCTACTGATATTGATTTTGTAACCGAAGGCAATGGTATCCAACTCGCTCAGTCCATCGGTAAAGCATTGGGAAATATCAAAGTTTCGGTATTTAAAAGATACGGAACAGCAATGTTGCATTATAAAGGTTTGGATTTGGAATTTGTGGGAGCCAGAAAGGAAAGTTATAGCGAGGACAGCCGAAAGCCATCGGTGGAAGAAGGAACCCTTGAAGACGACCAAAAACGCAGAGATTTTACCATCAATGCAATGGCGATTTCCTTAAATCAAGAGAATTTTGGTGAACTTATCGACCCTTTTAATGGCGTTGAAGATTTAGAAAATAAAATTTTAAGAACACCATTAGAACCTCATCAAACTTACTCGGATGACCCTCTGAGAATGATGAGAGCCATTCGTTTTGCCTCTACGCTTCATTTTAAAATTGAAGAAAAATCCCTTAATGCCATTCGCTCCGAAGTAGAAAGAATTAAAATTGTTTCGATGGAGAGAATAATGGTCGAGATGAATAAAATAATGCTTTCCTCAAAGCCGTCAAAAGGCTTTTCGCTAATGGAGAATACAGGTTTATTGGAAAAAATAATCCCTGAACTTACTGCATTGAAAGGAATTGAAGAAATTGAAGGTCAAAGACATAAAGATAACTTTTGGCATACTTTGGAAGTGGTAGATAATATTTCGAAACACACCGATAAATTGTGGTTGAGATGGTCGGCACTCATGCACGATATTGGAAAAGCACCCACTAAAAAATTTGTAGAAGGAACAGGCTGGACTTTCCACGCACACGAATTTTTAGGTGCTAAAATGGTCAAAAAGATTTTCAAAAGATTAAAATTACCATTGGGAGCCGATATGAAATATGTCCAAAAAATGGTCAAATTATCTTCCCGACCAATCGCCCTTATCTCCGACGATGCTTCAGATTCCGCATTGAGGAGATTGCTTTTCGATGCAGGTGAAGATTTGGAAGACCTTTTCACGCTTTGCAAAGCAGACATCACCACGAAAAATGCAAGCAAACAAAAAAAGTTCAAAAAGAATTTTGAATATGTAGCCCAAAAAATCAAAGAAGTGGAAGAAAAAGACCAAGTAAGGAACTTTCAGCCACCGATTTCTGGTGAAGAAATTATGCAATTATTCAATTTGAAACCAAGCCGAGAGATTGGAATTTTAAAGGAAAAAGTAAAAGAAGCCATCTTGGAAGGCGATATCGAAAACAACCACGAACAAGCCAAAGCCTTTGTTATCGAAGAAGCAAAAAAATTAGGGATAGGTTGAGGTTAAGGCTGAGATTGAGGTTAAGATTGAGGTTGACAGGGCAAAATCATACTCTATTAACATATTTTTAGAACAATCAAATTTGAATTAAAAATCTAAATAACAATCGTTTAACAATAAAACTTTCACTCTTTTGTCTTGAAACAAAAGAGCCAAAAATTGCCTCCATAAAGTCGGCGAATGTTATTTCAAGACTGCGGAAATTCGGCTAAAAATAAAGTCAAAAATCTAAAATTTAGCTACGCTGAACCACTCCGTTAGGTTTCTAAAACTTGCTCCACCGCTTTTCCCCTCGCTTGCATCGAACACAAGAAATTTTTTAACGATTTTAAACTTCATTTTCTTAACGCCTACATTTCCGATCAAATACTACAAAAATATGATTCTGCCTTATTAAGGCTGAGATTGAGGTTGAGAAATATTGTTTAAATTTGTTGTAGTAAATCACAAATACTATGAAAATTTTAACATCTTCCCAAATTGCAGAAATTGATAAGCAAACTTTAATTAGTCAGGAAATCAGTTCGATAGCGTTGATGGAACGAGCAGGAACTCGTTGTGCTGAGGAAATTTCGTATCATATTTTTCAAAAAAAGAAAATCCACATCTTCTGTGCCACAGGAAATAATGGCGGAGATGGATTGGTAATCGCTCGAAAGTTTTTGGAAGATGATTATTCAGTAGAAGTTTATATTGTAGAACTGAACAAGTCAACCGAAGAATTTCAGCATAATTTAAAATTAGTTCCACAACAGCATATTCATTATATCCAAACCACCAAAAATTTGCCCGAAATTTCGGACAACGATATCGTGATTGATGCCATTTTCGGAAATGGATTATCTTCCACGCCTTATGGAATTATTTTGGAAACCATTCAGCATATCAATCAGTCTTCGGCGTTTGTGTTTTCGGTAGATATGCCGTCAGGTTTATTCGCTCAGCAAAGTGTTGAAGACGAAAATTCTGTAATCATCGCTGATTTAACTTTCACTTTTCAAGTGCCTAAATTAGCCTTATTTCTACCTGATAATCAAAAATTTGTTAAACATTGGGAAATCTTGGATATTGGTTTAGACGAAAAAGCGATAAGCGGTGCCGAAACTTCATTTTTTGTGAGTGATGAAACGAAAATAAAAAGCATTTACAAACGCAGAACCAACGCTTGGGGACATAAAGGAAATTATGGGCACGCTTTATTTGTCGGTGGAAGTTATGGGAAAATAGGAGCATCAATTTTAGCAACCCAAGGAATGCTGAAAATAGGTACTGGGTTGGTAAGTACCTATATTCCAAAATGCGGTTATATCCCAATGCAAATAAGTGTTCCCGAAGCAATGGTAGAAACCAATGGCGAAGAAATAATAGAGGAAATCAGCCCAAAAACGAATGCTAATGTAATAGCGATTGGCTCAGGAATGGGAACGGATAAAAGAACGATGAAAGCCCTTGAAGAATTTCTACAAAACAATAAAAAGCAACTTGTTATAGATGCCGATGCGATTAATATTATAGCTCAAAAAAAGGAATTATTAGACCTTTTACCAGCTAAAACGGTACTCACGCCACACCCCAAAGAATTGGAAAGGTTGATTGGTACTTGGAAAAACGATTACGAAAAAATTAAGAAAGTTCAAGCCTTGAGTATTGATAAAAAACTCATTATCATTGTAAAAGGGCAAAAAACCATGATTGTCAATGAAAATGAAATTTATTTTAATACCACAGGAAATAATGCTTTGGCAACAGGTGGAAGTGGCGATGTACTCACAGGTATTATCACTGGGTTGATAGCACAAGGTTACACGCCGATAAATGCTAGTCTTTTAGGGGTTTACTTACACGGAAAGACGGCTGACATTTACACCAAAGAATCTCCTGCCGAGACTTTCATTGCATCGGATATTATTCGTTTGCTCCCTGAAAGTATTGATGGTTTATTTTCTTTTTGGGATGATTTTAATGAGAAGTTGTAGGGTTGGAATACCGAAAATCACATTTAAATTTTTGGGGAATCTCCATATCGATTAGCAATATACTTAATTGATAATCAAAAGTGTACCAATTATTAGCCGAAAAATGTTGACATTCGGCTATTCTGTTATTTTTGTAATACACTTCAAATATTCTATTACCATAATTATTGGTGATTCCCTTTTGATATTTGCCGTTTTCGAATATGACATTCCCACTATTTTGATGAACGATTTTAAAATCATTTAAGTTCAAATTCTCACCAATGCTTAAAGAAAATGTATTGAAATCAAAAATTTTAGATGAAATTTGTGTTGTCAAACAGTGCTGATTCTTCACCTTTTGAGCATAAAATTTAAAACAATAGTACCCAAAAACTGTTAAAGCAATGCTTAATACTAACTTAATGATTTTATTTTCTTTCATATTCATTCAATACGACAAAGATAATACAATGGAATAAAATAAGGTAATCGCTATACGGTATATTTTTATTTTGAAGTAGAAAGACGTATTTTACTCTGGTTGTTTTAAATGTAAAAGTAGGGCAAAATCATACTTTTGACAATATTGAATAATTTATTAAAAACTTAATTCATTTAAATAGAAAAGACTAAATCTTAACTTCGTAAAAAAGACCTCGGAAATGTAGGCGTTAAGAAAATGAAGTTTAAAATCGTTAAAAAATTTCTTGTGTTCGATACAAGCGAGGGGAAAAGCGGTGGAGTAAGTTTTAGAAATTTTAGATTTTTGACTTTATTTTTAGCCGAATTTCCGCAGTCTTGAACTTTTATTCATATCATTTTATTATTTCATAGGTATTCATGATATGCTTCGCAGTTGGCTCTTTTGTTTCAAGACAAAAGAGTGAAGTATAATTTTTAAAATACTGTTTTTCAGATAATTGAATCGGTTTGTTTTATTTTCAACCTATTTTAACAAAATATGGTTTTACCGTGAAGGTGAAAAGGTATTGATAAAACATACTCGAAAAAATGCTTATCTTTGGGCGATAATAACGGAATGAAGAAAAGTTTAGTTTGGTTATGTGTTTTACTGTGGTCTGTATTTTTGCACGGACAACAAGATTCTATCTATGTTTTAGCCAAGGTACATTCGGATTTAAAAACGATTGATGTTCAACAGCGTATTACTATCACGGCTTCTGATACTCAAGATTCGTTACAATTATTAAATTGGATAAGTGCTTACCGAAAAAAAGGCACGGCTTTAGCCAAACGAAAATTAGAAAATCGAAAAAAAGATTTACATTTTGCTCCAAAAGAAGACTTGGGAGAATTGGTCAGTTTAGAAGTGAATGTTTTAGATTCCATTTTTACGGTTGCCGACCTTGACCAAGAAAATATTTTCATCCAATTACCTTCACGAAAAACAAATCATCAACCCATTCATATTGATTTATCTTATACGCTAAAACTTCCTTCAGCTCGGTTTACAGGTTATGGGAAATCAAAAAATGAGGTCGATTTAAAGTACTTTTTTTTAGTTCCAGATAGTTTTAAAAACTTTGCTCCTAAGGAAAAAAAGTTTCAAAATTTTGGAGAAACAGCCCATTTCGGAGCTTATTGGAGAGTTGATTTGGAAGTACCTATCGGTTATTATTCTCAAAGTAATCTTAAAGAAATAATGCCTCATTCTTTTGAGGGAAAACTGAACGAAGATCCCGAATTTTTAATTACCAAAAACAAATATCCTCGTATTCAGGCTCGTGTTGGTAATCAATCGGTGGAGGTTGATTTTGGTTATAAAGTCAATGCCCAACAATTGGAATATTTGGAATTTTTCGTTCCCTTGCAACTGCATTTTATTCAAAAGAAAACAGGACTCTTGCCTAAAAAAATTTTCATTTCTAAAGCCCATCGAAAGCATGATGATTTTTTTGGTAATGAAGATATTAAATTTTGGAAGCTACAACTTCGCCTTTTCAGTTTGAAAGATAAAACAGACTTAGATTATTTCAGCATCTTGTCTAAAAAAGTATTGGAGCAATCATTGATTAGTTATAAAGAAAAGCATCATACGATTATCAATGGACTTAAAACTTACCTCGAAATCAAATACCTTGAAAAACATTATGCTAACAAGCGTCTTTTGGGTAATTTGCCAGATGTTTCGATTTTTGGATTACAACCATTGAAGTGGTTTCATGCGTCGAAAATGAAACTATTGGAGCGGTATAATTTTGGCTATCGCTATATGATGACACGAAATTTAGACCAACCAATCGATGAGGACTTTTCCAAATTAAGTAATATGAATGCTTTAACCATGAGTCACTTTGAAAGTGGAAGGGTTTTAAATTATATTGCTGAAAGTATGGGAGAAAAGCAATTTGACCAATTTCTGACAAAGTACATGAAGGAGTATCAAAATAAACCTCTGAATACAAAAGCGTTTATTAATAAAGTTGGTTCGGTTTCGAATAATGATTTAGGTTTTATAAAAAAAATATACAGCGATACCCATCGTATCAATTTTAATTTAAAAAAAGTCAAAATCAACAATGATACTGTTCAGGTAAAAATCAAGCATAATTTGCCTAAAAACATTCCTTTTCCTTTAGAGCAGATAGATGAAATGGGCAGGAAGAAAACGCATTGGGTAAGAACGAAATCCGAAAAGGGAAAAGACACCTATTACCTACCCAACAACAATACTAAAAAGTTGATAGTCAACGATTTTATGTATTTACCAGAACGTAATTATCGCGATAATTATCGTTATACGGAGGGATTATTTTCTAATTTCAAGAAAGTGAAATTTCGTTTTTTTGAAGATATAGAAGATCCAGAATACAATGAAATTTACCTTTACCCAGAGTGGAGTGTCAATGCGTATGATGGACTTTTGTTGGGGATGAATTTCTCAAATGAATCTTTTTTGGATAAGCGATTTCATTATTATTTTACGCCTTATTATAGTACTCGAGCCAAAAGAATAACGGGTTCTGGAAAACTGATTTATCGTCTAATGCCTACGCATCATTTTTTAAGAAGGATAAGCTTTGGAGTAGGAGGTTCTTATTTTCATTATAATTATGATAATGCCTATCGAAAGGTGTCTGCTTTTACGAGTTTTTTATTGGCAAAAGAGCCTAGAAGCGCTGTTAATCAGCAGGTAAACTTTTCTTATGTTCATCTCGATAAAGATTTGCCTCCGAATATAGATGTATCAAAATATTACGCTAAATATAATTTATTTAATATCAATTATTTCTTTTTGGATAATCGATTAATTCATGAGAAGTATTTCACTTTAGGCTTCCAAGCAATGGAAGATTTTCAAAAACTTTCTGCCCAAGCTTTTTACCGATACGAATTTGCAAGGAATAAAAAATTAACCTTAAGATGGTTTGGTGGTTTCTTTTTAAAGAACAGAACGAAAACGGATGTTTTTAGTTATGGCGTTGCTAGAATTACCAACTACGCCTTTAATTATGGGCTTTTAGGGCAAAGTGCCACTTCAGGATTTCTTTCTCAACAGTTTATTTTGGCAGATGGAGGATTTAAATCTCGGGTAGGAGATTTTGCTAACCAATGGGTAACTTCGGTGAATGCTGATACAACGATTTGGAAAATATTTCACCTTTATGGAGATGCAGGGTTTTATAAAAATAAAAACGCTACTCCTCAGTTTGTTTGGGATTCTGGCGTGAAACTAAGAATTATCCCTGATTTTTTAGAGTTTTACTTCCCTGTATATTCTACCTTAGGGTTTGAGCCTCAGTATAAAGACTATGCTAAACGAATTCGATTTACTTTAATCCTTGATTTACAATCGATTAAAAATGTTTTAAGAAGAGGTTGGTACTAAATTAGCAACTGCATTTCCCATAAATAGGCAATGTGGTTTTTTGCTTTCCTTTTTCAACAACCATTTTTCCTTTAAAGATAAAAGCGTCCTCTTTCTCTTCCTGACTATCAATATAAATACTGATTTTCAAATCCTTGTGTAAGATTACTCTTTTCTTATCCGATGGGTCAAAATCATCTTCCTCCAACTCGATATGAATATTTTCATCATTGATTTTAAGGTAGGCATTATTACCATAATCATCTGCAAAAATGAACTTTTGGGCATCAAATTGGATTTTATCTATGGCGATATAAGTGGAACAATCTCCAATTTCTGGTATTTCGGAAAAAGTTTGAATATCAATTCTTTGATTTTCTGTATTCTCTACTTTAGGTGTTGTAGGAGTATCAACGATTTTCTTTTCCTTTTCACAAGAAAAAAGAACTGTTAAAATGAAAATACTGGTAATGATTTTATGCATAATCTTTGATTTCAGACAAAGGTAATCATTTTTATGATGCGAATCAATTAGCATTATATTCTTCTTAGGGCAGCATTATACTTTGGGTAATAGAGCTAAAATATGAAATTCGGTATTGTTTTTAGTTTTACTAAACCTTACCTTTGTGCCTTTATGGAATATCCGAGTAAAGTTTTATCGAATGCCGTAGAAGAGATTGCAGGTTTACCGGGAATTGGTAGGAAATCTGCACTTCGTTTGGTTTTGCACCTTTTGAAACAACCAGAAAGAAAGGCATTATCACTGAGTGATGCTTTGGAAAAATTGGTCACAGAGATTAATTATTGCAAAGAATGTCATAATTTCTCTGATGAGGAAGTTTGCGAGATTTGTGCTAATCCGAACCGACAAGACGAAGTACTCTGCATCGTGGAAGATGTAAGAGATGTAATGGCGATAGAAAACACGCATCAATTCTATGGTAAATATTTGGTTTTAGGAGGGAAGATTTCGCCAATGGAAGGTATAGGACCAAGCCAATTGAATATTGCTAGCATCGAACGAAAGTTGGAGAATCAAGATATTAAGGAGATTGTTTTTGCACTGAGTGCCACCATGGAAGGTGATACTACGGCTTATTATATTTACAAAAAGGTAAAGCATCATCAGGTTCAATTTTCTTCTATTGCGAGAGGAATTTCCGTAGGTGATGAATTGGAATATGCTGATGAAGTTTCCTTAGGTCGCTCCATTGTTAATCGATTGCCTTATGATAAATCAGACTAATTTAAACTTCTAAAAATGAATGAATTAGTTTCAGTAATTATTCCGATGTATAATGCCGAAAACACGATTGTGAAGTGTTTGGATACGGTGAAAAATCAAAACTTTGATGGCGATTTTGAAATTTTTGTCATCAATGACGGTTCTACGGATAAAAGTCAGCAGATGGTAGAAAAGTACATCGCAGAAAATCCTGAAATGAACATTCAGCTTTTTCATCAAAAAAACAAAGGCGTTTCTTCGGCGAGAAATCTTGGTTTAAGACAAGCCAAAGGTCAGTACATTGCTTTTTTAGATGCGGACGACGAATGGCTGAAAGATAAAACTAAAAACCAAATTGAGGTTTTCCACCAATATCAAGAAATTAAATGGTTAGCCACTTGTGGAGTGGGTAAAAAAATCCTTTTTCCTTATCAAAAGAATGAAAACGGTTTATATGAAGTCAGTTTTCGGAAATTATTATTGAGGAACGAAATTTTAGTTCCTTCCGTCATATTAAAAAGAGAAATTATCGATAAAGTGGGTTTGTTTTCTGAAAACCAAAGGTATGCAGAAGATGTAAATTATTGGTTACGGATTTCCCGATATTATAAAATGTATATTTCGGCTCATGAGTTGGTGTTGGCGGGAGGAGGAAAAAGGACTTTTGGGGTTTCTGGATTGTCGGCGAATTTAAAGGCAATGCACCAAGGTTTTTTATCAAATCTAAGCTATTGCTCGGAACAAAAATGGATTAGTAAAGTAGAATATTGGTTGTATTTTGTTTTTTATAAATTAAAATATGCTGTTTTACAATTTAGAAAGTTGATGTAGAATATTTCATTGATGGTATTATTTTTGGTATTGGTAATATCACTATTTTTAACTCCTCTTATTTCTATTTCATATTGAAAAACAATTGTTTACATTTGTTTGAATGCAAAAACCATTTTTGAGTTATTACCGACGAAATAGCAATGATAGATAGAGAAAAACTATAAGGGTAAAGACACTATAAATAAACCAATAATACTGTTGGTTTACATAATCTAAAATATAAATATTCAATATACTTGTAGTAAACAATACAGACACAAGATTATAAATAGCATGTCCAAAAATAGAATAAAATAAGCCAAATTTAATTCTAGTAAGGGATAGTAAAACTCCTAAAACAAATAGCCTAAAAAACATAAGTACAAAATCAATATTTATATTTAAATTAAATATGTGAAAATGACCTAAGGCAAATAACGCTGATACTAGAATAATACCACTGATATTCTTTTTATGCTTTATAAATTTATGCAATAAGAATCCTCTAAAAAAATATTCTTCAAAAATAGGCACAATAAAAATGGATAAAAACAAATGACTTAGATTTCCATTATTATAAATGTTTTTAAAGTTAAATTCATTACTATTATTTTGAGAATAAAAAGGATTAAATAATAAAGTTGAAGAATAAAAAACAATCAAAGTCAAAAGTAATGTTTTGAATATATTTTTCGTATCAATAAAAGTGATTTTATAACCATAATGCTTAGAAAGCAAAGCACTAAAAAAGGTGAGGAAAACAAAATAAATAAATAAAATAGAATTTACATGAAGTGTATTAAAATAATCAAGTGTATAGATAAGAAAAATATTAATGATATAAAAAATAATATAAATTAAAACTGAGTCATAAATTATTTTTATCGTTCTATCTTTCATTCTTTTTTTATAAAATTGTATTATTCAGTTTAATCAAACTTTTATCTTCGGCTCGTGATTTACTTTTTTTATTTAAATAAAGTTTATTAACGAGTAATATGCTTGTTTTTTGTTCCTCAAATATACATTTTTTTAGAAAATCATCTTTGGTTTTTATTATTTCATTTTCATATTGAAAAACAAGTGTTTATATTTGTTTGAGTGCAAAATGCTATTTTTGATATATTATCCCCATTACCTAATACTATCTTTTGTGTCAATATATCTTTTTGCCAAAGTATATTTATTTTTTAATGCTTTATTACTTTTTACATAACTTTCTGAAAATAAACCATAAAAATAATTTTTAGAATAACTTTTAGGAAGTAAAACTTCACATTTGTAAGGATTGGAAAAACTATCAAATTTTATTTTATTGTTATTATAAAAAAACTTTGCAGAAAAAAAATCCATTCCTTTAGTTTGAGGCGTATAAAATTGATATTGTAATAAGTTTCCTTTTTGTTCAAATGTATAAAAAAGACTATTTAAAGTATCTAATTTGCCATTATGGTATATTTTCAATTGATTTACTTCAAGTTTATTATTATCTAAAAGTATATACTCTATACTGAATGTATTTTTATTATTAGTCAAATCGATGCCTGTCCACCAACCTATTCTCTTTTTACTTTTTTTGTCAATACACCCTTTAATCTTAAAGTGTTTATTTTGTCCTTCTATTAAAATAACAGAATCCCTATCTATTTTTTTTGAAATCTGATTGGGTAATAAACTTAAACTATTTGATGCTATTTTATCAAATGTTATATGACCCAATTGTTTATCTTTTTTGCTACATGCCAAAAGAATGAATAGTATTAATATGTATTTACTCCCCATTAATCTTTATTTTTATTCTAAAATACTATCTATTTCTTTCAATTTATTATAATTCTGCGTTTCAAACCTCTGCTAGCACGATTATCTCGCTCGTGTTCTCTTAGTGTTTTATACAAATATACATTTTTTTGAAAAATAAGTTAATAAAAAAGGTTGTTCAGGGTGAAATCATACTTTTGATAATATTGAATAATTAACTTAATTGATAATGATTAGTTTAAATGGAAAGAAGTGAATTTTAGCTTTGGAAAAAAAGACCTCGGAAATGTAGGCGTTAAGAAAATGAAGTTTAAAATCGTTAAAAAATTTCTTGTGTTCGATGTAAGCGAGGGAAAAAGCGGTGGAGCAAGTTTTAGAAATTTTAGATTTTGAACTTTATTTTTAGCCGAATTTCCGCAGTCTTGAACTTTTGGCTCTTTTGTTTCAAGACAA
>PDWJ01001184.1_pt1 | contig 35320 bp, 22 predicted proteins | sample 1430881 | NCBI WGS metagenome assembly PDWJ01 (sample SAMN01162460, study PRJNA174530) | Oral metagenome, whole genome shotgun sequencing project. | biome: Marine environment; feature: Marine mammal; material: Swab sample of the gingival sulcus; isolation source: swab sample of gingival sulcus...
TAATCCTCTCTAATCGAGGCATGAATTCTTACTGGTCTATGTAAGTGAAGACGTAGACCACGGAGTTGTCTTAATCCTCTCTAATCGAGGCATGAATTCTTACCTGGAAGTTCTATCGTATTACAAATTTCGTTTTGAGTCTTAATCCTCTCTAATCGAGGCATGAATTCTTACAAAATGTTTAAAGTGGTCTATGTAAGTGAAGACGTAGAGTCTTAATCCTCTCTAATCGAGGCATGAATTCTTACAATAATAACAACAATAATAACAGCAGTGTCATTGTATATGTCTTAATCCTCTCTAATCGAGGCATGAATTCTTACAGGATTGCTCCGTACAGCTGGATTTGAATACAAACAGTCTTAATCCTCTCTAATCGAGGCATGAATTCTTACTTCAATAGCCAAAAGGAGGACATTATGGCTAATAAATTGTCTTAATCCTCTCTAATCGAGGCATGAATTCTTACCCCAGAAGAAACTTATCTCAACGAGGTTTACACCCGTGGGGTCTTAATCCTCTCTAATCGAGGCATGAATTCTTACAAAGCAGGGTTGGTATGGGTTGGAATGCAAAACAACCGTCTTAATCCTCTCTAATCGAGGCATGAATTCTTACACAAAGCAGGGTTGGTATGGGTTGGAATGCAAAACAACGTCTTAATCCTCTCTAATCGAGGCATGAATTCTTACTTTGGTATGGGTTGGAATGCAAAACAACCCAGAAGAAACTTAGTCTTAATCCTCTCTAATCGAGGCATGAATTCTTACCGGCAGCAAAAAGCCTCTAGCCTGCGGAGGCGAATACAGTCTTAATCCTCTCTAATCGAGGCATGAATTCTTACCTAGATAATAATGATGATCTGGTGCTAGAGGAAACAAGTCTTAATCCTCTCTAATCGAGGCATGAATTCTTACGACATTATCCGTTATCCGTTATCCGTTATCCGTTATGTCTTAATCCTCTCTAATCGAGGCATGAATTCTTACAAAGCCTCTAGCCTGCGGAGGCGAATACAAAGCAGTCTTAATCCTCTCTAATCGAGGCATGAATTCTTACGGGGATAAGAAAATGTTTAAAGTGGTCTACGTAAGTGGTCTTAATCCTCTCTAATCGAGGCATGAATTCTTACGTATGGGTTGGAATGCAAAACAACCCAGAAGAAACTTAGTCTTAATCCTCTCTAATCGAGGCATGAATTCTTACCTTTACAATGACGGCAGCAAAAAGCCTCTAGCCTGCGGAGTCTTAATCCTCTCTAATCGAGGCATGAATTCTTACGCAAAACAACCCAGAAGAAACTTATCTCAACGAGGTTTAGTCTTAATCCTCTCTAATCGAGGCATGAATTCTTACCTTAACCCTAGATAATAATGATGATCTGGTGCTAGGTCTTAATCCTCTCTAATCGAGGCATGAATTCTTACACGAGGTTTACACCCGTGGGGATAAGAAAATGTTTAAGTCTTAATCCTCTCTAATCGAGGCATGAATTCTTACATTCATTAGCCGAAAGGAGGACATTATGGCTAATAAATTGTCTTAATCCTCTCTAATCGAGGCATGAATTCTTACCTAGCCTGCGGAGGCGAATACAAAGCAGGGTTAGGTCTTAATCCTCTCTAATCGAGGCATGAATTCTTACTACAATGACGGCAGCAAAAAGCCTCTAGCCTGCGGAGGCGTCTTAATCCTCTCTAATCGAGGCATGAATTCTTACCTCTAGCCTGCGGAGGCGAATACAAAGCAGGTTTAGGTCTTAATCCTCTCTAATCGAGGCATGAATTCTTACAATAATTACCCTGTATCTTTAATAGATACAGGGTTAAGTCTTAATCCTCTCTAATCGAGGCATGAATTCTTACCATTAGCCGAAAGGAGGACATTATGGCTAATAAATTCTGTCTTAATCCTCTCTAATCGAGGCATGAATTCTTACCTAGATAATAATAACGATTTGGTGCTAGAGGAAACGTCTTAATCCTCTCTAATCGAGGCATGAATTCTTACCAAAAAGCCTCTAGCCTGCGGAGGCGAATACAAAGCGTCTTAATCCTCTCTAATCGAGGCATGAATTCTTACGTATACGTAGAAGAGTTTACTATACCTAAAGGGGGGTGTCTTAATCCTCTCTAATCGAGGCATGAATTCTTACCCACGGGGTTAAGGAAACCTTAACCCTAGATAATAGTCTTAATCCTCTCTAATCGAGGCATGAATTCTTACCTCTCTAATCGAGGCATGAATTCTTACTTACAATGACGGCAGCAAAAAGCCTCTAGCCTGCGGAGTCTTAATCCTCTCTAATCGAGGCATGAATTCTTACGATAGATGCGGATAATCCCGTATACGTAGAAAAGTTTAGTCTTAATCCTCTCTAATCGAGGCATGAATTCTTACTTAAATCTATTAAAACAAAAAACAGCGTTGCAAATCTTCGTCTTAATCCTCTCTAATCGAGGCATGAATTCTTACTTTAACAGAGGAAAATATTGATAGGTATTATTCCTACGTCTTAATCCTCTCTAATCGAGGCATGAATTCTTACGATAATGATAGTCTAGTGCTAGAGGAAACAAGAGAATAGTCTTAATCCTCTCTAATCGAGGCATGAATTCTTACAAAATATTGATAGGTATTATTCCTACCATAGAAACCGTCTTAATCCTCTCTAATCGAGGCATGAATTCTTACCTAAAGGGGGGTACAGTAAACAATGGTTTGTCGCTGTTGGTCTTAATCCTCTCTAATCGAGGCATGAATTCTTACACAAATATGTCTGATAAGTTCTTCCGCCTCCTGTGTAGTCTTAATCCTCTCTAATCGAGGCATGAATTCTTACTGCAAAACTTCTTAAAACAGCCATGAAAATGGAAAGTATGTCTTAATCCTCTCTAATCGAGGCATGAATTCTTACCGTGAGTGAAGACGTAGACCACGGGGTTAAGGAAACCTGTCTTAATCCTCTCTAATCGAGGCATGAATTCTTACAGTGAAGACGTAGACCACGGGGTTAAGGAAACCTTGACCGTCTTAATCCTCTCTAATCGAGGCATGAATTCTTACACTGTGCCAAAAGACGGATACAGTAAACAATGGTTTGTTGTCTTAATCCTCTCTAATCGAGGCATGAATTCTTACGGGAAAGTCTTCAGGATAGTCTACGTGAGTGAAGACGTAGTCTTAATCCTCTCTAATCGAGGCATGAATTCTTACGGAAACCTTGACCCTAGATGATAATGGTAGCTTAGTGTCTTAATCCTCTCTAATCGAGGCATGAATTCTTACCAACGAAATTTACACTCGTGGAGATGGGAAAGTCTTCAGGTCTTAATCCTCTCTAATCGAGGCATGAATTCTTACAGAGAGTATCCTCTAACATAACAATAATTACCCTGTGTCGTCTTAATCCTCTCTAATCGAGGCATGAATTCTTACCGTTCGGTTTTGGCTGTGCTTACGCAGCTAGAACGTCTTAATCCTCTCTAATCGAGGCATGAATTCTTACCCCTGTGTCTTTAAAAGATACAGGGTTTAACAAACAATAAGTCTTAATCCTCTCTAATCGAGGCATGAATTCTTACAAGAGCATGGTATAGAACTTATGCTATGCTCTAAGTAGTCTTAATCCTCTCTAATCGAGGCATGAATTCTTACAGAAAAGTTTACTGTGCCAAAAGACGGATACAGTAAACGTCTTAATCCTCTCTAATCGAGGCATGAATTCTTACTCCCACAATCTGAATAACCCTGTTTATAATAATTTGCAAGAGTGATTTTCTGGTTGACCTTAAAAAAAGGCTCCCGTGTATTTTTATCCAAATTTTATCCAGGTGAATTCTCTTTAATAGCTTGAAATTATATGAAATATTATTTTTGCGCATGCTTTGCAAGCCTTTTTAAGGTAACCTTTTGAATTTATTATCTTTTACTATAATTGCATTATTTCATTTTAACAATAAAAAATCAAGCGGATAAAAATGTCTATAACCCTTTTATATTTATATATTTAATTGTCAAAGAACATGGTTTTAAAAATATTTTTCATTTAATTGGTCAGCCGCCCATGTAAGGTCTGTAAGCGATTTATTTTCTGAAATGATTTTAAAAGCACCAAAGAATTTTCCTTTTCCTCTGAATGCACAATTAATTTCCTGAACGGATTTATCTGAAGTTTTCACAAAAAAGCCTTCTGAAAATCTTTTCTGACCGGAATATGATTGAGATATAATTTGAGAAATCCATTTGTTTTCTTCCCAGACCTTCCAGGCAAATTCTTTAAAACCTTTTGGATAATGATGATCATTTCCGAAAGAAGGTTCTTTCCTTGAATTTGAATCTTTAAGAGCTTCAGGTTTTTTAGGATTTAAAATTCTGAAAGCTGTAAGATATACATGACCAATGGGGCTTAATCCAATTATCTTTTTACCGTCAACGTCTGTTTCTTCAAGAAACATTTTAAGTTTTTCATCGAAAATCTCATCTTCAATTTCAATAAGATCATCATTTTTTTCAAGCAAATGAAAAAGGTCTGCATAATTTCCTATGAGTGAATAGTCAAGAGAAACTGGGATTGGAGGGAATTCTATAATTTTGTTAAAAAATTCATGCTTGTAAAAAACAGGAATGTTTAAAGCCTGACCAATTACCACTGCTATTGCAATTTGAGCTTTGTAGCCCCCTGTTGCATCAATTGCGATATTTTCACTTCCAAAGTCTCTTATATATCGAGATATTATTGTTACAAGATTTTTAAGGCCCTTTGTCTGAAAAATAAAGTGATCTTTTGTCTGTAAATTTTCAATTACCTCATATTCAGTTTTTCTAAGATTTGTATTTTTAAGATTTTCAAAATATTTTTTTAAAACAATACCGGTATTTTTTCCGTCCTCAGTATCAGATACAAGGAAAACAAGATGTTCGGGGGTTATTATTTTTGAATTTAAAATTTCTGTTATTGTGTTTATCTCAGCCCCACAGATTCTGTCTGTTCCATCAAGTCTAAGAAGCTCCAAAGAAAGTTTTTTGAAATTTTTTGATTCAAAAGCATCAATTATTTCTTTTTTATTTGTAAATTCAGTGTTTAATTCACCTTTTGCAAGCCTTTCAAGATTTGACTTGAAAAGACTTGTTCCTGTTGTTGATAATAAAATTGGTCTATTCATGATAATTTAAAAAGATCCCCTTAAAATAATTATAAATATTATTGAGTTCCTTGATGAGTGAGTCAGCATTTTTTATATCCTTGCCATGGTTTAAATCATTTCTGTTTTGATTGATGAGATTGGAATGTTTTCTGAACTGTTTCTCAAGATCAAATTTTAAGGCAAAGTCGACCATGGTTTGAGTAAACTCTTCGTTGTCAAGAGATAATTTATTCCAATTACTTTTATCCGTTTTTTTTTCGCTTATGTAGTGAAAAGCATTGGAAGCTAACTTCCTGTTTTTTAAATCTGAAGGATCTTTTGAGCCAACAATTATCATTTTTGTGTAAATAAGTTCCAGAAGCATTGTATATCCCTGCTGAAAAAGCCCGTGTTCCATGCACCATTTTACAGCGGAAAACCCGTTTTTAATTCTGTCATCCCCAAATTTTGAAATTGATTTGTCAATATGATTTAAAAGAGGTTTAAATGCAGGAATTATATTTTCATTTTCAAGTTGACTTAATTTCTCTTTAATTCGTTTTGCACTTTCATTAATTGAACCGTTCATTTTTCTGTTGGTTCTGATGTTTTTAGAAAAAGAATCAATTGATTTTGCAAGGTGGTTTAATGTTGTCAGGTCTTTATCTTTTCCTTTTGCCTCTTTTAGAAGAGGGGAGAGTGATGAAGAGGCAAGCTCCTTTATTTTTGAAGCATCCCCTGATTTTGTAAATCTTTCAATAGCAGATGACCAGTCCAGAAGACTATCAAAAGCTGTAAGCTCAAAAACTGGAACAAGCCTTTTTTCAGGCTTCATGTCCTTAACTTCTGAAAAGCTGCCCAAAGCTTCCATTGCTCCATAATAAATCCCTGAAAGGGAAACATTTTTTAAAATTTTTGAATAATTTAAAATTACAATTGCAAGCATTGGTATTGATCTGAAAGCATGGGTAATATCAAAAATAATTTCATCTCCGTTTTCAAGCTCATTAAAAACATTTTCAAATATTTCCCAGATTTCTTCTTCTGAGTGTCCTTCTGGAATCATTATGTTTTTAATTTCTGGTGAAATATTTAAAAGTTCAAGTCTTTTTTCAAGTCCTTGTGAAGGGTTGAGATGGCCATTATCAATCCAGTTTTTATTTAACGCAGAATTTGTTGTAAAAATTAAAATTTTATCTTCTTGATTCCAATTTGAAGAAAACTTTTTTATTGAATATTCCTGAACATATTTTAAAGGCTTGTTTTTTTTATCCTGGTCATCAATATAATATATACATTCAAGATAGTTATTTGTTCCTAAAAATGAGATGAATTTTTTTGACATAAATTATCCCTATTATTTTTGTGGAAGCTCTGAAATTTTTTTGTAAAGTTCAGGGAAGATTTTTCTATATGGCTTGTATTTTTTTAATTCTCTTTTAGTAATGCTTCCATTTTTTAAAATTTTTTTCATTTTTTTCTCAGCAGCCTGTTCTTGTTTAGTAAATTTAGTGCCTGAACTATCATTTTTATTTACTTCAACAGGATTTTCTTCTAATTTAAGAATTTCTTTTATAACAAGATATTGTTTAGTAAAATTACCGTTTGACTTTTTCTTTTTTACTATTGGTAAAAATGCCTGTGCAATCTGCTTAACATCTCTTAATCCCTCGTCACTTCTCCATTCGCTGAATTTGGAGTCGATGTCTGACTGTTGGGTTTTATTAATAGATTTGACTGAAGAAATAAAGTTATCAACTTTTTTTTGAAATTTTTCTTCTTCTGTCTGATACTCCTCAAGATAAGAATTAAAAGATTCTTTAAGTTCATGGGGTTCGCTGAATCCCTGAATATCAAAACGTCCATACCCAAGTGAAGTTTTGGCTCCAATTCCTTCTTCTGTAAGAGAGCGTTTTAAAAAGTCTTTTATTTTTTCTTCTATCTGTTTTTGAGATAAATTTTCTGTCTTTTGATCTTTGTATAAAATTCTGAAGGCGAATTCGGCTTTATCTTTAACTGCAAGAAATTTTATGGGTACAGGGTTTTCTGTATCAGAAGGTGGTTTTATAGTGTTTTTGCCGTCACTCCCATAATATTGTGAATAGTGAGGGTTCATGATGTCTTCTTTGAGTTCCGGCATATTTACTGGATAGGCATCAAGAAAAATTATATCACCTTTTTTTGTCTGTGAACCAAAAAACGATTCTTCAGCAAGCTTGTTCTCTGAAAAATTAATGTCTTTTGTTTCAAGAATATATTCTACTGCACGGGAATATCTGTTTATTCCTTTGATTGAAGATGAAGGAATATATGGAATCCCCATGTTATGGTCAAAAACAATTGAAGTTTCAGAAGGGTGGCTTTCTCCAATTCCAAGAACAAGAGGCGTTAAAAGCTTTGCCTTTATTGTAATTGTTTTATAATCAAACTTTTTATAAATATCACAAAAATGCATCTGATGATTATGCTTTTTTTTAAGATTTTCTTTTAAAACAGAATTATTAGAAAAATCCCGGTATTTATCTTTATATAAATTTATGTAGTTGTCTTTATCTTTATCTTTATCTTTAACATCTGAGTTCTTGCATGGTTTAAGTTTAGATTCAGAGCTTAAAGGTATAAATTTATTGTACCAAAGGGAAAAATTTCCCTTATCAAAATTTTTCATTTGTTTTTGCAAATCTGCATTTAAAGGATAATAAACCATAATTTAAAATACTCCTTTAATTTTGGTCATTTTTTTTAATAAAAGAGTGGGCATATCTTTTTACCCATTCCAGAAGACTTAATGCTTCTTTTTGTGCACAAAGATAGTCTGACTGGCATACACTTGAAAGCTGTATGAAAAAATCTTCTTTATCTTTGCTTTTCAAGAAATCTTCCTGAGCCAGCCATTCTCTTACTATTTCAAACATTTCATCAAAATGACCTTTGCCTTTTGCACACCAGAAGGCAAGGGCATGACCAAATCCGTTTTGAAGAATCATTGAAGGGGCTCCTGCGGAAAATGTTCTGAACTCACCGGCAGAATTTGAGTCTTTGATTTTTAAAACTTTTTCAAGTGCAAATTTTGATCTTTTTTGCCCCAATGTATTTAAACTTTCCATTATTCACCCCCTTTATCTTCATACCAGTTAATTCTGAAAATACCCCGACCCAGGGTATAGTCTCCGCCAATTTGAATAAAATCTTTAATGGTAGATTTAAAAGTTTTGTCTATAACTTCCTCTTCACTGTAAACAATAGCATACATGGAAGTATCCGAAGGAAGAAGTTCTTCATATCTTAAAGCACCGTCAACGGCTGTGCCATTGTCTTTGTTAATTTTAATCTGGGTCTGAATTTCTGTGCATGTAGAAACTATATGATCAAAAACAGTATCTGAAACAACTATAAGGTTGTCTATTTCAGGAAACATTGTATTGATTATTGGAATGTCTTTTTTTTTATTGCAATCAATTACAATATCTTCAAGTATGATTTTTCCATTAACATTACCTTCAATACATATTGCTTTTTCAGTTTCAGAAATTTTAATTTCTTCAAAAGAATCAATCCCTGCAAACAAAAGGTCGTTTTGAAGTCTTTTTATAACAGCTGGAGAAGTTACACTTATAAATGGTGAAACATTTGATCTTACAGGAAATGCAAAAAGTTTTGCATCTGATACAGATATTTGACCTGGCTGGCTTTCATCTGATACAGATATTTGACCCGGCTGGCTTTCATCTTTTTTGTCTGGACGGTCCTGTTCATCAAAACCAAAAATATAATTTATTTGTTTATGTAAATTGGCCGTACCTGAAAAAGCTCTTCTGAAAAGGTCCCTCATTGAACCTTTTACACCTGATGCCTGAATATGAGGCCAGTTTGTATGCTTTTCCCTTTGAATGGGAAGATCTACAGCACTTGTTGAAGTTCCGCTTCCTGCATGAACAGGTGAAATGGAATAAAGTGAGCAAATGGATATAAATTCTTTTTTTATCATTATAAGTTCTCCTCAATTTTTAGAAGTGTGTTGTTAAGATTTTCTGAAAAGACAGTACCTGCGGGATAAAAAGAACTCATTGGCTTATGAAAGCCTTTTTTTAAATCCCAGCCGCCTGTATATAAAATTTTGCCGGTAGAAATTAATTTATTTTCAATTTTTTTGTTTATTTTTAAAGGGCAAAGGGACATGAATTTTCCATTTGAACTTTCATCAATTTTAAAGTCAGCTTCAATTTTTTCATATCGGCATAACCTTTGTTCCCCTCCTACCTTTAATATTCCCTGATCTTTTAAAATGGGGGTTTTATCGCATTTTATGGAAATTGCTATTTTAAATCCGTTTTTAAGCCTTGAATGTGTAAAGGAATAAAGATGGGATTGCCTTACAGCCCTGCTTTTACCCGACAGTGCAATACCTGTTCTTATCTCAGATTCATAAAAATAATTTGGAGAATAAAGATTAATCTTTTCTTTTTTTGATTTAAGGTCTTCATAAAGCATCCATTTACCTCCTATGGAAGTTAATTCTCCAATCTCACCCTTTGCACAATAAAATGAAGAACCATTTGAAACTTTAACAAGGGAGTTGGAAATTTTTTTTGACTTGTATATTTTAACGGATTTATCCAGCCCTTTTTCAAAATTATCTTTATTTTTTCCAAGTTCAGACTTTTCTGCAAACCATGAAAAAGGTGCAGGAACAAAGATTTTTGAATCTTTTATAAACAGAATACCTGCAATTTCAAAGTTTGGCTTTTCTCCGGCTTTTCCTATAAATTCTGTAATTTCAGTTTCAACCTTACCCTCAATATAGTCTTTGATTTCAATATTGTTCTGTTTTAAAACAGCAGTTCTGAATGCACCGGAAAAAGTTTGGGCAGGCGGTGGAAAAATTGATTGGGCTGAATGATTTTCTCCCATAATCATTGGACCTGCACTTTTACAGAAAATGGTGTCTAATGGAGTTAAGCTGTAACTGTAAATCATTATTTTTCACCTCCTGATATAAATGAAGAAATTATTAAACTTTCAGGTTTAAATTGAATATTATCAGAATTTTTATCTATAATCAGCTCTGCAATATTTTTTGCAATTATTTCAGGATTTTTACTTTGAACACCTGATCTCCCAAGTTGATGCAAAATAAAATCAGTTAAATTTTCTTCATAATTTTCATGGGTTAAGATTGCTTCAACTCCGATTCTGAATTGTTCAAGCCTGTAAACAAGAGATTGTGAAATATCTTTTGAAATACTTTTACCAATTTCTTTAAAAGTGTTCCAGATTTCCATATTTTTATCATCCCATTTGCTCACAAAAAATCTTGAACCTCCTGATCTTTTTCTAAGTTCTACAGCACAGACATTTCTTCCTGCTTTATCCTTTGCAATTTTATCAAGAAGATAATGGGAGCGTTTTATCATTTCAGTCAGGTTTTCTTTGTGGTGACAGATCAAAATTCCTGCTGAAATTGAAATTTTTTCACCGTTTCCAAGGCATAAAGATAATTTTCCTGCTGAAGGTTTGAAACTTTCACTTAGAGGAGTAAAATTATAACTGTCATTGTTTGATTTAATAAAATTGAAATAAGAATTATAATAGTTTCTTATTTCCATTGCAGCATCGACTGCCATATTTACCGGAAGAACTGCACAAACATCGTCGCCTCCTGCATAAATGAGCTTACCTTTATATTTTTTAATAATTGATGAAACCCCGTAAATTGAAAAATCTCCAAGTGATTCAGAAATAGCCGCATGAATTGAAGGTGTTAGAAGTCTTTGGGGATGTTTATCAAAAATTTCTTTCCAGTTTTCTCTGAAAATTTTAAGAAATTTTGGATTTTCAAGACGTTCTTTTATTACAGGATGTAAAATTGACTGCCAGGTTGAATCTATTGTTGACCCGTTCACAAGATTACCCATTTTATCTCCGTCCATGAGTAAAACTGCATAGTATCTGTCTTTTATTTCCGGTTGTTTAAACCCTGTTAAAATATCTGCATCTGAATCATGGAGATTTTGTGCAATTTTTCTTTTTTCAGAAGCAGATTCAATATTATTTTTCATAAAATAATTATAAAGACTCATTTCAGTTGTTGAAGGGTATGATTCCTGATTTTGAAAAGTTCTATAGAGAACATGATTCTCGTAATCTGAATTTTCAAAAACCCTGTACAAAATTCTTTTTATCATGCAGAGAGAGCATAATTTTTCATTAGTATTTTCTTTAAAATCAGGCTCCCTTTTCCATTTCATTTTAAAATCATGCCAAAAATTTTCAATATTTTCCTTGTATTCAGAAGCTCTGATTTGATTATTATATTTTGTACAGTGAAGAATTTCAAATTCCCTGCATTGATGGCATTTTTCTCCGGTTTCTTCGTCCCTTGAGCTTGTTTTTACAGATTTTGAAGCTGCAAGTGATGACTGAACAAGGCTGTGGGAAACTGAATACAGGAGACCTGTTCCTGACTCATCGTAATTTTTACCCTCAATTATTTTATTAAAAATTTTAACTACTTCTTTCTGATTTTCATACATAGGCTCCGGTAAAATTTTTGATGCCTCATCAAGGTCTTCTTTTGTAAGAAGCCTTGTTGATGCCCATGAAAAATCAAAATAATTATGACATTGCCTCTCAAACATTTCGTGGATATGATTTTTTTCTTCTTCTTTTATTAATGGAATTTTTTTAACAACAAGCTCTTCACAGAGAGTGCATATTTCTACCCATTGTTTTTTTATGTGCTTTTTAATTTTATCTGTTATTTCTTCTGTTTTTTCAAAGGGAAGAAGAAACAAAAATTTATTGGGGAAAGATGCAATATCTCTGATTTTGTTCATAGAGTTTATGCCGCTTATTTTTTTCTCAATATCAAGATATTCATTTATCAGAGGCTGGTCTATCAAAGAGGGATATAAAATATGATCAGGCCCTAAATTTTCACAAACCCATCGGATCCCTTCAAAAGCAAGCCAGGATAAAAGTATTGAGCCTGTCCAGAAATCCCTTAGTTTTCTTGCATTTGAAATATAATCCTGAACAGGTGTAATTGAAAAAACTGCCATCCCTGCTCCCTTTGAATCCTTTGCAATATCCATACATGAGTAAATAGCTGAGGTAAGTGCATTGTGCTGCCAGATTGAATGATCAGGAAATCTCGAATCAGCTGGAAGTCTGTGCCACAAAGCACCCAGGGAAGCTGTGTTTTTCTCTGCAAGAAGAAATCTCAGGCAGAGGTGGACATAGAAAAATCTGTTTTCTGCAAATTTTTCAGGCTCTCCTCTGAATAAATCTGAATACCCGCCATCTCCAATTTCATTTTCTATAAGTTTTAAGAGTTCTTCTGATATTTTTTCTGTTGCTTTATCAGGGGATATATTTTTATAAATATCAGGAAACTCAATGTGAATTTCTTTTTTTGATACAGGATGTGTAAGAACAGGGCTTTTTAAAAAATCAACGGCACCGTTTTGATTCTCATCTTTGCTGTAAGAAGGGACCTGTCCCCTTTCAAATCCCGATGCCATACCGTCAGCTTTTTTCCAGAATTTTTTATCTGGCTGTTGAAGTCCAAGGGCTTCAAGAAGTTTTGCAGCCCTTGATTCATGACCCTGAATTTTAAAAACCTTGTCAAATGGGTCATGGAGGTATGCAGATAATTTATTATTCCAATAGGTCTCAGGATTAGTTATCATTTAGAGCCTCCTTGATGCTTTGTTCTTTGCATCCAAAAGTTTTTAAATTTTCATTCATCTTTTGATGTGCTTTTTTATATTCAAGACCTTGTTTACCTTCGTAAAAAGCATGGGGCAAAAAAAGTATAAAACTTTGAAAGCCATCCGTATATTTTTTAACTCCTATAAAATATTGCTTTGAATGTCTCTTTTGGGTTATTTCTTTGTCAGAATATCTTTTTTTAACATTCAATGGTTTTGCAATATATCTCCTCATTTCATCATGATGTTTAGTTTCCAGCAATAGTTTAGATCTTGCGTAGGTTAAACCTGCTTCATATAGTGCTTCAAACCATTTTCCTTTTTTGGAAAGAGAATATAATTTTGTCTCTTTTGAAAAGGATGTAAATTTTTTTAAATTTGTGTTCATTTTATTGAAGTTAATTTTAACTTTATTTAAATTATTTACGGAAATTGAACCATAGCCGTTTCTTGACTTTGCTCCAATCCCTCCAAAAGAAGATAATAAAACAAGACTTGTCAGTATCTCCTCTTCAAATTTTTCAGAATAAGTCAGATTTAGCTTAAATTTTGAACCTGGTTCTATGTATTCTTTAGTTTCTGCGCCATAAGGCAAATATCTATGAATACATGTAGTTTTTTTCTGATCTTTAAAAATCTTATCACCACTAGGAAATTTGTTTTTATTAATTGTTACAGATTTATCAGAAATAAATATTTTCAAATCAGACTTATTGGAAGTGCTCCCAAAAATTTGAGATTCTTTTTTCTGCATTTCATCAAGATTATCGCTGCCGAAAAAAGCTCTCCACCAGAAACGCAAAAGACCGTTTAATGTCTGTTCTCTTAACTCGGCGTGCTTCCCATCAGCTCCAACAGCAAAAGCCGGGGTTACAAATTCCACATCAAAAACCGATGTTTTTCTTTCAAGAATTTTTTGTGCAAAGTTCATAATTTGTATCCATTATTTCAAAAGTTTGTGTTTATTATTCTTCATAAAATCTGAATTTTACGTGTTTAAATATCCTGGTTGTTTTTATGCCTTTTTCTTCTTTTACTTCCTTTTCAAGATTTCTTTCTGTAACCGAATAAACAGGCCATCTTTTATTTTTTAAACAAAAATTTACAATATTAAATAATGCTCCTGATTCTCCCTGAACCCATATAAAATCATATTCATTTGAGTTTTTTAAAATCCAGTCTTTAACAGGATTAAGATAATTTGATATTTTATCTTTGTGAGATGGAATATTCGCCCACATTTTTTTTATTTCCTGATCCGGTTCAATTTTTGTTTCAGCTTTAAGATGATTTTTAATATCTTCAATTTGATCTGAATCTGGAGTGTGATTTAATAAAATCAGTATTTTTTTTGATGTTTCCAAAATTTGTAATCCTTGAATTTTAAATAATGTTGTATTTAAATTTCCCAAGCCCAAACATTGTATTTTTCCCCAAATGAATTTTGGAGCATGCCTCAATCAGGGGTATATATTCGCTGATTTTGCCCGAATAGGTTATATTTCCCATAAGACCTCCCATATACATTTTTTTATGTTGGCGGTTTGAGTATCTTTGCCAGTCTTTCCAGTAAAGATTTGATTCTTTTATTTTTATTTCTTCGGCTTCTCTGACAAGCCGTTTATAATCAAGGGGAGGCTCTCCATTCCCGTAACAATTCATAAGAGAGGACACTCTTCTTAACATGGTTCTGGTTAGAGTTTTAAAATCCAGATTTTCAGGAAAAGAATTATTAAATTTAATTCTAAAGGGAGTTTTAAATTCAATTAATACGGATTTATTTCCCATAAATTCTTTGTATGAGTCTGAATTAATTGATAGATTGAAGCTTGTATCTATATTGTTAATATTTTCGTTTTCAAAAAGAGTCTTTCCAGATGAAATGATTTTTTCCAGTCTGAACCTGCTTCTTTTTCCCTTTATTTTTTTACCGATTCCAGTTTTTCCCATATTTTGAAAAGTAAGAATAAAATATGGGAGTTTTTCATTAAATTCACCAAATAAAATTATTTCTAAATCTATTTGCTCATTTTGTTTAAAATGTTTTTGTTTTGTTTCAGGTGGAACTATAACCACAGGATGAGGCATTGCAGAAATATTATTACTTTTTCCATTAACATCATGTTTTTCAAAAATTAATGAATAAAGACAGCTTTTATTTAAGATACATGTTCCGCATTTTTGACATTTGAGAGCACATACAGTCTTTTTTAACGAATGACCAAAGACCCCTCTGAAAGTAGAACCCTTGTACTCAGGAAGAAATGCTTCATCTTCAAAAGTAAGTATAAATTTATAAATACCTGTTTTCATATTTTGTAATATTTCCAACTATGTTAAATAGTTTCTACCTTCTAATTTTATTTTAACATAAATATCATCAACTTAGCAAATGCGAAGATATTTTTTGTTCTCTGCTATAAAAATTTTAATCTTTGCTCTTTGCTTATCCTATACAACAACCCATGGGATATAAACAGGCTGAGATCCTGTCCCATCAAATTTTATCATCTCACGGCATGCTCTGCATAAAGGATAATATCTTATGGAATCATTGCCATGGTCTATTTCTGATGAAAGTTCAGCCCTTAATTTTTGAAATTTATAATCATTAATATTTGGTGCTTCAAAAACAGATTTTTGAACTCTTGTGGAATATTTCTTTAAAATTTTAACAGCCCTGTTTCGTGTCTTGTCACTTGAGATATCAAAACATATTAGAAAGAACATTTATTTTTCCCATGTAAAAGGTTGATATTTAGTTTTATTTTCAATAGCTTTTGCAAGCATATGAGCTTGTGCCCTTATAATTTTTCTGATAGCAATTTGTTTATTCAGGGGTTTATAAAAAAGTTTCGTATTCATCATATATTCATATGATTCTATAAGTTTTTTTCTGAACATGGGTTTCATTTCTACAGGCCTGTTTAATTTCATATCTTCTTCATCTGAAAATGCAGACGCACTTCTATAAATGAAATCAGTCTGTTTAGCCATTTTTCTGTTTATAAGTTCAAGAATAAATCTATCTGCTACAGGGGCTCTGTATTCTTCAACCATATCGCATGCAAGGGAAGGGCGTCCGTAGGCAATTTCATGGAGAGCTCCAAGATAAGGATCAAGTCCATTTACCTGAAGTGCTGTAAGAACTTCTGACATCAGGATTGTATAAATATATGACAGCATTGCATTTACAGGGTCAAGCGGCGGTCTTTTGGATCTTTTTTTAAATTGAAAGTTTTCATTTCTGATCATTTTGTTAAATATTCTGAAATAAAGTGATGACGCAGCACCCTCAATTCCTCTTATTTTGTTCATATCTGCCGAAGGAAGAGGTTTAAAGCATTTAAGAGCTGCTGCTGTTTCTGAAAGTTTTTTATCTTTATAATAATATCCCCTTGATGCAATGAGAGCAGACATATTTTTTATTTTTCCTTTTACTATTTCACATGCAAGTTCCTGAGAATATGATTTATCGGATAAAAGGAAATATTGCTGTTTTCTAAGCTTTACCTTTGCTTTGTCATCTGTTGCAATTCTTGCCCTGAATTTGCCTGTTGAAGATAAAAAAACAGTTTCCACTTTATTATCAACCAGAAAATCAATCACAGCAGAAGTCATGGAAACACCCCTGCCTGCAACAAATTTTTTTATATTTGAAGTTGGTATGGTATTAAAAATTTTTCCTTTATTCATTATTAACAGTTCACCGTTTCTTTTTTTTACATAAGAACCCGGTTCCATAATATATAAAGACTCCATTTTAATTCATATATCCTTCTATTATGGTTATTGCAGCTTTTAGATTTTCCAGTGCCTGTTGAAAACTTTCCTGTTTTTGAGATCTTCCAGAAAATTTTTCAGGGGGAATACCAAGATGAAGCAAAGGAGTATCGTATTTTCCGGTTTTCTCAAAAAAACAAAAATTTCCAGTATAACCTGTCAGATTGTGTATTCTTTTACATCCAAGAGGAAGTCCTTTTAATCTTGTTATATAAAGATTAACCAGATTATGGTTATATCCGGGGGTTTTCTGAAATATTTTATGAAGCATATTTTTACCGTCAGCAAGAAATCCTATTGTTTGATAAAGTATTTTTTCTTCAGATTTTGAGATATTTTTTCTGTTCAGACATTGTGATATTATCTGCCCAATGGGAGGGCATAAATTTTTAATCTTTATAATTGATGAAGCGTTTTTTTTTATTGGCAAAATTTTAACTTCTGCATTTTGCAGGTGGTTGTTTTGATTTCCAAAATCAAGTTTTTCCTGTTTGAAATTTTTAAGAAAATTCAGCTGGCTTTGCTGTTCTTTTATTTTACATTCAGTGAAGAAGGAACGTTTCCCTGTTTTTTTGTGGATACCAAGGGGCAGTTTAACCAGATTCCCAAGGCCTTTTCCTGTTAGCTGGCTTTGTTTTGGAAAAATTTCAAGATCAAAGTACTGGAGGTCATTTTTTATTTGTGAAACTAATACCTCAAAAAATCTTTTTACCAGCTCTGCTTTTGGAGAATCCTTTAAAAAAAACCAGAAATGATATCCTTTTGCACCGCTGAATTCTACAAGGGGATGAAGATTGTAACCAGCTGATAATTCTTTTATCCTGTTAATCATCCACAGGGCTTCCTTTTTGATTTCGTTATTTGTTTTTTTGTTTATTGGAGATTTTCTTATATTTTTATTTACATCGGCATCTATAACGGCAAGAGAGCAGGTGTTATCTCTTTTTATGATATAAATACCAAGGGTTTCTTTTCCTGCAAGATGGTCTTCTATATCTTCTTCATCTATTTTTTTTCTTACAGGTATATACCCATGCTTGCCGGATTCCTGTTTTACCCACTGCCTTGCAAACACATTTTTTCTGCCAGAGAAAAGAAAAGTGAAATATTCAATCAACTCCTGATTTTTTCTAAGGTTTTCAAGCGGATAAAAGCTCTTTTGGAGCTCATCATATTCATTTGTGTCATCAGGAAGCAATGTATTTATTGTAATGTTATTTCGTTTTGCTGTTGAATAAATCTTTATAAGTTTTTCCTTTTCTTGAAGAATTGAAAGCATTTCAATATGACTTTCATATGCTTCTTTATATTCGGGAAATTTTGAGTGAATTATATTATAAATTTTTTCTGCAGCAGCAATACTGCAATTCATCCTTGCAAGCTCGCTCCACTTAAGAAGTAATTCTGCGGAAAGCTGATTAAGGTAATCTGTATTTTTTAATATTGCTTCAACTTTTTCCTGCTGATTGTCATGCAGAATTTTTTTTTCAATATTTTGAGTTAATAAAGAAAAATCCGGTTGTTTAACTGCTGTAGAGTTTCTTTTTCCCATGATTTAAACCTGACTTATAAATTTAATGAATTTCTTCTTTTATTTTTTTTTCAACAAGGTGGATATTTTGATATCCAGGGTGTAATTTTTTTATTTTAAGAACAGCCTGCATTGCTTTTTCTGTTTTTCCAAGTCTGTATAAAGATACGCATTCCCAGTAAAGGCATTCTGCATTTGTATTCTGCCATGTTGAAGAATAAAATTGTGATGCAAGAATTGAGTACTCCAGACATTTTTTGTAGCTGCCTTTAAGATAATTTATTTTTGCAAGTCTTATAAGAGTCTTATGCCTTGATTTTGTATCAGTTTCAAGTTTTTCAGACAAAACATTTTCTGCTTCTTCAAGTCTTTTTAGAGAGCATAATATATCTGCTTTTGTCCATCGGCAATATGGTTTCATCCACCGATTATCAAGCCTTTGTATTATTTTCAGAGCTTTTTCAGTATTTTTTCCAAAAAAATATGATCTTGCCAGCAGTTCAATTATAAAATCTTCCTTTTTAGAGCTGTATTCAAGTGCAGTTTCAAGATGTTCCACAGCTTTTTTGTAATCACCCTTAAAAACAAAAATTTTTCCAAGAGCAAAATATTTATTCTGAGGCATTATATAATCAGTTTGTTTATCTTCTTCTATACATCTTGTTAAATAATCATAAGGCTCTTTTACCTTACCTGATTTTAGAAGAGCAGAGGCCAGCTGATATAGAGATTTTATATAATTCTTTTTCTCCTGATGCCTTTTTTCCCTTGCCTGCTCGTCAAGTTTTTCCCAGTTTTTTACAGCTGTGTGAAAGTAGTTAAAAGATTTTAACGGTTTATTTTCAATCTCTTTAATCAGCATTCCCATTCTATAGAAATTAGTTATTGTATCCGGTCTTATTGCAAAAGCTGCCTGAAAATGTTTTTTTGCAAGTTCTATTCTTTCTTTCTTATGGTTTCCTCTTAAAAAAATCTTTCTGTTTTTTGCAGAATATAAGGAATTGTAAGCTGTATATGCCAAATTATGATGATATATAAATTTATCGGGATCATGTTCAACAGCTTTTTGCAGTTCAGCAATAGCTTCATCAAATTTCCCCAGCTGATTAAGGGCAAAAGAAAGCTTTGATCTTAATTCTGCCTGAAATTCAGAATTTGTAAATTCAGGAAGCTTATCTTCAACAGGATAAAAAATATCAATAATTTCAGTCCACTTGTTTTTTGAAGAGAGTTCAGAAATTTCTCCGGTTATTCTGAAAAAATTTTCTTTGAGATTTGGGATATTAACTCTGAAATCTTCTGTTGTTAAAAATTCATCTTCATTAATTGTATAATTTTCTTTTTTTGAGGCTTCTGCTTTTTTGATAATTCTTGCATTCATTACTTTAATTTAATCCTTTTTTTATTTACTCTGATAAACTAAAACGGAGCTGATGTGTAAAATTTCAAAAAATATTAATTTTTTTTAGATGAAAAAGAGGTTGAAAGAATACATATTTTTCTGGAATCCTGGCAAACTACCCCATTTTCATCTTCGAGTTTAATGATATAAAAAAACGATTTTAAAGCCAAAGGTAGAAGTGTGTCTTTTTGATGAAAAATGGTTAATTTTTAACAATAATAACAAAAAATTAGATTTGAGGGTTATATACAAGTTCCCAAAAAGGTGATTTTTAAATTTCAAAAATAAAAATATGTCAGATTCTAAATGAATCCAGGCCAAATAAAAACTTGATGAGAAATGCAGGCTAAGGGCAATTACTGCAGCCTGGCTGCTATAAGAGCTTTTGTATAGTCATGGGAAGGGTTTGTAAAAATTTTTTCAGTGATTCCAAATTCTATAATTTCTCCATTTTTCATAACTGCTGTTTTATGGCAGAGGCCTCTTATTACATCGAGATCATGGCTTATAAAAAGAAAGGTTATAAGATATTTTTTCTGGAGATTTTTAAGCAATTCAAGTATCTGGTGCTGTATGCTTTTATCAAGGGAAGAAGTGGGCTCATCAAGAATAATCAGTGCCGGCTCCATTATAATTGCTCTTGCAATGGCTATTCTCTGCCTCTGACCACCTGAAAATTCGTGGGGATATCTGTCATAGCAATCTTTGTCAAGTCCTGTTTCCTCAAGATATTTCAGAGCTTTTTTCTTTCTTTCAGATTTATTTTTTTCTCCGTTTGCAACAAGACCTTCTTCCACAATATTACCAATTGTTATTCTTGGATTGAATGAAGAAAAAGGATCCTGAAAAACTACCTGAATATTTTTCCTTGATTTTCTTAACTCTTCTCCTGTTAAATCAGAGAGATTCTTACCAAGGAACTGAATTTCACCACTGGAGGGGATGAGCCTTAACAATGCCCTTGCAAGTGAACTTTTTCCTGAGCCGCTTTCACCGACTATTCCAAGAGAGCTTCCTTTTTTAACGGAAAAGCTTACATTTTTTACAGCATTAAAGCCCGGGTAATTTTTAAATAATGTTTTCTTTTGATTGTAAAAAACATTAAGATTTCTGACTTTTAGAATATCTGGTTCATCTTCATTAATTTCAGTGGTTTTTGTTTTTCTGCCCTTTAAAAGAAATTTTGTATATTCTTCCCCTGGATTTTCAAAGATTTCCTTTATTTCTCCTGTTTCAATAACAACTCCGTCTTTTACAACAACAACTCTTTGTGCATATTTTTTAACAAGTGAAAGATCATGGGTTATGAGAATAAGAGAGGATGAAAATTTTTCTTTAAGCTCAAGCAAAAGTTCAATAATCTGCTTTTGAACAATTACGTCAAGGGCTGTGGTTGGCTCGTCTGCAATTATTATTTCAGGGTTTGTCATTAGAGCCATTGCAATCATTATTCTTTGTTTTTCTCCACCAGAAAAAGTGTGTGGGAAATCCTTTATTCTTTTTTCAGGATTTGAAATTCCGGCAAGGCCAAGAAGCTCTACAGCTTTTTTCATTGCTTTTTCAGTATTTTCATTTTCTTGAATTACAAGACGTTCTGTTATCTGTTTGCCTATTTTGTGAAGAGGATTTAATGAAACCGAAGGCTCCTGAAAAATATATGCTATATCTTTACCTCTTATTTTACGAAGTTCAGATTCTTCAACTTTTGAAAGATCCTTATCTTTGAAACTTATAGATCCTTTTTTTATAATTGCACCTGATCTTTCAAGAAGTCTTGTTATGGAAAGGGCACAGACAGATTTCCCTGAACCGCTTTCCCCAACAATTGCAAGGGTTTCATTTTTGTTTAAATGAAAAGAAAAATCTTTTACAGCATGAATTGTCTGGTCATTGATATTAAAATCTATTTTTAAATTTTTTATCTCAAGAATTTTTTCCATTATTTATTTTTTATCCTATGAAATATGCTTTGGATCAAGAGCATCTCTTACGCCTTCACCTGTAAAAACAAGAAGACTGAGCATTCCTGCAACTATAACAAATGCAGAAATTCCAATCCATGGGGCATGAAGATTGGATTTACCTGAAGCTAAAAGTTCTCCAAGGGAAGGAGAGCCCGGAGGCATGCCGAATCCAAGAAAATCAAGAGATGTAAGTATCCCGATTGAGCCGCTTAGAATAAATGGCAGAAATGTCATTGCTGCAACCATTGCGTTTGGAAGAACATGTTTTGAAATTATAACATGATTTTTTACTCCAAGAGCTTTTGCAGCCATTACATATTCAAGTTCTCTGCCTTTTAAAAATTCAGCCCTTACAACTCCTACAAGGTGCATCCATCCAAAAATGACCATCAAAAACAAAAGCCACCAGAAACCAGGTTCTATAAAAGAATTCATTATTATAAGAAGATAGAGCATTGGTATTCCAGCCCAGATTTCCATAAATCTCTGGCCAAAAAGATCTATTTTTCCACCATAATAACCCTGCAGAGCACCTGCAATTATTCCAATTACAGAAGTTATAAAGGTAAAAGTAAATCCAAATAAAACCGATAATCTGAAACCGTAAATTATTCTTGCAAAAATATCTCTTCCCATTTCATCTGTTCCAAGAGGATTTTTAAGGGATGGGGGAAGGGGGGGGGTAGATTCAGGATTATATTTTATTGTATCATAGCTGAATCTGACAAGGGGCCAGATCATAAAGCCATTTTCGTTTATAAGTTCCTTAAGATAAGGGTCTTTGTATGAAGCTTCAGATTCAAAAAAACCGCCGAAATCCTTTTCGCTGTATTTTTTAAATATGGGGAAATAAGATTTTCCATTGGAATAAATAAACAAGGGTTTATCATTTGCTATAAACTCAGCAAATAGACTTGAAATAAAAATAAATGAAAAAATTATCAGAGAATAAAAGGCTCTTTTATTTCTTTTAAAAATTATAAGCCTTCTTTTGTTTAAAGGTGAAATTTTGAAAAAAGGCTTTTTTTCAGGATAATTAATATTGTTATTTTCAGCAGTCATTTTAAGCCCTTTCAAAGGATCTGAAGGAAATTCTTGGGTCAATCAGGGTATAGGTTATATCACTGATAATGTTTAGTGAAAGACCAAGCAGGGTAAAGATGTATAAGGTTGCAAACATTATGGGATAATCACGGCCCATTGCAGCTTCAAATCCCATCAGCCCAATGCCGTCAAGGGAAAATATTACTTCGGTCATTAGCGAGCCTGTAAAAAACATTGATACAAAGGCAGCAGGAAATCCTGAAATAACAATAAGCATTGCGTTTCTGAAAACATGTCCGTATAAAACTCTTTTTTCTTTAATCCCCTTTGACCTTGCTGTCATAACATATTGTTTTCCGGCTTCTTCAAGAAAGGAATTTTTTGTAAGCATTGTAAGACCTGCAAAACCTCCTATTACCATGGTTAGAACCGGAAGAAAAATATGCCAGAAATAATCAAGTGCTTTTCCAAATAATGAAAGCTCAGCAAAATTATCTGACACAAGTCCCCTTAAAGGGAAAAATGAAAAATAGTTTCCGCCTGCAAAGAAGATAATAAGTATTATTGCAAAGAGAAAAGCTGGAATTGCACTGGCTGTTATGACAATGAATGATGTCCATATATCAAATTTTGCACCATGTTTTACAGCCTTTCTTATACCAAGTGGGATAGACACCAGATAGATTATTATTGTACTCCATACTCCAAGTGAAATGGAAACAGGAAGTTTTTCTTTTATAAGGGATAATACACTCTTGTCTTTGAAAAAACTGTCTCCAAATTCAAAAAATATAAAATCCCTGAGCATATTTATATATCTTATGTGAATTGGCTTATCAAAATTATATAATTTTTCTATTTCCCTGATAATTTCCGGGTCAAGCCCTTCAGCACCCTTATATTTAGCTGCAGGCTGGGAATCTTCTTCAATCTGGACCTTTTCCATTGAATCTTCCTGGCGGAGAGCTCTTTCTTCTGCTGTAACCTCAGTACCAGAAATTCTTGCAATCAAGGTTTCAACAGGGCCTCCGGGAGCTGCCTGTATGAGAAAAAAATTTATTGTTATTATTCCAAAAAGAGTTGGAATCATTAAAAATATTCTTTTGAAAATATATGATACCATAAATCTATTTTGAACTGAATGGATTTAATTGTGAATTGATGGCTTTTTCCTTTTCTTTATCTATCCACCATGAATTGAAACTCAATGAATATGCAGGCGGCTTTGCAGGACGTCCAAACTTATTCCAGTATGCAATCCTGTATCTGTTGCTGTATCCATCTGGAATAATTATTGAAAGGCTTAGTAATACCCTGTCAAGAGCCTTTGATGCAGCAACAAGAGTTTCCCTGTCTTTTGCCTCTATAAGAATGTCTATAATTTTATCTACAGCAGGATTTTCAAGAGAAGCATAGTTTCTGCTTCCTTTTTCATGGGCGGAAAAGCTTTGCCACATATTTCTCTGTTCATTTCCCGGAGAAAGGGACTGATGAAACTTTGTAAACATCATCATGAAATCATGGGATCTTATTTTTTCAACATACTGGGTTGAATCCATGAATTTTATTTTAAGCCCAATACCTATATGTTTAAGTCTTTCCTTAAAGAGAAGGAGATCTTTTTCAAGGGATTTGGATGCTATAATTATCTCTGTTTCAAGTTTTTTGCCGTTTTTATCCACCATGAATCCATTTTCATATTTGTATCCATGTTTTTTAAGCAGATTAACTGCTTTTTTAAGATTTTTTCTGTTAAGCCCATCTCCTGTTGTTTTTGGAAGTGAAGGGGGCTTTACAAAGATATCTTTATCCAGATAGTCTTTGACACTCATCAGAATTTCAAGCTCTTTGCCTTCAGGAAGCCCTGAGCAGGCAAGCTCTGAATTTGAGAAAAAACTTGTATGCCTTATTTCTTCATCATAATAAAAATTCTTATTTAGCCATTCGTAATCATAGGCAAGAATCAAGGCTTTTCTTACATTTATATCATTAAGGGGATAAACAGAAGTATTCATAACAATCCCTGTCATACCAGTTGGGAGTTTATGCATGATTTCTGTTTTTGTTATAAGCTTTTTATCAAAATTTTTACCTTTGTATCCTTCATGCCATCTCTTTCCCGCTGCTTCTCCTCTTATATCATAAAGGCCGGCTTTAAATGCTTCAAAAGAAACTGTATGATCCTTGAAGTATTCAAAAATTATTTTGTCAAAATTATATTGACCTTTGTTCACAGGAAGGTCTTTTGCCCAATAATCCTTGACTCTTGTTAAAACAACTCTTTTACCTGAATCAAAACTTTCAATCTTATAGGCTGAGTTGCCAAGTGGAATTTCAAGTGTTGATTTGGAAAGATCTTTATCTTTCCAGTAATGTTTTGGAATTATAGAAAGCTGTCCAGCTATAAGAGGCATTTCCTTATTTGCACCTTTTTTAAATGTAAATTCAACCCTGTGCGGTCCCAGAGCCTTTACCTCTTTGACCAGTTTGAAATAATTTTTATAAAAAGGGCTTACTTTTGTTATCTGATAAAAACTGAAAACCACATCCTCAGCTGTGATTGGTTTGCCGTCATGAAATCTGGCCTGTTTTCTTATATTAAAAATTACTTTTGAAAAATCTTTTGCATATTCCATTGATTCTGCAATAAGTCCATAATATGCAGAAGGTTCGTCATGTGAAGGAACAAGAAGGGTATCATAAATATATCCTGTTCCTGCCGCAGCTCTCCCTTTAATTGAAAAAAGGTTGAAACTGTCAAAACTTCCAAAGGCAGATCTTTTTAAAGTACCGCCCTTGGGAGCATCAGGGTTTACGTATTTAAAGTGGGTAAAATCCTTTTTATACAATGGTTTGTCAACAAGTGAATAGGCATGTGTTTTTACAAGCTCTTCAGAAAATGTTGAAGAGGCTGCAATTAAAAGTCCTGCCAGTATTATTGAAATAAACTTATGCATTTGGCACCTCTATTTTTTCAGGAGCAAAAATAAGGGTATAACCTTTATCAGTTATAAGATATTGCCCTGCGATTTTATTTATATCATCAATAGTTAAAGCTTCTATCATCTTTTTTTTCTGTGCAAGTTTCTCAAATGGCCAGTCAAACAGATTGTATGAGCAAAGACTTGAAACCCAGAACAAGTTATCTTTATAAAAAGTTTTTATTGTTGTCAGCAACTGGTTTTTTGCATTGTCAAGCTCTTCTTTGGTGATGCCGTTGTTATGAATATTTTTTAGTATTACACGTGTTGCATCAATAATTTCTAAAACTCTTGCAGGATCGCATGTAAAACTTATGGTGCTTGAAAATTTGGGATAAGGGTAGGGTTTAAGTCTTAAATATTCAGATATTGAATATACCCCTCCTTTTTCCTCTCTTATTTGTGTTCTCATTTTTGTTTCAATAATTTTTTTCAATAATAAAGCTTTAAGAGAATTTTCAATGGAGAAATCGGCCTTTTTTTGAAACAATATTTTTACAGTTGCACGATTTTCAACTTCACCTCCACCTGAGATTATTATATTTTTCCCGGTTGTATTTTTCTTGAATTCAACATTTCTGTTTTTATAATCAGATTTAATATTTTCAGGTTTTATGCCCCCCATATATACAGATGCGAGTTTTAAAATCTGTTTTTCGTCAATATCACCTGTTATTGTAAAAATGTATGAATCAATTCCTGAAAAAAGTTTGTTATAAACTTTCAAAATCCTGCCTTTTTCAAGAAGTTCAATATCTTTTTTTCCAAGTTTTTTTGAGCGGTAATTGCTGTTATTTATTTTTACCCAGGCATCATTTATGAAGTTGTACATTTTATTTTTTTTGTTGTTTTCAAGGGTTTCTCTTAAGCCTGTTTTGTAGTTTTCAAGTATTTTTTCATCAACATCAGGTTGTGTAAAATAGAGGTGGAGCATTTCAAAAAGTGTTTTTGCATCAGAAGTAGTTCCCCGTCCTGAAAAACCCACAAAATAATCAGATGAAAAAGGACTGATATTTACCTGTTTCCCTGCAAGAAGCCCGGGTATTTCCCTCGGCTTTATATTTTTAAATCCACTTTCATTTATAATTTCGGAAGTATGGAGTGAAATTCTGAAATCATCTCCTTCAAGAGTTGAATATCCCCCTTTTTTCATACCTTTTACAAAGAATTCACCTGGATTGAAATTATTTTTTTTAACAATAATTTTTACATTGTTTGAAAGGGTATAAATTTTTGCGTCAACAGAATCTATTTTAGAAGAAGATATTATTTTGCCGCCTTTTGGGGCTTTCTCCATGAAACCTTTTCTTGGTTTTTCAAGGAAATAGGGCTTAAGATTTTTAATGGAGGCTTTTTTTAGAAGCTCTTCTATTTCTTTTTTTGAAATTGCAAGGCCTTTATCTGATTCATGCATCAAAACAGATGCAATTTTGCTTTTTGCAGATAAAATATCTGAAAATGCAGAATTGATTTTATCTGTTGATATTGTTTTAAATATTTTTTCGTAAAGATCAAGTTTTGTCTGCGGATCCAGGATGTAGTCTTTTTTTATATCATAACTTATAATTTTGTTTGCAAGGTCTGCTGATTCAAATCTTTTATCAGGTCTTGCCTTTTCTCTTAAAAATGTGAATATTTCCTTTTTATATTGTTCTAGTTCGGTATTTGTAAATCCAAATTTCTTAACCCTTTCCATTTCAGTAAAAAGTGCTTCAAAGCCTTTTTTTACCTGTTTTCTTGCAGGAATAAAAATAAATCTGCCAATATCTGTTCCGGGTACAAGATCTCTTACTGTTGAAAAAGCTCTCAGCATGGGAAGTTTTTTTTCACTTATTTTCAGATTAAGTCTTTTTCTGAACATGGAAAGGGCTGTATTTTTATACACTCTTTTTTCAAAATCATTTAAAGAAATTATTTTTTTATCCTGCCATAAAAAATCAAATCCGCATCTTAAGCCTTTAAATTCAGGATCAGATATGGACACTACTCTTAACCCTTCTAAATAAGGGATAGTATCGTCTTTTTTCCGGGGTGTCTTTCTTTTTTTTATTCCAGAAAATGCGGTTTCTATATCTTTTACTGTTTCTTGTATATCAATATCCCCAACAACTATAACTGACATGTTTCCAGGTGTGTACCATTTATCATAATAGCCTTTTAAAAGTTTTCTATCTGCATTTTTAATAATATCCATCTTGCCTATTGGGTCTCTTTTAGGATATCTTGAATTTGCAAAAAGGGTTTTGTTAAATTTTTTTCTTATTCTGGAGCCTGCTGACTTGCGCATTCTCCATTCTTCCATTATCACACCTTTTTCCTTATCAATTTCTTCAGGATTGAATAAAAGGCCGTTTGCCCAGTCAGCCATTATAATATATGCTTTTTTTACAAGATCTTTTCTGTCAGAAGGGATTGTAAGCTGATAATCTGTTACATTTGTGGAGGTATATGCATTGCTGTGTTTTCCGAAAGTAAGACCTGCTTCCTCAAGAAAAGAAACCAGCTCATTGTGTTTAAAATTTTTTGTTCCGTTAAAAGCCATGTGCTCCACAAAGTGGGCAATTCCCTGTTCTTCTTCTGTCTCATTCAGAGAACCTGTAAGTACATTAAGCCTGAATTCAATCTTTTTTTCCGGGTATTTGTTTTTGATAATATAATAGGTTATACCATTTTCAAGTTTACCTGTTGTAATTTTGTTTGAGAAAGGGAGTTTCTGACTTTTATTATTTAATTCAGATATTTTTTTTTGAGAACAGGAAGATATAAAAAAGAAACAAATTGTTATAATTAGAGTAATCATAATAAGTTTAAAATTTTTCATTTTTTAGTCCTGATTTTGAAAAGATTTGATGTTTTTTAAAACTTAAAACAAGATAAGTTCTTCTAACTCAAGTCTGGACTACCAGTACTTGTATTTTTTGTCAATAGTGAGTTCTATTAAATAAAAATACCATGTGGACGGAGTTTTTCATAACCAGAACCAGCGAAAGGAAAAGATGCGGAATGTTTTTTTCCTTACACCAGGGTTTTTTCCAGTTCCAGTCTCATCCTGGGAATTAAACCGTAAATTTTTGATTTTTGCAAAACCTTAAATATTTTTTTGGATTCCTGGAAGATATATTTTACATGGACTGGAATTGATGCCCTGTAATGATTTTTACAATCACTTGTTTATTTTGAAGAAAAAACTTGATAAGTATTTAAAAATATGAAATATATTTAAAAAGTAAATGGTGCCGGTACCGGAGGAGGTTTAATTTGCTGTCTTTTGTACAGGTTTTTTATATCACCGATTCACATGTACTGGCCTGGACTTTATTTAGTTATAAACTGTAATTGTCAGCCTGGCAGTTTGAGTGTTGTTATGAAAAAAGATGCCTTGCCTTTAGTTTCAGCCTTTATTTTAATAATATCCCTGATTACAGCCTTTTATTTTGCTGTAAGGAGTTCAGGTGTAAATTCCGGGAAAAGTATTTCAAGGAATATCACCTGCAGTTTTACTTTAAAGAATTTAAACAGAACATCTGCAAAAAACATTAACTTTTATGCATATGCTCCTGCCAGAAAGGTTTCTTTTCAGGAATGTGTTTCTGTTAAGAGTTCACATTCTTTTTTACTGAATATTGACAGCCACCAGAATCAATTGCTTCATTTTGAAATATCAGAAATCCCTCCATTGTCGTCAACAATAATAACCATTGAATCAAAATTAAAATTATATGAATCTCCCCAAAAAGAAAAGTTATCAGATTTGTTTTTAAAACCTGAAGTTCTTGTTGAGTCTGACAACAGTAAAATCATAAAAAAAGCAGCTGAAATAGCAATTGATTCAGAAAAGGAATTCAGGATTTTTAACTGGGTAAAAAACAATTTATCTTATTTGGGATATTCTGACGCAGAAAAAGGAGCCTTATATGCCCTGGAGCATATGTCAGGCGGCTGTACCGAATACATGGATCTTTTTACTGCATTGTTAAGATCAATAAAAATTCCTGCAAGGAGAATTATCGGGTATCAGGGCCAAAATATTACAATGCTTAAACACCAGGATCTTCATAACTGGTCGGAATTTTACAATAAAGGCTCATGGTATCTTGCCGATTGTAAAAAAGGGCGCTTTATGAAGCATGATAACAAATACATAATAATGAAAGTGATATTTAATGAAAATCAGAATATTGATTCGGGATTTGAACTGTTCAGGACAGAGGGCTGTGAAGGTATTTCAGTAACTATGAATAATTAAAAAGGACTTTTGTATGTGTTCATTTTTAAAATATTTTTTTGCTCCTGCTTTATTATTGATTTTGTTTCCCGGCAGGGCATTATCTGCAGGCTCAATGTGCGCAGAGGTTAAAATTCAGATAAATCAGCATGCAACTTTAGAAAGACAGGCTTTTGACGCAAGAATGAAAATCAATAACGGATTATCAGATATTTCCCTGAAAGATATTGATGTTAATATAAAGTTTTATGATTCAGAAGGGAATCCAGTTCCTGCCAGCGATAATCCTGATACTTCAGGGGCCAGGTTTTTCTACAGGCTTGATTCCATGGAAAACATAAATGCAGTTGATGGAACAGGAGTTGTTAAGCCCTCTGAAAGTGCTGTAATTCATTGGCTTATTATCCCTTCAAAAGGGGCAGCCGGAGATGAGTCTGGTGGTATTGTTTATAATGTCGGCGCTGAATTTTCCTATAGTCTTTCCGGTGAAAAGCATAAGATGACTGTTACTCCTGATTTTATAAAGGTCAGGCCCATGCCTGATCTTCTGCTTGATTATTTTCTTCCAAAAGAAGTATATGGAGACGATCCTTTCACTGAAACAGTTGAGCCCGCAATACCATTTTATCTTGGTTTACGAATCAGGAATCAGGGAAGCGGTCCTGCAGATAAATTAAAAATTGAAAGCGCACAACCAAAAATAATTGAGAATAAACAGGGATTGTTAGTAGATTTTATTATTCAGGGTTCATTTGTTGATGATCATGAAGTATCACCATCGTTACTTGCCGATATTGGAGATCTTAAACCTGGTGCAGCTGCAAATGTAAGATGGATAATGACAGCAGGGCTGACCGGACGCTTTGTAAGTTTTGATGCCAGAATAACCCATTGTGATGAACTCGGCGGAATGCTGACTTCACTTATAAGTCCTGAAAATGTAAGTACTCATGAACTTGCTGGAAATGTAATCCTTGATACTTTCGGGAGAGATAATATAAAAGATTTTCTGGTAAAACCGGAAGAAGGCTCAGATTATGTTTTGTATGAGTCAGAAGGAAGCAATATTGCTGTAGAAGACAAAACTGATGAATCAGATTTTAATAATATATCTTCAAATACATGGAGCCTTGACTTTGTCAAGTCAGACGGGTGCATATATTCCAGGCAAAAGGATCCGTATTCGGGTAATAAATTAATATCAAAGGTAATAAGATCCGATGGGAAAAAGCTTCCTTTGGAAAATGCCTGGCTTTCTTCCAGAATGCGTAAAGGCAAGTGGGAATATTTTATTAATATTTTTGATACAGACACTACAGGGAAATATACCCTGTATTTTTCTTCGGATTCATCTGTAAACAATCCTCCTGTAATACATGGACTTGAAAACAAGTCTGTCTTTGAAAACAATCTTCTGGAGTTTTATATAAATGCTGATGACGAAGATAATGATGAACTGAATTTTTGTATAGAGCCTGTTCCTCCAGGAGCTGAATTTACTCAGATTGACAATTGCAGAGGGAGGTTTTCGTGGACTCCGTCAACTGGTCAGTCCGGGAGTTACAGGATACTTGCAACTGTATCAGATGGGGCTCTTGTATCGAAAAAATATATTGAAATCAGAGTAAAAAGCAGTTTTGACAATGATCTTGACGGTATGAATGATGACTGGGAAATGCTCCATTTTGGAACTCTGGACAGAGATGGGAAAGGTGATTTTGATAATGACGGCATTCTTGATATTGATGAGTTTAAATATGGTACAGATCCAGCTTCAAGCAACGCTCCTTCAAAGCCTTTGATTTCATATCCTGCAAATGGAAGTGAAATAAAAAGTTTAAATCCTGTTCTTGAAATAATTAACAGCACAGATCCTGATGAAGATGAAATTTTATATGAGTTTGAAATTTATTCAGACAAGGATATGTCAGAACTTTTAAGGGAATCCGGGCCTGTAATTGAGCAGGATAAGAAAACATCCTGGTCTCCTGAAATTAGTTTTCAGGAAAACAAAAAATACTATTGGAGGGTAAGAGCATCAGACGGGAAAGGCTACAGTTCATGGGAATACGGCAGCTTTTTTGTAAACAGCATAAATGAACCCCCTCTGGATTTTAGTATTATTTATCCTGAAAATAACAGCGAGGTTTCAACATTAACGCCAAAGCTTATTGTAAACAGCAGTAAAGATCCTGATCTGGATGAACTCAGATACAGATTTGAAATTTTTGCAGATTCACAATTAACAGATTCTGTTACATCAGCAGATAATGTGTCAGCCGGAGACAATAATAAAACCTCATGGATGATGGGTCTTTCCCTTGAAGACAATAAACGTTACTGGTGGAAGGTATCGTGTTATGATGAAGACGGCTTGTATTCAGAAACAGGCATAAATAGTTTTTTTGTTAATACCGGGAATGATGCTCCTTCGGTGCCCTGTATTGCATATCCTGAAGCAGATAGTGAAATACCAGTAAAACATGTGGATTTGACTGTTAAAAATTCCATAGATCCTGATGAAGATATTTTAAGATACAGATTTGTTCTTGATACCTCAGCCTCTTTTGATTCTCAAAATTTGAGGGATTCAGGTTTTATTAATGAATCTGAAGATTTTACCATATGGAAAGTTTCCGGTTTGGAAGATAATACATGGTATTACTGGAAAGCCATGGCAGATGATGGGACAGTTTTTTCAAACTGGGCAGAAGGCAGATTTTTTGTTAATACCCAAAATGATTTTCCATCACAACCAAAAGTGAAAAATCCCGGCAATAATGCATGGGTAAATACTCTTACCCCTGTCCTGGAAGTAATTGAAAGTGAAGATATAGATAATGATGTTATAAGTTATGAATTTGAGCTTTATAAAAAAGAATTTTCCGAGAATATTCCAGCTGTTTTTAATGTTGTTTCCCGGATTAATTCTGTTCTTGTAACAACAGAACTTGATGATAACGAATTTTACTTCTGGCGTGCAAGGGCCATAGATGAGCATGGACTTAAAAGCGGCTGGACAGAGCTCTCATGTTTTTTCACAGATAATAATGGTGTAAATGACCTGCCGTCAATAAGTTTTACAGGTCTGGATAATAATATCTATACAAACAAGGATTCTGTAATTATCAGCTGGACAGATTCTGATCCTGACAGTAATGCAAGAATTTCTTTGTATTATGATGAAGACAAGACAGGGCAGGGCAAAATCCTGATAGCAGACAATCTGCATGAAGATACAGAGGGTACAGGAGATCAATACAACTGGGATATTAAAGATATCAAGGATGGCAGATATTTTATCTATGCAGTTATAGAAGATGAAAATTCAAGTTATCAATCATATTCCAGGGCATGTGTTGTTATAGACAGAACAGACCCCGAGGCAAGTGCTGAGCCCGCAGGCGGGGTTTATTATGAAAAGCAGAAAGTAAGTGCTCAGTTAAACGAACCTGGAACAATTTATTATACCAATGACGGAACCTCCCCGGACATAAACTCAATGGTTTACAATGAACCTGTTGAGGTTGGCAAAACAATGACATTGAAATTTGCAGGGATAGATTTGGCGGGTAATATGGGATCTGTGTTATCATATGTGTACGTAATTAATGAGATTCCTTCCACACCGGTTCACAAACTTCCTAAAGATGGTCAATGGGTAAATACATTATCTCCTGTTCTTGAAGTCTTTCCTCCCGAGCATGTGGATACGGAAAATATTATTTATGAATTTGAAGTTTATGAAGACAGAAAACTGAATCATCTTTTATGCAGCGGTCAATCATCAGTTCCGGCCTGGACAGCAGATATAAATCCTGAAAGCAGCAAATCCTTTTATTGGAGAGTAAGAGCTGTTGATGATTACCAGATGGCATCCATGTGGAGTTTGCCAGCGGAATTTTATATAAACCTGTACTCAGACTGGCAGTCGCAAAATATTGGTCATTGCTGGAAAAAAGGGGGTTTTGAAAATATCGGCAACAGATTTGTAATCAATGCAAGCGGATTTGATATATGGGGATTGATTGATACCTTCAGGTTTACAAGCCAGCCTGTCACTGGAGATTGTGAAATAGTTTCCAGAGTTGAAAGTCTTGAAAATACAGATAAATGGGCAAAAGCAGGCATTATGATAAGAGAATCCCTTAAGATGAACAGCAGGAATGTAATGGTGCTTGTTACCCCGGAAAAAGGTATTACTCTTCAGTACAGGAAGAGAACAGGCTGGATAACAAAAAGCATAAGAGCCGGAAGTTCACAAAAGGCCCCATGCTGGCTCAAGCTTAAAAGAACCGGGAATATTTTTACAGCTTACAAATCTCATAATGGAATAGACTGGGAAAAGATAGATTCAGTTAAAATCTCGATGTCTTCAAATGGTTTTGCAGGAATGGCTGTGACTTCCCACAATAATTTTAAAACCTGTCGTGCTGTTTTTACAGACACAAAAATTAGTGATTCGGAGAATTAGCCTTTGAAAATAAAGATATTAATAATGGCAGTTATGTTTTTTTATTCTTTTACATGCCAGGGACAAACCGGAAATATTTATATAACCCCTCAAAAAGGTTTCAAACTGAAATCTTCTGGCTGGCTTATGATTGATGTAAGAAGCAGGGATGCTTTTGAAAAGAGCCGCATACCGGATTCTTTGAATATTCCTGTTCAGATTCTTGCTGAAAAACATTTTTTAAAGGGTAAAAATATAATTATTGCTGGAAGCGGGCTCAATGACAGGGAACTGGAAAAAGTATTAAAAGATCTGGAGGAAAGTAAAATCAATGCATTGATTTTAAAAGGCGGTATTAATAACTGGTACAGTTCTCACAGGCCTGTCACAGGTCTGCTCTTTGATAAAGACTCCCTTAATAAAATATCTATCAGTGATTTTTATAAAACCAATAAAAAAAGAGCTGCAATAATAGTTACAGATTCTGGCCTGGAAAAAAGCCTGAAAACAGGTTACATTATCAAATTGTCCATAAATGATTATAAACAGAAAATTGAATTGCCAGACTCAGTAAAAAAAGAAAAAAACAGATTCGATATTGTATTTCTTTTTACTGATGGATTTGAAAGAAAAATTTCTGAAGAATTAATCAGTTCGGGTTTTAATAATATATTTTATATTCAGGGTAAGATTAAAGATTACCAGAATTGGGCAGAGAAAATGAATATTGCTGCTGCAGGAAATAAAACAATGAAAAAACAGGGTTTTGAATGTATACCCTGTCTTAAAAACAGAAATTTATATAAATAAAGAACTGGACCAAGAGCCATGGGAGTTTCTCAAGTGAAATTAAAAAGCTGGTTTTCAATAGTTATTTATTTAATTTTTATCCTTTCCGCTGCTGTAGATTTGTCTGCTGATACAATTATTAATGGCGGACATATTACAAAAAATACAACCTGGGGGATCGACGGGAGTCCCTATATAATATCAGGCATCGTAGATATTGGAGGTGCGGGTGAAGAAGAAGCTGGTTTAACAATTGAGCCTGGAGTGGAAGTAAGATTTGACAGGGATTCATTACTAAGAACAGGTTATG
>PDWJ01001743.1_pt1 | contig 35273 bp, 25 predicted proteins | sample 1430881 | NCBI WGS metagenome assembly PDWJ01 (sample SAMN01162460, study PRJNA174530) | Oral metagenome, whole genome shotgun sequencing project. | biome: Marine environment; feature: Marine mammal; material: Swab sample of the gingival sulcus; isolation source: swab sample of gingival sulcus...
CTTGTCAATGTCACCACAACGCCTTGTACGCCTGATTCTGTCATGGCTTGTAAGCCATCACCATCAGCGTCGTTCCAAACATAGTCGCCTAGTTTGTAGACAGGTGTATTGTACATGACAATTTGATCCGTTTCGTGGCCAGCATCAATTGTAAATTCATGTACGCCTCCACCTGTTGGAACTGCATAATCAACTGGTGCTTCAGGTGCAGCCGATGCACTTGTCTGATTTCCTTCTATCCATTTGTAGTCGCCATAGCCCATATCACAAATAATTTGGCCATTGGCATCAGTTGTCAAAGTTGCCACCTTATAGTAAACGCCGCTAGAATTCTTCTTAAACAAAGTAAATTCTGCATTCACTAGTGCTGGCGGGTTTTGATCACTCGCTTTTCCAATATACTTTGTCAATGTAGCAGTACCACGATTAGAAGAAATCGTATTATTGCTATCGACATAAATAATATCTTCGCTAGCATTTGTATCAGTTCCTTGACCACTGTATGCGCCATTGAAATTAACCGTGTTATTAAGTGTAACTTTATTGTTATTAGGCTGCGCCGTAATAAAATCAGGTGCAATTATCGTACGGTAATTTAACTTCAGAACTTTTTTGTCAATTGTCTCACTAGGTTTTAAAGTAAATGTCGTCGTATAGCCGTTATTCGAATGTACGACGTTAAATTTATTTAACCAATCTTCTGACGTATTATCTCTGTTAACCAAAGTCATGCTGTTTTGATCTAATACTAAACCAGAGGCTCGGCTATCGGTTATCGTCAGCGTTTCTACAGTTGACATTTCTTTGTTGATAATAATTTCGTATTCTACAAAATTATTTGTACCATCAAAGCCGATGTTTGTTCCATTAGGTTGCTGAACAGCGCCCTTTGTAATATAAAGCGGATCGTTTGCCGCATTGTAAACGACTTTGCCCGTTAGGTACTGTTCTTGACTAGTCATTGCAGTATTAGTATAGTCGTGTTGTGTTAAACCAAGTCGTTTTGTTTTAAATCGGAAACCATAACGCTTATCAAAATTCTGATTAAAAGCAACTTCAATATAACGCGTATCAATAAGATTGCCACTGCCGTCTAATTTAGCTGTGACATCAACCGTAATGCCCGCATTGCTAAGCTCAGTAGCGCTAAGGTCTGTTGTGCCTGTAATGTTTCCATTTGCATCGACAGTATACTCAAACACCGTAATATCACTTGCTTCGCCCTCAAACATCATATAATCGTTATTTATGCTAATTGAATCATTTACTGCATAACCAGCAGTAATATCTTTGGCAAAGTAATTTAAGTAAACTTTCCATTCCATTTCTTCTTTCGGGCCATTATTGCCACCAACCCACGTACCTAACTTTTGCCCTTCGGCCTGAGCTAAAGGATTCACGATAGGCTTATTATTGCGGTTAGTATTAATAGAATTGTTACTGCCTTGCTCTGTTCCAACAAAGTTTACATCGTTTTGATAGCTATAAGCTGGTGAAATAGGCGCAGCGTCTTCATCAACGGTTGATTCAAACCACACAAAATAATTGTGCTGTGCAACTTCGTTAAAAAAATCTACCTTAAACGCTACGATTTTGTTTGCTTCATAATTGTAAAATGGATCATACGCTACAAAATCAGAACCGGTATCGTACTTGACAAATAAGTCATAATCATTGCCACGTTGCAATGCATTATTTGCGTCGCCATCAGCATAAGGGCTTTGCTTTTCAACAACATGCAGTGCAGCAATCTGATCTTTAGAAATATACTGTCCTGCTGTCAACTGATCAGTAATTTCAAAATCATTAATATTACTGTCACTAATTCTGGCTTGTAACAACCACCTTAAAGTAACTTTGCTTTCCGTTGGATCAAAATTGAAATTCTGTGCATCGTGTGTGTATTTCGTATTTTGATTACTTAATTTCCACTTTGGCTCATTATTGTCAAACAAGTTATCGGGTTTAAAGTCGTAAATATACTTATTGAAATAGTTTATGATAAAATCGTCTTTTGAATTATCTGAATCAGTATAGTACCAGTCGTCATAAGTTGGGTCATTTTGGTAACCCGTGCCAGAACCACTACCCGTACCAACACCAGTACTGTTTAATTTATACCATAGTCTTGAATCATTTTGAAATGGTCCAGTTGGATAAACACCATTTTCATCTGGATAAACAATTGTATCGTATATTAACCAATACGCACTGTCGATCCCCACTGTACTATCGGCGCCATTTTCTAGTGGCCCAAATTGTAATTCAAGATAGTTATTGCCGTTTATACCTTGTGTATAGGTAGGTCCACCGTCAACCGGCGGTACCGTATTTACTTGACCATTTGTGCCAAAGTAAACGTAGTACTGAGCCGAAGCAGCATTGCTGCCATTGTATTTTTCTAGTTCTGGACCATTTAGATTAGTATCAGTATTGTATGGATATAACGCCACACTATCTTCATCAAACACATGGCGACCCGGCGATACTGCAGTTAAGCTATCCTTAAAAATAGCGCGTGTCATATCGAGTTCACGGATGTTAATTAAGACTTTCCATGTTATTTTCTTTTTGCCGTCTCCTAAATTATTAAAACTTTTTAAGATGATTTTTCTTGAAACCGGACCATATTCAACATTTACGTCTGCATGTGTCGCTACTGTAACTGGATTCGTTTGTGAAGGAACTGTCTTATAAGATAATTCTACTGCATTTCTATACGTTTTGCTAGAAGTATTATCTGAAACAGCAGGCTCTGCTAGCTCTGTTTGATACTTAATTACTAACTCTTCAGAAATAGTACCAAAATCTGCAGTTAACGTCGTGCCGGCCGCATTTACTGTAACACTCTCGGAAGGCTGTGGCGTATACAAAGTTGTACCATCAGCCTTATAGACTTTAAAAGTACCCGCTTTGTAGTCGCCTGCATCGCGCGCTGGGCTGTTTGCCTTTAAAACATCGCTAAAGTTAAAATCGTACAACGTGTAACCAGCTTTGTTTACGGTGACTGTCCATTGAATGGTATCACTATTATTGTCGCTTGCAGTAATGCCTCTGTATGCAACGCCCGTCTTGGTTAACATCGCTGGCTGTTGATAACTTGTCGTTGCAGTACTCGTTTTACCTGAAAACGTAGCGCTATTGTCTAGTCCATTGATATTTGCAGTCGTTGTATCAATTTTGCTTTCATCGACTAGTGTATTGTATGTCACTCGATAAGCCTCACCACTTAATGGACTAAAATCAATTGTAAATGTATTGTTAGCAAGATCAAAGGTAGGTGTAATATTTAATGGCGCACCTGTTGTAACGTGCTCACCAGTTGGTTTAAGTGCTAGTTTTTTAACTACAAAACTAGTTTGATCAAATGTCATTCGTGAATCTAACGTATCAGTTAAAATAGCACCAGCCTGAATGGTCTGCTGCGACGCATTAACATCAACCTGCCATTTCTTTATTTTACTAGTTGCAGGTGTAGGTATGTTTAACTTACGCACATCTTCATTGTGTTCAGGCACAATATTAAAAGTGACACTGGTTGATTGATTATCACCAAATGGTACGGTATAAGTATACTCTATTGTATCAATTGAACTCGGTGTAAAAGTAGATTGAATTGTATGTGTACCAGTGACATTAAAATCTATAATTGCATTATCGTTAAAAGAAAATGTTACTTTGGGATTGCTGCCGTCAGCATTTTTAGTGTAAGTAAACGATCCATAGGTTTTACCATTTTTTGTAATTGGTGATGGCACGCCCCACTGCACGCCAGTAATATTATCGAGACTAATAAACGGTGGTAAATCGTATACTAAATCATCAATCGATTTGTTATTTGGAAACAACGGATCAATGTTTGGATCAGGGTTAGTTGCGAAATTTTTTACAATTTCATAATCCAGTTTTATTGTAACCTGATCGCCCGTTTGTATCGATGTTGGGTTAGTTGTTTGAATTTCAATGTTGCTAAATTGCGAATAGATGTCGTCATCAGCGTCGGCGGCATAAGCGTACCATGCACCAGTAAAGTCAAACGGAACACTGCCAAACACCAAAAGCAGCGCCATAAAAATAACGCCTATTTTTGATATTCTACTATTAATTGTCGTTTTCTTCATTTTTTTTCCTTTCTTTAATTTTGCAATAATTTCACGATGTTATTTTGTTTGGTTTCTTAATATTTAGTTTCCCCCTTTTAATTGGTATTAAAGAGTTAAATACTACTGTTATTTGATTAATTTAGCCAAAATAATACTCAAATAATTACAATTCATCAAATTTCTGCCAATTTATTCTATCAATTTAACAAATATTTATCAAGTGAATAAATATTTTTGTCGTGTATTTGTATTGTTTCAGTAATAAAGTTGAATGATTGTAATAGAAAGTAGACGACAGAATGCAGAAAAGAAATCAAAAACACAAAAAACTGCCGGAAATCGGCAGTTTTTTGTTTCTATTCAGTTACTAAAACGATGTTTTCTTAGTCGCTTTTCTTAATACGATTGCACCAGTAAGTGACAAGACTGCTATCATGATAAAGATAACTTCTGGGAAATCATTACCCGTTTTAACAACTTTTGTCTTACCTAGTGGAACACCTGAATCATCAACGTAGATGAAGCCACCATCTGGTGTCGGCTCTTTATGGTAAGTACCTAGTGGTGTACCATTATCGTCAACGACAACAATAACATCAGGGCTATCTGGCGTATTTGGATCTGGCGTATTGCCCGCAACAAATTGTCTTTCTGTCGTCGTAGGAACCGTCGTTGGTTCTGTTGTCGGTTCTGTTGTTGGGGCCGTAGTCACTTCTGGCGTTGGTTCTGTCGTCGTTGGTTCAGTTGTCGTCTGATTCTCATCATCGTCATCTGATGACGAGCCGCCACCCGTTCGCTTCTCGACAATACCTAAATCAAGCGTCAAGTTATCAGCACCGGCAATTTTACCTGTTGCTATTAAGCCATCAGAATCTTTGGCATCATCACCTTGATTACTAACAGTAGCGATGTAATCTGTTGGCAAGTTGCTGAATTTAACTGTGTAGTCGCCATCATCTAAGCCAGTAAATAAGTATTTACCAAAGCTATCTGTCGTCGTTGTCTCTGTGCTTCCATCTGGTTTTAATAAGGTAACTAAAACGTCTTTAACACCAGTTTCGCCGGGATCTTGGATGCCGTTTCTATTGGTATCATACCAAACATAATTACCAAGATTGTGTTTTCCAACTGGTGGTTTAGGCGCTTTGACAATACCTAAATCAATAGTTAAATCGTCGGCATTGTTTACCGTAACAGCAACTTCTAAACCATCTGAGTCTTTTGCGTCATCACCTACATTTGGTATTGTAACAACGTAGTCGTTTGGTAAATCGCTGAATACAACTTTGTAGTTTCCATTTGGCAAGAATTCAAATAAGTACTTACCATTACTATCGGTTACATCAGTGGCAAGTATGTTGCCATTTTCATCTTTCAGCACAACAGTTACACCTTCAACGCCGCTTTCGCCGGGATCTTGAACGCCATTGCCATTGTCGTCGTACCAAACAAAGTCGCCGATTTTGTATGTTACTGGCGTTTCTTCTTTTTTATGTATACCAAGGTCTAATGTTAGGTTATCTGCGCCATTGATTGTGCCTGTTGGCGTTAAACCATCTGAGTCTTTTGCGTCATCAGCACCTGCATCCGTTGTTGTTATTTCGTAACCACTTGGCAAACTATCGTCTATACCAAATTCTAAAGTATAGGTACCATCTGGTAAATCCTTGAACAAATAGTAGCCATCGTCATCTGTTATTTCAACCCTGCCAATGACATCAGCTAACGTGATAGCACCACCGGAAGTTATAACTGCACCACCTGTAGTATTAAACGTCGCGGCAGTAATCTTAACTTTAACACCTTTGACGCCTATTTCATTGTCATCTTGTATGCCGTCTTTATTTAGATCGTACCAAACGTAATTACCGAGATTATAAATAGGTTCTGTGACCACAGTCTTATAGATACCTAGGTCAAGTGTTAAATTATCGGCACCATTGATGCTACCAGTTGCTTCTAAACCATCTGAATCAGTATCGTCTGCACCAACATCACTAGATGTTTCTTGATAGCCAGTTGGCAAGTCACTAAATATCACTTTATAATCGCCATCTGGCAAATTGGTAAACAAATACTTGCCATTGACGTCTGTATACGTGGTATCAAGTGTAATTGCACCATTTGATGTCGTCAGTGTTACTTTAACGCCTTCAACACCAAGTTCGCCAGCATCTTGAACACCGTCTTTGTCGTCGTCATACCAAACAAAGTCACCTAAATTATGAACAGGTAATGTATTGGTAACAACGTTGGTGACATTGTCATATTCTACATCAAAGGTTCTGCCACCGACCGTATATTTACCAGCTAGTTCACCTACTTCTTTAATTGTAAACGTATATGGGCTATTTGAACTATCGGTCTTATCAATATTTGTCCACTTGTACTTAAATGAACCTGGTACTGAGCCTGCTGTTACAGTTGGATTACTGCTATTTGGCACAATCTCTGTCACATTGCCAATCGTTCTGTACAGCACTAAGTCAGGTGCAGCGTGCGGATAAGGTTGATTTGGATCAACCGTTGGATCAATCCATAGTTTTTCAGCCGTTACTATTTCTTTTTCAACAACAAACTTATTTGTAATCACATTACCTACTTGCGAAACTTGGTAAACATGACCGTTGTTTAAGGTAATAAACCCATCAGAGGAAACACCGACTTCTTCAACAGTAAAAGTATACGTTTCTCCATATTGATTGGTCTTTTCAAGCCCCGTCCACAAGTATTCATATGTGCCTGCAACAGTTGAAGTTACAGCTGGGGTAGCGTTTACCAATTCAATTGGCGTTTGTGGTGCCTGTCTAAAGAGCTTAAGGGTTACTTCTTGATGGTCAGATGTTGGACCATCTACCCAAATCTTTGTGGCACTTACTTGTGCATCAGTCGATGGTACATATGTATTTTTTACATCAAAACCATTTTTTGTTACGCTGTAAACGTTGCCGTTTAATAATGTAAATATGCCGCCGACTTCAGCTGCTTCTTTAACACTATATTGGTATGGTTGCCCAGTTTCATCATTTGCGTATAGATCTTCCCAAACGAAATTGAAAGGTCCTGGAATATTACCACTTTTAACTGGTTGCTTAGCTACAACTTCGTATGGTGCATTGCCAACGCGTCTCAAAAGAATCAAGTTAGAATTAGCAAAAGTATGCTCTTGATTTGGCCCACCATTCCATGTTTTTGTTGCCTTAACAGTCGTTTTTTCTCTTTCATTTGTAACTGAAAGGTTACCGCCAAATACCGGATATTCGGTATTATTACTTGGCACAGTAACAAGTCTAAATGACACTTCTTTGTTTGTGCTAGGGTAACCTACTGGTGGTGTTATTTCACGAAGCTTGTAATTTTTATTTTTTTGCAAACTCCAACCATCAGCACCTTGATTACCTTTAACCAATACTGTGCCATCAGCACCTGTTGTAAATGTAACATTTCCACTGTTGCCCGTTACATTGACAAATGAACCATTTTGTTCAATAAGAAGCTCAAATACTGCATTTGCCAATTTTTGGTTGATGTTATCTGCATCTCTTTTGATAAGCGTTATGCTAGGAATATCACCTGAACCTTGGCCAGATGCCGAAATTGATACAGTGTTCACAACTTCAATATCGTAATCACCAAAATGTATCGTATTATTAAATGATGTTGCACCACTTCCTAAAACACTAACATCATAGGTGATCGTTATCGTTTGATTGTCTGGTAAATCTCTAAACGAAATAGTATTGTCTAGTTCGTCATAGCCAACTTGAACACCTGCTGTACTACCTGACGACGTCATCACGATACTATCGGGATCTAGCCGTAGATTATCCGACAATTCGTCTTCAATAGAAAACACATCAGCATCTGGCATGATATCGTTAGCATATTTATTAACTACAATTGCAAAAGTAGCAGTATAACCATTACTGCTAGTTGGTGCAGTTGTCATTTGTTTGTCAAAGCGCGATGTATCTTTGTATAAGTAACTTGCCTGATCTGAAAGTTCACCCCAACTTGCCGTATTGTTGAACAAATAGCCACTTGAAGCAAGCGCTACTAAATTTAACGCATCTAATGATGCTTGATCTTTTGGAATTAGAGAATAACGCACACTGTAATAATCGTAAAACTCACCATTGTCCTTAGGGAAATTAGCGATATTAATTGTTGCGCCATTTGCAGTATCAGTAATGCTGGCAGAACCACCAACATTGTTTTGGGTGTTTGCATCGCCACCGCTAAGCGTTGGCGTACCGTATGTCTTTAAATATGTCTTGTCAAAAACATCGCTTATTGCTATTGGTTCTTGATCAACGTAACCAAGTGTTAGAACATAATCAAGCTTCGGATAGTGAACACCATTGATTTCTACTACGCTAAAGTTCTTGAAAGCTTTCTTTAAGCTCTTGCGCTTAGGTATTACGCGTGCACTACCACCCCAAATAGACTCTTCGCCATTTTCAACAACTCTAAAGGTGGTGTTATTATTGTGGTGAGCCATGTAATTATGATGATACATATCGTCAGTTGCAAGATCAAGCCAATCTTGATTTATATCTGACTCTAAAGTAAGCGTTATCGTTCTTTTGTTGCCATTGGGATCAGCTTTTAAACCAGACTGCATTTGCGCTTGATCTTGGTAGAAGTAAATGTAAGCATTGTAAGGGTTACTTGCTGGGGTAAGCTGAAGACTATACGACTCGTCTGGTAACAAACCATCAACCACCAATGAACCATCTACATAAGTATCATAATAATTTACATTACTAATTTGTGTTCTCGGCAGTGCTTCGATAACTCTAGCTACACCATTTGTACCATCTGCAGGTATATCTGATATCTTAATTTGCCATTTAGTTCTTTCGGTTGAAGATTCTAGTACTGTCTTGTTTACTTTAATATTAGCGTCACCATTAATGCCAATAGTACGTGTCGCTAAATAACTGTCATTATTATTATTTGGGTTTGTCAAAATAGCAGTATTCTTAAAGCGAAGCTTACCATAAGCATCTAAATAATTATTGCTTGAACCCATGTCTACGATAGTCGAATAGGCAATTTCGTACTTATATTTACCATCTCCATCAGGAATTTGATACTGCCAACTATTTGCTGTTGGTGACAAATCTGCCCATGCAATATCTCGGGTTTCAGTTGAGTTGTCTTCTTTAGTAACTAAAATACTGATACCATTTCCACTATAGGTCATTCTATTTGTCGGAAATTGATTAATACTGTCTTCAATTACTCTACCGCCCATTGTTTTATACTGCTTTTCATTTAACACTATTTTATAATCAACTCGGTATTTCTTGTTGCCAAGCGGTGTAATTTGAGAACTCTTAGTGTTCATTTTAAAGTTGACTACAGAACTTAGGTTAGAGCGTGCTTCAACTTCATCAGGTGTTTGGGTACTTTTAGCAGTAGCGACATTTTCTGTTTCAGCTTTTGTACCAAATTTGGTAATTAAATCGTGATCAACCGTTGCAGTGTACTGAAAGGTTACAACTTCACCATTTACCATTTGTGCAACAGTGCTTTCAAAACCATTGCCCACTTGGTTAGTTGTAGCGACAACAGGGTTAGTTTTATTAGATGTAATTGTGACATCATCATTAAATGTAAACGCTGTACCAGTAATCAAATCTTTTACCAGCACGTTTTCGTTGACACCAGTCGATGTGACTTTAAGTTTATACGACACTTTACCGGTAGAGCTGTGATAAGTACCAGATTTTGAAATCGCCAAACCAACATTAGCATTAAAATTAAATGTCTTTGAAACATCTGCGCCAAAGTCTATGTTTGTTTCAGTTCCATCAAATTCTGCAACGATGTCAACTGTAAACTGAACATTGCCAGATGCAGTTATTTTAGGGGAATTTACATCGCCAGTATTAAATTTAACTTTTAACTGATTAGTATTACTATCTAATTCAATTGTATTGCCATTAATTGGGTAATCAACACCATTATCACGAATAACAATTGTAAAAGTTGCATTTGGAACGTCCTCAACTGACAAACCAGCAGGAATATCATATATCAATTCTGCTCCGTTATCAAACTGTATGTCACCCTCTTCAAATGTAAAACTCATACTATACTCAACATTTGGTTGAATAACATATTGGCCATTGACCTCTTGAATACCAGTTATATTTAAACCAGCAAAAAAATCATTGAGGTCTGTGCTTGTGCCTGTAGCAAATGATAAGCCGCTAATGCTGAATAAATTAATAAGCAGCATCATCACGACAATCCATGCTGTTAACTTCCTGTTAAAGTGTTTCTTCAAAACTTCCTCCTTTTTGATGTAAAATTTTAATGCAAAATACGCCTCATAGGCATATATCGGCTAGTTATACCCCATAATTGAATATCGTAACAGTTTTCTATTAAATATTTTTTGTAATTTTCTTAATTATTAAAAAAACATGTAAAGATTAGATTACATGTTTCTTTATATCTTGAAAATACGATATGTTTCTGCTTGTTTTATTTTGCTAAGCGCAATCGCACTATTTCGCATTTCAAAAACGAGATTTCTTGTTAATGCCAATTGCGTTTACAATCAAACACAAGAGTTTTGGGTAATGGCGCAAATATTCAAGCTTTAAATAGAACCATTTGTCTTATAGGCAATCGCTAAATTGCCCCACTGGTCACGATTAACAGAGGCCTTTACGCCGTATACTTGCCTAATATTATCTTCTGTTAACACCTCAACAGGGTTACCACAAGCAAATATTTTGCCAGCTTTAAGCAAGTATAATTTATCGCAATACATTGCCGCTATGCCCAAATTATGAAAGGCACCAATCACTTCGACATTTAACGATTTAACAATTTCTAAAAATTGAATTTGATGCTTGATATCTAAGTGATTTGTCGGTTCATCTAATATAATGGCTTCAGCTTGTTGGGCTAAGGCACGTGCCAATACGACACGCTGTTGCTCGCCACCGGAAAGCGTCGAAAAATAACGTCTGGCAAAGGGCAGCATTTCAACTTGTTCAAGCACTTCAATTGCAATGTCATAATCTTTCTCATTATCGGGTTCAATTGCACTTTTATGTGGCGACCGACCCATTAATACGATGTCCATGACTGTAAAATCAAAATCATAATAATTGTGCTGACCAACAACTGATACCTTTTTAGCTATTTGTTTAGTCGTCAACTTATTTATGTCTTCATCAGCATAGAAAACAGAACCACTATAGTTCGAATAAATATTATGAATTGTTTTCAAAAATGTTGTTTTACCGCTGCCGTTAGGGCCCAACACGCCAACAAATTGCTTGTCGCCAACTTCTAAGTCTAACCCCTTGAGAATGTTATTTTTACCCAGTGTTAGTTCAATTTGCTTTGCAGTAATTTTCATTGTGCCTCCTAGATACTTGATTTTCCAAAGCCATAGGCCCTTTTAACCATTAAATAGATAAATACTGGTGCACCAATCATAGATGTCACGATGCCAATAGGCAATTCTCTACCCTCAAATACGCTACGGGCAAATACATCAGCCCACAATAAAAATATTGACCCAGCTAACACTGCAACCGGAAACAATTTTTTATGATCTGTACCGACAACCATGCGTACAATATGTGGAATTATCAGACCGACAAAGCCAATCATGCCGCTGACATAGACTGATAGACCAACGATTAGCGCAACTGCCACCAAGTATATTTTTCGGTAAACATTTAATTCAGTACCCAATTCTTTTGCAGTTACATCACCTAATAAAAGCATATTTAAATGACGAAATTGCAACAAAAAGAACAGCAACACTGGGAACACGACAATAGAAATTAAAAATACGTCAAACCACTTTGCACCAGCCAGTGAACCCATCAGCCAAAATGCAATTGTACGCATGCCTTCGGCATCATCTGCCATATAGACGATAAACGACGAAAAAGCCGAACAAAGTGCACTGATTGCCATGCCAGACAATATCAGCTTGATCGACGTCATGCGTCCTCCCAAGCTGGAAATTAAATAGACCATTGTGGCGCTGCCCAGAGCGCCAAAAAACGCCATCGCGCCAATTGATTGATTGCCAAACATAAGACCAAAACCAAATAATACGGCAAGTGTTGCCCCCAATGAAGCACCCGACGAAATACCTAAAATATAAGGGTCAGCTAAGGGGTTTTTAACAACTGCCTGCATGACAACCCCGGCCGCTGCCAGTGCCGCACCAACGCAAATAGCCGCCAAAATACGCGGCATTCTGATGTTCCAAACGATGTCGTATGTAAAAGTTGAACTGAGTTCTTTCGCATTGCCAAGTTCAATACCAAAACCGTGCAGTGCAACGATTTTGACAATATCGCTGTATTGAATTTCAATTGCGCCTAAACTAATTGAAATAACAGCTGAAAATAACAACAAAGCGATTAGAACTAAAATCAATATGCGAATTTTCCAATTGCTTTTTAACAATTCTGCTTTAACATTTGCCTTAAAAGCAAGTCTTTCTTGCTTTAATATTTCTTCTTCTTTTAAACTAAGCACTTTTTCTTCTAGCATATCAATGTCCTTTAAATGATAAAAGTGCTTTTCTTCACAATGTGAAGAAAAGCACTGGTAATATTATTCAAATATTTCTGGATAAACTGCTTTTGCCATCGTTTTATAGCCTTCGATTGTACGCATACCACCACCGTACATTTCATCTAGGATAATGCCGTGTACGCGCTTATTTTTAACTGCTTTTAAGTTGGCCAATGCTGGATTATTGTACACTTTGTCGATGACTTCTTGTTCACTTTGCGAGCTAAAGAAGACAACCAAAAGTACATCGGGGTCTCTTTGAATAAGGTGTTCATCATTGTAACCGTAACCATAACCACTGGTAACATCTTTAATGCCCAAAGCAACCATCATATCATGTGCTAATGCTTTTTGACCATAAAGGCGATATTCACCATCGGCAACTTCTATTACAGCCAAGCCTGGCTTAGAATCATAGGTGTCGAATTTTGCCTTGTTAACTGCTACAATTTTTTCAGTAATATCGTGTACTTCACCTTGCATTTTTAGAACCAGCGCCTCGGCTTTATCACGACAATTGAAGATTTTGCCAAGGTCTAAAATGTCGTAGTAGACATTGTCCATTTGTCTAGTTAATTCGCCTCCGGTATTGCGCTGAATAAATGTATTGACACCGCGTTCGTGCCAAAATTCAGTTGTTCCCCTATCTTCTTTCATAAAGGCGCTATACCAACCGATTACCAAATCGGGCTCAGCGGCTAGCATTTGCTCTTTTGCGGTGTAAATATCATCAACCGTCTTTAATTTCTTATATTCTTCGCGATACTTTGGTAAAATTTTCTCTGGATCAACCTTTTCTGTCAAAACCACTCTATCACCCAAGCCGAGTTCTAACAGAATTTCTAATGTTTCTCTATTTTTAACGACAACGCGTTCTGGTGCCTTTTCAAATGTTTCATAAAGATACTGCTGTTGTGAATTATAGTTTCGAATTTCTAAAGGATAATTGTTTTGGTTGCCGACATCGGCTTTGGCTGGTGCCGATGATGACCCAGCTTCTGTTGTAGCGGCCTCTGTCTGAGCAGCGGTTGTTTCAGCTGGTGTTTCTGATTGTGGTGTACAAGCCAATAAATTAAATGCCAACAGTAAAACTAATGTAACTACACTTAATCTTTTCATTGTAAATCTCCTTAATATTTTTGTGAAAAAGAGCCGAAAACAAAAAATTACAGACTAAGGTCTGCAATTACACTACAAAACACGCACCACCCCCTTAGTCACGAAAAGTTTGGTACAACAGCTTTTTCAAACAGGTAATCAGACTATAACTGTAGCGGCTCTGTGAGGGACTTTCACCCTGCTTCCCCTGTATTGAAAAGGTTTATTCACTTATAAAAAATTATCGTATTGCATTTTAAGTATACAGCACGGCATTGTAAATGTCAATTATATAACAAAAATCTCACAACCGCGCTCAAAATGACAGATTAAGGCTTTAATAGTTGAAATTACAATACGATTTAATTAGGACTTTCAAGCGAAATACAGCCAATGATGCCCTTTCTAAATTCGTCGAGCACTAAATTGGCAACGCGATGATAATCGATTTGTTTACCCGCTAAAATACAGCCGCGCTTTTGAGCGATCGCTTCCATGATTTCTAACGACTGACAATCTGACATATCGATTAACTTATAGCGGGCGTCAAATAGCGCTTGATAGAGTGGGTAGACATCGCGTATAAAATAGAGTGCAATGTCTTCTATCGGCAGTATCTCATCTTTGATTGACCCTGTATAAGCCAGATTGAGGCCAGTTTGTTCTTGTTCAATTTTAGGCCACAATATACCTGGTGTATCAAACAGTTCGAGGTCATCTTTTAGACGAATCCACTGCTTGCCTTTAGTGACGCCTGGCTTATTGCCCGTTTTGGCTACTCTTTTACCGACCAATTGATTTATTAAGGTCGATTTACCGACATTGGGAATACCTATTATCATAATGCGCAAGACGCCTTGCTTGCGCTTCTGTTTGGCTAGTTTTGCGCTTCTGGCGCTGCCTGCTTGGTGCACTGCCTGCAGTAATTGGTTAAGACCGCGCCCATTTAAAGCGTTGATAGGCACGGCGTGTATATTGTTTTTTTGGAAGTATTTTAACCAGACTTGCAAATTATCAGGGTCGGCTAAATCGCTTTTGTTTAGCGCCATCACGCGCGGTTTATCGCCCAGCAGCTTATCAAATATCGGGTTTTTGCTTGAATTTGGTATTCTGGCGTCAACCAGTTCAATGGCACAGTCGACCAATTTTAAATTTTGCTTAATCAGGTCATGCGTTTTTTTCATATGACCGGGAAACCAGTTAATTTTCATTGTTTCTCCTATTATCATAGCTCTAAATACTGCTTGTCATCTCGACGGAAATGGAGAGATCTTGTTTTGAAACCCGCGATTTCTCGACTATGCTCGAAATGACGTATTAAATTGTATCATCATTTATAATCTAATAAATGTTTAAAATGTAAAAAGCGATTGTATGGCACGAACTATTCAGATATTAACACAATAGTTGTGACCAACACAATCGCCTATCACTAAGTCGCAATTAGATTTATCTCATGCGCTCTTTAACTTTAGCTGCTTTACCAACGCGATCTCTTAAATAGTAAAGTTTAGCACGACGTACTTTACCGCGTCTTGAAACTTCAATTTTTTCGATTTTTGGCGAATGTAGTGGCAATGTCTTTTCAACGCCTACACCGTAAGATAATTTTCTTACTGTCAGTGTTTCGTTAATGCCACCACCTTGGCGCTTGATGACGATACCTTCAAATATCTGAATGCGCTCACGCTTGCCTTCAGTAATTCTCAAATGCAACTTTACCGTATCACCAACGCGAAACGGCGTAATTTCAGATTTCATCTGTTCGCGTTCAAGTTGCTCAATAATGTTCATTGGGTTACCTCCATTCATCGTAGACATTCAATACCAGTGGCAGCGGAATGCCCGTAATTACTAATGTAATTCAGTCACAAACGTGATTATATCACAATAAGTTATAGATTACAATCATTTTCTTGCTTTTACAAAACTAATCGCGTCGCTGTTTTCTTCTTTCAATGCCAGCTAAGCGAACTAAATCTTGCGGAAAAAGATGTTGTAAATTGACAATTGTCAAACACTTTAAAAGACGCTTAAGCTGACGCTTAGTTGTTTTTTCATTATAGTGCTGTAAGTGCTTAATAAACAAGTCTGGTCGTCGCTGATAGGTCAACTGAAGCTGCTTGGCATAGCGCCAATTATCAATTTCGGCATGATTACCACTCAACAATACCTCTGGCACTTGAAGCCCACCATAGCACTCAGGACGCGTATACTGCGGATATTCAAGTAAATCATCTTCAAATGATTCAACTTCATGCGATTCTGGCTTATTTAAAACGCCAGGTTTTAGACGCACAATGGCATCAACTAGTACCATTGCCGCCAGTTCGCCACCCGTTAAAATGTAGTCGCCGATCGATATCTCTTCATCGACGTAGGTGTCAAATATTCTTTGATCAAAGCCTTCATAATGCCCACATAGAATTGTTAAGTGTTCTGATTCTGACAATGCTCTGACGCGCTGCTGCGTCAAACGTTTGCCCTTTGGCGTCACACAGATAATATGTGACTGATGGGTTGGGTCAATCGACATTAGCGCATTTTTAACCGGTTCGACCTGCATGACTAGACCAGCCCCGCCACCATATGGCGAATCGTCGACATCGCGCCTTTTGTTATGCGTAAAATCGCGATAATTATAGGTGTTAAGTTTTAGACGCCCCTCATCGATAGCACGCCTGATAATCGATTGCGACAAGCCACCCGTGATCATTTCTGGAAACAGCGTCAATATATTAATTTTCACTGTAGATACCCTCAATTAAATGCACACGCAATTGCCTGTTGACCTGATCGACTTCTTCAATAAAGGCATCGACAAAGGGCAAGTACCAAATATGACCATCGTGATCGACTTCTAATACGATTTGTTTAGCACCATCGCGAAATGCTTTGACGACGCCTAAGACAGCATCGTTATTATCAAGCACTGTTAGCCCCATTAGATCTTCTATGTAGTATTCATCTTCGTCAAGTTGTTGGTCGACATCGCATTTTTTAGCATACAGTACTGTGTTTTTTAAATGCAACACCTCGTTGATATTGTCAAACTCTTTAAATTTAATGATCAACATATTTTTATGCTGTTTGAACTGTGTAATATTGAGTTCTACTGTTAAATCGCTATCGGTATAAAGTGTCTTAAAATGCGCAAAGTCTTCCGCCGAATTGGTGTAAGGGTATACTTTTAGCATGCCTTTTATACCGTGCGTATTAACGATTTTACCAACTTGTATTGCCTGCAAAGTCTGCTCCTATGTGATTTGTGTTTAAGCATTTACAATTTCTACATTAACGCGCTTGTCAAGGCCTGTTGAAGCAGCTTTGACAACATTGCGTATCGCCTTGGCAATACGCCCTTGCTTGCCGATGACTTTACCCATATCGTCGTCAGCAACTTTTAACTCTACATTGATTGCGTGCTCTGTTTCAGTTTCTGTGACGACAACTTGTTCAGGGTAATCAACCAATTCAACTGCTATTGTTTTGACGAGTTCACCCATATTAGCCTCCTCGTCTACTTAATAATGCCTTGTTTTTTAAATAATGCTCTAACTGTATCAGTTGGTTGCGCGCCGTTTTTTAACCACTTTTCTGCCTTTTCAACGTCGATTTTTAATTCAACCGGTTCAGAAACTGGGTTGTAATAACCAAGTTCTTCAATAAAACGACCATCTCTAGGTGAGCGAGAATCTGCCACTACGAATCTATAAAACGGTTTTTTCTTCGCGCCCATTCTCTTCATTCTGATTTTAACTGCCATAATACTTCCTCCTCATTAATATATGCAAAACGAGATTTTAAACCTAAAACGGAAACTTCATACCTCGTCTATTGCCTTTTTTTATCATCTTTTTCATCATTTTCTTCATGTCAGAAAACTGCTTGATTAAGCGATTGACATCGGTGACCGTTGTGCCACTACCTGCCGCTATACGTTTGCGTCGACTGGCGTTTAACAGCGACGGTTTGCGTCGCTCTTCAATTGTCATACTTTGAATAATCGCTTCGGTTTTAACAAACTGTTTTTCGTCAATATCAACGTCTTTTAAGGCATTTTTATTAATGCCCGGTATCATTTTAATGAGATCGCCGAGTGGCCCCATTTTTTTCATTTGCTGTAGTTGATCTAAAAAGTCTTCTAGGTCAAAAGATTGTTTTTTTAGCTTTTCTGCAAGCTTTTCAGCCTTTTCTTGGTCGATTGCGTCTTGCGCCTTTTCAATTAGGCTGAGCACATCGCCCATGCCGAGAATGCGACTGGTCATGCGGTCGGGGTGAAAAACTTCAAAGTCCGATAATTTTTCACCGACACTGGCAAACTTAATCGGTTTATTGGTAATGGCTCTAATTGATAATGCCGCACCACCGCGTGTATCGCCATCAAGCTTTGATAGTATGACACCATCAACAGCTAATTGATTATTAAAGTTCTCTGCTACATTGACGGCATCTTGACCTGTCATGGCATCGAGCACCAGCAGTATTTCGTGCGGCTTTGTTTCAGCTTTAATCGCTGACAGTTCGTTCATTAGTGCCTCGTCAATGTGTAAGCGACCAGCTGTATCGATAATGACCACGTCTAAAAATTTGCGACGCGCCTCTTCAACAGCAGCCTTGGCAATGTCAACCGGGCTCACTTGGTCGCCCATTGAAAATACCGGAATATCTAAACTTTTGCCTAATACCTGTAATTGTTTGATGGCGGCTGGCCGGTAAATATCACAGGCAACCATTAACGGTTTTTTGCCTTGTTTTCTCAAAAAAGATGACAATTTACCAGCTGCTGTCGTCTTACCAGCACCCTGTAAACCGACTAACATTATAACGGTTGGCGGCTGCGAGGCAAAAGTCAACTTTTCAGCCTTTTCACCCATCAATTTGGTCAGTTCTTCATTGACAATTTTAATGACTTGTTGACCGGGCGTTAAGCTCTTCATCACTTGGTCGCCAATTGCCTTTTCGGTGACAGTTTTAATAAAGTCTTTAACCAGCTTAAAGTTGACATCGGCTTCAAGTAATGCCAATTTAACTTCACGCATACCGGCTTTCACGTCTTTTTCAGACAGTTTGCCCTTACCTGTTAAATTCTTAAATGCACTTTGTAGTTTATCTGATAAATTTTCAAATGCCATATTTACACCTTTGCTAGCGTTCTAATTTCTGAAATAATTGTTGCTAGTTCTCGTTCTCTGGTTGTGTTTTCTATTTTTGCTAAGTTGTCGGCTATTTTATTAAGTGCCGCTTCACGTTTAATAAATCTGTCGAGCAAGCCTAACTTAACTTCGTAGCTACGTAATATCTTTGTGCACTTCGCTATATGATCATAAACCGCTTGTCTGCTAATCGATAATTGTTCAGCAATTTCTACTAAACTGAGATCTTCCATTAAATATAACGACAAGACATCTTTTTGCTTTGCGGTCAGTAGTTCACCGTAAAAATCGTATAATTGGGTTAGTTCAACAACTTTTTCTACCATAACACCACCTTTAGCCACTCATTGATTATAATGTGCACTTAAACGCTTGTCAAGTGTTTTTGCTTTACAAAGTAAAAAAGTTGAAAGTGAAAAAGCAAAAGAAAAACCCACGTTTTAGAAAAATGGTGCAATTACCGTGGGTTTTATATAATAGATATTGTTGTTTTTTCTTAAATTACTTACATAATGCCATTTAATAATGAGAAAAAGCCCCAATTGACTAATTGAAAGCCAATGATACAGCCAATTGTAATCATTAAATGAAACACTTTGGTACCCTCTAAAAGTGTGCGCTCGTCATCTAGTATGTAAAATTTTTCAGCCGAGCTGAGGATCAAGTCAAGTACGTTTAACGCCAACATGACGACGACCAATATCCACGAGAATTGAACAAACATTTTGCTGGCATCTGCCATAAATGGTGAAAGTAAAGTGTAATCCGCCAATATTGTCATTGGATCTTCGATTAGCACTGCTCTGAAAATGTTAAATAACACTGAAACGATTAATAATAGAATAAAGTAGAAGATAAATCGCGTAAACAAGTCGGTTTCAAGGCGGCTTTTTGTCATTGCAATGCGCATTATTGGATATAATCCATTGGCTTGCTGATTATTATAAGACTTAACTTCAACGCGTTCAATGTCATCTGGTAAGATGCGCCAAACCAATTTGTTGGTTTCGATTAGCATTTTTTCTCGGCCGTTGCGCACATAATTAATGTAAGCGTCTTTTTCACCTTTTTCTAAATGCTCTAAATGAATAATCTGACCGCTTTTTAAGTGTACATTGACGGCGTACAATTTACCGTCTTTAACACTTTCTAATTGATCAAACAAATTATTTTTCACTCTCATTAATGCCTCCGTTATTATGAATAGTTTTATGATAACAATACTATTATATACTAATTCTTTCTAAAAGAGCAATAAAACTTGCTAAATATCCTAAGATTATTATTAATACATTTTGTTATTTTTACTCTGATAATAATCGACCAGTGCTTTTTGGGCCGATTTTTCGCTTGCCAGATGCACAGCACTGACGTAATGACCAGTTGCTGTCATATATCGTGCTTTTTTAGGGCAGTTAATATATAAAGTTAAAATATCGATAATTTCAGCTTTTAAGTCGGTTTGTCTGACTGGCGTCATTAACTCAACGCGTCTAATTAAATTGCGCGGCATACAGTCGGCACTGCTGACATAGATATCTTCAGCACCATTATTGTGAAACCAATAAAGACGACTGTGTTCTAACAAGTCATCGACAACGCTGATCACTCTGATATTACGGCTATAATTTTCTAAGCCTGCAACTAGACAACAGATGCCCCTGACGATTAAAATGATTTCAACACCTGCACTCGACGCGCGGTATAGGGTATCGATGACTTCTTTATCGACTAAAGCATTAAACTTTCCAACAAATTTTGCCTTATAGCCCTGCTCTGCCCAACTGATTTCGCGTTCTAGTTTAGCAATTATTTCTTTTTTTAGCGCATTTGGAGCGATAATTAAATGCTGTAAGTCGAGTTGTAACTGAAAACCAGACAGCATATTGAATATTTTTGACGCGTCATCTGCGATTTGATCATCACAGGTCAACATGCCAATATCGGTGTATAACTTTGCTGTTTTATCATTGTAATTGCCTGAACTAATATGTACATAGCGCTTAATCTGTTTTACCTCACGACGCACAATAAGCGTTAGTTTAGCATGCGTCTTTTTGTCAGCAAAACCAAATACAACATGACAGCCGTTTTTTTCTAGCTGTTTTGCCCACAAAATATTATTGGCCTCATCAAAACGCGCCATTAGTTCTAACACAACTGTTACTTGTTTGCCGCGTTTTGCAGCACGCGACAGCGCCTTGACAATTGGTGAATCGCCACTAACGCGATAAAGCACTTGCTTTATTGCTAGAACAGCGGGATCTCTTGACGCTTTATCAATTAATTCAATGATGGTATCAAAACTATTAAACGGATGATGAAGCAAATAATCGCGCGCTTCAATTGCCTTAAATAAATCGGTTTCCTTTAAACCTATTCCCACTGGATTGACACTATAGATATCGTCTCTATTTCTGTACTTGCCTAAATCAAATAAGAAAGTCAAATCGATTAACGGTTCGCTAAAATATACCATATGGTTGTTGCAATCGAATACTTTTTTCAAATAATTAATCAGTGTCATCGGCATAGCTGAATCAACTTCAATACGCACAACTTCGCCATGTTTACGTCTGTCAAGCGATTCTTCTATGACGCTTAAAAGGTCTTCGGCAACTTCTTGATTAAGCGTAATATCGGCATTTCTAGTCGGTCGGTAAAAGCCTTTTTCAGCAATTGTCATGCCCTTAAAAAAACTGCCCGAAAAATACATGATGACATCTTCTAACGGCACAAAAATGCACTGTGCTTGATCAACTAATAGCAATCGTGACAATACAGATGGCACTTGTAACGTAGCGTACTGCGCGACTTCGCCACTAAATTTAAACAGAATGTTAAGACTTTTATTGAGCACAAATGGAAAAGGTCGATTGGGATCAATTGCAATTGGCGTTAAAACTGGGTAGATATTTTCTTCAAAATAAACACTGATATCATTTAATTGTCTTTCAGTTAGATCTTTAATTTCAACAATTTTTATACCATAGCTAGGTAGATCATGTTCGAAAATATGTCTGGTGATTTCGGCCTGTAATTGGGTTAATTCTAGTACTTTTTGGCGGATTTTAGCCAGCTGTTGAGCTGGTGTTAGCCCAGCAATATCGCGTTTGTTATAACCAGAGCGCAGTTGTTCGACCAGTCCGCCAACGCGTATCATAAAAAATTCGTCTAGATTATTGCTAAAAATTGCACTGAAAATCAATCGACTAATCGGGTCTTTTGACGTATCGAGCGCTTCGTGAAGCACACGTTGATTAAATTGCAACCAACTAATCTCTCGATTAATATAAATGCTTGGCGAATACATGGTTTTCACCTCATATTAATTATTCGTCGCGATAACTTTGACTAATTCAACTAGTATTTCAACCGTTTTAGTCATATTTTGAACAGTATTTAGCTCATATGGCCCATGAAAGTTATAACCGCCAGTACAAATATTTGGGGTTGGAATACCCAAATAAGACAGCTGCGCACCATCGGTACCACCACGAATTGGCACAATTGAGGCAGCAACACCAACGTTTTTCATTGCTTTGACGACGTTGTCAACAACGTACATAGTTGGTTCGACTTTTTCTTTCATGTTGTAATAACTATCTTTTAATTGATAGCTGATGGCTTCGTCGCCAAATTGCGCTTTAATGTGTGCGACTGCCGTTTTGACAAGTTCTTTTTTTGCTTCAAATTCGGCTCGGTCATGATCGCGTATAATGTATTCTAAAACTGTAGCATCGACATCGCCAGCAAATGCCATAAGGTGGAAAAACCCCTGATAGCCTGCGGTCTTTTCTGGCACTTGTTCAACGGGCAAAAGTTGATTGAAGGCAATCGCAATTTTGATCGCATTGATCATTTTATCTTTTGCACTACCTGGATGAATACTGCGACCTTTGGTGAAAACTTTTAACGCTGCACCATTAAAGTTTTCGTATTCCATTTCGCCAAGTGCACCACCGTCAACCGTATAGGCATAATCCGCTTTGAAATTATCAAGATTAATCTTATCAACGCCTTTACCAATTTCTTCATCTGGTGTAAACAACAATTTAATATCGCCGTGCGGAATTGATGGGTTTTCAACCAAAATATTGACCATTTCAACAATTTCTGCAATGCCCGCTTTGTCGTCAGAGCCAAGCAGTGTGTTACCGTCTGCAGTAATAATGTCATGGCCGATTAAATCTTTTAAAAATGGAAATTCTGTTTGACTAATAACAATATCATTGGCTAATACGATATCGCTGCCATCATAAGCCTTGTGAATTAACGGCTTGACATTTTCACCACAGTAATCAGGTGACGTATCAAAATGCGCCACAAAGCCAACCTTTGGTAATTTTCCATCTACGTTTGCCGGTAAAGTTGCCGTTAAATAGCAGTGTTCGTCTAATACAATGTCTTTTAATTGCAGTGCCTCAAGGTCAGCTTTAACCCGTTTGGCGAGATCAAACTGCCACGTTGTCGATGGCATTGTCGTAGAGTTAAAATCTGATTTTGTGTGTACTTTGACATAGTCAAAAAAGCGATTAATTAATCTATTTTTCATATTTCCTCCTGTAGAATTAATCAATTTATCTCAACTCATTATATACCCATTATTCTTGTATCGCCACAAAAAATAACTGGCCTTATTCCTTAACGATCAAGACCAGTTATTGTAATCGATCAATCATTCAATTTCTATATACCAGAAGTGGTTAATAGTTTTTTACAGCTGCGTAATTTTCAACTGATTTTCGGCAGTTGACTTTTTCATTATTTCTAAAGTATTGCGCATCAATTGTCGTATCAATAATTTGCCACTTGTTATTTAAGTACACTTCGTTCCAGGCGTGATACTCGCTTGTATAAGAAGATTTACCTTCAACCAACTTTGTCGGTATATCGAGACTACGCAACATGGCAGCTGTTAAAGAAGAATAGTCATAACAAATGCCTTTTTTGTTGAGTATTGTATCGTCATTAGATGGCAAGTAACGCGTTGCTGTGCGTAATTTCTGCGCTTTTAGAATATCATAAGAAATTTGTTCAATGACATAATGGTAAACAGCATCAAACTGTTCTTCTTTGGTTAATTTATCGAGTGATAATTCGGCTGCCAACTTGGTTGACTTTGAATTGAGGTCCCAAGCGATGTTTTGTACACTTGTCTTATAAAGTGACAACTCGTCTATTTTAACCTTTTTACTAGCAGCGTGAACAACTTTATACTTTTTGCCTGATGTTCTCTTACAAATTGCTACTTTATAGGTTCCGTCACCCATTTGTAATGGGAACTTACTGCAACAAGAAAATACATCATAGACATACTTACTGTCGCCATTTTGAATAAGTACTTTAAGATTGCTATAATCTCCTGCTTGGTAATTGACAGTAACCGTACCTTCTTTTTCATTAAACTTAATCACGCTATCAGCATTAATTGGCATCGTAAACACAACGATTGCAAGCAAAAACGTCAATACAACTGAAATCCTTTTCATTGTTTTCTCCCTTCATGAACACATTCGTTTCAGTTTATTGGGAAAGAAAAGCAAAAAACCTTTCTTTCGGCGACTGGCTGCCATATTGTCAATACAACTTAGGCCCTGTAGTTTTGCGCCCCTATCTTTCAATAGGTTTGCCTTGTCGAGAAAAGCTAGATACATCCTGTAACAGCATTTTTCTCTAGTAGCTGGCTGTCTTAGTTTCCCTTAGACCCTTTAGCCCAGATTATTTACGCCAGTGCGTAAAAAGCGCTACAAGATTTGAGAATAGGTGCGTTATAAAAATTTAAGGCGTACCGGATGAGTGTACGGCGAAAATTTTTAGAGCGCAGATATAACAAAGATTAACGCGGTTTTTGAGTAGTGGTGTAAATATTCTGGGTTTAGCTTTGCGTCACTGACTTTCATCAGTTTTGCCTTTTGTAGATAATACTTATTTAATTAACTATCGGCATTATATCACAAAAAATCAGTGAATAAATGCCCTTTTACAGATAAATAATGTATTTGATGTAGATATGTAATTTTTCTATATATTTATTATAGAAATTTTGTATCAAAGCCTTTTTTAGGATCTTTTTAAAGGTGCCAGGTTGCTTTATAAGTGTGTTTGTCATTTCGACCGAAGTGGAGAAATCTCGCATTTGACTTTGGTTTTTATTTGCGCCAGCATATTTCATACCGCGCAATAGCGTGGTATTTCACGTCGCTTTAGCGACATTTCACTGTCGATAGGCAATTTCATTGAAAAGCACAGCGTGCTTTTCTTGGTGCCGGGTTGCCAAATGTATAGACAAAGAAACTATAAATAAGTATACTTATAGAAAAACTTAGTGACGATAAAATGGCGACAAAAAAATAAACCCTTTGAAACTGTCCATTTTCAAAGGGTTTATCCATAATGGCGAGAGTGTGTAGGAATCGAACCTACCTAAGACGCTCTTAACGCCTCAAACTGGTTTTGAAGACCAGAGGGAACACCAGAACCCATCCACTCCCAATTGACGTTGAGCACCTTGCATTTTAGTAAAATGAATACTGTCAAAATACTCTAATAGCGCCACAGCAAATTTGCGCGATGTCTGAACCGCGTCTCTAAAATCTGCTAAGCCAAAGCTACCATTTTGTTGGGCAAGTGTTTTAACCTGCTGTTTTGCTTGGTTGACAACATCAGCGTGAAAGATGATTGCACCATTGACGCGCACCAAAATTGCTTCATCAATTAATAGATCAACCAAGGCATCAATTGGCTGTTTGTCACAAACAACACTACTTATATCTGATACAAGTGGCGGTTTAAAACCGCCCGATTGAAAGGCTGTTACTATTGCAGCTTTACAACTTTGTTGTGCTTCTGTCAGTGTAACTGTAAAGTTCTTTTTAGACACAGCACCGTCTTTTACAGCAATTACTTCATCTTGCATGCGCTTGATGATTGCTTCACTTAAAACGGCTTTATCTTTACTGAAGACACGGCTGCGAAATTCTTCAATTGGCATGCCACGGCGCAATGGATACTTCGCGTGATAGGTCTCTAATTCTTGCAATGCACGCTTTAAGAACAGCTGATATGCGCTTTGATGGATGACAATGTCTTGATTAATTGCCATCACACGATTATTAGCTATTAATTGTTCAACTAACTGTCTGACAACGTCACTATTTAAGTTTAATAGCCTTGCAATAAACGTTTGGGTCGGCAGTTCTAAACTGTGTCGTTCAATTGTCTGTTCAACTTTTAGCATTGTATCGTCGCTGGCACGCACGTCTAAAAATTCGATGATGTTCTTGTCTTTTTTGCGATGTTTTGGTGGATTGACATCAAGTACAACACCGCCGCCGATGGTTTCCAGTGGCGAATAAAAGCGAATGACAAAACGATCGTCTACTTTTAAGGCAATCGTTTCTTCAAGTCTTAGCTGCGCGTAACAGGTTTGGCCAGCTTCTAATGCATCACACTCTAGTAAGACAACGCGACCAAATACTTCGGCGGCACCTGCATAAAAACGAATGCGCGTGCGCTGTTCAATTGGGCGCGAAATGTCGTTTAACAACTTTAGTTTAACGTCTATAATCATTGTCGTATGAAGTGAATTTTCAGCAGCTAAAACACTGCCACGTGGCAAGTCGTTTTTAGCGACATTAGCCAAGTTTAACGCGACGCGCTGGCCGGCAAAAGCCTGTTCAGCCGACTGCTGATGCACCTGTATTTGTTTGATTTTGGTCGGCATTTGCTGCGGATAAAGCGTCATTTTATCACCGACATTTATTTTGCCTTCAAGCAGCGTGCCCGTGATAACTGTACCAAAACCATCCATTGTGAAGACACGGTCAATTGGCAGGCGCGCTGCTGTGTCGGTTTTTTTGGCAACGGCATTGAGCGATTCTTCTGTTAACAAGGCGCGCAGTTGGTCGATGCCAATGTTTTGATGCGCTGACACTTTAACAATTGGCGAATTGGCTAAAAAGGTATCAGCAACTTGACTGCGAATGTCTTCTTCAACCAGTTCTAACCAGTCTTCATCGACCAAATCAACTTTAGTTAAAACAATAATGCCGCGTTTGACAGCTAATAATGACAAGATATTGAGATGCTCTGTGGTCTGCGGCATAACACCCTCGTCTGCTGCAATAACCAGCAATACGATGTCGATACCAGCAACACCAGCCAACATATTTTTGATAAATTTTTCATGACCTGGCACATCGATAATACCGGCACGCGTGCCATTGTCTAGGTCGATATAAGCAAAGCCCAGTTCAATGGTAATACCGCGCTTTTGTTCTTCTTTTAGGCGGTCTGTTTCTATGCCACTTAAAGCGCGAATTAGCGCCGTCTTGCCATGGTCAATGTGACCTGCTGTACCAATAATAAAATGATTCAAAATTATTCCTCACCTAATAAATCGATAATTGTTTCTGCAATGTAATCATAGTCTTTTTGTTGTATCGTTCTGACATCTAAATATAGCTTATCGTTGTTAACGCGCACGATGATTGGTCTTGTATAGGCACGCAATTTTGCCTGTAAAACGCCAACTGAAATATGTTTAGGTTTTAACGCAATTAATGTTGTTGCCAGTTCGACTGTCGGCATTGAACCACCGCCAACTTGCGACTTGCCCGCTTCTAGTGATATTTGACACCACTTTTCAGCTGGTTTAAGTTTGTCAAATAGTTGCTGAGCATGAATTGATATTATTTCAGACTTAAGTGTTAACATATTTAGCACAGGTATATTGGTTAATGCCGATTGGTCTTTTAAATAAAGACGCAAAGTTGCCTCAAGCGCTACTAGTGTTAATTTATCAATGCGCAGTGCACGTGTTAAAGGGTGTCGTTTCATTTTTTCGATGAGTGTTTGACTGCCGACAATAATGCCCGCCTGTGGACCACCTAATAGTTTATCACCGCTAAAGCTGACGATGTCAGCACCACTTTTTAGACTGCCACGCACGGTTTGTTCGGTCATTAAATTAGCATCCGAAAAGTGGTCAATTAAGCCACAGCCTAAATCGTATACAACCGGAATATCGTGTTTTTCCCCAATTTCGACCATTTGTTCAAGACTGACTTCTTCAGTAAAGCCAACGATGCGATAATTGCTGGTGTGTACTTTTAATAACATCGCGGTTTCTTCAGAATTGATCGCATTTTCATAGTCTCTTGGGTGTGTTTTATTGGTCGTGCCGACTTCCCTCAGTATTGAACCACTTTGCTGCATGATTTCGGGCACGCGAAACGAACCGCCGATTTCGACTAATTCGCCACGCGAAACGACAACTTGCTTGTCTTTTGCCAGCGCGCTTAATATTAGCATCATGGCAGCGGCGTTATTGTTGACAACGAGCGCTGCTGGCGCACCTGTTATATCGCTAATTAGCGTTTCAACATGGCTATAGCGTGATCCTCTAGCACCTGTTTTTATGTCATATTCTAGCGTATTATACTGACCAGCAATGCCCTTAAGTGCTTCAATAATGCTGGGCGCTAGTGGTGCCCTACCCAAATTGGTATGAAGGACAACGCCTGTTGCATTGATGACAGGTTTTAAGTTCATGGTACTGTCATCGGTTGCTAGCTCTAATACGCGCTCGACCATTTCATCAACATTAAGCCGTTCGTCTTTGATTTGCCCCGTTAAAATTGCTTGTCTGGTTTTGTCTATGACATTACGTATCGCTTTTAATAACGTATAGCGACTAATCGTTTGAGCGACATTTGCAATGCGCGCATCACTTAACATGTCATCAACTTTGGGCAGTTCTCGCAATAGTTTTTTATTCATAGTTTTTCCTTATCTTTTATTTTCGTAACTGTTCAGTTGAAAAGTATAACATAGTCGTCATCACGACTGTAGCGTAGCGAAATGGAGAGATCTCGCTTTTAAAACCTGAGATTTCTCGACTACGCTCGAAATGACAGCGCTTGACTGAACAGTTACTTATTTTCTAACACTATTCTAACATATTAGCGTTCTAAAGTAAGTAGCAGATTGTGTTTTTTTGCTTAGTCAAAAATATCTTTTATAGGTTTAAGGCTATGCAAATTATCTAGCAAGTTTTTAAATGCCTGTCGTCTATTATTTGGCCACTTACCTGCCCAACTTTTTTGAGCCATTGCGCTTAATGGATAATAAATGCCTTGTAGTACTTCTTTTTCAGTTTGTATATAAGGGTCTTCAGACCAAATTGCATAACAAGCACCGACAATGTTTGGGTTTGGTAGCGTATGATTTTGCGTCATTTCATTATAACCTGGAAATTGCCCAACGTGCCAGTGATCATAAATAGCGGCTAGGTCGTATTCGGGCACATCTTCAACACCATCTTCAAGTACATAGTACATCATTTCACTAGTGTTGATCAGTTGATGTCCTTTGGCAATTAGATCGTCAGTTGTAGCTATATTGTCGTCCCAACGACTCCAGTAATTAATTTGAATTGTTTTATCGAGCGCAATATGAGCTGTTATATTGCGGCGATAGATCCCATCATTCCAAATTCTAGGTATAAAACCTAATGCTCTAACGTAATCTGCCATTTCGTTTAGATAAGCCATGTAGCCATCTAATCCGTTGGCAATTACCCCATTAGCAACCTTTTTCTGACCAAATTCTGCTAATGAAGGATAGTTGTCAAAATTGTTAAAATCAATAAATTCGTCTCCACCAATTTGAAAATATTGACTGTCGCCAAAAAGTTCGGCATATTCTGTGATAATGTTTTTAATAAACTGACGCGCATTATCATTATTGATATCTAGCGCATCGTCGTGCTTTTGACCAAATTTATCTGTCAGCCAAAATGCGTCGTGTTCAGCAAGCACCGCCCTTAAGTGCCCTGGACTGTCAAAAGATGGTATTATCGTTACACCGTAGCGCTTTGCCGTCGCAATAATCTGGCGCACTTCTGCTTTGGTTAAGTATTTATCTGACATAATTTCTGGATAAGTGGCACACTGCAACCTAAAACCTTCATTTTCTGAAAAATGCAATTGTAAAGTATTGAGCCTGCAAAACGACATTTGCTTGATAAGGTTTTTTAATGAATCAACCGAATAGTATTTTCTGCCGATATCAATATGAACAGCCCTTTCTTTTACTGCGGGGTAATCAATTATTTTACCCTTTGGAATTGCATCACGAACATAGAAATACTGGATAATAGTACGAAGTGCATACATGATACCAACTTCACTTTCAGCTCTGACAAAAATGACGCCATCGATATCAATAACAAAGCCATCAGTCGCCTTTACTTCGTCTAGCTGTTTATCTAACTTGACAACGATATCACCTAAACGCGCACCTGTACAATCACCAACTTCAATAGCCATCTCTTTACTTTTTACAATGCCATTTTCAACGAATTCTCGACTGATTAATGAAACGGCTGCCTCTAGTTTAATTTGATTTTTTTTGTTATTATTTGGAATAATGTAAATTCGCTTTAAATTTTCTTTTAGAAATACACCCTTTTTAACGCGATAATGACGCGCACTTGGAAACACTTTTCGCACCAATTTAACTGAATGATCAGTCGTATCAGCAATGGCGATTTGTGAAGTTGTCATTACTAAAATTGTAATGATAAAAATTACTATAAGTACTTTTTTTTGTGTTTTCACGGTGTGTACCTTTCGATATTGTTTGATCTATATCTACTATAATTACCCATTTTAAATCATAAACAACAGTGTAAACAAACAAAGGAGCTCTAATTGAGCTCCTTAATAAAGTCATATTTTATGTTATCATCGCTTAAGGCATCATAAACATGTTTTGTAATAACATCATGAAATTCATGCTGTTTTCTTCTGTAAGTTCAGGCTTTTCAACTTTTAAATCTTTGTAGTTGTAAACGACATCAACATCGTATTTGTAGCCAATTGTACCGACTTCTTCCTCTTGCGTATCAATTGTCATATCCATTTTCATTTTAGTATACTTTGGCGTAAAATCATCATTGTAAGCCATAGCGATATCGTAATTCATATCCTTAAACATTTCTTGTACTTGAACCTGTGCTTCTTCTTTTTCCATTTCAGCCATCACTTCGTCAAATTCAGATTTAAAAGTTTCGAAATCAGCTGGAAAATCAGGAATGTTATAAGCTTTTAGCATGTTGTAAACTTCTTCATCATATGCTAATTTCTTATAGAAGCCCTTTGAAAAGTCCATCATTCTATCTGGCGAAATTGTATAGACAATTGCCTTTTCTTTAACTTCTTTGCCATCTACCATAAATGCGTAATCTTCAACAAATTTAACATCTTCATCTGACAACGCTTCAGTCGTGTAATCCATTACTTTAGGCATAATCACTGTATTAAAATCTTTGACAACGCGTTCTACAATATCTTCTGATATATTGGCGTCACCGTTTTCGTTTGCCATCTGAATGAGCTCTTTAAAATCAACTGTGATGTACTTGCCCATCATTGGGTAATTAACTGCTGCCATCTCTTTGTCAATATAGCCATCAACATTAATATTGAGGCCGTTTAAAAAAACACTGCCATCAAAGCCAATTTGAAAATCTGACTTCATATTGATCCCCGTAAAATTGAGTTTCATTTTAAGATCCTTAAACATGCTAACTATACCAGCAGCTTCAGGATCATTGCCAATTTTTTCTTCATCAAATTCAACATTCATTAACATGTCCATGCTTGCGCCCATGTTTTCTAAACTTGCTTCTTTTTCCATTATTTTTACTAGCGTTTCTTTTGCCGTTAAATTAGGTTTTCCGGCACAGCCTGAAAGTACAAGGGCTAAAATTAAAGTGAGAATTGTTAATTTTTTAAACATAGTTTATTACCTCTCAATCTTTCATAAATTTTGACTTTTTAACAACTCATTTATGTTACTAAGTGATTATAAATTAATTTTATAGATATTTCAATCGTTTTTTAAATTTAGTGGTGTCATTTTTGACATTTTATTACTTATATTGCAATAGTTTAATCAAAATCAATAACGATTTGCTTCAACTGGGTTTGATACGCTGTAACCACGACGCCAGCGTTGTCAAATATAATTCTGGCTACATCAGATATTTTACCGAGTCTTGCATCTTGATAAATGACTTCTTTAATGCCAGATTGAACAATTGCCTTTGCACATTCGTTACATGGGTGATGCGTCACAAAAATGCGACAATTAGCAACCGAGCGCGGACTGTTTAAAATTGCATTTAATTCTGCATGACAGACGTAAGGGTATTTGGTGTCTTCCCAGTCGCCTGATTTGCCCCATTTTGCGGTGCTATCATCGGTACCGTACGGCATGCCATTATAGCCCATTGAAACAATTTTATTGTTTTCGTCGACAATACAAGCACCCACTTGCGTTGATGGATCTTTACTGCGCATTGCCGACAGTTTGGCGATGCCCATAAAATAATCTTGCCAGTTGATATAATCTTTTCGCATAATGCACCTTTCTGATATACCCTGAAACTGTACGACAACGATTTTTTTATCGTCATATTAATCAAAATTTAGAATTATCTTAGATATTTTATAAAAACAGTGCATGCAATAAAAATACAGAGTGACTTATTGATATAAGCAACTCTGTATTCTAAACTTACTTTTGTTCTATACCAAAACAATTTGACAAAAAACCTTTTGACAAAGAACTTTTTATCTTTGTATGCTTATTTAAAAATTCGCTTATTTCTTTTTTGACGTCCCAATCTTTTTTGATCACCAAATAATAAAGACCGTCTATTTTCGATTCCCTAAAGCTATAATCAGATGGAATAAGCTTATTTTCAACGTTAATATCGATAGGCCCATCTATATTTAACAGTTGATACCATTTTAGTAGCATACGCGTGTCTATATTTGTTGGCATATTTAAATCGAATTTGTCGAGCAACTCAATAATTTCAGTCTTTGAATAGCGCATCAGTTTTTTTAATACTTGCTCGATAACAATTTGTTGTCGCTGCGTGCGCTCAAAGTCACCATTGCCGATTTTTCGAATTCTAGCATATGATAGTGCAAGCGCACCATTGATGTGAAAGACGCCATCTTGTCTCATGCTTTCTGTCAATTGCATCTCTGATTCGCTATTTATTTCGTAAACCAATTGATTAACGGACTTTAATTCATTATTTGGAATATCTAGGTTAATGCCACCGATTAAATCGATAAAACGCTGCATGTCGAAGAAGTTCCATGTAATATAATAATCGATGTCAAGGCCAAAATTTTGTTGCAGTGTTTCTTGTAGCAATGGCGCACCACCGTATGCATAGGCATGCGCTAATTTTTGATGACCATGTCCATTTATTTCAACATACAGATCACGCATTAATGGTATTTTTTTTAGCGTGTGTGTCTCTGGATCATACTGTACAAAAATAACTGAATCAGACCGACCTTTGTAGTTATCTTTGCGCGTGTCAATACCAATAAGCAATAAGCTAACTTTTGGCAGTCCGTTGGACGAATTGTCCTTCGTCGTTGCCATTGTCGTCTCTTGTGTTGAACTTACGACATTTTCAGCAGTAACAAACATTGTCGATTTAGTTGCCTCTACGGCAGTCGGCAAAATTTTTTTTGGCGTGTCAATCGCTTGCTTTTCTTTTGACGAGCTAAACTGATCTGCAACGATATATCCGACTACCATAAAGATTATTAAAGTCATAATAATAATTGGCACAACTTTTTGTTTGCGTTTCATGACATCTACCTTAATCCGTTAATCACTGGAGGCGCATCTTTTTACTATATTTATGTAGCGTATTGCCGTATTCATCTTGCACAAAAACCAAAAACTGGAAGTAGTCACCCCATCTCGGATAATAGTTAATTGATTGTTTATCACTGTAAGGAATATATTTAAATAATTTATTGTTGCGAATAATATAGTATGAATACTTTAAACCATCACCTTGCGCATTGACATGACAAACAACTCTGCCATTTTTTGCCTGCTCAACATTAATGCTATTTAATTTTATTGGCTCATCAAAGACTTTAATTTTTTTTGAACCAACTTGTTTTATTTCTTTTCCATTATACGCAAACGCTACTGCCGTGTAATAGCCTGGTTCGCTTGGTTTAAAACTATAGTCTGAGTTAGGTGCATAACGTGTAATATCAATGTTTTTACCACGATGCGATACATAGTACTGATACTTTACATTATCACCCTCTACATCGGCATGCCAAGTTGCTTGTTCACCTAAGCGATAGGTTTCTTTGCTAGATGTTAAGCCCTTAACATTAAAAATAATTGGTTCCTTAACTATTGGTGGCACACCAAAGTCATAGTCATAAACTCTGACATAATCAATTAAAAACTCGTCCGGATAATTTGCCTTTGTGGGGTCTTTCGCCCAGACATTTGTCGCCTTCCAACCTACAGTTGATGCCTCGCCAGACAGAATAATATATTGTTCTACTTGTGAAACACCACCTTTATTAGTTACCCATGAAAGATTTCCATCAATATAAAAACGGTATTCGGTTGGTGTCCAAATTAAGGTATAAGTATGATAAGCATTGTGATTTGTAATTTTTGAAGTATGCCCTGCACTTTTGTGATATTTTGAATAACCATCCCAATGCAACGCATGATGCACCAGATTGTTCCAGCCAAAGGCTTCTAGAATATCTATTTCTGTGCCGTCTTTACCATTTCCATTTACTTTACAAACGTTATCAGTCATTAACCAAAACGCAACCCACCAGCCACTTTTTTTAGGTAGCTTACATCTTATTTCATATTTACCATAGCGCTTTTCAAAATTTTCTTTTGTTCTTATCATGCCAGTGGCAAAATCGTAGGGATCATTGTCGTTATCGCGATTGGGAATTCTATTCATTTTTATTGCCAATTGTCCTTGACCATTAAGTTTGACTTGGTCGTCTAACCAATACATATCCGGTCCATGACTATTGGGATGTCTATTATAACTTGCCGAACTCCAATATTTGGGATTCGGTCTGCCATAGCCATTGAATTCGTCTTGCCAAACAAGTTTCCAACCACTATCGTCATAAATATCATCACTAGCATTATCGGCCAAATTTGAATCGTCAATCTGCAACGCATTGAGTTGCATTGAATTAGTTGTTACAAAAAATAGCAACAACACAAAAATAAGTACTCTTTTCTTGTTCATTATTCCTCTCTCTTATCTTACTCTTTCTACGCTTAGCTTACATGATTCTTTACTTACTTTAACATTTTCCACTGTAAATAATCCATTATTATCTACAATAACCTTCCCCGTCTTAATAACCGCCTGATCACCGCGCCTAATAATAGAATACGCTAATTCTTGCCCAGTAATCAAATTAAAATTTTGTAACTTACGTGCTGTAATATCGAC
>PDWJ01001081.1_pt1 | contig 35269 bp, 32 predicted proteins | sample 1430881 | NCBI WGS metagenome assembly PDWJ01 (sample SAMN01162460, study PRJNA174530) | Oral metagenome, whole genome shotgun sequencing project. | biome: Marine environment; feature: Marine mammal; material: Swab sample of the gingival sulcus; isolation source: swab sample of gingival sulcus...
AAACAGCCCTGTTTTTTTCTGCACCTGAACCTGATCGGGTTATTTTTACCGCCAATGCAACAGATGGATTAAATATGGCACTATTGGGGATGCTCAAGGGAAAAGACCATGTCGTGACCACCATGCTGGAGCATAATTCGGTATTGCGTCCCTTAACCCATTTACAGCAGGAACGGGGTGTGACCCTCTCCTTTCTCCCCTTTGACGAGCAGGGAATCGTGGCGGTGGACAAACTGGAACCGCTTCTTGAGGCAAAAAAAACGGCACTTGTGGTTGTAAATCACGCCTCTAATGTATTGGGAACGGTACAGCCGGTTGAAAAGATCGGCAAAATCTGTGCGGCCCATGGTGTGCCATTCCTGATCGATGCCTCGCAAAGCGCAGGGTTGGTTCCGGTGAGTATGGAGGAGATTGGGGCATCAGCCATTGCCTTTACTGGGCACAAGTCGCTCTACGCCCCTTCTGGCATTGGGGGGCTTGTGATCCACCCAAAACTGGATATTCAGCCCGTCCGTTTTGGCGGCACGGGGACAGTGTCAAAAGATCTTTCTCACCCCCAGGATTTTCCCGAACGTCTGGAGGCGGGGACACACAATTTAATGGGTATTATTGGCCTTTCTCTTGCCCTTGACGCGTTTTTGGACGACCAGGGGAATTTACACAAATGGCATGAAAAGGAAATGCGTCTTGCCACAAGGCTGTACAATGCATTGTCACAGTTACCCCGTGTTCAACTCTATGGCGGAGACATGACCCTTCCCCATGTTGCGCTGTTTTCCATGACGGTGGACGGGATGGCGGCTGGCGATGTTGGCACGGTGCTTGACGGGGACTTTGATATTGCGGTGCGCACAGGCCTGCATTGTGCGCCGTTGGTGCATAAGCGGTTGGGCACCATCAACACGGGCGCCACACGGTTCAGTTTTGGGCGTTACAATACAGAAGACGATGTTGATGCGGTTATCCACGCCATGGAGCGCATTACCTCCCAACCGCCTGTCAAATGAAGTCCCATGAATTTTATGGATGTTCACACCCACTTGCATGATGGTCGAATCCGCTCGGATATACCCAAAATCGTTGCTCAGGCGACCGCAATGGGTGTGAGATGGATGGTCACCTGCGCCACCATGGAAGACAATTTTGAAGACACATCCCGGCTGGCTCAAGAATTTGATTGTGTGCTGCCCTGTTTCGGTATCCATCCCTGGTTTCTGGATACCCTTACCCCGGATTGGGCACATCGCCTGGCGGTCCGCCTTGAATCCAGCCCTTCGGCAGTGGGGGAAACTGGACTGGATTTCATGGCACGGGGCGGGAACCGGGACCTTCAATTGGCCGTGTTCAAAACCCACCTTGGACTGGCCCAGGATTTGAATCGCCCGATCAATATCCATATCCGAAAGGCCTGGGATGCCCTGATACACATCCTGAAAAAAAACGGCCCCATTCAGTCCGGCGGCCTTATCCACTCTTTTTCCGGATCTGCAGCGCTGGTTCGAGTGCTTGAAACTTATAATTTGCATATTTCTTTTTCAGGGGCAGTGACCCGGCCCAATGCCAAAAAAGTGGTCGAGGCATTAAATACGGTATCATTGGACCGCATCGTGTTTGAAACCGACACCCCGGACATCTATCCCAGTTTCAATGGCATAAAAAATCCTTCAGAACACCTCAATACGCCGGCCAATTTGCACGGTATCGTGAAAATTGCGGCCCAAAGGCGAAACATGGCATTTGAAACACTGGCAGGTGTTGGATATCGTAATGCCCTTAATTTATTTGGGTCCCTTATGCCATAGGATAAAAATGCTGGATCAGTTTTCACGGATAGAACAATTGCTGGGCAGTGCGGCCATGGAAAAAATTAAGCGGGCCAGGGTAGCTGTGTTCGGCCTGGGTGCGGTTGGTTCTTTTACCGTGGAGGCCTTGGCCCGATCCGGTGTGGGATACCTGCGGCTGGTAGACTTTGACCGGGTGGATGCCACCAACATCAACCGACAGCTTTACGCTTTGACCGCCACCGTTGGCGAAGAAAAAGCCGCGTTGGCCAAAAAACGGGTCAAGGAGATCAATCCGGTCTGTGATGTGGCGGTTTATTCTGATTTTGTCAATGCGGAGAACCTAGCCGGGTTACTGAGCCCAGACCTTGACATGGTGGTGGACGCCATAGACGGCCTCAATTCCAAGGTAAATCTTATTGTTGAAGCAAAACAAATGGGGATAAAGATCGTGTCCTCCATGGGGGCGGCCGGCCGTACCGATTTCACCATGATCCGGACCGGGGATCTTTTTGACACCACCATCTGCCCCCTGGCCCGGGTGGTTCGTCGGCGTCTTCGTCGTCGGGGTGTTGAAACGGGTGTCCCTTGTATCTATTCCATTGAGCCGCCCAAAAATAACCCGCCGTTTAAACAAGAAGATGTTCAGGATACTCAGGACGGCCATGGGCGACCTCGCCCCCCCATCGGTTCCGTGGTCTGGGTGCCGGGGGCCTTTGGCCTGGCCCTGGCTGGTGAAACGATTCAGACCTTAATTCAAGAGTGATTCGAGTTGGCCAACGCGCTGGGTACATAATAAAAAACGGAACCGATACATTCCGGTTCCGTTTTCCTTCAAGCCCATCGGCCTGATTTAATTTTCAGTTCGATTGAATTAATCAAACGCCATGTTCACTTTCCAGTCTTTCCAGACATTGCCCACAAGATCAGGGCCGGGTTTGAGAACCATTTTGTCCGGTTGCCATCCAGATGGCGTGGCTTCAGTCCCCTTGGATGCCCGGACCAGTTGGAAGGCTTGGAGTTGACGCAGGGTTTCAGCGACATTGCGGCCCACGGGCGGGGTCAAAATTTCATACCCTTGAATCACACCGTCGGGATCAATGAGGAACCGGCCTCGAACGTCCACCCCTGAATTCTCGTCATATACGCCATAAATCTCGCCAATACGGCCGCCGGCATCTGACAGCATGGGGAAGGGCACCCCGCCGTCCACAATTTTAGACAGTTCATGGGCTTCCCACATTTTATGGACAAACATGGAGTCCGTACTCATGGACAATACCTGAACACCCAGTTTTTCAAATTCTGCATATTTTTCAGCAACTGCTGAAATTTCAGTCGCTCAGACAAAAGTGAAATCACCGGGGTAGAAGCACAGTGCCACCCACTTTCCCAGGTAATCCGAGAGGTTAACATTGATAAAACCGCCTTTGTGATATCCGGCAGCTGTAAAGTCCGGGGCTTTTTGTCCAATTTTGACCATGGATTTCGTCTCCTTTTTTGGCACATCAATCTGAGGGGTTTCTTCCTGGCTTTTTGTTTCTACCGGGCCGCCTGTGGGGCGGGTGCATCCGGCACTGACTTTTCCAGCCATAGAGTCTCCTTTGTTGAAAATGAGTCTAAAATATCATCCGGTGTAACAATGATCTCACGATGGTACACCGGGAATGATCTTCGATACAATAGATCTATTCTTAAAATAGAGAATATAAAAAATCAATGCAAAATCTAAAAAGATCTTAAATCGATAAATAATTGCGCTATTGGTTTGAATACTTTTTGATAGAGGCGGTTTCATCTTGATATTGGGACGATGCGGTGATAATGGTTATTAATTTCAATAAAAAATAATTGAGGACCTGAAATGAGACTGACATATTTGATGCTTGCGGGGATAATCATGCTCGGGATTTCAATGCCGTTACAGGCAAAAACCATTTACGTTCGGGGGGTGACCAAGATCACCATGCGAACCAGTCCGGGGGCAACCCATAAAATCGTTGCCATGTTGCTGTCGGGCACCCCGCTTGAGATCCTTGAATATCAAAAAGACTGGTCCCAGGTTAAAACGGCCGACGGCAAAGTTGGCTGGGTGCTGACCCGATTCCTTACCGAATCCGTGCCTGACGCAACGATCGTCAAGCAGTTGAGAAAAGAAAATATACGCTTGGAAACTGCATTGGATGAATCAAGGCGAAAGGGTCAGGCGCTGTCATCCAGAAACCAGACCCTGGCTGGGATTGAAAAAAAATATCAGGCCCTGCAAAAGGCCTCTGCAGATTACCTGAAACTGGATGCCAAGTATAAAGAATTACTCAAAACGGCTGAAGACCAAAAACAACTGATCCAAACCCTGAAAGAAAGCCTTAATGATGAAGAAAAATTGTGGTTTCTTTCAGGAGCAGGCGTATTTATTGTCGGGCTGATTTTGGGACTGAGTACCCGAAAGAAAAAAAACAGTTCGCTTTTGTACTGATTTACGCCCATGCATAAAAAAATTGTCACCTTTACGATGGTTGCCATGTTAGGGGTGTATACGACAACAATACGATCAAACAGAAAAGACACCGGAAATGATTAAAACCGATTTTATGGTGATCGGCAGCGGTATTGCCGGGTTAAGTTACGCGTTGAAAGTGGCCGAATACGGCAGTGTTATCATTCTAACCAAAAAAAAGATCCACACAACCAATACGGCCTTGGCCCAGGGGGGGGTGGCATCGGTATTCGGTCAGGACGACTCTTTTGCCGCCCATGTGGAAGACACCCTTAAAGCGGGAGACGGTCTGTGTAACGAAGCGGTGGTCCGCATGGTGGTGGAAAACGGGCCAGACCGGATACGTGAATTAGTGGATCTAGGGGCCCAATTTAATAGGGATGGGGCGGGTAGATACGATTTTGCCTTAGGCCAGGAAGGGGGGCATTCAAAAAAACGAATTATTCATGCCCATGACCTCACCGGCAAGGAGATTGAAGATACGCTCATTGCAAAGGTTAACGCCCATAGGAACATCACCATCCTCGAGGACCATATTGCCGTTAATCTGATCACCTTTTCCACAAACATCCAAAGTGGGTTGGTAAGGACCCAGCATGAAAACAGCTGCTGTGGGGCCTATGTGCTTAACAATGATTCCGGCAAAGTCGAAACGTTTTGCGCCGGGGTGACCCTTCTTGCCACAGGCGGGGCATCCAAGGTGTATCTGTATACATCCAATCCAGATATTGCCACCGGCGATGGCATTGCCATGGCTTACCGGGTCGGCGCATCCGTTGCCAATATGGAATTTGTCCAGTTTCATCCCACCTGCCTGTATCACCCTGAGGCTAAAAATTTTCTAATTTCTGAAGCCGTCCGGGGAGAGGGCGCCCATCTCATTGATGAGCAAGGACGGCGGTTCATGGGTGATTATTCCCCGGACAAGGAACTGGCATGCCGGGACGTTGTTGCCCGGGCCATTGATAATGAACTTAAAAAAACTGGAGCAGATGCCGTATTCCTGGATATCACCCACAAAGATCCAGATTTTATCCGTAACCGCTTTCCCAACATACACGACAAATGTCTAAAATTCGGTATTGATATCACCACACAGCCCATTCCGGTGGTGCCGGCAGCCCATTATATGTGTGGCGGCGTGGCCACGGACCTTAACGGACGTACTGACATCCAGCGCCTTTACGCGGTGGGTGAAGTCGCTTGCACCGGACTTCATGGTGCGAACCGCCTGGCCTCTAACTCCCTGCTGGAAGCCCTGGTTTATGCCCATAACGCAAGCCAGGCTGCTGTGACGGAATTCCAGGCCCTCGGCAGCCAGGCCACCATCACCCCGGCCCCCTGGGACGAAACCGACACCCTGGATTCTGACGAGGCCATTGTGGTGTCCCACAACTGGGACGAAATTCGACGCCTCATGTGGAATTACGTTGGTATTGTAAGGTCTGACAAACGACTGATCCGCGCCCAGCGCCGCATTGAAAACATCCAGCAGGAAATTGATGAATATTACTGGGGCTTCAAGATCACCTCAGACCTTATAGAGCTGCGGAATTTGGCCACGGTGGCGGAACTGATTATTAAATCTGCGCTCATGCGCAAGGAAAGCCGTGGGCTTCACTACACCCTTTTGCACCCCCAAAAAAATGATATCACCTGTCGTCATCAGACCATCATCCAAATTTAGTGTTTTAGGCGCATCTGTACAAACAGCGGGCCTTGATAACAACTTAAACTCAAGCGCATCTTGAAAGATTGAGTGCCGACCATGGGGCGACAGCATATTCATCTATCCCATTTCTTTTTTGGCCCATCCATTTAATCCTTGGCATACTGCATGCATTTCAATAGTCAAACTGATGTGCCGCCGTATTGCGACCACTGTGGTTTCAATCAAAAAAATCCGGCCTTTTTCCTTTCTCAATCGATTAAATATTGATTTTATAAGCGACAATTAATATAGAAGAGAGCAATTGGAGTTTAGACCTGAAAAGAGGGGAAGATGATGTGACCAAAAGGATTGGGGAACAAGACCTGATGTCACATCCGGTAATATAGAATGACAGCCTATAATTTGGAGAGAGGAGACCATGAAGCGTACTTTCATTGCAGCATCTTGTCTTGTTGTTTTTCTAATCACCACCGATACGTTAGCTCAGGATCCGCCGCAACCCCTTGAACTGCCAACGGGCACCATGACCCTTATGGTGCCTGAAGGCTCACAGTGGCAGGCAAAACGATCGCCAGTAAACTTTCCCCATTCCCTTCATTTTGGGTTTTCTTGTAAAGACTGTCACCACACATGGGACGGTGCCAGTCCAGTGAAAAGCTGTGGCACATCAGGGTGTCATGAAAATTTTTGGGCCCCCCTTCCTGGTGCAGCCTCTAAAACGAAATCAAATATCAAATCGCTTACCGGGGCCTTTCACAAGGCGTGCCGGGACTGCCATCGCAATGAATTAAACGTCCAGAAGGCTGAAGGTATCAAAGAGATCGTTACCGGTCCCATTGACTGTGACGGTTGCCATCCCAATCCCCATTCTGAAATTGAAAATTCTGAAGCGCGCCTTGATGTGCCCTTGGGCAACCTGGTCATCAGACCCCCTGAAGGGGTGGAAGCCAAGAAAGCGGCGGTTAATTTCCCCCATGGACAGCATTTTGAATTTGCCTGTCAGACCTGCCACCACGACTGGGACGGCGAGAGTGAAGTGGAATCTTGTATGAGCTGCCATGAGGAGCTTGAGCCCCCTGCGGGACGAAACATTAAAAATCCCGAAAATATAATGTATTACCTGGCAGCCTACCACACAGCCTGTCTTGACTGCCACAGGGATACCACAAAACAACGCAAGGCTGCGATTAAGGCTGCAGCCAAGAATGGCAAAACACTTACGGCGAAAGACCTGCCAAAGGCCGGACCGCTGGGGTGCACAGCCTGTCATTCTGAATCATAAATCACCTGTTCGTGCCTTACTCCTCAATTCCTGTACAAAAAAACAAGAACATGAGAAGGGGCGCATGGGTTGCGGGTTTCCCGCTTTAGTATCAGGTAATTTCTTTGGGAAAAGCAATACAAAAGGTGTGCAGGGCGTATGGCAGACGGACGGTTTATCGTATTTGAAGGCATAGATGGCTGCGGAAAAAGTACCCAGTCAAAACGGTTATATCAGCGATTAAAGGATACAGGCAGGGATGTGGTAGCCACCTTTGAACCGTCCGATGGGGTTGTGGGCCGGTTGATTCGTAAAATGCTGTCCGGTGAGGTGGCCGTGGATCAACGGACCATTGCCGCATTGTTTGCCGCAGACCGTACAGACCATCTGGTGAATGCAGAAAATGGGGTAAAATCCTGGGTCGATACCGGTAAAATTGTGGTATGCGACCGGTATTATTTTTCATCTTACGCCTATCATGCCCAATATATGGACATGGAGTGGGTGATTCATGCCAACAGCTTGAATGCGGATATTTTGCGTCCCCATGTCACCTTGTTCATTGATGTGGCGCCACAAATCTGTCTGGACCGGATCCGGGCCGCTCGAGAAAATCTTGATATCTATGAAAAAATTGATATTATGCAACAGGTTCGGGCCAATTATCTAAAGGCATTTGATCGTCTCAAAGACGAAGAAACGGTGATCGTGATTAACGGGAACGATACCCCTGAAAATGTTGCAGCAGATGTCTGGAAAGCGGTCCAGCCGTTTGTTAAATAGCCAGCCTGTTACCTGAATGTTGAGGGAGTGAATGAAAAAAATCTGTGTAATTGACGGGCAGGGCGGGGGCATTGGTGCCACTGTGATCAAGCGGCTCAAGGAGCGGTTTGAAGAGCGGGTAGAGGTAATCGCTTTGGGTACAAATGCCATTGCAACGGCCCAAATGCTCAAAGCCCGCGCCAACAGGGGGGCGTCCGGGGATAATGCCATTGTCCAATCTGTGAAAAAGGCCGATGTCATTATCGGGCCGGTGGGTATTATCATGCCCCATGCCATGATGGGGGAAGTGACCCCGGTCATGGCTGAGGCCGTGTGTCAGTGTGATGCCAAGAAAGTCCTGCTGCCCTTGACCCAGGAAAATATCTCCATTGTGGGGGTGACGGGTTTCCCCCTTCCCCAGCTGGTGGATGAACTTGTTGATACCCATTTGGGGTTGCTCAGCCCTTAAGGCCCATGATCAAAATAAAATCGCCCATCTGCTTGTCTTTTAAGCCGCCATTGGCGTGCCTTGAGGGTGACTTAAAATCCGGCGTATCTGTGGCAGATTTAATTCTGATCATGGGCAACCCCTAAATTTAGATACGGGAGCGTTAATTATGTGTGAAGCCAATGCATATCTTATGGAAGAAAACGGTGAGGAAACCCTGCTCATGAAGGCGGTGGACAAGGTGGAGCCCGATGATGGCGGCATCCGCCTGATTTCCATATTCGGGGATCAGAAATTTATTAAGGGCACCATCCAGTCCCTGTCTCTGGTGGACCATAAAGTCTTTATCAAGCCGTTATGACCCTTTCGGAACGCATTTTCAAGGCAGGGCCACAGTGATAATTCGGATCGGCCCATAATCGTTACTTAGGCCCATGATCAAAATAAAATCGCCCACCTACTTGTCTTTTAAGTCACCTTTGGCGTGCCTTGAGGGTGACTTAAAATCCGGCATATCTGTGGCAGATTTAATTTCGATCATGGGCCTTAAAATCGCATCATGGGGGTATACATCACCTTTCCGGCTTGATACCCCCTAACATTACATGAAAAATTTAGAAAAAAAATGAAGCGGGTTGAAAATACACGACCTGCAACCTGGCGTCCTGAATCTGGCACTTTCGCGAATTTTGCAACATCAGAATCAGGATAAACCGCCGTTGACTGAGGAGGGAAAATGAATGTGGAAGATTTGATTCCTGCACCAGATACCATACCGGTTCACTGGGGATGGTTTCAAGTATTTTTGATCCTTACTTTTGTATTGCATCTGCTCTTTATGAACGCCATGCTGGGCAGTGGTATCATGGCATTGGTCGGAGAGTTTAAAATGGATGACCATACAGACAGGATGAATCATGATATGGCTGAAAAATGGCCCTATGCCATTGCATTGACAGTGAATATGGGGGTTGCCCCCCTGCTGTTTCTTCAGGTCCTGTATGGCCATTTTATCTATACCAGCTCCATTCTCATGGCCGTCTACTGGCTGTCGGTGGTGCTACTGTTGATCATCGCCTATTATTGTGCCTATATTTACGATTTTAAATTCAACGCCCTGGGACAGGCCCGTAAGATTTTCATCACGCTGGCCGTGGTACTGCTGCTTTGGATTGGATTTGTCTTTTCCAACAACATGGTCATGATGATTCAGCCCGAACTGTGGCAGGGCTATTTTCGGAATCCTTTTGGCACACTGCTCAGTGTCTCCGAGCCCATGGTGATTCCCCGGTATCTTCATTTTGTTGCAGCGTCTGTTGCCGTGGGTGGCCTGTGCCGTGCCATTGTCTGGAAGATGAAGGCAGGGAATGAAGCGGCCACAGCTTCGGTGCGGTCCGGATTGAAATGGTTTATCTGGGCCACTGCCATTCAGTTTCCTCTGGGGATCTGGTTTTTGATATCCCTGCCCAAAGACAAGATGATGTTGTTTATGGGGGGCGGTATTCTGCATACCCTATTGCTTGTCTTAGGCCTGGTGTTGAGCATCGTTGCCATGGCCGTTGCAATGAAAAAAAAGGTCTGGTGGACCGTCTGGGTTACATTGGCTGTGGTGCTGGACATGGTGCTGATGCGGGATCTTTTGAGAAAGGCCTATCTGGCGCCGTATTTCTCTGTGTCAGATCTTAACGTGGTACCCGATTATTCTCCCATGGTGCTGTTCCTGGTGTCCTTTGCTGTGGGCCTTGCCCTCATCGCGTATATGTTGAAACTTGTCGTATCCGAAAGAAAGGAGGCTTGATATGAATTATCCGGTTTGGGAGCTCTATACGGCCGGTGGCGGCCTTCTCATCGCCAGTATCGCTGTGGTTCATGTCTATGTGTCCCATTTTGCCGTGGGGGGTGGGTTATTTCTGGTCTGGGCCGAAAAAAAAGCCTACCGGGAGAACTCCGATATCCTCCTGGATTTTGTAAAAAAACACACTAAATTTTTCCTTTTGCTGACCATGGTGTTTGGCGGCATCACCGGGGTGGGGATCTGGTTTACCATTGCCCTGCTGAATCCGTCTGCTGCCTCTACCCTGATCCACACCTTTGTATTTGGATGGGCCGCAGAATGGGTTTGCTTTCTCGGAGAGATTGTGGCCCTGTTCATCTATTTTTATACCTTCGGTAAGATCTCAAGGCAGAACCATCTTAAAATTGGCTGGCTCTATTTTATTTTTGCATGGCTTTCCCTGTTTTTTATTAACGGGATCATCGATTTCATGTTGACGCCGGGCCAATGGACCCAAGACGGCAGTTTCTGGTCGGGCTTTTTAAATCCCACCATGTGGCCGGCACTGTGTTTCAGGACCTTTATCACGTTTATGTTTGCAGGGATTTTTGGGTTTTTGACCAGTATGTTCATCAAGGATGAAGCTGCCCGGCAATCAATGAACAAAAGCTGTGCGCTGTGGATCATCCTTCCCATGGTGTTCATGCTGGCTTCGGGCGTCTGGTATTTTAACAGCCTGCCAGCAGGCATCCAGACCATGCTGCTCAAGGTCTCTCCCGAATTTGGACCCTATTTCACCACCTTTTACCTGGGGACCGGTGCTTTGTTTGCAGGGGCTGTGATTCTGGCGCTTTCTTTACCGTTACCGCTTAAAAAGGTCGTTGCGGTTTTGATCCTGGGCATGGGACTTGTCTATATGGGGGGCTTTGAGTTCTTAAGGGAAGGCGGACGAAGACCCTGGGCCATTTATGGCCACACCTATGCCAATGGTGTGAAAGCCGTGGATATAGAACAGATTAACCGGGACGGGTTTATGGCCTCGGCCAAATGGGTGTTCAACCGGGAGGTGACCCCGGAGACTCAATTTTCCGTGGGCCGGGAGTTGTGGCGCCACCAGTGTGCGGCCTGTCATTCCGTGGGCGGTCCCATGAAAGATATCCTCCAATTGACCCAGGGCATTGGATTGGTCGGTATTGATGCCCGCATTGCCGGTAACGGCACGCTTTCGCCTTATATGCCCCCCTTCATGGGAAGTGCCGCAGAGCGGCGGGCGCTGGCCACCTATATCCTTGAGGGGCTCCATGCCCAAAAAATTCAGCCGGAAACCGTGTTTCCTGACGGTGACAAGGCGGTGGCGCTGCCCCCCTTTGACGAAGAGACGGATGAATATGTGCTGCTGGCCTGGAATAATCTGGGAATGTATTGCATGTCCGACAGTGACCCCTATTGGGTCCTGCTGCCGCCAGCGAACGATCTGTTTGCCCAGTTGATCCGGCGGGGAGAGGCACCCGAAGTGGTGACTGGGGATGAAGGGATCGAGATTGTTTATGAAGCACCCGAAGCCTTTGTCGATCCGGCGTCCCAGGTGAAGTTCTGGGATCATGTGGAATCGTTATTCGGCAAAAAACTTGAAAAAAATATGGGCCTCTCGGGTAAAGGGCTCAAAGGCACCATGACATTTTCCGATGAACTCAATGCCTTTGAAGCCGATAAAATTCCTGTGGTGCCCTATCGTGCGGACGGCAGCTATGATCCCTATCCGGTATTTACAGTGAAGGCCATTGATAAAGAGACGGGGAAGGTGCTTGCCATGACAAAAACCGTTGCCCCCACCGCTACGGAGATGGGTTGTAAAAACTGCCATGGCGGTCAATGGCGGGTGCCGGGAACGGCTGGTTTCAGCGATGAAACAGCGGCCAGTGTTCTGGCAGCCCATGATAAGCGTTCTGGCACCAATCTGCTGGAACAGGCAAAACAGGGCCACCCCCAGCGTTGCCAGTCCTGCCATTCGGATCCTATACTGGATGCCAAGGGCAAACCTGAACTGATGAACCTGTCGGCGGCCATCCACGGCTGGCATGCACCCTATCTGGCAGACCAGGGGGCCGATGCCTGTTATAAATGCCATCCATCCCGACCGTCAGGTCCCACCAAGTGCCTCAGGAGTGTCCATGCCGACAAGCTGGACTGTACCTCCTGCCACGGCTATATGGCGGATCATGCATTGAGTCTGTTGAAAAAAGAGAATGAACAAGGCAAACCTGGGGCAAAACCGTTGATGGCCCATCTTACCCCCCGAAAAGTGGCCGCCGTGGATCAGATCAACGCGCGGACACCCTGGATGAATGAACCAGACTGCCTAAACTGCCATGTGGAGTTTACCCGGCCCGACCCCAAGACCGCAGATGCATTTAACCAGTGGACACAGGAACCCCAAGCATTGTTCCGTCTGAGACATGACGAAACTGACAGCATCATGTGTGAGGCCTGCCACGGTGCCCCCCATGCGGTATATCCGGCCAGAAACAAGTTTACTCCCGATGTGGATAATATTCAGCCCTTACAGTACCAGGGCAATCGTTTCCCCATCGGATATCAAAAGTGTTTGGTCTGCCATACCATACCCATACTGGATGAACCTGTTCATCATCCCATGGCAGAATTGGCACTGAAACAGGAATAACGGCCACAGGCCGCCTCTGGTCTATCGAATTCCAGGCGTTGGCCCACAACAAAACAATTCAGTTAACTTACCAAAACTTTTATAAAAAACGGCCACGGGCCGTCCTGGTCTATCGATACCCAGGACGGCCCGTGGCCGTTATAAAAACCTATGGGGGTATAATTATGGCCCGGTAATGTCACCTATAATGGTTCGCTGGATTCCCGCTTTAATACCTAAAGATCTGGTAACATCAATCAACGCCTTGCTTTTAGAAACAGTTGAAAATGACCTGACCCCAAACCTATCGTCTGACTCGAAAGGGCGTTACAAGGATTATCTTTCAGGATTGGATACCCAGAAGGGACAATCAATTGTCTTTTAGCAGCTCTCCCACCAACAGGGCAAATTCAGGGCCGATCTTTTTGTCAGGGATCACCCCTTTGCCCTGGGCATATTTAAAAAAGCGGGTGCAAACCTTATGCTGTTCCCGGGTCAGGGTGGCAGAGATGCCTTGTTTTCCATCTTTCCCATGTGGGCCAATCCTGGGCTCCGGCGCATCGGGAACATCCCTTCGACCATGGGGGCGCCGGACCATTTGGGTGTAATAGAGTACTGCCCGGTCTAACAGAATATATAAAAATTGAATATTTTCATTGGGCCCCACACGGATACGGTCCCCACCCATTACCTCGGATCCGCTCTGAGACAATTTTTTTGCACCCGCCAGGGCAGACCCCGCACCAATGGCCGAACCAATGGCCGTAAATACACCAAAGGTCAGGCCTGCGGCGGCGGTATCCAGCACCGCGCCCACCGTGCCCCCCAGCACGGCCCCTACTGTGGCCAACTGTCCCCGGGTCAGCCCCAGAATTTCCCAAGTCCGTTCCGAGAACAGATCATGGCGCAGGGCGGAGTATTCCGGTAATGTATACTCAAAATGGTGGTGGCGGTAAAGGCTGCGAATCCGATCGAACATACGGGTTTCAATCTTGCGGACCTTGGCCTGGTACGCTTTGGTCAGCGATTCTTTCACGGCCGCCGGATCTGTTGTTGACGTTATTTTTCCAGAGACGGAAAAGGCCAGGGCGTTCTCAATCCCGTAGGTGATATGGGCGCAAGCCATGCGATTCCGCTTTTCCCATTCTGTCTTAAAGGCGCTGACCACATGTTCCAGTCCGGTTTCCCAATCCTGGTCAATGGCTTTGAGGCTTTCCAGCATGCGGATCCGTTCGTAAAAATCGGCTGTATTGGAATTAAAGATACGGATCACGTTAAAATGCTGGCGAAATTCCTGTTTCCATTGATCCGTATAATCCCGGCCCTCTGTTTTGGAATTGATCACCGCCATACGGGGACGGCCGGTCAGCCGAAGAATTTCCATCTCCGCCAAATCGTCTTCCCTCACCGGTCGGGACCCGTCCACCACATAGATAATGCCGACCCCCTTGGCCAGGGGTGCCAGCAGCTCACACTCATCGGCAAAAAACGGATCCTGGGCATGGGCTGCAATGAAGCGGTCAATGAGATCTGCGCCGGGGTGTGTTTTAAACCAGGACAAGGTCTGTCGGGGCATTTGAAATCCCGGAGTATCCACAAACCGAATAATCTCCCGATTGTCTATTTTCACGGTATAGGCCCTGGAGACCTTGGTTTCCCCAGGCACGCTGCTGATGCCGATACGGTCATCTTCGGTCAGGGTGGAAACCACTGAAGATTTTCCCTCGTTGGGATGGCCCAGAACGGCAAATTCAGGGATTGAAGATTCGGTTGTATGTGTCATGATATCCACCTTTCAACAATGATACCAGGGTCTTTGAGCTGTGCCACGGCCGTCTGCCAGACCTGAAAATCGATTTCATCTCCACTCACGGTCATCTCCCCTTCCCCAGGTGTCTGGGTGAGAAAAATCCAGATATCGTGTTTTGGAAAAATGTCCCTCCGAAGCTGGGTAAAATAATAGAGCAGGCCGCGAATGGGCGGCTGCCACACCTCCTGCAAGATGATCACAACACCGTTTTCAGGGGCTTGAGTGGCCGTTAACACCGGGGCATCCGATTCAAAATCAAAGCCGATACGCACCGGGCCTGTCATATCCATGCCCAGTTGTCTGTCTAAGGCGCTAGCAATCTCATCCATGGCCCCGTCGGGATAACTTCGGGGAGACGCCAGGACCAGGGCCAGCGTATTTTGACGATCGGTTTGGGAAGGGAGTGGGAGATCTGCGGCGATTGGCGTCTGGGATTCAGGGTCACCACCTGGGGGCACAGCAGGCACCATTTCCTCTGATGTTGTTATTTCAGGCTGGGGTGCCGCTACCGGGACCGGGGAAGACCTCTCCACGTCTGGTAAGGGCTTAAGATTTTGGGCCGGATCAGGCAGGGGGGGGCGAACAGGGGCACGGGTACCGCCAGTCTTTTGCACCTTGATATCCATCCGAGGCGCGCGCATGCGCATGAGCAGGCGCCGATACCGGGGGCGGGTCACATCAAAGGCCTCAAGCGCCCGTTTCTGGCCATACAGGGCGGCGGCACCCAAGAGAAGACGCGGCAGGATGCCGTACACCAGAATACCCATACACAAAAACGGCCACCAGGCGGCCAGATGCTCAGCGGACAGACCGGTAATACCCTGCTTGAGTATAATTCTTGACCCTTCCACCTGGGCCAGGCTGGGCAAAGCGTCGGAGATCAGCCAGGACCAGGGCAGCGCCAGAACAGACACCATCTCGTGAACCTGGGCACCGGAAGTAAACAGGGTGGACTGCCAGCCAAAGGCCAGGTCGGTCACCATCACCCGAAATAATGTGCCGCCCAGACAGCCCAGGGAAAAACACAGGGCAGTCAAAGATGACGCCTGAAAAAAGGGCCAAAATAGAAGCGGTTTATAGGCAACGGATTGAAACCGGGCCGGCATTTCCGATTTAAAGGCCGCCTTCAGATGCGCGCCACCGGGCAAATTCTCTGATGTTTCAACCAGTTTTCGCAGTTTACCCATGAACACGGCAACCATCAGGGTGAGAACCAAGGGATATCGGAAACCGGGATTGTTCCCGGATCGTATTCGCCGGAAAAGCACAATGGCCGCGGCCAGGGTCATGACGCTCTGGAAAAGAATGAATACAGTAATAAACAGGGTCACATTCACGGGACGACTGCCATGATAGGCAAGAAATGAATATGCAACAAGAACGCCGAACAGCGTCCCTAACAGGGCCATGGCCCGAAGCCCCCAATGATAAAGGGTCTGAAACAGTTCTCCGGGCAGCTGAATTGCTGGTTTTTTATCTTCTGGGTGGTGGGATAGGGTCAGCCGAGACGTCTGATCCGTGACAAAGGTGTGCCTGCGGTGATCAAGCCAAGCCTTCAACAAGGCGGTGTCATCGTTGATATCTATACTGTCGGTGTCAGTGTTTTTAATGTTCCGGTAAATTTCCCGATCCCGGGTCGCTACCGCGTCCCGGGATGCGGTACGTTCTTCAGTGTCTCCGTTCCGGGGTACGTCCAGGCTTAAAAAATAGTCCAGATCAATGATCTCTTTAAGTAAAAATTTCATGATCGGGTTTTAACAAATCACAGCGTTTTATACAACGACCATGGGCCTTATATTTTAGACATCCGTATTTTAGTCATCCGGCCCTGAACCGCATTGTTTTGCCCAGACTCATTGGCGGCGCCTGGCATATTGGGCGACCATCCATTCCAGCCGCTCATAGGATTGGGCACCCACCAGACGGTCCAGTCCCATAAAAAACGTGGGGGCTGCCTGTACGTTTTTGGCCCTGGACATCTCCCAGTCCTTGTCCACAGCGTCTTTGAACAACCGGGTCTCAATTGTTTCACGGGCGGCGTCTGGGTCAAGGCCGGCCGCTGCCGCCATATCTAAAAGCACCGGCAGGGTGGCGATATTATCCCCCCGAACAAAATAGGCCTGGAAAACCGCGTTATGAAATTCAGGGCCTTTGCCCATGGATGTCGCCCAACACCCGAGTTCCTGTGCCAGACGGCTGTCAAACACCGTCTTTCTGTCTCCCATGGGCACACCGATCTTGGCCGCTGTGATTTTTAGATCCGCCATTGCTTTATCTGCGCTCACAGGGTAGCCTTTTTTCCTGAACAGCGCATCCAGGGAGATCCCTGCTTCAGGCAACCCAGGGTTCAGGGGAAATGCCCGCCATTTTACCTGGATATCAAAATTTTTTTGTAATGTATCAATGTTCCCGACACTGAAATAACACCAGGGTCAGACGTAGTCGGAAAATATTTCCAACACTTGGGAATCCGTCATTCAAGTCTCCTTTTTCAGGGCCGCACCCCCCAATTGAGCATCTAACAAACAAGATCTAAGCACCGTGACGCAATGCGATTTTCTCAAACATGAGGGCGATCCCCTCATTCATTGTGTAATTGGATTCGATATCAAGATTGGCATCGGATACGGCGTCAAAATAGATGTGAAGGCTGGAATCCATACCCTCTTCCGGTTTCCAATAGCAAACCATGATGGGAAACAAGGGTAGCGGATACAAGACAATAGAGACATCAGAACCAATGGCACTTTGGATCTGTTTTCCATCAAAAATTTCAAGCATATCTCTGAACAGATCCGTATAGGTATCTGCCACCTGTTTGATGGGAATTTCACATCGCTGTTGAAAATGGGCATACCGGGGCTGACCACCGTCCAGTTCCCTGAAGGTGATCCAGTTTCCAGTGGGGGCGTTGCCTTTGCTGTGAAGAATATAATTCAACGCCGGCACCACCATATAGGCGTTGAGATGCAATTGTGAAGACAGGTTCCCGGTCACATCCACACCAAATGATTTGCCAAAAATTTTCAAGGTTAGTGTATCATTGGAAAATTGACCGCCCACCCGCTGGGCCGCTTCTGCCAGATCGATGGCAGCGGCTTTTTCCTTTAACGCATCAATGGCTCGGGCCTTGTTTTCATCAATGGTATCGGCGGTTTCAACCGTGCCGCCATATGCATCTGTCACGGATTTGGGTAAATGGGGACAGGCATGGAGGGGTTTACGCGCTTTGAATACGGCCACTGCAAATGCCAGACAGGTCTGTTCATTACAGTCCCGGCAGTTCGACCCGTTCAACAATTTGAATATTTCCATGGGATTATTGATCTGTGCCATTCAACCCCCTTCCTTTGAGTTCACCCCTTACCGCTCAGTACCAAATTTTTATCTACCATTGCAACATTATGAATCATATCCTTGAATGATGGGAATGACCACCCCCCTTGCCATGATTAACACAGCAGACTTGTCCGTCGCTACTGGGAAATTCAATGCATCTGAGGGTCAGCCAAAAAATCCCCCCAATGCCCGCGACAATGGCCAAGGTCATTGTCAGGCCGCCGCCAAAAGTGGACGTGAACAGGGGCAGTATCATGAGCACCAGACCATAGCCCAGCCGCCCCATCAGGCTTTGAAGGGACAGATAAGTGCTTCGTTCATGGGTGGCCACCTGGGGAGAGACCTCGGCATTGACCAGGGGGATATACACGGCTTTGGCCAGATTGCGGCAAACCAAAAGGAGGGCCATCAGGGGATGAATCCAAATGGCCATGAGGGCCAGTATCACCGCCTGAAACAGGGCCGCCCCCAACAATGCCCGCCGAATCCGGCAGCGATGGTAAATCCGACCCGCCACACCGGTGAACAGGCTGCCCGTTATCATGGTCAGCGCCAGGTGGACGCCGGTAACGCCAGGGGTAACAGTACCAGACACCCCCAGGTGTTTCATCACCGCGGCCAGATAGGGCTGATAAAATTCATAGGGGAAATGAACCAATATTGTCATGAACACCATATAGAGGGTGAAAAACCGAAGCCGCCGGGAAAATGCCAGACCAAACAGGGATACTGTCTGGTGTATCATGGCGGCCTGGGGATGGCCTTTTTCATCTGAGTCATCCGATGGCACAGGTCCCGCAGGATCAGCAAACGTCAATGCAATGAAAAATGAGACAAGGGCTGCCACAAAAGAGGCCCCGTAGATCCATCCCAGATGGCCAAGGGCCAAAAGTCCCCCCGCCAGGGCGCCAATGGCACCGGCCCGGAATGAATATGCCATGGCCTGGCCCTCTTTTGATGCATATTCATCCGTTCGGTCCAACCCTGCCAGACTTTCATAGAGCAGGGCAGTATCCGTTCCGGATGCCGAAGCAAATCCGCCCGCCAAACATATCTGGGCCAGGGCAAATGCCCCAAAACTGCTGCCCACCCAGAATATCAGATAGGCCAAGACCAGGCAGGCAGAGGAGACCGCCAGGGTATACCGCCGGCCAAACCGGTCTGACAGATATCCTGACGGCACTTCAAGTACCGCCACGCTGACAAAATAGACCGACTCCAACCACAGGGTTTCGGAGAGGGTCAGCACCGACGTAAAATACAGAAAAAATGCCGGCCCCCAGAAATAGCAGTCACGGAAAAACATATACCAGGGATAGCGGGCGACATTGGCTGAGAGGGCTTTGGTGTGATCCATCATCATCTCACAGGTATTTGGTAATTTCATCCAGCTCTGCCCGAATCTTTTGGGCAGACCGGGACGGAATCATATCCTCCCCCAGGCAATGCCCAATATGTGCTTTGACCAGAGCCTGTTTGGCATTATAAACTACGAAGAAACAAATGCAAGCGCCCTTGGCGAAAACCCCATGGTGGCGCTTGCAAAAAGACTGCGATGCTTATTGAACCATCTTATCCGGCAGGTAGGATACCACCTCGGGAAACAAGGTCACAAAGATGACCATGAGTACCATGATGATAAAAAATGGCAGGGTGGCCTTGAGGATGGTGGCGACCTTTTCGTCGGAAATACCCTGGATCACAAAGATGGAGAAGCCCACCGGCGGTGTGATCTGTGACAGTTCCACCATGAAAACCAGAAAGATGCCGAACCACAGCGGATCAAACCCGGCCTCAACCACAATGGGCAGAACAATGGGCAGGGTCATTACCACAATGGAAATCCCATCCAGCATCATGCCCAGCAGGATATACATCAGGCCGACCACAAAAATCAGCAGATAGGGCGACAAATGGAGCCCTGCGATATACTCACTCACGGCCCGTGCAATCCCCACAAACCCAACGACCTGTGAAAGAAATGCCGCTGACAGGATAATAAAGCAGATCATGCAGGTGGTTTTCACCGCATTCATCAGGGCATCTTTTAAATTGTCCCAGGTAAGATTCTTGAATGCCATTGCCAGCACCAATGCGCCAATGACACCGATGGCCGCCGCTTCCGTTGGGGTGGTAATCCCCATGTAGATGCCTCCCAACACCGCAAAGATCAACCCCATAATAGGCAGCAGTTCTTTAAAAGAACGGATCTTTTCATCCATGGTGAAGGTTTCTGTTTTATCCGGCATCACCGATGGATTGACCATGGACACCCCGAGAATATACAGGGAATAAGAGCCAGCCAGGAGCAACCCTGGGATCACCCCGGAAATAAACAGCTTGCCAATGGAGGTGTCCGACAGAATCCCGTAGATGATCATGATCAAACTGGGGGGAATCAAAAATCCCAGCGTACCCGCACCGGCCAGGGATCCAATGGCCAGGTTCTTGGCGTATCCCCGCCTGGACAATTCGTCCAATGTGATCTTACCCACGGTGGCCGTGGTGGCAGCGGAAGATCCTGACACGGCAGCAAACAGGGAACAGGCAAACACATTGATATGCAAAAGGCGCCCCGGAACCCTGGACAGCCATGGCAACAATCCGTTGAGCAGTTTGGTTGATATGGCCGTGCGATACAGGATCTCGCCCATGAGGATAAACAAGGGCAACGCGGTCAGGGACCAGGAATTAGTAGAGTTGTAGATGGAATTGGCCAAAAGCCCGCCGATTTTATCCCAGACGGAAATCACCGGCGGCAAATTCAGGTCAAACACCAGCATACCGAAAATCCCAGTACACATCAGGGAAAATCCGATCCACAACCCGGAAAACAGACAAAAAAACATAAAACCGAACAGCACCACACTCATCAATAAGGGATCGGAAATCATACGAACCTCTTTAACAGCCTTGACGCCAACTGAAGATCAAACAGGAACAATCCCACGGGGATCATCAACTGGGACACATAAATTGGGGTTTCTGAAATGGTGTCGGCCCGCATGTCCAGCTGCCACGAATCATACACCATAAGCCCGGCGTGATAGAGGGCAAAGCTTGTGGCAGCCAGAGCCGCCCCTGTGGCCAGGATATCCAGAACGGCCTGGCCCCTTTGGCCTAACACCGATGTCAGCAGGGTGATTTTAATGTGGCCCTCTTCTCGAAATGTGTAGGCCAGGCCCAGCATCACCACGCCCACAAAGAAATACGCGCTGTACTCGTCGGAAATCAAGGTAGAGGTGTTAAACACTGAACGCAGCACAATTTCCACTGCAATCAAAATGACAATGAGCGCCATGAATACGGCCGACAGAACAGCCCCCCCTGTGGAGAGCCGTTCTATCATAAGATGGATTTTTTTCATTTGGTGTACTTTTCTATGAGCGCTTTGGTTCTTTTGTCAGCCTTTTTGGCAAATTCGGCAATAATCGGTCTGGCAGCTTTATCCATCTGTTCGGACAGGGCGGCTGAAGGATCGGCAATGGTGAAACCGTTTTCCTTGATCACAGCCAACGCTTCCTTGGTTTTGGCTTCGGAGGATGCCCACTGGCTTGCTTCAGTTTCTGCGGCAGCCTTGAGAATCGCATCTTTTTGTTCCTGAGACATGGCTTTCCAATAATCCATGTTCACGGTGACCATGTTCAGGGGAAACGCGTAATAAATATTGTTAAAGTGTGCCAGAACTTCCCAGAATTTACCATTTTTTGTGGATTCGGCAGACGTGAGGACGGAATCAATCATACCGGTTCTAAGGGAAGAGTAGACTTCGCCCCAAGGCAAAGACAAGGGCGCACCGCCCATTTCCCTTAAAAAATTGGCACCGTTTTTATCATAGGTTCGGGTTTTCAGGCCTTTGATATCAGCGGCCGAGGCAACAGGATGTTTAGTGACCAATCCGCTGGGGGGCCAGGGTGCCGCATACAGGAACTTCTGGTTCCATTTGGCAGCCGCTTTTTCATACAAGGGTTTGGCATCTGCATAAAGCACCTTGGCCGCGTCAAAGGACCCGACCAGCCTGGGCAGTGAGGAGAGGCCAAAAACGTGTTCAGAACCCGAAACCACACCCATGAGGATATCACTCATGGGAAGCTGCGCATCTTTAACGGCTTTGAGCAGCTCAGACCCTTTGAAGCCCAGACTGCCGCCGGGATGAACCGTAATCTTCAGGCTGCCATTGGCATATGTGTTGGCACGTTCAGCAAATTTTATAGCGCCCACGGTATGGAAACTGGTGGCACCGTATACGGCATTCAGATCCAGCTTCATGGCTTTGCCCGCCCAGGCCGGGGCAACAGCCATCATCATGACAACGGCAACAAGAATCGTTTTTTTCAATTCACGCATCTTACATACTCCTTTGTAAATAATTCATTTAAACTACAATAAAAATGGTCTGCAACACGCTTGCAGTATCCAACTTTTTTAAATCATTAACGATTTAAATCTGTATCATGTATTTTTCAATCCGCTCTCTGAAAACCGGATGGTTGAAAAAGTCATCTCCCATGGCAGCAAGGGACGTGACGCTCAGATCTGTGGTCCTTATTTTTTCAAGCCACCTGACCTGGTTCCGGTATATATCATGCGCCTGTGCTAAAGACACCTTCTCAAACCGAATCCGATTGCCCGGCACGGCCTGTGCCAGACGGTCCAGATCCGATGAAATCACTGTGGCAATTTTAGCATAGCCGCCCACGGTCTGTTCCGCCAGGAGGATAATGGGTTGCCCATCTTCTGGCACCTGCACCCCGCCGGGAAGGGTTGGTTCTGATATAATGCTTTTCGGCATGCCGTCTTTGCGTGGCACAACCGGCCCCTTAAGCCGATATCCCATGCGGTTGGCATGCTGGGTGACCACAAAGCTGGCATTGAAAAACAGATCAAGCCCCTCATCAAAATAGGTGTCCTGAGGGCCAGGCACCGCCCTGAGCACAATCTCATCGGTGTGGCCGGGATACCGGGGAATCCATTGGGCCGGAAGTTCTCGGATGTCTGTTGTATCGATCTTCCTTCCTTTGCATTCAAGCACATCGTCTCCTGCCAAACACCGTCCTTTAAATCCCCCCATCCGGGCGCCAATATAAGTGGATCGGCTGCCCATCACCTCGGGCACATCAATCCCACCTGATATTGCCAAATAGGTCCGGCACCCCGCCGTCACCGTCCCCATGGAGATACGGTCTCCGGCCTGAATCCTGTGGGCGGCAAAGTTACGGCAGGCCCTGCCATTGACGCACAGCCCCATATCGGCACCGGCCACGGCGATAACAAAATCATCCAGGGCGTCCATTTGTCCCCCCATAAAGGTAAATTCCAGGACAGCGGCACGTTCATCATTGCCCACCAAAAGATTGGCGATTCGCCCAGACCATTTATCCAAAATACCGCAAGGGGGAACCCCACACTGCTGAAAACTAAATCGGCCCAGATCCTGAACCGTTGTGAAAGGACCGGGATTGATGATTTTCAAGGCCTTCATACGCCGTCCTCAACCATATCATTAAATGCCTCAAGTGAGATGGGGGTAAACTTCAGCCGGTCTCCTGCCTTTAAGAGGATGGGCGTTTCCCGCCGGGGATCAAAAAGCTTGACGGGACACCGCCCAATGATCTGCCACCCGCCGGGGCTGTCAATGGGATAAATGCCGGTCTGATTATTGGCAATGCCCACGGAACCGGCCGGGACATGGGTGCGCGGGGTGCTCAAGCGTGGGGTATGGATTTTTTTGGATAGTCCGCCCAAATAGGGGAAGCCAGGGGTAAATCCGATCATGTATATGGGATACAAAGGGGCCGTATGGATGGCAACCACCTCATCAGGACTCAATCCGTTCACCTCCGCCACATGGGCCAGGTCCGGCCCCAGGTTTTCATGGTAACAGACCGCCAGTTCCACCACATCAGGTTCAGGCAACGGCGCACTGTTCAGGTCAGCGTTGACTGCCCTGAGTATTGGTATCAAACGGTTCAGATCCGTTACCATTGGATCATACACGATAATCAGGGAGCGGTAGGTGGGAAGAATCTCCTCTACCCCTTTTGGCATATTGGCGGTCAACTCATGGGCCACCGCACGAATCCGGGTGTTGACCCCAGGATCTATACCCGCTGCAAATTCCATGAGCAGGCCCCTGTCCCCAGCCGGCAAGAATATCGGATCGGTGTAAATTTTTACGGCGTTCGCCGGTTCTCTGCCTTTATTCTGTGTCATTGCGCTTGATTTTTATCCATATTTATTGGCCGGTCATGATTTATTGGCCGGTCATGGTTTCAACTTGAATCCCGTTTTTTTCCAGCCCGGTCCGGATCTGCCGGACCAAATTCACGGCATCCAGGTTATCCCCATGAACACAGAGGGTCTGAACGTCCAATTCAATGCGGGAACCGTCAACGGCAATAACAAACCCCTCAGCCATATCCATGGCCCGCTTTGCCACTTCAACGGGATCTGTAATCACTGCACCGGGTTGGCGCCTGGGGACCAAGGTCCCTTCCGGGGTATAGGCTCGGTCGGGAAAGGCTTCAAATGCCACTTTCAAGCCCAATTCTTCACCCATCTGACGCATGAGTTTCCCTTTTTCACCGGCCAGTGCCACAAACCGCAAGGCTGGATCCAGGCTGAGGATGGCCTCGGCCACAGCCCGTGCAGTCTCCCTGGTTTCCACAGCATCCAGGTAAAGGGCCCCGTGGGGCTTTACATGCTGCAAGGTCACCCCATGGACCCTGCAAAACCCCTGGAGTGCCGAGATCTGATACACCAAATACTGCCGGATTTCTTTGGCACTCAGGTGCATTTTCCGGCGGCCAAACCCCATGAGATCCGGATATCCCGGATGCGCGCCCACGCCCACGCCATGCGCCTTTGCCATGCGCACCGTGGCATCCATAACAATGGGATCCCCGGCATGCCAGCCGCAGGCGACATTGGCTGAGGTGATATACGGCATGACCGCATTGTCCATACCAATTTTATAGTTGCCAAAGCTTTCACCCATATCACAATTTAAATCAATGGTCTTCATGCGTATTCATCCTCTTTTTACTGACAGGCCCCGCCAATCCCCAATATGCCCCATATTTTAAATCCCCATATAAAAGCATAAATCAGACGGCAAGTATATATTTATCTGATGGCTTGACAGCATGATGCTCACAATAGTATTATGTCTGAATTATATCTTAAGAAGCAGCATTTTGGCGAACATGTGAAGAGACGGTCTAACTTCAGTGTATCATGCCATAGCAATTCAAATTCTATGTAAAAAAACGATGCAAATTTAATTAGATCCGTTTCCGTTTTTATTGGAAACGAATTTCAGTGAAAGACCCGGTCGACCCATAGCTGTTTTTATATGAAAGTATGTGTAATTCACTCAGATCTTTCAATTTTCGTTGTGGGCTGAGCCTTGGTGTTGATAGACCCAGGGCGGCCCGTGGCCGTTTTATATGAAAGTCTCAGTAACTCACTGAATTACTTTCTTGTTTTGTTGTGGGCCAACGCCTGGGATTCGATAGACCAGGGACGGTCCGTGGCCGTTATATGAAAGGCCTGGTCACATCCTAAACACCAGAGGAAGTAGGTATGAACGATTTTTTAAGAAATTTAAGAACCACCCATAAAAAAGAGCCCCCCCCACAGCGCAACCCCTTGGATGCCCATTTTCAACCCCAAACGGAACACCGTTTGGTACGAGAACGGCGCCCATCAAAGCCATCTCCCCAGAAGACAACACTCTCAAATGAGGTTTCAAAAAAATTGGGCGAAATGCTGCCCATCATGCTTGACACCACCACCACTATGGCAAAACAAGTTGAAAAGATGGCGGCCATCAACGAAATGGAGATGGAATCAAAAATCCGAATGAACAATACGGTGGCTGATTTTTTTGAAACCTTAACAGATATGGTACAGCGTATAGAACCTGCCGAATTCACCTCCCACCCCCCTATGGCTACGGCCAGTTATGCCTGTGGCACCCACTACACCAAAGACGAAATCCTCTCTATCATCCAGAACATGCGCGACCAAGGCGGCACATTTTCGATGATTGCCGATTACCTGAAAGAGAAGGGTATCCCCACGTTCTCAGGAAAAGGAGAGTGGCATGCCCAGACCATACACAGGCTATGCAAGGAAGACCAAGGCTTTGGTCAAAATTAAATCTGCGGCAGCTGCGATAGATTTGAAGTTACCATGAATGCACGTCAATGGACGCATATATATGTGTCCGTTGGCGTAACATAAATGGGCGACTCAAGCGACAAGCAGATGGGTGAGTCTATTTAGGTCACGCGCCTACATCGAATTGGATTTGGATTTTAACCCCCTTGTAACAATATCAAATGCCGTTTTTAAGGTGGGTTTTACAAAGTCCTTTTCATCGTTGAGCAGGCGCTTGGAATCTACCCAAAGGACAACCCCTGAATAGGTCGCCCACACCACATCAGCCAGCGCCACAGGGTGATCTTCCATGAAAATGCCCTTGTCGATGCCTTCCTTTACCACGGCAACAATGGCCTGATGCGCCTTTCGGGAATGTTTTTTTAATTGTCCCATCACCTCTTCTGACAAATTGTGCAGGGTTTCCCCGGACTGAAGATGAAACAAGTTAATGAGAATACTTAAATCCCGATCATACACATCAATGAAGACATCCAGAAATTTCTCAACTTTTTCTTCAACACTGATATCCTCTTCCACGACTTTAGATATTTCAGTACCGATATAGTCCAGAATATCGATGGAAAGCGATGTGTGAAGCTCCTCTTTATTTTTAAAATACAAATAAAGTGTACCCGGGCTGAGTTCCGCTCGAGATGCAATTTCCTCCATGGTTGCGCTGTTGAATCCCTTTTTTGAAAAAACATCACGGGCTGCAGAGAGGATCTCTTGTCGACGCCGCTCTTTTTCTCTTTGCTTTCGCTCATAAATCCCCATATATCCCCTCCTCATCATTTTTTGAACTTAATTCATTTAATATACAGCTGTATGCTAATACAAAAATCCCAAAAAAATCACAAGAAAAAGATAGGCGGCATGGATCGATCATGGGCCTTAAACTCGTTTTTTGTTTCACTTCCCATGAATTATACACTAATATATTTCCAAAACTTTTTTTGGGGAGATAAAGACATTATGACCAACGTAAGCCATTGGGCAGATTCTTATGTGGAAAAACGTTGCACCGCCCAGGACGCCCTTCAGCATATCCGCCCGGGCCAGCGGGTGTTTATCGGCTCCTCCTGCGGCGAACCCCAGCACCTGGTCCATGAATTGTCCGCCATGTCAAACCGGTTCACCGACCTTGAAATTGTCCGGCTGCTCAGCATTGAAAGCGGCCCACTAACGCTCATTGCCAACCGCTCCCACTCCCAGCAGTTCAACATCCGCTCATTTTACCTGGGATCAGGATCTCCAGGTATCATAAAAAACAACCAGCGGTTCATTTCCCCTGCCAATCTGTCCCAGATACCCAACCTGTTTAAATCAAGGCTGATGCCTTTAAATGCGGCGCTGATCCAGGCCTCACCACCGGATGATTTTGGATGGATGAGTCTTGGGGTATCTGTGGACATCAACCTGTCCGCCTGCGAAACCGCAGATCTTGTAATCTGCCAGATCAATCCCAACATGCCCCGGGTCCTGGGCAGAAGTTTTATCCATGTCAACGATGTGGACCATATAGTGGAACATACTGAGGACCTTTTAACCATAGAGCCTCTGCCAGAGATGGAAACGGCAAATACCATTGCCAGACACATCTCCCAGCTGATTGAAGATGGGTCAACCATTCAGACGAGTCTGGGCATAACCAGCGAATCCACCATGATCTGCCTGTCCGGCAAAAATGACATTGGCATCCACTCCCAATATCTTTCCGATGCCATCATGCGTCTGTTTTCCATCGGGGTGGTCACGAACAAGAAAAAAGGATTCAATGACGGCAAACTGGTGGCGGGCTCCGCCGTAGGGTCGAATTTGCTTTACGAATTTATTGACGACAATCCCTGCATTGAATTTCATCCCTCGGATTATATCAATAACCCTGGGATTATTGGCCGTCACAATAAAATGGTCACCCTGAACACGGCCATGGCCATAGACCTCACCGGCCAGGTGGCAGCAGACGCCCTCCCTTTTAACAACTACACCGGCATCAACGGCTTGCTGGACTTTACGCGGGGCGCTGCCATGTCACCGGGGGGGAAATCCATTCTGATGCTCACCGCCACTTCAGACCACGGCCAACAGAGCCGGATTATCCCAAAGCTTGACGATATGGCCGTGGTGGTGCCCAGGGGAGATGTTCAGTTTGTGGCCACGGAATACGGGGTCGTGAACCTTTTTGGTAAAACCCTTCAGGAACGGGCCATGGCTCTGGTATCCATTGCCCACCCGGACTTCAGGGACGAACTTTTTTCCCAGGCCAAAGCACTCAAACTTATCGATCAGGAAAGAAAGTTCAAACAGGCCATTAAAGGGGTGTATCCGTTAAAATACGAAGAACATATTAAAATCAAAGGGATTCCCATCACCTTCAGACCCGCCAAACCTGTGGATGAACGCGGCATTCAAGAGCATTATTACACCATGAATCGAGGGGATATTGTCTCCCGATTCTTCCACGAAAAGAAAAGTTTTGTCCACGATCAGATTGATTCAACCTACGAAATCGATTATGTCAACGATCTGACCATTGTGGCCACCATCGGCGAACTGGGCTTTGAAAAGATCATTGCGGTTGGCGAATACTTTAGAAACACCATCATCAACATGGCGGAGGTGGCCTTTTCCGTTTCCAAGGAATATCAGGGCATGGGGATTGCCCAGATTCTCCAGAACAAACTTGCCCAGGCCGCCATGGATAATGGCATCAAAGGGCTCATCGCCTATACATCGCCGCAGAACAAAGGGATGATTCAGCTGTTCAATAAACTGCCCTATCACATCAAATCGGAAAAAGATGATGATATGCTCATTCTCACCTGCCTGTTTGAAGCGCCCAATGACCCGGGCAAAGCCTTGGGCGATGCCATCCTGTCCATGGGGTAACCGGCAACCGACTTCGGGTATCGCTATTACCGTCCTGAAGTGCTGCGTTCTCCCATGTTGCGGCGAACCAGAAGTGCCACGGATTCAATGTGGTAGGTGTGGGGAAACATATCGACCGGGGTAACCTCCAGGACGGCATAGCGGGGGGCCAGCATTTCAAGGTCACGGGCCAAGGTGGCCGGGTTACAGGAGACGTAAACGATCCTGTCCGGCGAATGGGCCAGGACATGACCCACCACATCCTTGTGCATGCCCACCCGGGGGGGATCAATGATGATCACATCGGCTTTTTCAGGGACTGTTTTGTAAACATCCTTGATGTCTCCCTCAAAAAATTCACAATTTTCAATCTGGTTCAACCTTAGGTTTTCCCGGGCATCCACCACGGCGGAGTGAACGATCTCAATGCCATAAATCTTTTTAGCATGGCCGGAAAGCCAGATGGGAATGGTGCCGGTGCCGGAATAGAGATCCAGGACCGTTTCATTACCGGTCAGGCAGGCGTATTCCCGGACCTTTGTGTACAATTTTTCACAGGCCCGGGTGTTGGTCTGGAAAAAGGAGTTGGCAGAGATCTTAAACTTGAAATCTGCCAGTTGTTCAATAATATGGTCCTTGCCGTGGATAAGCATCTCCTCTTTGCCCATTGACACGCCGGACTTCGCATCGGTGATATTGTTCATGATCGAGGCAATATTGGGATATTTTTTCGCCAGCTGCCGGCCCAATTTTGATACCACCGCCTCATTTTTTGTTTTGGTTACAATGTTCACCATCCACTGATCCTGGGCAACGGAATGGCGAAGCATGAGAAACCGCCAGAACCCTTCATGGCGCCTCAGGTGATATGCCGGCAAATTCGATGCAATCACAAAATCGCGCACATCCGCCATAATGGCATTGCCCAGTTCCGGCATGATGTCACAGTGTTTAATATCAATGACCTGGTCAAAGGTGCCAGGCACATGGAGTCCCATACCCAATCCCTTTTTAACGGTCTCATCTGCCAGCTCATGGGGCATGAGCCAGCGCTGAGCCGCACAGGAAAACTCCATCTTGTTCCGGTATTGGAAAATTCTCTCGGACGGCACCACCTCTGTCACCCTGATATTCTTTAGCCCGCCGATGTGATCAAGTGACTCGATCACATGGCGCCGCTTATATTCCAGCTGCTTTTCATAGGGCAGTTGCTGCCACTTGCATCCGCCGCAAAAATTGCAATAGGCACATTTGCCCTCACTTCGCAGGAGGGACGGCGTGATCATATGTATCAGCTTGGCCTCGCCCCAGGATTTCTTTTTCTTTGTAATTTTTGCAAAGACCTTGTCACCGGGAACACAGCGGTCGATGAAGATGGGAAACCCTTCCGGCTTGGCCAGGCCTTTACCCCCAAATGCCAGATCAATGATTTCCAGTTCGTAGGTTTTTCTTTTTTTTATGGACATCTTATAATATATTCCGTCTTTAAGGCCCGTGGGCCTATTCAAAAAAGCAGGACCCAAAAAAGCACGATATTGTACAGAAACATGGGGGGGAAAACAAGATGGAAATAGTGGAGACTCAATTCAACGCAGATGGATTTACCCTGAAAGGCACCCTTCACCTGCCTGATACAGCGGTTCATTCCCCTTTGGTAATCGGTTCCCACGGACTTGAAGGCAGCCAGGATTCCGCCAAACAAATGGTACTGTCCCAACTGCTACCGAAAAATGGTATCGCCTTTTTCCGCTTTGACCACCGGGGGTGTGGCAAAAGCCAGGGCCGGTTTATTGAAGACACGTCCCTTGATAAACGAACCCGTGATTTGACAGCAGCCGTGGCTCATGTCATGGCAATGAAAAAGACATCCCGCCAATTTGCCCTGTTTGGTTCATCCATGGGAGGCGCCACCTGCATCAACGCATGGCAGGCCCTGGCAGCCAAACATTTTTTCCCAATGGGCGGAGTGCTTTGCGCCGCCCCCATCATCAGCCATACCATCAAAAACATTCCCACCCAGGCCAATGAAAACCGCCCTGCCCTGCCCCTTAAATTTTTTGCGAAGAACCTGTTGTTCAATCTCATGGACCAGGCTCGGGGCCTGCACCATGTCATGATTTTCCACGGCGATGCAGACAACATTGTACCCGTTTCCAACGCCCATGATCTGTACGATGCAATACAGGCCCCCAAGGAAAAAATCATCCACCCCGGCGGTGATCATCAAATGACCGAACCTGAGCACCAGGCTGACTTTGAAATGCGATCCTTGGCCTGGTATCAACGTATATTTAAGCGTTAGCCCATGATCAAAATGAAATCGCCCATCTACTTGTCTTTTAAGTCACCCTCGGCGTATCTGTGGCAGATTTAATGCTGATCATGGGCCTTAAAATTCACGGCGGAGCATGTCCAGGGCCAAAGCCGCAAACATCTGTTTATTTCGTTCCCGCTCCCCCATATCCCGGACAACGCGCCGGGTAAAAACGCCGTGGGGACTGGCCACTCCGATGCACACCGTACCCACAGGTTTTTCATCGGTTCCGCCGGTGGGCCCGGCAATACCGGTGGTGGCCACCGCCCAGTCCGCTTTTCCCGCCCTGCGGGCACCAACCGCCATCTCCCGGGCTGTGGGTTCGCTCACAGCCCCATGGTCAATGAGGGTCTGTTCAGCCACGCCCAGCACATCCATTTTGGCGGCGTTGGCATAAGTGGTCGCCGATAACAAAAAATAATCTGATGCCCCGGCCACATCGGTAATCATATTTGAAATCAACCCGCCGGTGCAGGATTCTGCCACTGCCAGCGTTTGCCCGGATTCGGACAGAAGGCGGCCAATTTCCTGTGCCAGGGTCAGGCCCTGCCCTGAAACCACGTTGGCCCCCAGCCGGGTCAATATCCATTCCTTGGCGGCCCCCATGTCCATGTCCTTGGAATGGGTCAAAATTTTCACCTCAATCAATGGGAACCTGGCCCTAAAGCCCAAGTCAAGCTCTGGGAACCGTTCATTAAACGCCAACAATTTTTCTTGGACCATAGATTCTCCTAAGCCGAACACCATGATCCGTTCAATGCGAATGTCTGGTGTGCCCCCGGTCATTTGGACAATCTCAGGCAAGACCTTGAGGGTGAACATGTGTTTCATTTCCAACGGTACTCCTGGCATAAAAAAGAACCGGCAACCGGCTATATCCATATCAAATCCCGGGGCGGTGCCATGGGTATTTTCCATCACCCGGGCAGTTTGGGGCAATCTGGCCTGTTTTTTATTGATCTGGGTCAGTTCATAATTGCGTGTTTCAAAAAATAAGCGCATAGATTCCAGGGCCTGGGAATTGAGAGCAAGTTCGGTTCCCGCAGCCTGAGCAGCGGCCTGGGCCGTCAGATCATCCTGGGTTGGGCCAAGTCCCCCTGTTACCAGGCAGATTTGCGCCCGACCCGAAATGGCCTTCAGGGCCCTTTTGATGCCATGGACATCATCGCCCACAGCAGTGATCCGTGAAACACGAAGCCCGGCAGCCTTGAGCCGTCGGCACAGATAACGGCTGTTGGTATCTGTAATATCCCCCAGCAGGAGTTCATCTCCCGTGGATAAAATTTCTGTAATCATGATCTACGCTCCATCTAATTCGGTTTCACATATGGGTTAAAAAACATGGCATGGTTGGATGAAAAATATGCAGGATTTTTCCTGAATCGAGACCCCACCCCCAGCTCTTTTTTAAATTCCTTATTGATGAAGGCTTTCACACGGCGGCGATCCCAGCCTTTGGGGTGATCAAATTTCAGGTAAAGAGAAAGGTCGCCATGGTAAAACTCCTGGGTATCCAGGCCACCAGCGTCTTCACTGAATTTGGGCAGGTTAAATACGGAAAGGTTCAGATAGTCGATATATGCCTTATGGGCCTTAACATAATCCAGGGTTCTTCTGGCCGCTGCTTCATCTTCAAAACTGGTGCCAAAAAGAAGGTACACAAAGGTCAGAATCCCTGCGGCATTCAAATTTTTCAGGACCTGGGATACCCACTCAAGGTCCGTGCCTTTATTCATCTGCGCCAATACCTCTGGATCCCCGGATTCCAGGCCCAGTTTCAACATTTCACAGCCGCTGCGTTTCAAATTCCGGCAAAATTGGGGATCGGTAAAATCCTTTTCAAACCGAACAAACCCGTACCACTTAAACCCGAACTGCCGTTTGGCCATTCCCCGCAGCAGGGCCGGGGTGACGGCATTGTCGATGAAATGAACCACATCCGGGGAATATTTTCGGGCCATGGCCTCAAGATCCGCCATGGTCTTGGCAGCCCCCTGGGAGGAATAGGGACGGGTTTCCGCCTTTTCTGGACAAAACCGGCACTTTCGCCAATAACACCCAATGGACGACCTGAATGGCAGGATTTTCCCCGGCGCAAGGTACTCATGATTGTCGGCAAATCCATAATCGGGCACATAATGTTTCCTTGTAATCCCCTGCTTGCCCAACAGTGCCAGCAGGGGAGACTCGCCCTCCCCCCTGATGATCTGGTCAAACAAACCTGAAAACGGATTTTTAAATCCGGGCCGGCTCATCCAGCTTGATATCAATCCGCCCCCCATGGCCAGCTTTTTCCCAGGAAAATTTTCTCGAATCCATCCGGCCAGGGCAAAGCTCACCAAGGCCTGGTTGAGATAACACATGGAAATGCCGATCCAGGGGTGGTCCCAGGATTCAATTTGAGGGCGGATCTTGTCTTCAAAAAATGGATAAAAGGGATTGTCCCGATGGGCGGCAGCCGAACCCAGCAAATCTTTGGAATCCACTGAGGACAACTGAGCGTCGCTGTAATCACTCAGGGTAATTTTGAACCGGCTGCGATCACAGGCCATGGTCAGCAGTCGATTCAAGTCATATACCCGCTGGTGATACCGATCACTGTTGGTGTAAAGACCTGGGTCCTTTAAATCCTGAATGATATCCTCCCGGTGTTTCAGGGCCCGACGGGTCCAGGAATCCTGGGCCTGGTCTTGTGTCACGGAATGGATCAAATAGAGCAGCCCGTCGGCATTGGCGTCGTAAACCCGGCAGTCCATCCCCTGAGAGTGAAGGGCCGCCGACAACAAAGCCACCCCGGCCGGGGGTTCACAGGGCTTGGCAACCGGGGGAAAAATCAAAAGCATGGGCCATCCTTTTTAGGTGTTGTTTCAAAACAGTCCCTTTTATCATATTTTGGGTGTTCTGTCTCAGCACAAGACATACAAAATGGTTTCCCCTTTCAACTTAAAAAAAGGCGATGCTGTATCAGTCTGTCGATCCTGAACATTGATGCGCTACGGAGAAAGGCCGCCCTGTCAGACTGAAACCATAGAAAAAAATTTGTCACACTAAAATCGTTTTCGCCGCCAGTCCTGGATTTATTGACAGCATATCTGTGATCCCATCCCAAACTTGTGCAAACGCATCGTTGCGTGTACGCCAGTTATACGCCGGCTTAAGTTCGCTTGGTAATTTGCAACGTTTACTCATGATTCTTTTGACCGGCTCATGCCTGCCCAGCTTGAAGAACACGCTATAAATGTACTGCCTGTCGAATTAGATCACCTCTCAAAGGTTATGCTTTTGAAGCGGTCAACAGAGTTGGACAAAAAAATTGCCTTGCCTTGAAATAACATATTTGTTATCATTAAGGTATGAATTGGCAAATTATCTATTACAATCAAACAGTTGAGAATGAAATCTTAAACCTCCCTGAAGGTTTACTGGCAAGATATCTACGTTTGACTGATTTGATGTCTGAATTTGGGGCAAACCTTGGTTTGCCCCACACCAAATCTGTTAATAACGGACTGTTAGAACTGCGAGTTAAAAGTAAAGAGGGAATTGCCCGTGTCTTTTTTTGCACTAAAATTGAGAAAAAGATTGTTATTCTCCATTCATATATCAAGAAAACACAAAAAATCCCCAAACGAGAACTTAAAGTGGCAATATATAGAATGGAAGAGGTAAAAAACAATGAAACATTCTGAACTTAAAAAGAAAGCGTTACAAATCAAAGGAGTTAAAGTCGCTTACGATGCACTGGAACCAGAGTTCTCTCTATTAAGAGAGCTACTAAAAGCCAGGCAAGCTGCGGGTCTGAGTCAAGCTGAAATCGCAGAAAAAATGGGTACAAAAGCACCTGCAATCACTCGTCTTGAATCATCACTTGGAAATGGTAAACACTCTCCGTCCCTTGCAACATTAAAAAAATAT
>PDWJ01001082.1_pt1 | contig 35257 bp, 52 predicted proteins | sample 1430881 | NCBI WGS metagenome assembly PDWJ01 (sample SAMN01162460, study PRJNA174530) | Oral metagenome, whole genome shotgun sequencing project. | biome: Marine environment; feature: Marine mammal; material: Swab sample of the gingival sulcus; isolation source: swab sample of gingival sulcus...
GCAATACTCTCGCATAGATCTCGGTTTCGCAGATCAAGGTCGATCCGGAGTGCATTGGGAAAAATGCGAAGCAGCCCAAGTACGGCCACTTCGTTGCACTAACCGTTCACGTTGGGACTACGGATGCAGTGGCCAACCTCCGGCCTCCTAAGGTATTCGCTGGTCAGACTGTTTGGAGAGTCTATGACTCGGGTGGCTGGTTAGAAGAGGCCAGCATTGGAAATGGTACGTCCTGTATGCCAGAAGACGACCATTTGCCCGCTGCTCTTGGCCAAGGGTAGAAGACCAAGGGCGTCGTAGTCCTCGACACTCCCAAAACTAAAGGCAGCATCTTTTTGGGCCCGTCTACCCCGATGGTACGGGCTGGACGTGGGAATATAAGAAGAGGTAGGCCACTCTTGAGCCGTTCTGCCTTGCAGTGAGTGCGCTCTTTGGCCGCCGGGGTTGTTTTGGTGAGGCGATAGGCCGGGGAGCCTATGCCGGGAATATCCAGTGGCGTGAAAACCGGCACTACACATTCATGTGTCGGCGAAGTTGCGAGTTCTCCCCCTAACGCAAAAGCGAAGAGCCAGTTTTGCCATGCTGCTTTTACCACTGACTTCTCCTCGTGATGAATTATGGGTTGGTTGAGTTAGGTGCTCCGACCAAGAAGACGGAAAACCGGGAACGCCTCAAATTTGCCTTTGCCGTCGCAACCGTGACAAACTTCCTGTAAACAATCTTTAGAAAGCCCAGGGACCCTATTGAATACCCGCCTAACAAGCGTTGAAACTCAAAAGCGGATGCTAGTCATCTCAGTTGCAGTAGTTCTACTGTTATCGGCCTGTATCGCCCTTTATGTAGTCAAGAGTCGTCAAACATCCCAATCAACGCCAATATCGCCCAGCGGTGAACTCTTGGATTTTGAGGATCTGGTTCGCAGCATCATACCTGGGAACAGTGCGAAAAGAATAGTGAGGATCTACGAAGAGAGTGACGGGGTAGATGGGGAGCTGGCATCGGTCGAGCCGATAAATGATGACGGAAGCAAGTGGGCAATGCGATACGACGCCAAGGATCACTACATTGCCGATGGGGCAGGGTACAAGAATCTCGACGGCACCATAACGACAATAGTCCACGAGTATGCGCACATAGAAGCTCTAAATGAGACTCAGGTAGATCACGGAAGATATAACTTGAAAGACGGCGAGCTGGCCTTAAAAGAAGGCGCTGCAAAAAAGGGTTCATACATCAAAAGATTTTCCGATCTGTTTTGGTCGGAAGAAACAAAACGAATCGCTTCGTCCGACACTCCGCCGAAGGAGTTCAAGAAGCATTTATACGAGAGTCTGCCAGGTCAGGATAATATCTTTTTCACCGAATATGCGGCAACAAATGAAGTGGAAGACTTTGCGGAGTCCTTCGCCATGTTTGTCTTGCACGATGAAGAAGAATTCTCCTCAGAGACCTTGCGGGCTAAGTATCGCTTCTTCGTCACGATTGAGCACTTCGCCCTACTGAAACAGCGGATCATTCGGAATATTGAGACCAGTGTCAAATAGGCAGCCAGAGGTAGCGAGCGTCTGGCTGGCAGCTCTTCGGACGTGAGCGTGGGTTTAGGTTTCCGGCTGCGAAGAGCATTGATAGATATTGGCTGTTGGCCCGCAGTAGGTTTGTTGCTGGATTCGGGCGACTCGTTGGCCAAACCGTCGGAGGGGTCGTCGCGTCCGAGGCTCGGTTCGAGAGGCGAGCTCGCCGATTGAACTCGCACTCAGCGCGGTCGGCTTTCGTGCCACATTTGTGCCATCGAGGGCCTGTTTCCAGTGGTTTCGAGCAGTTTTGAGAGGTGTTTACGCCTCGTCTTGTGACGAGTGTGTCCCCTTGTCGGCACGCGTAAATGCCCTTGTGAGAGCTTGGCAGCCCCGATAGGAGTCGAACCTACGACACAAGGTTTAGGAAGCTCGCGGCAAAGCCGTCGCGGCTAGGGCTTTTAACCATTGTGCGGGTCGTGGCGTGCCATTAGGGTGCCAAGAATGCCTGTGTTTCAGGAATCGGCGACTGGCTGTGAGGGATGTCACACTCCAACCCTATTGCTATGGTGCAACATCTGCACTATTCTGGGGTGTTAACACCAACTAGAACAGCCCGGGCTAGAGCTGCCACTCTAAACCCGGGCCTAGAATCCAGAGAGGCCCTGGACCCATGACACGCAACACTATCACCCTCACCCCCGTAGCCCACGTGCGGATACAAGGCATCACCCAAACACAGTGGGAGGCACTGGAAACCAAACTCGCCACCCATGGCATCTACCTCGCGCCCGCCGAGCAAACCGCCTGGCATCTTGCTCGCGGCGGTCACCAGCTCGCATCCTGCTGGACAACCCTCGCCAAAGAACTGGTCATCGTGCCAATGGTTTCTCAATACGTCGAAGGGCGAGATCTATACCTCAAGGAGGCATCCGACCCTGTCGTGCGCCCGCTCCCAGAACTAGAATCTGGGAGCCTGGACATCGCAGCATTGGCAGCTTGGATCGTGGAGGTACTTGCATGAGGGTGCCAGAGCCCCGAACCGCTAACGCAAGTCTGATAGCGTGACATCTGTGGACAAGCAGCTGACCTTGGCCCAAGTAGCGGCACGAATCAACGTGTCTATCGGCACAGCCAGGAACTATCGACAGGATGGTTTTCTGCCGCCCGCAGACGGCTATCTCGGCAACCGCCCATGGTGGTGGGCCGCGACCATTGACGAATGGCAGGCTGCCCGCCCCGGGCGCGGACGCCCCAGACGCAACAAGAAAAGCCCCCGCCTACAGTGAGGCGGGGGCTTCGCTCGTTTTGTACAAGTCTTGCCCGCAGAATGCTACACAACCAAGGGTTGTGGTTAACTCTGCACAGGCCCCTAGGCGCTTCCAAGGGCCAATAGGGCCAGTCGATTACTCGGCTTCGTACTCGTACCGTTCGGCATACTCCTTGCGTGGCATACCCGTTGGGGTCTTCGTATCCGTATGCAGTACAGCCACCCCTGGGACAAGGATAGAGCCGACTAGGGTCGTCCAGAGGGGCGCAGCCTCCTCAGCCATAATGCCGTAAAGCACAAGCAGGGGCGAGACTGCGAGCCAGATTCCGTAGATCCACCTGCGGACAACTGGGGTCAGCCATGAGATTTCGATGGGCATTGTTGGTTTTACCTCCTGTTAGTTGGTTGTTTCATCTGTGGGGTCGTCCCACAGTTGAGGATGATGAAGCAGACGCACCACGTCCTTCGGAAGCGGTGGCCTGTCCCCGTAGCGTGTGCGTCGCCACATGCCGTAGCCGTCAATCCATTCGAGCGCCGCATCGCGTTCCCGCTCCGTCTGGTCTAGTTGTTCGCCCAATTCCTTGACTTGGGCTTCCAACACTTCGACACGATCTGAAAGCTGCTCCAAAAGCTTCACGGTTCTATCGGTGCTGTGTCTGGCTGCAGCGACAGCGATCGCTACTATCCCCGTGATGAGCGCAGCACCGATAGGCGCCAGTATTGAGTCTGGGATCAACTCTCGACCTCCACACAATCTCTATGGTCTGGTAGATGCGCTACAGCAACGACCGCGATCATGGTCGTCACGTAGACCGCTACAGGCACGATCGCTGTCGGGTCAGTGCCTTCCGCCCACGCTGACAGTAGGCTCACGATTCGCTCCGATACCGGCAGCGTGAGAACAACCAGCGCAAAATATGAACAGCGGGGCAGGTGCGCCGAGACGGCCGCAATATATGCGGGGGCGATCCAGAACATTGCCCGAACGCTGTCGGGCAGATCTAGGATCTCTGGTCTGTCGCCTGCGGAACCTGCAAACCCTACGCCGATGAGAAGCCAGCACACTGCCAATGTGTATGTGCCTAGTCGTTTGGTGAATCTCATCGGACGACCTTGAACCCGTGCTTGGCGCCTAGACGTGTGAGTGTCTGTTTGCCTGGTATGCCGTCAGCTGCGCGGCCACGATAGCCGCAGCGCCGCTGCCAGGCAGCATAGGCTGCCCGTGTTTTGGTGCCTGCGCTGCCATCAGTTGCCCACTTTCGGCTGAGCAGGCCCTCTGCCAGCAACGCGGCTTCAACAATCCTTACGCCATAGGGATAGTAAGCGGATCCTTGGCGTCCTCGCGCATCGCGTACGAATGCCCGCCGTAGATATGCAAGGCTCACCGAACGCTGCGGCTTGCCGCTGGGGGCGTGTGGCGTTTTGCGGGCAGCAGCAGGCTTGGTGGGGCTGGCCATAAGCTTGGCCCATGTTTGCGGCCCCGGATAACCATCCGCGTCCTTGCCTCGCCATCCCTGGGCACGCTGGAACGCTCGGCACGCCCTAATGTCCGCGCGGCCCATTGGGATGCCTGGCCCAATCTTGTAGTACCGGCCATAGCCGTGAGAAACCAGCCTCTGCCCGAGCAGCCGTACAGCTGGATGGCGGGAACCGAGACGGAACGCTGCGCTGCCGGGATACGACTTGCCATCCCAACTCGCAGATTTATGCGCCGTGGCGGTGCCGGAGTAGTCAGGGTGCCCGAACCACATGCTGCCGTTGATGCGGCGGCGTAGCCAATAGACCCCATTGCCCTGTGCGGCGCCACTGGTGTTGGTGTTGCCTTCGATAGTGACAATGTGTGTGCGTGTCGCGGACTCGACGAGCCCGACGTGCCGTGCTGATCCTCGACGAATGTAGTAGACGATGTCACCGGGCATCGCGCCTCCGCCACGGGTGGCTCGGCCCTGGTTTTGGAACCATTCGAGGCCCGCCGGACACCAAGCGGTCTCCGGGATTTTGCCGTGCATACCTGCATGCTCGGCGCACCAAGAAACAAAGATATGGCACCATGCGGCGCGTTTGAAGCCGCGTCCGTGACGGGCCACGTACCAGTCGTTATATTTGACGATGTTTGACCAGCCCCAGCGGCGGAACCACTTTTCGCGCACGCCTACTTGGGCTCGTGCTATCGCCAGAATCGTGCCTCGTTTATGCATCCGGGCCCTCCAAGATTTCCACGTCGTCATCTGGGCCGATAATTTCTACCCAGTCATCTGCTGGGTGTTTCGGATCAGCGGTGTCGCTCATGTTGGCCTCTCTAGGTTTGGTTAGTGATGGATTCCTGTATCGGGCACGGCCGGGCCCATGTCGTAGATGCCGAGTCGGCCCGAGTATGTGGTCATGGTCATGCCTTGGTTGATCGTTCGAAATGTCAACAGCGCGCCCCATGGCTCTGTTTCCGTTGGGTTGATGTCTGCCACGAGTGACACGGGGTCTTGGCGCCCGTAAGACACGATGCTTGTAGTCGTCGTGCAGTAGGCCTGATACGGGGTCGTGGTGCTGACGGGCAGTGGCCCAGCTCGTAGAAAGAACATGCCGTAGCCGTTAGCCAACTGGTTGCGCCAAGTTATGTACTCTGCTCGTATCTCGTAGTGGTGTCCGGCGATGAGGTCTGCCTGCAGCTCTAGATATGCGGTTTCAGCGTTGCTGCCGGTTTTGTCTGTAGTGCGCTTGCCTACAGCGATCAGAGCCCCGATTGGGGGGCTAGGTGTGTTTATCGCCGTGAGTGTGGGGCCTTGCCAGCAGCAGAGGATCCGCTGCCCAACCATGTAGGGGCCGCTCGTTGCGACTGCTGTCGGCTGGATGGGTGCCGCGTCTGCGGCCAGCTGGACCTCTAGTGGGTCTGCTTGAGTCACAGTGCCCCAAACAAGACCCGCCCTGGCTTTGGGCGGGTTTAGGATCAGACCGGTGAGATCTGTGGGTTTCATACTGTCTCGATTCGTCGCAGAGTGCCCTCAACTAGTGCCCCTGGCGAGAGCTTTATCTTGCGCTCCACTAAGGACATGACTGTGCCGTCAGGGAGTTGCGCGTTCTCATGTAGCGCTAGGGGCACCCACAGATAGCGGATGGTGGCCCTGTGCACGATTTGCATTGCTTCTTCGAGGCGACGGGCTGCCATCTCATTGATAGTTGTTTGGTCGGCTGCCTCAACCCCCGTGTGCCGGTGGGTGATCCATCGGCCCCGCGCCGCGTATGAGTAGGGCGAGCTGGGGTCATTGTTTTCCGCGATCCCGACTAGAGCTGGCGTGTTTTGTGTTTCGGATGTGGTGCACACGATCCGGTTAGGGATGGATTGCAGGTCTATGTCGTCATCAATAGTTGTGCTGATGATCGACGTTGCATCAGCATCGAAACGCCACGAGACGGTCCGCTGGGTAGGCGGCATGTAGGGCTCGGCCCTTAGCGTGCCAGTTTCATCGGCCCAGATCGCGTAGTAGTTGATGGCGTCGAGGAGGTCGTTAACGATGGTTAGCCGGCTCGTTCCGGCTGGCCAGGCCATCCCGGTGTGAAGGGTGGCGTCTGAGTCAGTGACAGCGGCAAGTGTTGGGGTGGCCGCTGCGATCTGAGCTTTGACCGCATCAGTAATGTTCGCCCCAGCAGGGATCGATACCGCACCGATGGTGGCGTCTTCGACGAGGAGTGTCACCATGTCGAGCAGGGACAGCTTGACTGTGAGACCGATGCTTGTCTGTTTCGTGTCCACTTTGGACACCACATAGGTTCCAAGAGGCAGCTGCCCAACATCGCGGCCAGCCTGATACTGGTAGAGGACACGGATCTGGGTGCTGAGCCAGTCCAGATCGGGCGGGTTGACTAGCGTGATGCTGCCGCCGCCCCTGATTTTGCGGAACACAGACCAGTCAAGGCTGCCGTCTTTCACATCGTCCAGGGTGGTAAGTCTGCCGTCTCGGCTTATCGCATCCACTCGGTAGGCTTCGGCCCGTGGCCCTGTCCAGTTAGTCACGGTGGTCAACCTCAGTGAGTTTGAACGACGCTTTTGCGCCCCATTGGTCTGGTTTGATGCCTGCATCGGTGATTGCGGCCCATAGGCGTCTGCCTGCTGGGTCTCGCCAGTAGATATCTCCTGTGAGTGCCGCGATGGTTTCGGCCTCTGTGATGCTCCCGAGGTGTGCGCCGGAGACCGCTATGGTTCGGGTGTGTGGCATTGATAGGTTCCGTACCGCTACGGGTGCGGGGCGCCCCGCAAATTCGTGGAGCACACCGGTTGGTTTGATAGTGGACGGGATATCAAGGTTGTACGGAATTGCGATCGCTCGGTCCATGTCGGGGCCATACGTGATCCAGGCGGCTCGTTCCTTTGTTTGGATTGTGGCCTCTACAGGTGCTGAGGAAGAGGGTAGGTCTGATAGTGCGGTGACCCGGTAGCGGGTTTCGCCTATCAGGTGTGGGGTCGGATCGATCCATGTGGCGCCTATCGGGATCGTGCCAAGTACATGCCAGGTTTCGCCGCCGTCTAGAGATCGCTCGACAAGGTTCTCGACTGCATCTACAGCACCGCTGGGGTTTGAAATGATGATCTCGGCTGCTGCCCTGTCTGTGATCCATGCCACATCCACTAGCGGGTCTGGTGGTGGCGTGAACAGGGTAGTGATAGCCACTGTGTCCGGCTGTGAGGAGAGCCCAACGGCATCTATAGCGACAACAGTGATCTGATAGGTCGCGTTGTTGTCCAACACATGTGGCAGGACAGCCTGGCGGGTCGCAGGATCTGTGATCTGCACTGTAGACACCACTGCGCCGTTGCGAAGCAGATTGATTTCTGCGCGCTGCTGCGGCTCTCCTTCCTCATCCGTGTAGGCCCATTCGACTGCGACCTGGTTGGAGCCGAGTACGTCCCCATCGGCTGGGGATAGGATGGTGACGGCTGGTGGGGTCGAGCATGGTAGTAGCGCGGTCGCCGACCATAGACCCCAGTCTGGATGTTGCGCGCGTGTGCGGACCTGCCACTCATACACTTCGCCGTTTGTGAGAGTGTCTGCAGCTAGAGTGTGGCTACTAGCAGCACCAGTGCCGGAGACTGTCGTCCATGAGCTTGTGCCTTGGAGGCGGTAGCCGATTTCGTAGCCGGTTTGTGGGGACGAATCGGCAGAGTTGTAGACCCACCTGAGGGTGACGGGTTGTGCCGCATCTTTTGCCACCCCGTTGGGTAGCAAGTTAGTGGGAGCGTGGGGTGGGGCGTCCAGTTGTACGGTATTGGATACGACTTCATCCGAGTCGAATGTGAATCCTTCGACAGTTTGGGCGAACACCGCGAACCGATGGGTTTTTGACGTATCCAGCGCTGTGGCTACGTAAGACGTGGCTGAGCCCGATGTGGTGCCTATTATGCCCCGATCGACTCCGTCTTCGTAGTGCCTGATGCGATACGAGTCCGCGTGTGGCGCATTGTCTGTCCAGCTGATTGTGATCTGGCCGATACCGGATTTGACTGCGTTTACGTTCGTTGGCTTGGCTGGTTTTGTCTCCCACCAAACCCCGTATGTCCAATCGCTTGATCCGCTTGAGTTGTTTGCTCTGGCTCTTGCGACACATCGGTTGTTGCCGCCGATGTTACTCGTTAGCCACGTGGACCCTGATGTGGTGCCCAGGGTTACATACTTGCCTGTTGCTACCGTGTAGACCTGTACCGTACGGGACTGGGCGGGGGCGGCAGCGGTAGAAGCGGATGGGAAGCTGAGCCGCCATTTGTCGCCTTTGGGGGCAGCTGACACATAGTTCGGTTTCGCGGGCCGCTGGTAGGGGCGAGCGGCGATTGATGCTGTGCCGGTCGCTTTCGGTTTGTATCCTGAGCCAATGTAGTTGACGCCGGAAACTGTGACTGAGACCGACAGTGGCGTGGTTTTCCCGTACGAGACCGGCACGGACGCCGTAATCGTGTGAAGCAGGATTTCACTGTTATTGGACGGGAACGAGATCGTTTTTGTTATGCTGCCGCTGCCGAGTGAGCCGCTCCATGAAATTGTTACCGTCTCGTAAAACCAGCCTTTGCAGCGGCCCCGGAAATTGACCTTGACGGGCACGGACGACTGAGAAGACGTGGGTTTCGGGACCGAAGCGTATTCCACGCAGGCCTGCATCTTCTTGTAGCTGGCTTTCCCTACGAAAGCGCCGCATTGGCTAGTTCCCATTACCATGCTCCTTGCTGTGCGAGCCGTGGCAGGTCCTTGAGATAGGCGACAAAGTCTTCGATCTCTCGGATGTTAGGCAGCTCGATAGTGTCAATGTTCACGGTCGTGGTCTGTGTAGGCTGCGTGGCCCCGTTGCCGAGCGTGGTATCGGCTCGGGGGAGTCGTAGATCCTCCACTGCAGGAGTGAGGGTGATGCTGCGCATCAGGTCTTCGGATGCAGCCTCAACTTCGGGGGTGCCCGCACGAAGGGAATCAGCGAAGTCGCCTGTTAGGGCGGCGCCGGAGTAGGTCACATAGCCGCGACCAGAGAACGGACCCCATTTCGCTGGGGAGAATGGCCACAGCCCACGTAGCTTGGACATGGCCCCGGATACCCAGCCCGTGAGCCTGCCCCATGCACCCTGGATACCGCGTAGGAAACCGTTCACGAGGCTGCGGCCCGCGTTGACCAAGAGCCCGCCGACACTTCCGAATGCGGCCATGATTCTGCCGGGCACCCCGCGAATCCAACCAATGGCTGCGGTGAGTTTTGAGACCGCAGCACGGTGGAAGCCGAGGAACCAACGGGCTGCCGCTCCCGCCAATCTGCCGAGGGCTGCGAGCCCCGCCATAACCCTGCCAGGTACGCTACGAATCCAACCAATAGCGGCAGACAGTTTCGCTATGGCTGCCCTATGGAAGCCGAGGAACCAACGGGCTGCCGCTCCCGCCAATCTGCCGAGGGCTGCGAGCCCCGCCATAACCCTGCCAGGAATGCTACGAATAAAATTCAGGTGCGCGTTCCACACACTAACCGCGAAGCTGGTGATACCACGCCACAGGTTGACGAAGAACGTCTTCACACTGTTCCAGATACCTGCAACACCGGCAACGAAACCAGTCCAAACACCAGACAGCCATGTGGTTAGCGCTGTCCATGCGGCAGTGGTGGCTGCGGCGATCGCGTTCCAAATGCCTGCGAACCATGCGACCATGCCGCCCCAGATCGCGGCGGCTTGTGCAGCAACCCAGTCCCAGTTTGAGACAAGGAGTACTAGGGCAGCGATTAGGGCGACGACTGCGAGGATGATCCAGGTTATGGGGTTCGCTAGCAGGGCGGCGTTCATAGCCCACTGGGCCACTGTGGCGATACCCAGAGCCACTGCAACGATTCCGAGCCCTATCGCAATCGCTTGGAGCACGACAGGGTGCTGCAGGAGCCAATCGAGCAGGGGTTTCATTGCGGCGAGCATGGGCTGCACGCCTTCCACCACAACAGCGACGAAGGAGCGTTTCACAGCTTCCAGAGAGACGGCTGTCGTTCCGTTTAGCTGCGTATCGAGTCTCGCTGCAGCACCGGACACTTGCCCGAGTGACCCGTCCATGTTCGCGAGCCCGTCTAGGAATGCGGGGATCTTTGTTACGCCGATGTCTTCCAGCGGGGTGCCAAACAGGGCGATCGCCGCGTTGGCGCGTTTGGTGGGGTCTTCGATTCCTTGCAGGCCTGCGACGAGTTGGGCTAGGGCTTCTCGGGCTTCGTCTCCACCTGCCAGGAATTTCGCTGACATTTCCTCAGCGTTCAAGCCGGCTAGCTGGTAGGCCTGTACGGACGAGGCCGACATGTCTGTGGCGCGGATGGAGAGTTCTTTGAGCGCATCACCGGTTTTGTCGATGGCGATGGTTCCACCAGCCGACGCGCTGACGAGCGCGGACATTGCTTCTTCACCAGATAGCCCGAGATTAGTGAGATAGGTGCCGTATTCGTTTGCTGCGTCTATTATGTCGCCGCGCATTGCCTGCGGTACTTTTGCGAGGGTCGCCGCGAGAAGGTCAACTGCCGCAACACCATCCTTGGCCATGCCTGACTCGATCAGCTGGCCTGCAGCTTGTGCGGCTTCGGTCACATCCAGATCGAATGCGCTGGCTAGTGACATCGTTTTTGCTGTTAGGGCTTCGAGGTCTGCACTGGATGCGGATCGCATGCCAGCAATCGAACTCATTACCGCTCCCACGGCCTTTGCTGCTTCGCCAGCAGATTCGCCGTAGGCGTTCGCGTAGAGGTTTCCGGCTGCTTGGCCTGCCCGCTCGGACTCTGCCTCTGTCAACGCGAATGAGGCAGTGAGTTTTGCGGTCGCAGCCTCCATGTCGAAGCCTTGCGTTATTGCGTTTGCCAATAGGACGCCCAACCCTAGCGCGGTGAACGCTGCGGCGGCTTTCAGCCCGAGGCTTTGCCCTAGCTTCTCACCAGACTCTTCGCCTGCCTGCTCTGAGGCTTCTGCGGCAGCATCACGGATCTCTTCACCAAGCTCAGATTTGATCTTGTTATAGGCGCCCTTTGTGGTGGGAATGATGGTAACGAATGCCCTGGCGACTTCGATGCCTTCAGCCATCAGCTAGGCCTCCTTCTGTGTGTTGCCGCTGTCAGGCGGTTTTCGCTTCTTGTTCGGCGATCCATGCGTCCAATTCGGTGATGGGCAGGGGATCTGAGCCGATGCGGGTGTCCTTTTCCTGTCCGGGGCGCGGTAGAGGTTTCGGTTTTTGTGCGTTGGGTTTGCCTTGGCGCTGCCAGTTCGCGCCAGCAAGCAGATCGACAACGGCTGCGAGTAGATAGTGCGTTGTCGACCAGGATGCTTTCGGACCGTTGACTGCGAGTGAGAGTGCGGAGTCGGGGCGAGTGTTACGGATGATCACCCACAGGTCACGCCAAGACAGCCAAGCTGAACCGGCGTCAGCAAGGCGCAACCCGAGGGTGATCAAGTCGTACTCGATAGCCTCCCCGTATTGGTCTAGGAGGTCGAGGAGGCCGAAGATTCCCCCAGGCTGATCTCCGACGCGTCACGCCAAGCCTCCATCAGCCAAGCGAGTTGTTCCTCAGCTAGGTCCGTGTACAGCCCGGGGCAGTATTCGTCAAGAATGTCTTGCTGCACGCGGGCTGCTTCCTCAACACGTTTCGGCGAGAGATTCTTCTTCGGCTTTCCCTTGCCATCAACAAGCTTGAGGGAGAGTTCACGCAGTTTGATCAGCTGCGGTTTGGGTAGGTGTTGCAGCATCGGCAACTCCCACACCTGATCGTCGCCCTCTAGCTGGAACTTGAACTTTGGGCGTTCCCCTACTTTTGGGATTTGTACTACATCAGTCATGCGGCGAGCCTTAGACGGTCACGCCATCGTCGGTGTAGATGTAGATCGATTCGCCGCTTGCATCCGGGTAGCAAGACAGAGTTATCGGAAGCGGAATCGCGGCGGTGGCAGAGAACTCCATTTCGTCTACGTCTGTGACCTGCCCGTTTGGGACAACGATTCGCACGAGATTGTCGCCATCCTTCATCTTGAGAACCCAGGAACGCGGCTTGGGCAGGTGGCTACCGAGCTTGAGCGCGATCTGCTCGCCATGGGTGGCAGTGGCAGGCGTAACCACAACATTCTCGTCTCCGAACGCGTTGCGCATAGCGTCGGCATCGAACTGGATGTGCTGCCACGAGATCGTGCCGTCGAAGGACTCTAGGACTCGCCGGACGACAGCACCGGACCAGTCAGTGATTTCCGTGGTCGAGTAGTCAGGCGAAAGCTTGACGCCGTCCTTGGAGACGTAGCCGGAATCCCGGAACGTAGCATCGAGAGCAGACCTGGCATCGGTCGGGAGGGCGGTGCCCACGGGCGCTGACAGGATAGCCCCTGTCACAGCCTGATCTGGGCGTCCGATCAGTACTTTCTTGTTGTCAACAGGCATGGTGTTTTCTCCTTAGTTTCCGCGCAAACCCATTTGGAATGCGATGGTGTATCGGTGTTGGTTGTGGTTGAGTGGGTCCGGGTTTAGATATGGGCCGCTGGTTTCAGTGGCCCAGTAGCAGGTTGCGTCGCTCATCGCCCCGTCTAGCGCGGCTGCGTTGATTACCGCCCGCACCTGGTTAGCTAGCCGAAATGCGTCACCTCGTGTGCGTGCCGACCTGCAGTCGATAGATAGCGAAGGCCTGTCGATCACCATCTGGTCTGATGTGCCACCCACGCGCACCACGGTCACTGACCGCTCTGGTAGCTGGGCCGGGGTGGCAGCCGCAAACACCTCAGCGTCAGGAATACTGGCGTCTAGGTGGCGGCGAACCGCATCCTCCGCATCCGGGAAGATGATTAGTTCGGTCACTTTTTGGCCTGGGCTTTAGAGCTATCCTCTGGCTTCCAACCTGCCGCAACCCATTTGGCTTTGTCTGCGGCGGGTACGGTGATCCACGTGCCGAACGTGGGATGCTGTAGACGAATCATGTTCATGCTCCTTAGTTGATTGCTTTGCTCAAAACCTTGTCTGTGGCTTCTGCTTCACGCGCCTGCCGTGTAGTGGAAGACACGAAGCCGATCACACGCCCACCACCGAATCCGCCTCTGATTTCGCGGCGTTCAAACCCTGGGCCGGCTTTCGCCGCGACCCTGGCGCCAATGCTGCGGATCATGGCTTGTGTGCCACCTGAAGTGAGTATTTGCCGGAACCCTGAGCTTTGGAACTTCCAGCGCAGCTTTGGCTTACTCATCCCCGTTGCTCCTCCAAATCGACGGTTTGGTGATCCAGGTTGTTGAGTGGGTCATGCCACACCTCTGAATCATTCGCGGCATTGAAGACGCGTCCGCGCCACACAATCCTGTCCGCTGCCGCAACGGGCTCACCCATGGGCAGCCAAGCCTTGTAGTTGGATTGTGTTTGCTGCCTGCCCCCAACGGATTCGGTGGCGCCAGCTGGCTGCACCGAGCAGCCTGTGACAACCCGTGTACGTGCCGGGGGCAGGGTCCAATCCGGTACGGGAGTTCCTCGATCATCCACAAGCACGGGGCTCAAGATCGTTACTTCTTCGACCGCGAGGATGCTGGGCAGCATCAGGCTTCCCTGACCTGGATCATTGACACTGTTGCAGCCTGCTGTTGGTCCAAGCCGAGCATCTTCCGCTCAGACTTCGCGAGATACAAGTCCCCGGTCGGGTTAACAAGCGTGTAGCTCGTAGACACCGCGCCCACGGACTGTGACTGCTGTGACACGGGCGGCAGGTCCGCACTTGATGCCATGACTCGCTTAACCATTTGGCAGACGATCCATTTGGGGATCTCGGCAGCAAGCGTGCCTGCCGTGATCTGGTCGTCTACTGTGGGGCACGCCTGCCGTAGGACCGCCGACGCTACCCCGAGTAGAGATTCGGCACGTGTCCGCTCATTGGCGTCCAAAGCCCGCCAGAGTGCCACGAGATCATTGACTGTAGCTAGGGGCTCCATAGTGTCTCCTCACAGGACGGCACCCAACCGTCAAGCTGGGTGCCGTCCTTACAGTTCGAGGTTTAGCGGGTCGCGTCCGTGAGCTTCGCGAAACGGGCCACATCGTAGACCTGGAACCCGATTTCGACAGTGAGCTTGATTGCGAACATGTCCCGACCCCACAGGTTGAGCTGCTTGGGCACATCCACAGTGTCCGAGCCGACCGTCAGCGTCTCTACACCATCGGTGATGCTCGCCTGATCGGACACAGACATCTGAATGCCCTGCACCGACCCATAAACTGCCGACTCCCAGTCGCCTGCGAATCCGACAGTGTTCGGGGTGCCAGCCGTGTAAGCGCCACGGCTGTAAACAGCCTTCTCGCCCAGCAGGACAGGCACAGCAGACCCAGACGCGATCGACTCCGCGAGTAGCGGACGCCCGGTAGAATCCACCTGATTCAGCAGCAGGGCTTTAGCCTGGCTGGACAGAGCCCAACCCGAGAGGGATCCCTTCGCTTCGGCGATCTTCGAATACGCTTCCACAAGACCGGAATAGGTGCCCTTCTTCACGTTACTGGCGTGCGGCCCAATAGCGACCTCAGTAGCACCACCGAGGGTCGCGAAGTTTGAGCCAGGCGCGGTCGCGCCGAACACAGTGGCGTCGAACTTTTTGGCGATAGAACCAGGGAGACGGCGCTTCAGCTCGGCATACACACCGGGCAGGTCACGCTTGAACTCCTTGCTGAACGGTTCGATAACCGACAGCTTGTAAGGAGTCAGGGTCTTGTGGCCCAGAGTCGCCCGCGACACGGGCATCTCATCGGTTTCACCGGTCCATTCGGCTTCGACATCACCAGTGATGATCGGAATCGTGATGCCGGGGCCCGGCACCTTGATCTCGCGAGCCAGCTGCATAACAGCGGACTTTTCCTGGGTTTCGCCCCAGATCTCGGACGAGATCTCCTTCGGGAGTAGGGATGAGGCTCCGGAAGAGAGCCTGGATAGATCAATGCTCATGATGGTTTCTTCTTTCTAGCTATGAGAGTTGGTTTTCTAGGAATGCAGCGAACATGTCGCCGGTGTTTCCGACTGGCTTGTCGGGCTGTGAGCCTTCGCCAGGCACATAGGGGCCTAGGCCAGTCTTGACGGATGTTTCTGCCTGCCCGATACCTGCTGTTTTGAGGGCTTCAGCGTGGGCTCTCATCTCAGCCTCTGTTCCGCCGCGCAGCAGCTCAGCTGGCACACCTGTTTCCTTTGCGATCTCGCTAGCCCAGCCGCGTATCTTGTCGGCAAGCTCGTATTCCGCAACACGAGCCTCTGATGCCGCGAGCTGTTCCTGCAGCTTCTGCTGTTCAGTCTTGTCGGCTTCAGTGATCGCATCGAATTGGGCAGCCTTGGCCTGTAGGTCTTCGTAGTCTGCGAACTTTGCACGCTCTCGTGAGAGACGTTCACCGATGATCCTGTCCAAGTCAGCCTGTGTCGCAGGCGGCGTGTATTCTGACACGTTTTCCTGCGGTGCGGGCTGCGCGTTTTCGGTTTGGTTGGTGTCCATGCGGGCAGCATCCTTTCCACCCATTTCAGGGCGTTAGTTAGTGTGTTGGTGTCCCTCAGTTACCGCCTGAGGTGGGCGTGAAACTCTTCTATTTCTCTTCGAGCAGCGCGACAGGTATTGGGGTGGTAGGCGTGGCGATCCTCTCGGTGGCGGCATCTAGCTCTTTGCCCCACTTCACATAGCTCGCGACCCCAATCTCTTCCGGCCACAATCGATACCATCCGGTCTTGGGGCGATAGGCCCACTCTCTCCCGGTCGGGAGCCCGTCTGGGCCGTTCTCATAGGCCCACACCGTGCCAGGGAGCAAGGCGTCAGACAGATAAACGATGCTGCTCATAAGGTTGCTGCTCCCTTCGGTGTCGTAATCGTTTTGAAGGCTCTCTCCATCCGTTTGCTGGCCGCTGCCTTCTCTGCCCCGCTGGTAAGAGGATCTCTTACCAGCTCGTAGTCCGCATGGACTTCCTTTTGTTTCACCTTGAATGATCTCGGTGTGTGAAACTGTAGCTCAAACGGCTGCCCACTCTTTGACAGCATCTGCACATTGATTCCTCGATACCCGCCTGGTGGGCCTTGCCAAAAGTTTTTGAAAGCGCTGACCTTGTCACCTTGTTTCGCCAAGGCTTTACGTGTCGCCTCTACTGCACCTGAGTACGTGTCATCCGGTATCTCGAAAGTGTAGCGAAGCACATCGCGAATGTTGCCGGCTGCTTCTGACGGGGTGAGCCCACCTGACGCGCAGTCTCGCAAGATCTTGTCTGTGAGTGATGCACGGGTTTTGAACTTGTACCTTAATCCTACCATAGTTGCACCACTCTTTTCGGCGGTCTTCGCCAACCGTGCGGTGATCTCTGGCTCGGCTTCGCGGGCCTTCTGTATCAGGTTATCGGCCTCTCGCCGAGCCTTATACTCCCGATAGAGTTGATTAGGATCGTAGCCTTCCGGGTAGTCCCGTTCATCCCGTGCAAAGAACGGCACACAGTCACATTTTCGATGGTACCGTTTGCCCTTGCGGCCCCTCGCGGTCTCTTTCGACTCGTAGATTGCACCGCGCGACGCCAACATCAGGCAGAAATCACACGTTTTCCCCTGCGGGACTCTCGCCCAACCGCCACCAGATGCGATCGCAGAATCAGCGATCGTCGTACGGTAGGGCTGCTTCACCAACCACTCAACAATGTCACTCACGGATGCTTGCTGGTCTGGATTCGCAAGCAGTGCTTTCACATGCTCAGTGGTGCTGGCGCGATCCAAGCCAGGTGCGAGTTCGAGTTTCGGCTGCACCCCCACATCAGCAGCCTGTTGGGTGAAAACATCTGCAGCGAGCGCCGCCGACGCCTCCCCATACTTTTCGATCAGGTCCAACAGTAGTTCCAGCTGCGCGGGAGTCAGAACTCCACTTTCATAGACTGCTTTGCCAACGGCGGACTTGAAGTCCTTGACTGCAGCCCCCGACAGCTGGTTCAAAGCCTGCCGGATGCGAACGATGTCAGCCGGCGCTACCATCAGCACTCGGCTTCGTGTTCGCACTGGTGAGGGCGGCTAATGTTTCCCGTCCACGCGCCCGAGCCTGCTCAGCCTCTAGCTGCGCGATCTGCGCATCTTCGAGCCCAGCCATTTCCAAACCAACCCGCGAGGCGCCGAACCCGTCCACAACACTGTCCAACTTCACTACGGCATCTGTAGCTGCCGCCAGCGACACTGTATCGGGGCGCTGCCAGTGCGGAAGGACCACGGGGACGGGCTCCCCGTTGCGAATGTGTAACGCATGGCCCATGAGCCGCGACAGCCCAGGGGTTAGGGAGCTTTTCTGCCAGTGCCGTAGCTCTAGCTCCAGTTCTTTGTTCGCTTCTGCGATCGCATCAGCGGACTCCGGGTTGTCGCCAACCACGCCGAGAGATCGTAGCGGCAGGCTGGTTTCCGAAGCGTAGGCCTGCGCAATCATACGGAAGTGCGACACGTTCGGCTCCATTGACTGCTGCGGGAACTGCGAGACCGTCGGGAGGTTACCGTCCTCGTCCCGCTCCAGAGTCAACATGTGCCCTTGCAGGATCGCCCAACCCGGTTGGTTCACGCCGTTCTTCTTAAACGCCTCTTCGGTCGCTCCCAAAACGTAGCGTTGCGGGGCGTTGTAGAACTCCGCGCTCAGTTCGGTACGGGCCAAGGTTCTTACTGCCGCATCGGTGAGTGACATGACAGGCCGCGAGATTCGGGACGACCCCATGGGGCGGTCCAGTAGCGGACGGTAGGGCAGCGGCTCGACTGGCATCCCCAGTTTGTGCACATACTGCTGCACATCCCAGCGCCATCTTTCGCGCCGCAGCACGATCACCAGGTTAGGTAGATACAGGTTGATCGCATCAGGGTCACCCTCACTGTCTACTGACAGCACCGATAGGGCCTCAGACAGTCGCCGCCGCCGGGAATCCCATGTTCCGGTTGCCCACTCGGCTGATCGAATCGTAATCAGCGCCTCCGGTTCCCCATCCGAAGGATCACCAGCGGTCACGAATCCGAACGCGACACCATGCAGCAACGCAGAGGTCAAACCAGCTGGCAGCTCAGTGTCGAAACGGTTCTCAGTAAGAATCTCATCCACACCCAAGTCAGCCAAAGCTGACGGATCGCGGGTTTGCCACGAATCCAACACGGTGCGCCGCACCATGGCATCAACAGCTTTTGCAGGCCAACCCAAAACCGCGTCAATCTTGATATTGGGCGGCATCGACAAGCCGAGCGAGCGCATCGTCTGCTTGTAGTCGTAGTAACGTCGACGCAACTGGTTGCGGGTGGACTTTGCTCGCAGCTTGCCGAGTAGCCTGTCCAGGGCTGCACGATGCTCAGTCGACAACTGCGGCACATACACCGATCCAGCCAAGCTAATCCCCTTCTCAAAACTCACAGGATTTGTCCACCTCCTCTACCAGGACGCCGTCTAGTAGTTTTCACCGACCACAACGCCAGAGTTGCGGCCTCCAAGCTCGTCACTGACTCCCCATTCGTTGCTCGCCAACCCCATCCGCCATGTGCACCGATCGGACGCTTCTGCGCCCTCCCAACCTGGGCATCCAAACCCGGCTGCGCCGAGTGCGTAACCTTTCTGGCGTTCACATGATCCAACATCATCGAGTGCGCGGTGATCACCTGCGGCACGCTCGGCAGCAGTATGGCAGTCTTGCCAACACCTTCCGACCTGAGCGCTTCCGCCAACACCCCGGCACCGGCTTTCCCATCAATCACGATCTGTGCCGATGTCTTCCAGCGAGGCTTCAACCAGTCCACAAGCCACTGAGTACCCGACATCACGGGACGCTCATCAATCACCTCAACATGCACAGGCCCATCAGCTGGTTTGACTGCCCCCGCGAGAGCAACCGACTCACCGTCAGTCGCAAAACGCACTCCCCAACAAACCAAACCCTCAGCTGGGGCCTGTGCATGCAGCATCCCCCATTTATCGGACGAAATCAGTGGCGGCTCCACCGCGCTATCCTCATCCCAGATGCCCAAGCCTTCACGACGGAACGCCTCAGCCCCAAGATTCTCCAACAGTCGCAGCACAGCTGCCTTAGGTGTTCGCTTCGGGAACGACGGATTCGCCAAAGCAACCTGCTCCCAATCAATCTGAGAATGCTCAGCATCCCAGCTGTCAGTCACACACTCCGGGTCAGCCCCAAACTCCATGTAAAACATGTTCCGGCTCTTGCCCGCCAACGCCTTCCGACGCCGAGCACGAAAAGCCTCCCCCGGATCCGTTGGACGCGGCGGTGTACCAATCGAAAACAGCAACGGATTAGGATGCTGATTCATCGTCGGGATCAAATCATCGTAAGCCTTGTGAGTCGCACGCTGTGACTCATCCATCACAACCATGCCAACCTTCGTAAACCCCAACCCGAAACCGCGCTCACGAGCCCCAAACAGCACACGAGACCCATTCCGAAACGGCAACTCGCCCTCACCGTTCGCAAGACGCGGCCGCAACACATGAGGCCGCACACGCGGGTTCCGAGCCATGCCAACCATAGCCTGGAACGTCTCATTCGAAGTCCGTAGCTGATGCGCCGTCCAAATCACCGTCATACCGGGATTCAGCAGGCACAAACCCATACCCAAAGACCCAACAATGAACGTCTTTCCAACCTGACGAGGAATAGACCAAACAATGCCGCCAATTCCAGCCGCATACAAGCCATCCGATCGCTTACCAAGAACGATCTTCCCCGCCTGCTCCTGCCAAGGATCAAACAGGATCCCTAACTCGGCCAACTGCACCTTCATCGAGGGCCAACCTGTCGAAACAATCCCCGAAGGAACCTGCAGATGGCGAGCGAGTTCAGATAGTTTCGGGGTCGAATGGCTCATCTGGCACATCCACGGCACGCGGCTTGAGATCACGTTCCTTCAACGCCTCAATCTCGCGCCCCAGATCCATAAGTTTCCCAGTCAGAGGCGAAATCGACCGCCAATCCCCAGCCCGTTTCGCCGCAGACAACGACTCAGCCACCAACCTTCGGGCAGCCTGCAACTCAGCAAGCCGATCATCCGAGCGGGCAGCCTGCAAAAGACTCTTCTTCCGCGCCATCACCAGCTCCGAGACAACGGAAACAACGGCCCAACAGGCTCATCTGGCACAGTCGGCATATTGTTTCCCTTCAGCTCGTTACAAATCCTGTGAGACAGCCGCACATTCGCCCTATCCAAGGGTGAACCGCCACGCGAAACCGGCACAATCTCGTCCAGCTCGGGGCTCATCGGATGCGGTTTACCATCATCACCACGCCGCAAAGTCTTGTCCACCGGAGAACCACACAAATGGCAAATGCTTTCCTCAGCCAGCACACGTTTTCGGAGTTCCCGACGCCTGTGACCATTCGCATAGCGAGAATTACTAGCCACACCTACCTCCAACACTCAGAATCCAAGGCCCTGGCATTTCCGGCCCCGGAGAGAACGGCGCTATGTAAGGGGCCCTGCGCCGGGTGGGGGGTGGGGGGTGGTGCCCCCTGGGTGTGGGTGTGTGGGGGTTGTTTTTTGGTTTGGGCATGGTGGTTGTGTTGGTTGTCACGATAGTGGTTTTGTGGTGTTTGGTCAATTGTTTGTGTGGGTTTGTTGTTCTGTTTGGTTGATGATGTGTGCTAGGTGTTGGTGTTTGAGGATGAAGATGTCCCAGGGCCACCAGTAGTGGGGTTTGTTTCCTTTGGTGGGGTCGGGTTGGATTTTGTTTCGGTGTTTCCATTGGCGGAGTTGTTCGGGGGTTATGCCGAATTCGGTGCAGATGTTTTGGGTGGGTTGGCTGTCGCGTCTGCGGTAGTGGAGGATGCGGGCTGGTCCTGGGTCTTGGTGTCCGCAGTGGTTGCAGGTCCATAGGTCTGCGTTGTGGGTGAGTGTGGTGGGGTTGTGGCATTTGGTGCATTCGTGGGCGGTGATGGGGCGAGGTTCTTCTCTGAGGGCTTGGGAGAGGGTGGCCCATAGTTTGCCTACCTGGCGGGCGTATTCGCAGCCCTGGGGGCTGTTTTGTGCGATTTTGGCGTGGTTTTGGAGCCATGTGCATATGTTTTTTGGGGTGGGGTTGTCTTCTGGGAGCCATTCGATGTTGGTGCCGGTGTCGAGGGCTTGGGCTTCGAAGTAGCGGCACCATGACCAGAGTTGGGGGATTATGCCTTGGTTGAGGTCTGTGTGTCCGGCTTCCCAGACGTCGTAGCGGAGGAGCATGTCTGTGAGTTGGACGAGGGTGAGGTCGAGTGGTGGGCGGCTGGTGGGGATGGTGCGGGTGTTGGTTCCGTCGGGTCGGCGGATGGGTTGGAGGTGTAGGGCTTGGAGGTCGTTGAACATGGCGGGGATTTCGTCGAGTTGTGTGTGTACTTTTTCCCAGATGCGTGCTTGGAGTTCTGGGTTTGTTTGGTGGCTGTCGAGGGTGTTGGCGGTGGTGGTGGAGTTCATTTTGTTTGGGTCTCCTTGGGTGCTGTGTTTTCGCCCGCGCGGTCTGTAGTTAACTAGCTAACTTAAGTTACTACTTGAGTTCTACAGAGTTACGGTAGATCTGTTCGGTACGTTGTGCACTCCGTAGGAGTGTGCAACGTAGTAATAGGTTTGTAGGTTTGTAGGTTTGTAGGTTTGTTCGCCAAGGGTTTCGAGAACGGTTCACGGAACTATTCCTCGAACGGTTCGGGAAACAGTTCCTCGAACAGTTCCGGTAACCGTTCGGCAATGATTTCCCATGAGGATGCGTGGCTTGCGCCCTCTTCAGCATGGATTCTGGCTATCTCTGCCCTGATCACGCCCCTTAGCTTTGCTGAGGCGACGCGTTCGTATGCGCGGCAAAACGCCTTAACAATGTTGGGTTTGCTGAATACGCGATCGTGGCGCAAGAAGCTACGGACCAACAGCTCTCCGGTTTCGCGATCAATGACAAGCATCCCTGCTGTTTCCAGTGCCTGCCACGCTTTCGCGACTTTTCTTGTGTTGAGATCGGACGCAAGTGATGCATATCTCGCTGGGAAGTACGGGGCGACCCCCGACCATTCGAGTTCTGGTGAAGACAAAAGCGCCATGTAACAGTCGTGTTCTGTGGTCGAAAGTGACGCCCAATCGCCACTTTTGTGTGTCGACATGAGGTATCTTGCATACTCTCTTGCCAAGGTTTTGGTTCCTTCCTGCTCTTCAAGCCGGCCCCGAAACGTGGCAGGCAGTGGGCTGGTGAACGCCCAGAACAGGGCCGGGCAGGCCCCATCCTGGGCTCCAATCAGTACGGGTTAGAACGGCGGGTTAGCCGACTGGGTAGACCATGATGCTGGCCCTGAATCCTGGTCTTGCAGGCGTCTATCAGGGGCGCCCTTAGCCCGCGTCACAGACGCGGTCGCATACCTTAGAGATGGCCCTACCTCGTCCACGTCAACCTCGTAAACGTGGCGCCGATTCCCCTCACGATCCTCGTACGAGCGTTGACGGAGACGGCCCTGGACGATCACACGCATACCCTTCTGCAGCGTGTCTGCCACGTTCTCGGCAGGCTGCCGCCACACCGTGCAATCCAAAAACAGCGGATCGCCTTCACGCCACTGTTCTGTCTGCTTGTCATAGTGGCGTGGTGTAGATGCCACCGTGAAATTAGCTACCGCTGTGCCATTCGGGGTGTACCGCAAAGCCGGATCCCCAACCAGGTTGCCCACCAGCGTGATAGGAGTCTCACCAACCATATTGAAGTCAGCCTCCCTTGATCTCGCCAGTGTCAGGGTCTACGCCCTCGAATACGGAACGGATCTCGTTCTCAGCCTCGAACGGCAACACCGTCTTACCCGTGCGGGCCTCCTGGGCGCGATCCATCATTCGAAGCAGCATGGGTTTATCGAACGTGATCGGCTCGATCCTTTTAACACGGGCCGTGGCCGTAACCACCCCAGTGTCGTTGTCGGTTGAAGTGGCTTTACAGTCCAGGATCACGAGAGCAATATGGGCCTGCTCGGGGTGTTTCGCGAGCTGGCGTGCTATCGCCTGCAACCCGTTTCCTTCACCGTCTGGCAGCGAGGCTGATAGTTTCGCGCTGCATGCGGGAGGGTCTAGATGGTTTGACATTGAGTTTCTCCTTAATGGGTTGGGATGTTGAATGTGTTGTCTGGAGGCCGGTTGCACCACAGGATCTCGGTGCGTGGATTGCCGCTGGCAGAACGAGCCGGCATTTCGTGGCGGGTCCAACCGGATAGTGTTTCGTCGTAGAGTGGATGGGGATAGCCCGAGATCGCGACCGCACATGGCAACTCGGTAATGATCTGCAGCAGTTCCTTGTGTGCGGCTTCGTCTTGCATCTCATGGCGATACTGGGCAGAGTTCTGTGACCGTGTAGCTCCCAGGTAAGGTGGGTCAAGATAGAGCAAGTTGTTTGGCTTGTGCCCATAGGTCTTGATCACGTCCAGGGCAGGGCGGCATTCCAGTGAGACCTGGCGCAGACGTGCCGCTGCCGGGGCGATCCGGCCCAGGTAGCCATCCAGATACTTTGCGAGAGGCATCCGGTTCCCGCCGTGGACGAATCGCCACCCTGAGGTGTGTCGCATGACAGCAGCCCGGGACTGGGTCAGCTGTACCCACACGCGGCGCGCCTGCTCCAATTCGTCGCTGGATGCGGGCCCACGGGCCGCGACATATTCGGCGCGGCTGTGAGGCGTCAGTGCACAGACTCGGTGTAGCTCATCGGGTCGCTCACGTAGAACTCGCCAGAACACCATGATGTCTTTATTCAGATCGTTCACTACTTCCATCGAAGACGGGTTCTTAGCCAACAGAACTGATAGGGCGCCAGCGAAGGGCTCAACATAGCCATCGTGGGCAGGCAGCAAAGAAGCGATCTTGCTGGCGATCACCTGCTTGCCGCCCGAGTAAGGCATGGGCGGCTTCATGGTTGCGCCTCCTCGCCCCACTTTTCGACGAACAGTCGACAGTCGTCGTCTTCAGCTTCTTTACGGGTCTTCCGCAGCGGACCATCAGGCCAACTAGTCACAGCCCTGAAACGTTTGTCTTCCCTGGGTGTGAAGTAGCTTCCAACGTGTCGGGCTGCATGGTATGTGCGGCCGCAGCGGGGGCATCTTTCAGTGAAGTGCACGACGGGCCCCCTGCTCTGCTTTGATGCGATTGAGGGCTGTTTCGCAGCTGCGTGCATGATCCAGTGCGCCGTGTTTCCGTAGGGCGTGAGCCAAGGTTCCGAGAGCCCAGCCGACACGTCGCGCAGTATGCTCTGGGGACTCGCCCTGTTCTAGCAGCCACAACGCGTCCTCTAGGCGGGCTTGGCGATTGCGGTTCATGACTCCGCCTGCTGGTTCTACGCCGCGCAAAGCACACCAATACAAGGCCGACGAGCTGATGCTTGCAGGCCTGCCTGTGTGGGCTTGGCCACACAGCACAACATCTCCGTAGGGCTCCCAGTCAGGAAAATTGAGTCGTTCAGCGCGACTGTTCCTAGGGGTGCGTGCGAAGCTGCTTTCCGTGTCGTACCAGATCATCATGTTGTCAATCCCGCTAGGCACACAGGCGGCACGATCCGGGTAGAACGGATCACATACCTGCTCCGCCAGCGCTAGGAGAGAGCGTCCGATTCGGCACAGTTCCACGGGCCGGGTTTCGTCTGCGGGAATGCGTAGCGCTTTAATTGCTGAACTCATGCTTCCTCCAAGGGGTGGATGCCATGCAGAGCAATCACACGCAGTGCACGGTCAGTGATATCGACCGGTTGCCCGTTGTGGTCTGCGCTTGTGATCAGAACGCTCCCGAACATGCCGCCAAGATGCCCATGGAGTAGCTTGTATGCGCGGCCATTGAACCTGGCGCCAGTCTTGAAGCCGTCCGCGTCGTGCCAAACCACGATAGGCTCGCCATACTTGCCGCCAGACTTGAGCCAGAAGGGCTCCCTAGAGATCTCGAAGGCGTCAGCGATGTCACAGCCCGCGTTAATGAGCTGTACCGGTTCATCTTGTGGGGTTTGGATGTATAAGGCTCGCAAGAGGGTTACCTTTCGTCCTCTGGCCGAATCCCGATCAGCGCTAGCTTCGTGAGAGTCTCGCCATCGATAGAGGTGGCGCCGCCGCTCTTGTCGGTGCAGCACAGCACGGCATCCCCATAGATCGCGGTAGGCCCTGAATAGACGAGCCCAGCATTCATGTTGTAGTCGCCGCTAGTCATATAGTCCGCGTCCACCCATAGATCTGCGTGGCGTGCAATCTTAAACGCGTGGGCAGTCTTCTTGGCGCCGATCAAGTCCTTGATAGCTTCGGCACTCGCCTCAACCGTGCACAGCCTAGGGCGCTTCCCGTGCCCGGCAGGCAAATAGAGGGCACGAATGGTCTTCACTGCGTCACCTCCCCAGTTTCTGGGTCCACCAGTTCGGCATCAACCGTGACCGACTCCGCTTCCAGGGTTTCCTCATCGACCGGTTCCCGTATGCCCTCCAACGCTTCGATCACAGTCGAGGCCTCTTCTTTGGTGAGTTCTTTACTGGAGTCGATGTCACGCCCGATGGTCTGAGTCACGAACATGTGCGCCGCGTCACGACCATTGATGCCCTTCTCGCGCATCAAGATCGCGATCTTTGCCAGCTGGGCGTTCGTAATACCGCCCTCATCGGGGGTGGACGTGTCGGGGCTGGCCGGAACCTGCGTCACCTGCGGCGGGATGCCACCCAACTCTTCCGGGTCATAGATCACACCAAACAACGCATCGCCAGCACCCTGACGACACACCTCAGTGATCGCACGGGATCGGAGCATCTGGCCCGGATACTGCTTCCACACACCCTTACCTAGCAAACCTGCGTCCTTAGCTTTCGCTAGGGTCCATGTGGCCTCGAATGGGAATTCTGGGTCATCTGCGCGTATCAGTGTGGCGGTGACTTTGAGACTGTTGCCCTCGCCCTCTTCACGGATTCGCAGCTTGTGGCCTGCGCGGCGCACAAGGCTCGCCAACAGGTTTGCTGACGCGGTCGGTTTCCCCTCGATGATGTGAATGTCATTGATTGCCTGGATCGGTGGGATGCCGAGCGCGTCCCCGTACTGCATCGCGAGCAGCACGTTTGCCGGCTGGTTTCGGTATGCGGCTGGTAGCAGTTTCGCTTGGGCGAGAGCTTCAGCGAATTGGATCTGGTCCGGCAGGGTAGCGGGGCTTACAGTTGCTAGGTCTTTACTCATGGGTTTCTCCTTTGTTAGAAAACGTCGTCAGCTTCGGTTTCATCATCGGTTAGCGTTTCGCTAATCCACTGGGGCGGGATGGCGTCGTGCACATCAGGCCAAGCAGGCCATTCATCATCGACCATGCAGCGCCAATACTTTTCGAGAGCGAGCGTGTTTGCTTCGCGCCCAATCTCTATGTATTCGTCACTCATTCGAATCACGGAAACTCGATAAGGGGCGGTCTTTTCTTGCACGACGAACCAGAATGAGGCCTCGTCTTCGAGAATCGCGCCTAGCCCAATAGCCATGTCTAGATACCATGCGGCTTGAAGGTGGTAGCCGTAGCGAGGCATCTGGCGTGCTTGGAATACGACAGGGTCCGCTGTCTGCGCGGTCTTGTAGTCCACGATCCCATCGGGTAGGAGCATGTCGAATCGGGCCCGCATCCAGGTCAGAAACTTGGGGTCGTAGCGGAACGCAGAGACTTCCGGGCGCCCATCAGGGTGAGTGAGTAGACTCATCGCAGCTGTGTGATTCGTCAGCGCATCAGCCATGTCCTGCACCTGGCGATAATCGGCAGGCTTCAGCGGAATCTGGCCCTTGTCGTGAGCATCTTTGATGAACTCTTTCGCCGCTTTCGTTGTGGCGGCACCGTTGATAGACAGCACATCGTCAGGGATTACGACGATAGGTGCGCCGCGACCCAACACGGTTTGGTGTGCCGCGTGCCCAAAGTCGAACACCGGGTTTGATGTTCTCGGCTGGGTTTGCCGGTACTTGAACAATGCTGGGCCACCGGGTTCAATTAGGACCTTGGTTCTCGACGCACTCAGGGATCCGCCTTCGACTGGGTCGGCGTGATAGACATCGTCGGGCATGTCGTCGACGAGGCAGGGTTCGGTGATCACAGTGGTCATGGCTAGTCTCCGATCTGTTGGATGGCGATGAGGACACCGGGGTTAGGGCTCTCGCGGTTGGTGTAGTACTTGCCCAGAGTCACGACAGTGAGCTGCGCATCATCGGCCCAGCAAACACCGGTTAAAGCGTCGAGAATGGCGCGTCCGAGTTTGTCTACATCGGGGCGTTTGAAGTGATGGCAAGGGGCGCTAGGGCGCAATCTGCCTGCGTTCTTACCGGTTCTGTAGTGGCCTTTGGGGCGCGGCAGATAGAAAAATATGGTTGCTGCGATTGCGCCTGTGGGTGGTGATTCGTAGCCGTGTTCTACCATCTGTTTCAGGGCCGTTTCTCTAACGTCGGTTCGCCATGGCTTCACGCGTTTCGAAGATTCGACCATGATTCCGTTTCCAAGATGCCTCTTCGACCCTTGAGGGGCGGGCATTCCGTGCACAAAGAAGTCCAGGTCTAGCCTGTGTTTCTCAATGAATAGGTGGGTCATTGTTGTCTCTTTCCGTATTGGCAGGGGCAGGGCTCATAGATGGGTCGTTTGCCGCCTTGAATCTGAATCCGTTTAGGGCAGGTGCCTGTGTGCGGTGGATGCCCGCACCAGCTGCAACGAGACACACGACTCATGACGACCCCACCGTGGTGGTTCTCATTTGTGGGAAAACAGCTGCCAGCATTAGTCGCGCCATCCACAGCAAAGCCGTATATGCCTGAACTGGCACCACGCCATTGCCCAATGCAGTTATTGCTTGCCGTGGGGACAGTCCGGGGGTGTCTGTGACGTAGCCTTCTGGGAGGCACATCATCCACTCAACGAACCTTGGTGACAGGCGTGGGTTTCCGTTCCGGTTAGGTTCCGTTGCTGCTGGTGCTGGGCGTCCGAGGAGTCGTGTGTGGCGTGCGATCGCTGGGGCGTATTCGCCGAAGTCAGCGAACACGGCACGTGTCGCCAGTGATGTGGCCATCTCTGGTGGTCGCCCAGTTGTCAGCGATAGTCCGTGTTGTCCATCGGCAGCCATTGGCGTCGGCAATAGCGCGGGCCCCTGTTTGAGTCCGACCGCTAGATCAGGCAGGGTGAGGGTGTGTCCAGCGGCGACGCGTTCGGGGCGGTAGGCGCCGTTGGCGTGTTCCCCGTCCCTAGCTGCTGGAGTTGGCAGCAGCCGCGTTTGTGATGTGACGGCTTCGAAAAGACTTAAACCATACCCGGCAGAACTCCCATAGTGCTGGTGGGATGTCGGTGTGGGCAGTAGCCCGCTTCCAGGCCAGCAAGAAGACTCGCTCTCGCTGGTGGCAGCAGCCAACGTCTGATGCTCGTAGACTCGTCCACTCCGCATCGAACCCGCACGAGGCCAAGTCCCCGAGAACGCGTCCCAATGCTGACAAAACATCGTGCCGTGGTGGGTTTCCCACACATCCCTCGCACGGTTCCACTCTGCTAGTGGCGGACCCGCTTCGGGCTCCGGGCACGTTTTCCCAGACCACAAAAGTTGGCTGCACATGTTGGATTGCCTTTCTCATAAAGTCCCACGCGCCTGAGCGTGTGCCTGTTTGCATCCCGTTTCGGCGCCCGGCCACGGATAGGTCTTGGCATGGGCTGCCGCCGATGATCACATCGACCTTGGGCACGGCATCCCAGTCGACGCTGGTGACATCGCCCAGGTTTGGGATTTCGGGCCAGTGGGAGGCAAGGATTTTGTTCGGGGCGGGCGCGTTTTCTGCTACCCACAGGATTTGGGAGTCGAATACTTTTTCGGCAGCGATGTCTAGCCCGCCGTAGCCGGTGAACAGGGATCCGATCGTGAGTCGTTCAGACATTGGAATCGTTCTCGTCTTCGAGGTCTTCGTTCATCTCTTCCTCGTAGATGCGGAAACGCTTCAGAATCCCGATAGCGATGGATCTTGTGATTCGTGAGGACCGTACTAGTTCGCGCCTGTCTTCGCCTGTCATCACGGGGCTCTTGACCGCGAGCCGGCAGAACACATCTATGACCTGTAGCGCCTTGTAGGCTGCGCCAGCTTGGAAGAGCAGATCGCGTTCTGGGAGACCATAGTCATCAAGCACACTTTTCATGCTTCCTCCACTGGTAACGTGTTTTGCATTGGTGTATGCCAGCCGAGGATGCGCAAACCGCGCAGCAGTTCCTGTGCTGTTAGCGGCTCAGGATCCGGATCCGCTTCAACGTTTTTGTTTCCCAGGATCTCCTCGCAAAGCGCCACCAGCGCTGAGGCGGCAGTTTCGGCTTGCTTGAGCTTGGCTTCGGCTATCCGGCTACCGACTACTAGGCACAGATAGAACAGCTCATCCAACTCAGGGCATTCCGGATTGGTTTTGACTGTGTAGCGATGGGTGTCGTGTTCTAGCTCGATTACGATCCGGGTCTTCTTACTCACCGATATCACCCAACGCTTTGGCCAGGGTGAGTGCTTCTTCCCGTCGGGTCATCAACTCGGCGACGATGCCTTCACATGATTCTGTTAGGTCCTTCGTTTCTGGGTCTTCTTCTAGACTTGCTGTGAGGGCTATGCCAAGACAGATCGTGGCGTCTACCTGCGATAGCTCGGGGAGGGTGGTTATCTCGACTGTGCCTTTGAATGGGTCGATGTCGAGCACGAGCCTGATTTCTTTTGAGGCGCCGAGTTTCATTGAGGATCACCCAACCAAGCCATTGAACTCACGAGATGGAGGCACAAGACCGCGGCGATGAGTTCGCCTGGCGGGGTTTCTTCGGCAGAAACTATGTACCCCCAAAAGATAAGCGCGACACAGAATCCGAGAAGCCCGACAATGCGAGTCCAATTCGGATGGGCGGGAAGGTGAGGGTCTTGCTTGTGTTCCGTATAGGCCTGATCGCGGCCTGGCAGTGTGTTTTGCATCGGGGCACCTTTACTTTCAGGGCTTGTAGGGGTTTACCCAGGGGATTGGTGGGGCAGCTTTCGCTAGAGCGAGCACGTCTGCTTCTCGCACGCGCCGCATGCGGGTACCGAGCCTGTAGCAAGGTAGGTTTCCTTGCCGAATCTGGCCTTCAACGAAGTCCGTGGACACAGACAAGATTTCCGCTGCCCTCGCAATAGTGATGTACTGCGGAGTCACGTGCCGGTTCATGCTTGTGTGGCCTCCTCATGCTGGTTTAGGAACAAGTTGATGAAATACGCCTGGCCCTTGCCTGTGACCTTCGTGGTCTTACTGATGTGGGTGTGCCCATCGGCGTGTACGACTGCGGTTTCTTTCACACGGAACAAGCCGAGGTCCATTGCCCGCTGGGTGGGTGTGTTGTAGTCGGAGCCTTCGCGGCGAATCAGGTAGCCGTGCTCGCGTAGCCACGCAAACAACCGGTTTTGCCCGATATCGACACCGTTTCCGCGTAGGAGTTTCGCCAGCTCACCGATCAGGATCGTGGTCGGAGACACGGAGACTGCGTCGGCGAACACGATCTTTGGTTCGTCGGCTTTGATTTTGGCTGCGAGTTCGGCGGTTTTAGCGCGCTCGGTTTTCAGGTCGGTTGCTAGACGGATAATGAAGTCCGGGTCTGTGAGTGCTTGTTCTGCGGCTTCGGGGGTGAGGTAGCCGCCCCTGCGCCGGATTGAGGGGAGCACTTCGTGCGTGACCCACCGTTTGAAACCTTTCGCCTCAGGTTTGCGCGAGGCCATAATCAGCGCGTACAGCCCGGGCTCATTTGTGCACCAAGTTGCGCCGCCAGACAACCCTAAGTTGAACTTAGCCTTCTCGTCTGCGTCCAGTCTGAACATTGCAACGCTCGGGTTGGTTAGCCCAAGGACCTGGCAGATGTCGGAAGCTACGAACCAGGGTTCTTCGTCGAGAGTGATAACCCGTATGTCGTGGTCTTGGTAGGTGAATGGGGTGATCGGGTTCATGGTCTGCTCCTGTGGGGCTTTGGGGCGTTGATTCGAGGCTTTGGGGTGTTGGTTTCGATAGACAAGGTGAGAGTCTTTCCCCGGCGGCTGCGCTTAGAGCGGGTTTCCAGTGACGCGATCGTCTTGACCTGCATCTGCAAGCCGCACACCTGTCTAGAGAGATGCCTATTTCGTTTGATCGCGTCTAGTGCCCGGTATTGCGCCAGCAAGGCAAGGCCTGCAGCAGAAACGCTCACACACAGGAGAACCGCTTCAACAGCCGTCACCACAGATCACCCTTCACTGCTTCTCGGCTGGCTTCTTCTACGGCTTCCCATGCTTCAGACGGCAGGACCCCGACTAGCTCGCAGATCTTGTCGATCTCGGACGCTTGCAGGAATTGGCCATGCTTCAGCTTGCGGTGAAGTGTTGCGGGAGAGATGTTTAGGTGAGCTGAGGCTTCTCGGTAGGAGATTCCCACCTCGTTCAACTTGGCTTTCAGGTGGATGCCAAGAGCTTCTGATAAAGAACCTTCGTGTTTCATATGGAACACTGTAAGGTCGAGTATGGGTTCTGTCAAGAACCCGTGTGTCGCGAATTGGAACACTAGGTGTTCTATAATGGTGCGCATGGGCACAAAATCTCGTCTGACTCCACTCACTCAAGCCTTGGCTGCCGAAATCCGCGCCGAACGAGGAGCCAGGGATCTGACACAGCAAGACGTGTACGAAGCGGCAGGGTTGTCTCGGTCCGCTTATTGGCATATCGAGACCGCTCGGAGACAGCCTGATGCGGCACAGATCGAGGCCATTTGCCAAGCCCTCAGAGTGGCCCCGTCTGAGCTGTTCAGACGAGCCGAGGTCCGTGCAAACCGTTCGCAGGAGAAGGTGTTGAACGCGGAACCGATTGAGGTTGAGCGGCTAGCGGCGCATACAGATGCTGCGCCGACGGAGCGTGAGGCGTTCGCCACTCTGCACCCCGATGATGAATGCTGCTGAGCCTCCTGCGAACCCTTGGGCGCTACTGCGCAGTAGACCAGATATCACCTTGGCGTGGGCTTCCTTACCTGGTCCCTACCGAGGCTGTACCGACGGGCATACAATCTGGCTAGACCGAGGGCTCACACAGAGGGAACGCCGCTGTGTGCTAATGCACGAACTGATCCATATTGAACACGGGCACAACTCGCACCAACCGCCACAGGTGGAGCGCATTGTTGAGTCCGAAACTGCCAAGCGCCTACTCCCGTGCATTGAAACGGTTGCACGGAACCTTGCTGATGTGGACATAGCCACCGCAGCTGAGGCACTATGGGTCACGCCCAACGTGCTCCACACCAGGCTCAACAGTTTGACTCGTGAGGAACACGCATTCCTGCACCAGCGAGGCACCGAAATATGCCTCGCGAGATTGGAGACACATGTCCAGACTGTTAGCCGTCCTTAGCACTTCAATACTGCTACTGGCAGCCTGCAGCAGCCCTCAGCCAGCAGAAACCGGCGCCGCAACTCCAGTACCACCCCCATCTGCCGAACAAAACACCAAAGCATCCGAGACACCCAAGCCGGCTAAGCCCACGCCGACACTCAACGATCGAGGCAATGCCATCAAGAAGGTCGGCGAATGGGCCTATCTACAAGACCAAGACGGCAAAACAGTCGTAAAGCTCGCGGTCACCAAGGTTGAGGTTGACCCGAAGTGCACAGCAGAATTCGCGGAGAAGCCCAAGAACGGGCATTACATCGCCCTAACCCTGGATGTACAGACCACGAAAGACCTAGCGAGCGCCGATATCCCCAGCTTTGACGCAGGTCCGTACACCTGGAAGGTGATCTCGCCGGAAGGCACTACGGAAAACGAATCTCAAGGCAACGGCTACACGTGCATGCCTGAAAAAGCTAACTTGACGGGTCCTTTGGGCCCAGGCCAGCACGCCAAGGGGCTCGTCGTCTTGGATAGCGCGCACAAGTCTGGTGGCCTGGTTTTGGTGGTCGATCCTGTAACTAACTCGGGCTGGGAGTGGGGCTTCTAACCCTAGGCGGGTGCTATTCTGATTACCTTGAAAGCCCAGAACACAGATCAACGATGGCGTAACCATGGATTCTGATGGAGAGAGTGTAGGCTCGAAGCATGACAACCTTTCAGATACCCCGAGGGACACGAATGACCAGGTCCCGAGCACTGTTGAACGGGTACCGAACGATGAGGCTGTACCCGAGGCTAGACGTCGAGCAGATGTCGAAGCAGGCAAGAGCAAACCAAGGCCGGCATCTTTTGGCCTTAATGCGCCTCTACCCGGGGTCGACGAAGTAGTTTCGTCCCGGGAACTGGTTGAAATATATGCGGCTCGCTCTGGGCCGTTGCCGCCACCTGACGAATTAGAACGCTACGACCAGATTCTGCCTGGGCTGGCGAACCGTATCGTGCGGGTGCACGAGTCTTACACGATTGATGTTTCAGCGCGTGAAGACCGTCTGGTCGATGCGGACATCAGCCTTGCGAAAGACGGACAAGGCTGGGCAGCCTTCTTTGGCCTGTTCTGTCTCGTGACATCGATAGTGTTTTTCGCGGTTGGGAATCCGCTGGCTGGCGGTTGTTTCTTGAGCATGCCCGTGCTGCTGTTCATCGCATCATTCTTGCCAAGTGGCAGAGGCAAGTCGAGCCGCAGCGAGGACTAACTGTTGTCATCCGCTGTTGAGGGCTTTCGCTAGCCGAAGGAGGGTAGTGGCTTGGTCTTGGGTTAAGCCGGCTAGCAGCTCGGGTAGTTCCCCGGGTATGCTGCCGTTCTTGCGGCTACCTGCTCTATTGGATAGGGCTTGGGCGACACGCTGGTCGGCTTCAGCGGATCTCCGCAGATACACGAGAGAAGCATCAGGGGTCGAGTGCCCGAGCCGGTACATGAGATCTCTCAGCCCAAGCCCGGCCTCTCCTGCCCAAGTTGCGCCCGTACCGCGTAGATCATGGAATCGTAGATCTGGGCGCCCAGCTGCGCATCGAGCTTTGTTCCAGTGGCGATAGAAGCTTGCCTCGTGAATATAGGTGCCCATGTCGGATGTGAATAGTAGCCCGTCTGGGCCTGGTTTCGCGTGCGTGTTGAGATGGTCCTCGATGGTAGGCCTGAGGTGTGGGGGTATGGCGATGGTGCGCACTCCTGCTGCGGTTTTGGGGGTGTCGATGATCCAGCGTCCGTGTGAGCGTTGTACTGCGCGGCTGATTGTCATTTGCAGGGTGGGTTCGAGTTGTATGTCTCGTCGGCGTAGAGCTGCGAGTTCGCTCCATCTAGGGGCGCACCAGACCGCTAGGAGTGGAATTAGCTGCCAGTGTGGCGGTAGGGCGTTTGAGATCGTCGTGATCTCGTCCAGGGTCGCGGCTGGGGCTTTGGGAGCCGGTTTTGTTCGTGATGCTCCCGGGATTTGGCATGGGTTGGTTTGGAGGCGGAATGCTGGGTCTCGCACGGCATCGTTGAGGATGCTGCGTAGGAGAATGTAGGTTTTGGCGTTTGTGCGGGGCTGGTTTTTGTTGCGTTTGTCCCACCAGCTGTTGATTACGTCGGGGGTGATGGCGTCGACGGGCAGGTTCTCTAGTCCGGTGAGGCGTTTGCGTAGTTTCGCGTAGTCGGTGCGTGTGGATGGTTTGAGGATTCTGCTAGCGAGAATGTGGTCGGCGTATTCGCCAAGGGTTTTGTGGCGTTGCCGTGCCTGGGCGGTGTGAGCTTGTGGGGGTGTCCAGGGGGTCCCGTCTTCGTAGGCTCTTTCGCGGCGGCGTACTTCGGCGGCTAGGGCGAGTCGGGCGGCGCTACGGGTTGGATAGGTGACACCTAGGGGATAGTAGCGCCCGTCGGGGCCCTTGATGCGGACTTGAAAGCGTTCGGACTGCAATTCCCGGATGCTACCGCCCTGTTCGTATGCCTTCATCATGGGCTGATAGTACAGTTTTTTCGTGCCACATTTGTGCCACTCTGGACCGGTTTCGAGCGGTTTCCAGCGGTTTCCAGCGGCGTCCAAGTCTTTTCTTGTGCCGAGTGTTTCCCCTTGTCGGCAAACGTAAATGCCCTTGTGGGAGCTTGGCAGCCCCGATAGGAGTCGAACCTACGACACAAGGTTTAGGAAACCTCTGC
>PDWJ01001996.1_pt1 | contig 35257 bp, 27 predicted proteins | sample 1430881 | NCBI WGS metagenome assembly PDWJ01 (sample SAMN01162460, study PRJNA174530) | Oral metagenome, whole genome shotgun sequencing project. | biome: Marine environment; feature: Marine mammal; material: Swab sample of the gingival sulcus; isolation source: swab sample of gingival sulcus...
TTTTAGATTTTTGACTTTATTTTTAGCCGAATTTCCGCAGTCTTGAATTTTTGGCTCTTTTGTTTCAAGACAAAAGAGTGAAATGTCATTTTTAAAATAATTAAATCGGTTCGTTTTATTTTTAACCTATTTTAACGAAGTGTGATATTGCCCTGCTTTAATTCCCGAATTATTCAACCATTAATCTTAATTTCATTATCTTTGTAGGAATTTGAAAATTTAATAAAAGGAAATAAAAAATGAAAAGATTTTTTAAGAACGCATTACAAATAGCGAGTGTCGTTTTCTTCGCTACGAGTTTAAATGCCCAAGACGATTTAATCAATAAAATAAAAAGCAACAAAAGTGAAAATAGTAAAGCTTCTTTTGTGTTCACAGATGTGATTAATTTAGAAAAAACTTCTATTAAAAACCAAGGTTCTTCGGGGACTTGTTGGTCATATTCTGGAAACTCTTTTATTGAGTCGGAAATGATGCGTATGGGAAAAGAGCCAGTAGAGTTGGCACAGATTTACACTGCAAGAAACGCCTATATCGAAAAAGGAAAAATGTTCGTTCGTATGCACGGAGCGGTAACTTTAGGAGAAGGTGGAGCCTTTCACGATGTAATGCATATGTATGAAAAGTACGGAACTTTGCCAAGGTCTGTTTATACAGGATTACAAGAGGGTCAAACAAGAAACGACTTCTCGGAAATGTCAGGAATTTTAGAACCAATGTTAAAAGCGATTATCAGTAATAAAAAATTATCTGATAATTGGTTGAAAGCCTATACTGCGGTGATTGATTCTTATTTAGGAGAAGTGCCAAAAACGTTTAAATACAAAGGGAAAACCTATACACCAAAGACTTTTGCGGATGAGGTAGTAGGTATTAATCCAAAAGATTATGTAGAATTATCATCCTTAAAAGAATATCCATATTACCAACCATTCGTATTATTAGTTCCTGATAACTGGGCTTTTGATGCGGTTTGGAATGTGAAAATGGACGAGTTGGTAGAAGTAGTAGATAACGCATTGAAAAAAGGTTATACCGTTGCTTGGGGTGGAGATGTTACAGAACGAGGGTTCAGCTGGAGAAATGGCGTAGCTTATGTCCCTGAAATCGATTTTCCAAAAATGACAAAAGCACAAAGAAAAGCGATGTTCAATGGTCCAAAACCTGAGAAAAAAGTAACCGCAGAGGGAAGACAAAAGGAATTTGATAACTATCAAACGACTGATGACCACGGAATGCACATTGTAGGGATTGCCAAAGATCAAAATGGCAAAGAATATTATATCGTGAAAAACTCTTGGGGTTTATCGAACGATTATAAAGGTTATTTGTATATGACTAAAACTTTTATGAAGTACAAGATTACCGATTTAATGGTTCATAAAGACGCTCTTCCAAAAAAGATTGCTAAAAAATTGAAATTGTAATATCAAGAACATCAATATAAAAGACCTCAATTTGAGGTCTTTTTTTATGGTTTTAAGCAAAACTTATGTGCTTCCAATTTCATTAGTCTATTTTCATTTTCCTAAAAAGTATAAACCTTTCAAGGTGTGTAATCGGTCTGCAATATGAATTTTATCCGTCAAGGGTTTGTAAACATGAGAAACACCACCTGTAGCAATTACGAAACACTCGTCATTAACTTCGTTATTAATTCGTTCTATAAAGCCTTCTACCATTCCAAGAAAACCATAGACCATTCCACTTTGCATACAAGTTTCGGTGTCTAATCCTAATACCGATTTTGGTTTGGTCAGTTGTATTTCAGGGAGTTGAGCGGTTTGCTGAATTAAAGAATTAAGCGCCGTAATAATCCCTGGTGCGATAATAACGCCTAACGTTTCTCCGTTTTCGTCTAAGCAGCTCGCTGTAAGTGCCGTTCCAAAATCAAAAATAATTTTCTTTTTATCAGGGTAGAGAGATTGTGCTGCTACTAAATTGGCATAAATATCCGTTCCCATTTGTTGGGATTTTGGATGTACCAAAGATGGAGTATTTCTATCTACAAAAACAGGTTTTTGATGATGAAGCTTCTGAATGGCATTTTCTACCGCCTTACTGATTTGTGGTACAACCGAACCGATAATAATCTTTTCAATTTCATCAACCTTAATTTTATAATACTGATATTGCATTGAGAACTGAACAAACAATTCATCACTTGTCCGATAAGGCTTGGTATTAATCACCCAAGAAATATCACAATTATCCTCGCTAAATAATCCAAAACGAATATTGGTGTTTCCAATATTAATAACGATGGTTTTCATAGTTTTACAATTTAATTAAAATCTTAATTGGCGTAAAAATACAATTATTTTTGTTAAAGTGATTTTGACCTAAATCTATTTTAAAAGGTGAACTGATACTTTAAAAGGAATATGACAATAAACAAAAAAGTCATCCCATACATGGATGACTTTAGACATAAAAACACACACTGAGATTTTTCACTCAGTTATTGAATTGAATCTTATTGTTTTAATACTTAATTAGTGATGTCCTTCGTGGATAAATGGACCTCTACCTTTTGGTTCGTTATAAACCACTTGTACACCGTCTTGCTCTAATAAAGTTTTTCTTCTGATTTCCTCTGGGTCAAATGCTTTTGTTTTTCCAAAATATTCAGCTAATCCTTCTGTAAGCCACATTGGGATCACTACTCCAAAGAACATAAAGATACACCAAAATCCTACCAAAAACATGAATAAGAAAAATGCAAACCAAATAAATTGGTAAAACGGCCAAAATGATGATAATACTGTAATCATTGTCAAATAATTTTCAGCAAAAATACAGCATTTTTTTAATTCACACAAAAATAAAAGTCTGAAATTTCTCATTTTGTGAAAAGAGGACTTTTTTGTACATTCGTAGAATCAATTAGAAATAAAAACTTTAAAGATAAAAGCAATGAATTTTAGAATCGAAAAAGACACAATGGGGGAGGTGAAAGTGCCTGCTGATAAACTTTGGGGAGCTCAAACAGAGCGTTCAAGAAATAATTTTAAAATAGGTGCTCCTGCATCTATGCCTTTGGAAGTTGTTCACGGGTTTGCTTACCTGAAAAAAGCGGCCGCTTATGCCAATTGTGAGTTGGGCGTTCTTCCTGCCGAAAAAAGAGATTTAATCGGAAAGGTTTGTGATGAAATCTTAGAAGGAAAGCACGACGACCAATTTCCATTGGTGATTTGGCAAACCGGTTCAGGAACGCAATCGAATATGAACTGCAACGAAGTGATTGCCAATAGAGCACATCAGTTAGCAGGAAAAACCATCGGAGAGGGAGAAAAAACACTTCAGCCTAATGACGATGTGAACAAATCTCAATCTTCAAACGATACTTTCCCAACAGGAATGCACATTGCTTGCTATAAAGCCGTAGTGGAAAGAACTATCCCTGGTGTTGAAAAACTAAGAGATACTTTACAACAAAAATCAGAAGCGTTTAAAGAGGTAGTGAAAATCGGTAGAACCCATTTGATGGATGCTACACCTTTAACGATTGGACAAGAATTCTCTGGATATGTTTCTCAGTTAAACCACGGTTTAAAAGCATTGAAAAACACCTTGGCTCATTTAAGCGAGTTAGCATTAGGAGGAACAGCTGTAGGAACAGGATTGAACACTCCAAAAGGTTATGATGTTACTGTAGCAAAATATATCGCTGAATTTACTAACTTACCTTTCGTAACGGCGGAAAATAAATTTGAAGCTTTGGCGGCACACGATGCAATTGTGGAAGCTCATGGAGCATTGAAACAGTTGGCAGTTTCTTTAAATAAAATTGCCAATGATATTAGATTAATGGCATCAGGTCCTCGTTCGGGAATTGGAGAATTGATTATCCCTGCCAACGAGCCAGGTTCTTCTATTATGCCAGGGAAAGTAAACCCTACTCAGGCGGAAGCGATTACAATGGTTTGTGCTCAGGTAATGGGGAATGATGTAGCGATTACTGTAGGTGGAACGCAAGGTCATTACGAACTGAATGTATTTAAGCCAATGATGGCGGCAAACTTCTTGGAATCTGCCAATTTATTAGGAGATGCTTGTGTGAGTTTCAATGATAATTGTGCAGTAGGAATAGAGCCAAATTATCCAAAGATTAAAGAGTTATTGAACAATTCATTGATGTTAGTTACTGCATTAAATACTAAAATCGGTTATTATAAAGCCGCAGAAATTGCAAATACAGCACATCAAAATGGAACAACGCTAAAAGAGGAGGCGATTAATTTAGGTTATGTAACCGCGGAAGAATATGACGAATGGGTAAAACCAGAAGATATGACAGGAAGTTTGAAATAACAACTTTTCCTTAATTAATAATAACAATCGCCTGAAAATTTCGGGCGATTGTTTGTATTAAAAAGCCCTCAAGGTATTTATCTTGAGGGCTTAGATTTTTATTTTTGAATCATTAAGATTGCTTTTTCACTGCTTTGGCAATGTTTACAATTACTTTCACAGCTTTTTCCATGCTTTCTAATGGTACATATTCATAAGGTCCGTGGAAATTCAATCCACCTGCAAAGATATTAGGGCAAGGTAATCCCATATAAGACAATTGTGCTCCATCTGTTCCTCCTCTAATCGCTTTGATTTTTGGTTTGATGTTCGCATCTTTCATCGCTTGTTCGGCAATGTCTACAATGTGCATTTTACCTTCAAACTGTTGTTTCATATTTCGGTACTGCTCTTTGATTTCAATTTCTGCAACACCTTCTCCATGTTTTTCATTGAATTTCTTCACGACATCTCTCATAAATTGACATCTTGCCTCGAATTTTTCCGCATCGTGGTCTCTGATGATATATTGGATTTTCGCCTCCGAAGTATAAGATTCTAAATCGGTTAAGTGATAAAATCCTTCGTAACCTTTCGTAGTTGCTGGTGTTTCATCTGCTGGTAACATTCCGATGAATTCCGCCGCCAATAAACTTGCATTGACCATCTTTCCAAAAGCATATCCAGGGTGAACACTCAATCCGTGAATTTTAATCACAGCACCTGCGGCATTGAAGTTTTCATATTCCAATTCTCCAACTTCTCCACCGTCCATTGTATAAGCCCATTCAGCACCGAATTTCTCTACATTAAATTTATGTGCTCCACGACCAATTTCCTCATCAGGGTTGAAACCAACGGCAATTCTTCCGTGTTTAATATCTGGGTGAGCCAATAAATATTCTGCTGCGGTTACAATTTCTGCAATTCCTGCTTTATCATCGGCTGATAAAAGTGTCGTTCCGTCTGTTGTAATTAAAGTTTGACCGATATAATCTTTCATTGATTCGAAACGACTTGGCGACAAAGTAAATCCTGTCTCTTTGTTGAGCACTAAATCTTGTCCGTTATAATCTTCCCAAATAATTGGATTAACGCCTTTACCATTAAAGTCTGGCGTAGAGTCGTAGTGAGCGATAAATCCAACCACAGGCTCATCGTCATTGTCTAAATTCGATGGTACATAACCGAAAACATATCCGTGTTCGTCCATTGAAACATCTTCCAAACCGAGTTCTTTTAATTCGTCTAAAAGTAAGTTTGCCATATCCCATTGCTGAGGTGTAGATGGTGTTGTTTCGCTTTCTGCATCACTGGTAGAATAAATTTTAACATATTTAATAAAACGATTTAATAATCGCATTTTCCATTCGTGATTGAATTCTATTGTTTGCATTTTGTATTTATTTTGAATGAAGTACAAAGTTACAATTTTTAATTTTGAATGACAATATTTATCATTTTATCCATTTCAGTCTCATTCTGAATAATGATACCAATAAATAAAGGATTGAGTCACAAAAACTCAATCCTTTTTTATTCAATTAATGAAATAATTCATTAAGGCTTAAACTCCAAAATCGTTTTTTCAATAATGGCTACACATTCCATCAATTGCTCTTCTGTCATTACTAATGGCGGAGCCAATCTAATGATATTTCCGTGAGTTGGCTTTGCTAAAAGTCCGTTATCCTTCAAAGCGATACAAAGGTTCCATGCCGTTGGTGAATCTTGAGAATCATTAATGATAATCGCATTTAATAATCCTTTTCCTCTTACCGTATGCACTAAATCTGTTTTATCAATGATTTTTTGCATTTCTGCACGGAATTTCTCTCCCAATTTTTGTGCTTTTTCAGAGAGTTTTTCTTCTTCCACCACATCCAGTGCCGCTACTGCCACCGCACATGCCAAAGGGTTTCCACCAAAAGTAGAACCATGTTGCCCTGGGTGAATAACATTCATCACTTCATTATTCGCTAAAACACCAGACACAGGATACATTCCTCCCGAAAGTGCTTTTCCTAAAATTAAAATATCAGGCTGAACATCCTCATGATGACAAGCAATCAATCTTCCTGTTCTTGCGATACCTGTTTGTACTTCATCGGCGATGAATAAAACATTGTGCTTTTTACACAATTCAGCACATTTTTTCAAATAACCTTCATCAGGTACAAAAACACCCGCTTCGCCTTGAATAGGCTCTACCATAAAGGCTGCGATATGTTCTGCTTCTTGCTCTAGCACCTCTTCTAATTCTTTAGGGTCATTATAAGAAATTCTGATAAACCCAGGTGTGAAAGGTCCAAAATTATTATGAGCATCAGGGTCATTAGAAAACGAAATAATAGAAGTTGTTCTTCCGTGGAAGTTGTTTTCACAAACTACAATTTTAGCATTTCCTCCTTTGATCCCTTTCCTTTCGTATCCCCATTTTCTGGCTAATTTAATAGCGGTTTCCACTGCCTCTGCACCAGAATTCATCGGTAATACCTTGTCGAATTTAAATAATTCGGTGATTTTTTTCTCGTATTCCCCAAGTTTTGAATTATAAAAAGCCCTTGATGTTAAAGCCAATTGTTGAGATTGATTCACCAAAGCATTTACAATTTTTGGGTGAGAGTGCCCTTGGTTCACTGCTGAATAAGCAGAAAGAAAGTCATAATATTTTTTACCTTCTACATCCCAAACAAAAACCCCTTCTCCTTTGTCTAAAACGACAGGTAGTGGATGGTAATTGTGAGCTCCATGTTGATTTTCTAAATCAATATAATATTGCGAATTTTTTGTTGGTTTTGATTTTCCCATTGTCTAAATTTATTTTTCCACAAAATTAATAAAATATAATTTAAAAAATCGCCCCAAAAAAGGCGATTTTTATTTATTGTTAAATCTCTAAAAGATTAATGATTTTCAAATTTTTTATCCATTACGAAATCTTCCATAAATTTTGTAGTATAATTTCCAGATAAATAAGCTTCATCTTCCATTAACTGTCTATGGAAAGGAATGGTCGTCTTTACTCCTTCGATATAGAACTCCTCCAAAGCTCTTTTCATTTTGAAAATAGCCTCTTCTCTTGTTTGAGCCGTAGTGATAACTTTCGCAATCATTGAGTCATAATTAGAAGGAATCATATATCCTGAGTACACATGTGTATCCACTCTTATACCATGTCCTCCTGGGATATTTAAGCTTGTAATCCTTCCTGGTGAAGGTCTAAAGTCGTTATAAGGGTCTTCCGCATTGATTCTACACTCAATAGAATGCAATTTTGGAAAATAGTTGCTTCCCGATATTTTTGTTCCTGAAGCTAATAGTATTTGCTCTCTAATCAAATCGTAATCAATTACTTGTTCTGTAATTGGATGCTCTACTTGAATACGAGTATTCATTTCCATAAAGTAGAAATTACGATGTTTATCTACTAAAAACTCTACCGTTCCCACTCCTTCGTATCCGATAAACTCAGCTGCTTTTACCGCTGCATCTCCCATTTTCTGACGAAGTTCGTCGGTCATAAATGGCGATGGTGTTTCTTCGGTTAGTTTTTGATTTCTTCTTTGTACAGAACAATCTCTTTCGGAAAGGTGACAAGCTTTACCGTATTGGTCTCCAGCGATTTGAATTTCGATATGGCGAGGTTCTTCAATTAACTTTTCCATATACATTCCTCCGTTTCCAAAGGCTGCTTCTGCTTCTTGAATCGCAGATTCCCAAAGTTCTTTTAAGTCTTCTTCTTTCCAGACAGGGCGCATTCCTTTTCCACCACCACCGGCAGTAGCTTTAATCATTACTGGATAACCGATTTCTTTAGCTGTTTTCACTGCATCATCATAAGAATCAATTAATCCATCAGAACCAGGTACACAAGGTACACCTGCAGCTTTCATGGTTGCTTTGGCATTGGCTTTATCTCCCATTCTGTCGATTTGTTCAGGAGTAGCACCGATGAATTTAATATCGTGTTCAGCACAAATCCTTGAAAAATTGGCATTTTCGGATAAGAAGCCATAACCTGGGTGAATAGCATCTGCATTGGTAATTTCGGCTGCCGAAATAATGTTAGGAATATTAAGGTAAGAATCTTTACTTAAGGCAGGACCAATACAAACGGCTTCATCAGCAAAACGCACATGAAGACTATCTCTATCTGCTGTGGAATAAACTGCTACCGTCTTGATTCCCATTTCTTTACAAGTCCTCAGGACACGCATGGCTACTTCTCCACGGTTGGCTATTAATATTTTTTTAAACATAACTTTACTTTTTAGATATTAGAAGTTAGATATTATGAGGCTAGGTAAAACTTAGTTTTTAAATGTGAGAAGTTAGAAACTAGATAAAATATCGTTTCATAACGAATCTCATCTTAATCCTCTAACCTCTAATTATAACCTCTCTAAAAAACTTAACTTGGGTCAACCAAGAATAATGGTTGATCGTACTCTACAGGAGTAGCGTCGTCTACTAATATTTTTACAATTTTTCCTGAAACCTCCGCTTCAATTTGATTGAACAATTTCATTGCTTCTACTACACAAACTACAGAGTCTTCAGAAACTTTATCTCCTACGCTCACAAAGGCGTCTTTGTCTGGTGCAGGTTTTCTATAAAAAGTACCAATCATTGGTGATTTTATAGCGATATATTTACTTTCGTCTGTTTCTTCTTTTGCTTTTTCCGCAGGTTTTTCTTGTGCTGCTGCTGGAGCAGCTGGAGCTGCAGGTGCCACCACTGGAGCAGCCTGTACTACTTGTGGTTGAGGTGCAGCAACATAACTCACATTTTCGTTTTCTGCATGAGGTGTTTTAATGGTGATTTCGAAGTCATTAGTCTTGTATTTTACTTCAGACACTGCTGACTTTGATACAAATTTAATTAAATTTTGAATATCTTTAAGTTCCATAAAATTGATATTTTATTATTTGCCAAATATAGTAAAAAAACAATAAAAAACACTCACTTTATTGAAAAATGAGTGTTTTTTTAATTTTATTGGTCTTATTCAGACCTATTTATCGTTAGGCTTCTTCTGAAGATTCTTCGATTTCTTTTTCCATTACTACTTTACCTCTGTAATAAAGTTTTCCTTCGTGCCAATGAGCTCTGTGGTAAAGGTGTACTTCACCAGTTGTGCTGTCTTTTGCCAATTGTGGAACTACTGCTTTGTAGTGAGTTCTTCTCTTATCTCTTCTTGTTGAAGACTGTCTTCTTTTTGGATGTGCCATTTTTAATAATTTTTAAATTGATGAGCGATGAGATTCATCATCTCATCATTAATAAACTATTTGTTTTATTTAATTACTTTTTTAACTTTTTCAACGCTTCCCATCTTGGGTCTATCGATTCTTCGTCTTTTTCTTCTTCGGGCTCTTCTTGTAAGCTATATTGTTCTACAATTGATAAATCCTCATCGCTGATGTTAGGAGAAATCTTTTTCATTGGTATAGCCAATAAAATGTTTTCGTAAATCAGCTGAGAAGTATCAAAATAGTAATCTTCCTTCGGAATAACGATGATTTCTTCGTGAGTGTCATCGTATTCATTACCGAATTTAATAATGTATTTTGTGCTACTTTCTATCGTGTAATCAAAATTTTCATTACTAATATCACAAGTGAGTTCTACTGTTCCTTTGATATCCAGCCATAATTCTAAAAAAGTAGTTCGCTTTTCTAATTTAGCATTGACCTTAATATTCGGGTTTTCAAACTCTTGCTCCGTGTCGAAAAATGAAAAGAACGCTTCTTTTACTTCAAATTCAAACTCGTGGATTCCATCTTTGAGTCCAGAGAAGATAATTCTATAATTTTTTATCCTGTCCATAAATTTGAGTGTGCAAAGATAAACTATTTTTTAAAATTAACAAATTATTTTAAGCATCTTTTGTTTTTCTTTGTTTGGTTTTCTGAAAATTAGGCATTTTTTGAGGTTCTAATTGGTTTTCTTTTAGTTCCTGAAATTCTTTTCTGTGTTTAAAAATCTCAATCGCCTTGAAAATAGCTTCCGAAAAACTTTTCTCATCAGCTTTATTTTGTCCTGCAATATCATACGCCACACCGTGGTCAGGGGAAGTCCTAATGAAAGGCAATCCCGCTGTGAAGTTTACACCATCCGTATAAGCCAAAGTTTTAAAAGGCGTTAAACCTTGGTCGTGATACATGGCTAAAACTGCATCGAATTGTTTATACTTTTCAGGTTGAAAAAAACTATCCGCTGGATAAGGTCCAAAAGCCAAAATACCTTTATCATTCAGTTCGTTGATAGCGGGAATGATGATTTCGTTTTCCTCCTTTCCTATTTTTCCACCATCTCCTGAATGTGGATTAAGCCCCAAAACCGCAATTTTTGGTTTCGTTACCCTAAAATCTTGCTTTAAAGTTTGTTCTAAAACTTTCACATTTTTAATAATTTCCTCTTTGGTGATTTTATTTGCCACTTCACTAATCGGAATATGATGCGTACACACCGCTACTTTCAATTCGTCGGTTACTAAAAACATTAAGCCTTTCTTTCCTGCTTTTTCTTCTAAAAAACCAGTGTGCCCCGCATGTTGAAAACCTTTTTCCATCATTTCATCTTTATTAATGGGCGAAGTAACCAAAACATCTATTTCGCCACTCAATAACGCCTCCGTTGCTGCTTCCAAAGAATCAATAGCCATTTGTGTGGACTCTTCTGTGGGCTGACCGAAGTTGACATTTATTTCTTCCTTTCGGAGATTAACCATATTGATTTTCCCTCTTTTGGCGAATTTTGGTTCGGTAATATAATTGTAGGTTTGTTGTACCTTAAAAATGTTTTTTTGGTAACTGAACAGTTTTCCTGACCCAAAAATAATGGGTGTGAAAAAATCGGTGATATTTTTGTTTTGAAGAGTTTTAATAATAATCTCTGTACTGATGCCATTAAAGTCACCAATAGAAATTCCTACTCTTACTTTTTCGTGTCTTGAACTCATTTTTATTATCTTTGAAGATTAATAATTTTTTACAAAAATAATAAAATAAAAATATGTTTACAGGAATTATAGAATCTACAGCAATTGTTAGGGATATTCAGCAGCAGAATTCCACGATAAAGTTTACTTTAACTTGTCCTTTTGCCAATGAATTGAAAATTGACCAAAGTTTAGCTCACGATGGTTGTTGTTTGACAGTGGTAGAGGTTTCTGACAAGACTTATGCTGTTCAGGCGATTGATGAAACTTTAAAGAAAACAAGGTTGAAAAATTGGCAAATTGGCACGGAAATCAATGTGGAAAGATGTATGAAAATGAACGGCAGATTAGATGGTCATATCGTTCAAGGTCATGTAGATGGTGTGGGGAAAGTGACACGAATTGAGGATAAGGACGGAAGTTATTATATTTCGTTTTCTTATGGTGAGGAAGTAGATTTTGTCACTGTTCCACAGGGTTCTATTACGGTAAATGGGGTGAGTTTGACGGTGGCGCATTCTGAGCAAAAATCTTTTTCTGTCGCCATCATTCCTTATACTTGGGAGTTTACGAATATGAAAAATTTGAAAATTGGCGATGAGGTCAATTTGGAATTTGATATTTTGGGGAAATATGTGGCACAACTTTTAAAAAAATAAAAATTAATATTTGAACAAAGGGAGATGAATTTAAGAGGAAAAATTTTCTGGGGCTTTTTATTGGTGACTTTTTTAACGATGCTGAGTTCTTCGGTGGTTTCGTATATATTATTGAAAAACAATGCTTTAGAAGAAAACTCTACGAAAATGCAGAAGAAGGCAAACGCCATTATGGCATCTTTAGATTATGCCATTGCGAGTAAAGAGTCTGTAAAGACGGCAGAAATCCCTTTGGTGTTGCAAAATAAAATTTTGGAAATCGCAGATATTAATAAACAAGATATTTTTATTTATGACCTTCAAGGTCGATTTTTATTATGTAGCAAAGATGAGCGATTGGTAGATAGAAAAGATATTGATAAAGATTTGCTAAGCAAAGTTTTAAAGACTCAAAATAGAGTGGATATTGAGGAGTATGATAATGATTTGAAGATCAATAGAATCTCTTCTTATTTATTGTTGAAAGATAATTTTTTGGAGCCAATAGCGGTCATTTATTTCCCCTATTATCATGACAATACAGCCTATTTAGATGTAGTAAATGAATATATTAAGTATATTTTAATCATAAATCTGGTGATTATTTTGTTTGGCGTTTGGCTCAGTTGGATTGTTTCGAGAAACTTAACAAGGTCGATGACTAAATTTTCCAAAATTATTACGGAAATTTCGCTTTTGGATGAAGAGAGTATGAGAGCAATACAATATTATAACAATGATGAATTGGGTGTTTTGGTGAAGGCTTATAATAGGATGATTGAAAAAATTAAAGGACATAAAAAGAAATTAATCTTAACTGAAAAAGAAAGTGCTTGGCGAGAGATGGCAAAGCAAGTCGCTCATGAAGTGAAAAATCCATTGACCCCAATGAAACTTACGATGCAGAATTTCAAAAGGAAATTCGATCCAGAAAGTCCAACGATTAAAGAAGATGTAAAAAAACTAACCGATGCTATGGTGGGGAATATTGACTTGGTAGCTCGTGTGGCTGATGCCTTTTCGCAATTTGCAAAACTTCCTGAACGAAACGATGAAGATTTGGAGATTAATCAAGAGATACAGGATGTTTTAGCGATGTTTGATAATAGTACGACTTTATTCAGTTCTAATCATGAGGAAATTGTCATGCGAATGGATAGCGTTTACCTTGGGAGAATTATTACGAATTTGGTTAAAAATGCGGTTCAAGCAACAGCGGAAGAAAGAGAGAATATTGTAAAAGTGAGAACCGAAAAGCTCAATGATAAGATTAAAATAACCGTTGAGGATTCTGGAAAAGGAATTCCTGAGACCATAAAACCTAAAATTTTCACCCCTAATTTCACTTCCAAAAGCGGTGGTTCGGGATTAGGTTTAGCAATGGTGAAGAAGATGGTGGAAGATTATCAAGGAGAAATTTATTTCACTTCAGAGGATGGAAAAGGAAGCGTGTTTACTATCGAATTACCTATTTTATAATGAAAAAATTCAGATTCCAACAGTTTGAAATCCAACAATCCAAAAAAATATTTAGAGTAGGGACAGATGCCGTTTTATTGGGCACCTTGGCGAATATAGAGCATTCTGAAAATATTTTAGAAGTAGGAACAGGAACGGGAATTATATCGCTCATGTTGGCTCAAAGAAATCCAAAAGCCCATTTTTTAGGCTTAGACATTGACGAAAATGCCGTGGAGTTCACTCGAATAAATTTTAAAAATTCGCCATTTTCGGATAGAATGCGTGTTATTCTACAAGATTTTAAGCATTTTCACACTGATTGCCAGTATGATTTAATTATTTCTAATCCGCCGTATTTTGAAAAGAACGTCTCTGATAAAGATGTGGTGGCAAGGCAAAGATTGACTTTGGATTTTGAAAGTTTAGTTCAAAAATCAGTAGGGTTACTCACCGAAAATGGAAGGTTGTGTATTATTATTCCATTTGAGTTTTCCAACGAGGTGGAAAAATTTGCCCAAAAGGAAAATTTATTTCTCAAAACGAAAATCAATATTTATGGCATCCAAGGAGGGAAACAAAGGCGAGTGATTTTAACTTTCTCCAAGCAAGCTCAAAAGGTTTTGGAAAGGGATTTTGTGATAGAAAAAAGTCCGAGAAACTACTCGGACGAATATTTAGCAATCACTAAGGATTTTCATATTTTTGGTTGATATTCTTACTCAAAAAGTTCACTCGTATTCAAGGTGCTGACTTTTCCATTTTCACACCTGATGGCTTCTCCCGGGAAATTTTGAATCATGTGATAATCGTGCGTTGCCATAATAACAGCAGCGTGGTTTTCATCGGCGACTTTCTTTAGTAAACTCATAATTTCGTTAGAAGTTTCTGGATCAAGGTTCCCCGTAGGCTCATCTGCCAAAATCAATTCTGGATGATTGAGTAAGGCTCTGGCAATAGCAACCCTTTGTTGCTCTCCACCAGATAACTCGTGAGGCATTTTGTGTTTTTTAGTTTGCATTCCTACACTTTCCAAAACTTCATCTATTCTTTTATCAGCCTCGTTTTTGTTTTTCCAACCAGTTGCTTCCAAAACGAATCTCAGGTTTTTTTCTACAGTTCTATCATTTAATAATTGGAAATCTTGGAAAACAATACCTAATTTTCTTCTTAAGTTGGGGATGATGGAAGTTTTTAATTTTGATAGGTCAAAACCTACCACTTCCCCTGTTCCTTTGGCTAAAGGAATATGCCCATAGAGGGTTTTCAATAAAGAACTTTTCCCTGCTCCCGTCTTTCCGATAAGGTAGCAAAATTTACCTTTTTGGATTTGTAAATTCACATCGCTTAAAACCGTGAAGCTTTTCTGAGCGATTGTGGCGTTGGTTAGGCTGATGATATTTTCTTCGTTTTCGTTTTTATGAGGCATCTTTTTATTTTAATCTATTGAGTTCAAAAGTAAGTAAAATTTTGTTCTCTACTAAATTTTTAATGAATTTTAACAATGATTTTTTATAGCATAGCTCTAGCACACAACGAAAGTACATTTAATAGAGCTTTTCATAAACTATCATTGATTTAATGAAATGCTCTTTTTTGTTCATTTTGCCTTGAAGCAAAAGAACCAAAAATTCAAGGTTTTTATCTGTTATTTATTATTATTTATTGGTCAGATGGAACCTTAACGGTTTCATAAGGCGATTGCTCCGCATCGCTCATACTCCTCCTTTCGTGCTTGTTTGTTGAAAAATTAAAATCTCACTTATCCCTTAAAATTTTTCAACAACGCAACTACACTCAGTATTTCGCTATCGCTGTATGAAAACCACCTGCACGTTAAATGATTGCGTTCAAATTGCCATTAACAACAAAAAATGCTCAAAAAATAAATTTTCAAGCATTTTATAATTTCATTTAGAGTGTAGAATTATCTTTTCGCTCTTACGCTACTCACTGTTAATCTTTTTCTACCTTTTGCTCTTCTCGCAGCCAAAACTCTTCTACCGTTTGGCGTGGACATTCTTTCTCTGAATCCGTGCTTATTTCTCTTTTTTCTCTCTGATGGCTGGAATGTTCTTTTCATTACTGATTATATTTAATTCTGTAATTATTCTTCTTTAATTTTCAGACTGCAAATATAGAAGTTTTTTTTTATTGTGCAAAATAATGTAGTAATATTTTTAATTCGCCTTTTGAAAACTAAATATTAAATAATCTTAAATGGTTTAATATTAATTAGTTAAATTTAATTAAAATACTTATTTCGTTTTTTAAAAAAATGCACCAACGCAATGTTGATGCATGAATATGATAATGATTAAGTCTTTAATCTTTTACGCTTAATGTTTATCTTTTAACTTTAAAAGCTTCTAATCCAGGGAAAATAGCATTAGAACCTAAACTTTCTTCAATTCTTAAAAGTTGGTTGTATTTTGCCATTCTATCAGAACGAGATGCAGAACCTGTTTTAATTTGTCCACAATTCATTGCTACCGCTAAATCCGCAATTGTAGCATCTTCCGTTTCTCCTGAACGGTGAGACATTACAGAAGTATAAGCGTTATTTTGTGCCATTTGAACCGCCGCCATCGTTTCAGAAAGCGAACCAATCTGATTTACTTTCACTAAAATAGAATTAGCTGTATCGTCTTTAATTCCTTTTGATAAACGCTCTACATTGGTTACAAATAAATCATCTCCTACCAACTGAACTTTATCTCCGATTTTGTCCGTTAACATCTTCCATCCTTCCCAATCGTCTTCGTGCATTCCGTCCTCGATAGAAATAATTGGATATTTTTCTGTTAGTTCCGCTAAATAAGCTACTTGCTCTTCTCTTGTTCTAATTGCTCCTGAATCGCCTTCAAACTTTTTATAGTCATATTTTCCATCTACGAAAAACTCCGAAGAAGCACAGTCTAACGCCAACATAATATCGTCTCCTGCCTTATATCCTGCCTTATCAATAGCCTTGATTAAAGTATCTAACGCATCTTCTGTACCGTTGAAAGTTGGTGCAAAACCTCCTTCATCTCCTACGGCAGTAGATAATTTTCTTTCTTTCAAGATTGATTTTAGGGCGTGGAAAATTTCGGTTCCTTTTCTCAAAGCGTGAGAGAAAGAATCTGCTTTTACAGGCATAATCATAAACTCCTGAAATGCAATCGGTGCATCAGAATGCGAACCACCATTAATAACATTCATCATCGGAACAGGTAGCGTATTTGCATTTACGCCTCCTACATATCTATACAAAGGCATATGTAAAGATTTTGCCGCTGCTTTTGCTACTGCCAAAGAAACGCCTAAAATAGCATTTGCCCCTAATTTAGATTTATTTGGCGTGCCATCTAAATCAATCATAATATCATCGATTAAATTCTGCTCCGTTACAGGCAAACCAATTAATTCTGGCGCAATGATTTCTTTTACATTTTCTACGGCTTTCAAAACGCCTTTTCCTAAATACTCGTTTCCACCATCTCTCAATTCTACGGCTTCGTGTTCACCTGTACTCGCTCCAGAAGGAACGGCTGCTCTTCCCATAAAACCATCTTCTGTGTAAACATCCACTTCTACAGTCGGATTTCCACGAGAATCTAAAATTTGTCTTGCTTCGATATAAGAAATATAACTACTCATTGTTTAAATTTTTAATATTTACATTTAGTGGCAACAAAATTAATTAAAAAAAAGCAAACCAGCGATTTGAATGATGAAAAAGTTTGAAACGCTTTTGTCTTTGCATTTTGAGTTTTAGTTTTGTTTTACAAGTACAGCATTTTTAGGCAGAGGTTCCGGAAACTTTTCTGCATAAAAATAAGGACAATCTTGAGTAATCATATTTGACCAATAGGAAAACTTCCAGTTGAGTTTTGTTTTAGTACTATCGGTAAATTCAATAAATATCAATCCATTTAATCCACATAAGTCTTTATCTCCATATGATAATAAATATTTATTTGTATTTTTTTTTATTCCTCCCCCTTTAATTTTTGCATCAGTATCAGATATATTGGTATTATCAAATAATACTTGATTTGTATTCTTATCAATTACTTTAAATTTTCCAATTAACCTATCTTTATATTGTTTTAATGGCCACACGTAAATATGTTCCAATTTTGTAAATGTTATAAAAATAGTTTTATTTTTCCAAGAGGCTTTCCAAGTTCCTTCATAATCTTGCAACTCATTATTAGTGTCTTTTAAATAAGAATTTTGAGGCATTTCGCCGTATGTTCTTAAAGGATAAGTTTGTGCAGTACAAGACGCCCCAAGTGTCAGTAAGGTAATATAAATTAATTTTTTCATTGTAAATAATGAATTCGTTAAACTGACAAATTTAATTAAAAAAAGCAAACTAACGATTTGAATGATAAAAAAGTTGGAGTGTCTTTATTATAGAATATGTTTAGTTATTTTATGCCTCAAAACACCTGTGTTTTACGGGTTTAGCTAAAAACAATTCATGCCAATAGTGAGAAATAAAATAAAAGTTGTATATTTGCACACGAATTAATGGATGAATGGGAAGGCTTTCGGTGAGAATGCCTTTTTTTGTAGAAAATATTTTAAAGATATGAGTGTCAAATTAGAAACAAAAGTAAGAGAACTTTTAGCGGTTTTTTTAGAAAGTCGTCAGGATTTATTCTTGGTTGATTTAAAGTTTTCTTCGGCAAATGATATTGTGGTGATTTTAGATGGTGATAATGGAGTTTCTTTACAAGATTGCCTTGATGCCAGCCGCTCTATCGAGAATAATTTGGATAGAGAAGAGGAAGATTTTAGTTTGCAAGTGATGTCTGCGGGACTTAGTGAGCCTTTAAGCTCTGTTCGCCAGTACAGAAAAAATATCGGTAGAAAATTAGAAGTTTTATTAATCGATGACCAAGAAGTAGAAGGCGAACTTTTAGCAGTAGAGGAGGAACATATTACACTAAAATTAAAATATAGAAAGAAAAAAGACATCGGAAAAGGAAAAATGACGGTAGTCGAAGAAAGAGCAATCGCTTATTCAGACATTAAGAAAGCGAAAGTGAAAATAAGTTTTAAGTAAAAAAAAGGAATAAAATAATATATGGACAGTTTAGCATTAATAGAAGCATTTGGTGAGTTTAAAGAAGAAAGACACATCAGTAAAACAGAGCTGATGGCGATTATCGAAGACGCTTTAAAAACGCTTTTGAGAAAGAGGTATGACTCTGACGACCATTTCGATGTTATTGTGAATCCAGACAAGGGAGATTTTCAGATTTTCCTTAACAAAACCATTGTAGAAGACGAAATGTCGGAAGATGATGATTTGGAAATTGAAATTTCGGAGGCAAAGAAAATTGATCCTACATTCGAAATTGGTGAAGATTATACAGAAGAAATTCCTATTGCTAAATTGGGAAGAAGAAGTATATTGACTTTAAAGCAAATCTTAGCTTCAAAACTTCAAGAGCATCATAACGCCTTTTTGTATGAAGAGTTCAAGGAGAAGATTGGAGAAATCGTTATCGGAGAAGTTCATCATATCAGAAGACAACAAGCGATCTTACTAGACGATGAAGGAAATGAGTTTATTCTACCGAAAGACAAGCAAATTCCATCTGATTTCTATAAAAAAGGAGAAAGTATCAGAGCATTAGTGGAATCGGTAGACTTTAAAGGTTCCAAACCTCAGATTATCGTATCGAGAACTTCGCCTGTTTTCTTGGAAAAATTATTAGAATTAGAAATTCCAGAAGTACAAGACGGTACTATTTTAATTAAGAAAGCGGTAAGAATTCCTGGTGAAAAAGCAAAAATTGCCGTAGATGCTTATGATGATAGAATAGATCCAGTTGGTGCTTGTGTTGGGATTAAAGGTTCTCGTATTCACGGTGTGGTAAGAGAATTAAGAAATGAAAATATTGATGTTATTCAGTGGTCTAAAAACCAAGAGATTTTGGTAAAAAGAGCATTGGGGAACGTTACCATTAATAAAATAGAACTTGACGAGGAAAATAACCATGCGTTGGTGTATACGCCAGTGGAGGAAATCTCGAAAGTGATAGGTAGACAAGGTCAAAATATTCGTTTAGCCTCTTGGTTATCAGGTTACGAAATAGATGTTTATAGAGAGACTAATGAAGAGGATGATGTAGAACTTACGGAGTTTGAAGACGAAATAGAAACTTGGGTAATTGACGAGTTTAAGAAAATAGGTTTAGAAACAGCAAGAAGCGTTTTAGATAGAGATACAGACGCACTGGTCAACCTTGTAGATTTAGAAGAGGAACAAATAGATGATGTTAAAGCTATTTTGAAAGAAGAATTAGAAGGATAATATTAGGGTCAATTACAAAACATTAAATTAAAGTATATTTTTATATGCCAAAAAAGATTAGATTAAACAAAGCGGTAAAGGAATTTAATATTTCAATGACGAGATTGGTAGAGTTTTTACAATCTCAAGGATTTGAAGTGCAAAAAAATCCCAACGCACAATTAGAGGAAGCGGCATACTCGGCGTTACAAAACGAATTTGCTCAGGATAGTGAGCAGAGAAAGGCTTCGCACGAAGTGGTGATTTCGAAAGTGCCAGAAGAAAAACTGGCGATTGAGGAGCCTAAAAAGAAAGACAAGGTAATTAAAGCTAAGGCAGAGAAGCCTCAAACTAAAGTTTTAGGTAAAATAGATCTTGAACCTAAAAAGCAGAAAGAAACGCCTAAAGTGGAGGAAAAAGAGGAAGCTCCAAAAGTAGAAGGTAAAGAAGAAAATACAAAGGAAAAACTAGCCGAAGAAAGCAAGTCAATCAAAAAAACATCTAAAGAAGGTAAAAAAGAAATCAAAGTAATTGATAAAATTGATTTATCTCAAGTAGAAAAAAGTGCTAGACCTTCTAAGAGAAAGAAAAAAGTAGAGGCTCCTAAAGAAGAAAAACAGGAACAACCTGTTGCTCAAAAAGAAGAAACTACTCCTGTGAAAACAGAGGAAAAGAAAGAAGAAGCAAAACCTTCGGCTCCTCAGGAAGTAGAGGATTATACCGAAAAATCTTCGGAATCGGATACGATCAAAACGGCATATAAAAAATTAGACGGTCCTAAAATCCTAAAAGAAAAAGTGGATTTATCTCAATTTGCTAAAAAACCTAAGAAAAAGAGAAAGAGAATTGAGAAAAAACCAGCAGGTAATAATAGCCAAAAAGCAGGGGCTAAAAATACCACTGGCAATAGACCTAATAGCAACCAAAGAGGAGGGAATCGTTCTAACAATAGAGGAAAAGGACGAAGAGGAAGAAGAAACGAAAAGGTAATGCCAGTAGAACTTACCGAAGAGCAAGTTCAAAAACAGATTAAAGAAACATTAGAGAAACTTACCAACAAAAAAGGAGGTAAGTCTAAATCTGCAAAATATAGAAGAGAGAAAAGGTCTTTCAGAAGGGAGCAAGACGAACTTCAACAAGAAATGGCAGCGGAAGATAGAACGCTGAAAGTAACCGAATTTATTACCGTAGATGAATTGGCAAGTTTAATGGATGTCGCTCCTACGGATGTGATTTCTGCTTGCTTCTCGCTTGGGGTAATGGTGACCATGAACCAAAGATTAGAGGCGGATACCTTAACATTGGTAGCCGATGAGTTTGGTTATAAATTAGAGTTCTCAGATGCCGAATTAGAAGAATCTGAGGAAGACGAAGTTCAAGATGCAGAGGAAGATTTATTACCAAGATCACCTATCGTTACCGTAATGGGACATGTAGATCACGGTAAGACATCATTGTTAGACCACATCAGAAGTGCGAATGTAATTGCTGGAGAGTCAGGAGGAATTACACAGCATATCGGTGCGTATCATGTACAATTGGAGTCAGGGAAAGAGATTACTTTCTTAGACACTCCAGGGCACGAAGCCTTTACAGCGATGAGAGCCAGAGGTGCTCAGGTAACCGATGTTGTAATTATCGTCATTGCGGCAGATGACGATGTGATGCCCCAAACCAAAGAAGCGATTGCTCACGCTCAAGCGGCGGGAGTACCAATGGTAATTGCTATTAATAAGGTAGATAGACCAACGGCGAATGCAGATAAAATTAGAGAGCAACTTTCTGCAATGAATATCTTGGTAGAAGATTGGGGAGGAAATATCCAATGTCAAGAGATTTCTGCGAAGTTTGGAACTAATGTTAATGAACTTTTAGAAAAAGTAATATTGGAGGCTGATATGTTAGAGTTGAAAGCCAACCCAAATAGAATTGCACAAGGAGTTGTTATTGAAGCTTCTTTAGATAAAGGTCGTGGATATGTCTCTACGATGTTGATTGAAAAGGGAACTTTGAAAGTAGGAGATTATATCGTAGCAGGTAAAAACCACGGTAAGGTGAAGGCTATGTTGGACGAAAGAGGACACAAATTAAAGACTGCGGGTCCTTCTACTCCTGTGATTGTTTTAGGATTAGACGGAGCTCCTACTGCTGGGGATAAATTTAAAGTGTATACCGACGAAAGCGAAGCCAAGTCTATCGCAAGTAAAAGAGATCAGTTGCAAAGAGAACTTTCTGTAAGAACCAAAAAACATACTACTTTGGAGGAATTGGGAAGAAGAATTGCATTGGGAGATTTCAAAGAATTGAACATTATCCTAAAAGGAGATGTGGATGGTTCTGTAGAAGCACTTTCTGACCAATTACAAAGGTTATCAACAGAAGAAATTAATGTTAATATTTTACATAAAGGAGTTGGACAAATTACCGAATCCGATGTGAATTTAGCAACAGCATCTGATGCCATCATTATCGGATTTAATGTGAGAGCAGGTGTAAGTGCGAAACAATTAGCCGATAAAGAGGAAATTGAAATTAGAACTTATTCTGTGATTTATGCTGCTATCGAAGAGGTAAAAGAAGCGATGGAAGGATTACTTTCTCCAGAGATTAAAGAGCAGGTGCTTGGTAATGTAGAAATTAGAAACTTGTTTAAGATTTCTAAAGTTGGAACCATTGCAGGTTGTATGGTCTTATCTGGTAAGGTGACGAGAAATGCTAAGATAAGAGTATTGAGAGATGGAATTGTAAAACATGATGGTGTATTAGAAAGTTTGAAACGCTTTAAAGACGATGTAAAAGAAGTCAATAAGGGTTATGAATGTGGATTGAATATCAAAGGTTATAATGATATTCAAGAGGGTGACATCTTAGAGGTTTATGAAGAAGTCGAAGTGAAGAAAAAATTGAAATAAGTTAGTGACAAAACTAATTTAAAATTGAAGAGAGGGTGAAAACTGAGTTTTTGCTCTCTCTTTTATTTCAAGACAAAGTGAACATAAAAGAAAATTTTATTAAGTTTAGTTTATACAAAATCTTTATCAGGGTGAAATCATACTTTTGATAATGTTAATTAATTTAATTAATTGATAATGAACGATTTGTTAGTTTGAATAGAAGGGGGCTAAGTTTTAACCTCGGAAAAAAGACCTCGGAAATATAGGCGTTAAGAAAATGAAGTTGAAAATCGTTAAAAAATTTCTTGTGTTCGATGCAAGTGAGGGGGAAAGTGGTGGAGCAAGTTTTAGAAATTTTAGATTTTTGACTTTATTTTTAGCCGAATTTCCGCAGTCTTGAATTTTTGGCTCTTTTGTTTCAAGACAAAAGAGTGATTGTTAAATTGGATTATTTTATTTTTAACCTATTGTAACGAAGTGTGATTTTGCCTTGAAATCTTTATTCATAAATCATATCATTTATTTTAATATGCTTACTTTTGTAGATTAAATAATGAATTCAATGAGATTATTTTTTTTATTCTTGTTACTATCTGCATTGGGTTTCGCTCAGGTTAAACCAAAAGATTCCGTGAGTGTAGGAACTAAAAAATCCAAGGATGCTATTGTGGTGGATGCTGGAAAAAAGGACAGTGTTACCATTTTTAAACCTACCATTTACGATTATAAAATTCAGCGCCAATACGGAGCCAAAAGTATTTTGGATACCGTTTTGACTTACAATAAAACCTATATTTTTACCCAATATAATAATAAGGATGATTTTGGAAAGTTGAGGTTTGCTAATATTGGAAGTGGCTTCAATCCTTTGGTGTATGAAAATAACACCAAACAAAATTTGAGTCTTTTACCAACGAATAAATCTTATGGCATTATTGGGCAAAACGAAGTCAATTATTATAATGTTAAAACTCCAACCACGCTTTTTGTCCTTCATAACGGAATGAACGAAGGAATGGCGCTTAATACGACTTATACCCAGAATATTGGAAAGCAATTTAATTTCGCCATAGAATATATGGGGCTGAGGTCAAAAGGGTATTATCGAAATTCGCTCTCTGCGAGTAATAATGTTGTCTTAGCTTCCCATTATATCACCAAAAAACAGAATTATGAAATCTTCACGCATTTTATTCATCAGAATGTTAAAAATGAAGAAAACGGAGGAATTGTAGCCGACGAATTATTCCTTAATGGAGATGATTCATCTCGAAATCGTCAAAATATGCAGGTGAATTTAGAGGGTTCAGACTCTCGGTTTTCTTATCGAAGATGGTATCTGACACAGCAGTTTTCTTTGTTTAAATCGCCAAAGTTTCCTTTTAAAATTAGGCATACTATTTTTCATCAAGGAAATAAATACCGCTATTCTCAAACGGCTACACAAAATTATTTCATTAATGATGCTACTAATTCCCAAAATGAATTAAATGCCAGCTATCCATTGAACACACAAAAGTTTAGTAATAATTTCAGTAATGCTTTTGCTTTGGTTTTTGATGATGAAAAAATAAAATTTGATGGAGGAGTTCGCTACCAAATGAAAAATATAGGTGTTGAAAATTTGGTGGACAAAATCAAGGAAAATCGTTTAGGAGTATTGGGGAATGTGCAGGTAAAATTATGGGATAAAATAGAACTGAAATCCTTTTTGGAATACTCCAATGGGAAACAATGGGGAAATTATCTAAATTCTCGAAACCGCTTTAAGCTTCAACCGATAAAAGGGTATTGGCTTAATGGAAAAGTCAATTTCCAATCTTCGGCACCGAGTTTTAATTACCTTATCAATCGTTCCATTTATAAAAAGTTCGATTACCAATGGACAGATTATCAGCATCAGAATATTTTGGAAGTGGGTGGAGAAATGGGCTTAAAATGGTTCGATACCAAAGTCTTTGCCAATTATTTCCGAATTGATAATTTCACGTATTTTAATGAAAATTTTCAACCCCAACAAAGTGGCGAGAGTTTGAATGTTTCTCAAATTGGAGGAGAAGCATTATTCAGGTACAAAGATTTTTATTTGAACACAAGATTACTTTTTCAGAAGAATTTAACGCAGGATGAATTATTGCCAATGCCTCATATTATTGGGCGGATGAATGTTTATTATCAAGCTAAAGCCTTTAAAAATAAGGCGGAAGTTCAGACGGGAATAAAAACCATGTATTTTTCAAAATTCAAATCAAGGAATTTCATGCCGATTTATAATGAATATGTTTTACAAGGCAATGCAACGAACTTTCAAATCGGAAATCGCCCTTTGATAGATGCTTATTTTAATCTAAAGGTGAAACGAATGTTTATCTTTTTGGAGGGACAAAATATGTGGAGTTTAATTCAGCATAATCAAAATTATACAGCACCACATTATCCGTATTCGGATTTTAGAATTAACTTAGGTTTGGTTTGGTATATGATACATTAGTAGTTAGGTGTTAGGTGGTCGGGCTTAGTTAAGATAATTATTTTTAATTCCCAACTCCTAATCTCCAATCCCTAAAATAAAAATATGAAAAAAAATAAAGAGATTGCTTTTATAGATATTCCGACGATTCCTCAGCAGATTAAAGATTTGCTGATGGGAAAATTGGAAGATTTTCAAGAGGACACTTTTTCGTGGGACAATTTTGAAAGAAAAATACAGGCAAAATCTCCCTTTTTTACAGATGAAAAAAGAAAGGTTTTGCATCGTGTTTTATCTGAACAGTTGTCTGATTTTCAACTGTCTGAAAAGCAAGGCTTCAATCTTGAATCATTAAAAGATAAAAAGACTTTCACGATAACCACAGGGCATCAGCTGAATTTATTTTCGGGTTCGGTTTTCTTTATTTATAAAATCTTACAAACGATTAAAACGGCTGAAGTTTTAAACCAAAAATTCCCTGATTATCATTTTGTTCCGATATTTTGGTTAGCAACGGAAGACCATGATTTTGAGGAAATTAATCATTTTAAAACCGCTACGAAAAAATATCAGATTCATGCCGAGAGTGGAAATGCTGTTGGAAGAATAAAAATAAATGATATCACTTTTATCAAAGAGTTTGAGCGAGATGTCAAATGCTTGCCTTTCGGAGCAGAGTTGGTGAAATTAATGAAAAAGGCTTATCAAAAGGGAAAGACTTTAACCCAAGCGACGCAAGAGGTGGTTCAGTATTTATTTGCTGATAGAGGATTGTTATTTATCGATGGCGATGAAAAGGCATTCAAGGATCAAATGATTCCATTATTTGAGAAGGAACTTCAAGATTTTGATTTGATGAAGAAGAGTCAGAGAAATCGTGATTTTTTAACGCAAAAGTATGGCAAAGTACAAGTTAATCCGAGGGAGATTAATTTGTTTTATCTTTCGGATACAAGAAATAGAATCGTGAAAAATGGCGAAAAATGGTCAGTTCTAGATAAAGATATTCATTTTACGAAATCCGACTTAGCAATGGAGTTGAAAAATCATCCAGAGCGATTCAGTCCTAATGCTTTGCTTCGCCCTGTTTTTCAGGAGATGGTTTTGCCGAATTTAGCCTATATCGGTGGGAATGCGGAAATCATGTATTGGCTCGAATTGAAAGACTATTGTAAGGCTCATCAAATCCCTTTTCCTATTTTAATTCCGAGAAATTCTATTTTGTTTTTGGATGAAAAAACAGTGAAGAAAGTAGAGCGATTGAATTTCAAAATAGATGATTTTTTAGGTGATATTCAATCTATTATCAATCAAAAAATATTGGATAATCATGAGGTTTTAGCCTTAATGAACCAACAAAAAGAAAGTTTAGTTCAACAGTTTAAAGCCATTAAGGATGAGGCTGTTAAAACACATATTTCATTTAGAAATTTGGTGGAGGCAGAGGAAACGCGTCAATTGAAATCTTTTGAGCGAATGAAAAAAAGGCTATTGAAAGCCGAACGAAAAAGACATCAGGAATATGTTGGTCGGGTAGAGGATTTATATCAAAAAATTCATCCCAGTGGAGTTTGGCAAGAGCGGATTTTCAATTTCAGTGAATTCTATCTCTTTAAAGGTGAAAAATGGTTAGATTTTTGCTACGATGTAATGCAAATAAAAAAAACAGTCCTAATTATTGCCGAAAATTAATTATAAAAGTGTAATTTTGTTACACTATACATGTTTGAATTATGAAAAAAATCATTCTACTATTAAGTCTACTCAGTTCGATTTTGTTTTTCTCACAAAAGACACATACTGTTGTCAAAGGAGATAACCCTTATCGAATTTCTAGAACTTATAATATTCCTTTATCGGAAATTTATAGATTAAACCCTGAATTAAAAACAACACCTTTATCCATTGGTCAGGTGATTAGATTGTCTGATAAATCCGCTAAAAAAGGATCTACTCCTTCAAAATTAGGAGCGATAATTATTGAGCCTAAGCAAACCATTTATGGGATTACTAAAAAATATCATATTTCTGAAAAGGAGTTAAGAAAACTTAATCCTAATTTGGATAACCAAATGAAAATAGGAGATAAGGTCGCTTTGCCATTAGCTAAAATTAAGAAATACGCCAAGGGACAAGAATTTGTAACCCAAGAACAAACGAAAGGGAAAGACTTAGCCAAGGATAAAATAAAAAATATAGAAAAACCTGTTGTTCCCGTAGAAAAAAATTATAATATAGCCGAAATTTCTAGTGACAATTATTTGATATATAAGGTAAAATCTCAGGATACACTTTTTGGAATCATCAATTCTTTTAATGTGAGTATTGAGGAGTTAACCGCTTTGAATCCTCAGTTGTCGAAAGGCTTGAAGGCTGGGATGAAGTTAAAAATTAAAAAATCACCTACAACGTATACCTCAAAAGAAAAAGGTGTTTTAAATATTGCCGTTATAGTGCCTTTAGGATATAAAGAAGACAAATTAACTTATCGGAAAATGTCTTTGGAGTTTTTGAAAGGAGTAAGGTTTGCTTTGGAGAGAAATGTAGCCAAAGGAAAAAAGATAAAAGCTCATTTTATTGATGGAGGAACAGGGGTTAATTTTAAGAAATCTTTGCAGAAACTTGATAAATCAAAAGCAAATTTAATCATAGGTCCTTTCTTTAAATCCGATTTGTTTGAAATCTTGTCCGAAGTTACTGATATTCCTGTGGTTGCACCGTTTTCTAATTCGAAAGATTTGTACCATTACCCTAATTTGATCATGGTGCAAACCGATGAACAAAATTATGCAGATAGAATTGTTTCGGAGGTGATAAAAGCGAAGCATAAACAAAAAATTTATATTGTTGGTGATAATCAATATGGGAAATATATTGAGCAAGGTATCAAAAAAGAGTATTCAGATGCCAATATACAAATCGTAAAGTCGGCTCAAAATATTGAGCTTTCAAAAAATATGATGACAGGGAAGTTAATTCCTGCAACGCTTATTTTAGCAACCAAAAATAAAAAAGAAGGGCAGGTTTTCGCTAATAAATTAGTCGAGTTGGCAGGAGAAACAGAAGGGATTAATGCGTATAGTATGTATTTTACGGGAGCGTTTGAGAATGCTGAAAAATTACCTGCTTTACGAAAGGCACATTTGGTTTACTTGATGGATAGAAAAATCAATAGAAGAGGACGTTTCGAGAAAGAGGTTTTAAGTAGTTATAAATCAAAGTATTGTGAGAATGAGCCTTCTAAGTATGCCGTTATTGGTTTTGATATCGTGAATGATATGATCAGTAGAGAAAATGCCAAAGCAGAAATTTTCAAAAAAATAAAAACGGAACAAACTCAATTGGCAACGAAGTTTAAATTTGTTCAGGCTAAAAAAGGCGGTGCCTATATTAATACAGGTTACCGAGTAGTAAGATTGAGATAATTGGTGCGAAGCTTCTGTTTTCGTTTATTTCACTTGATTGAGTGAAGATAACCCATTCTTTATTTCCACACTCAGCTGAAAAAAAAGCTGTATATTTGTGGTTTCAAATTTTTCATTATGTCGAAATCATTAATTCCAAAATTGGAGGCGATTAAGCAACGCTACAACGAGGTGGCAGATTTAATCATTCAGCCTGATATTATCAACGATAGAAAACAATATTCTAAACTGAATAAAGAATATAGCGATTTGGGTAAAGTCGTGAAAGTCTTTGATGAATATACCGCAACGCTTAATACCATTGCAGAATCTGATGAAATCATTGCTGATAGTACAGATAAGGAATTTGTGGATTTAGCCAAAATGGAAAAGCAAGAGGCTTTGGAGAAAATTCCTGCTTTTGAGGAAGAACTCAAGGTTTTATTAATTCCAAAAGACCCTGCTGATGATAAAAATGCTATTATCGAATTGAGAGCAGGAACAGGAGGAGATGAATCGGCAATTTTCGTCGAAGATGTCTATCGAATGTACACCATGTATTTCAAAAATAAAGGTTGGAGACACGAAGTAACCAGTGCCAATGAAGCTACAAGAGGTTACAAGGAACTGATTATGAAAGTGCAAGGCGAAGGTGTTTATGGAATAATGAAGTTTGAATCTGGTGTGCATCGAGTACAGAGAGTTCCCGAAACCGAATCTCAGGGAAGGGTGCATACTTCCGCTATTACGGTGGCGGTTTTACCTGAGGCAGAAGAGGTAGATGTGGAAATCAATCCTGCTGACATCGAAATGCAAACGGCTCGTTCGAGTGGTGCAGGAGGACAGAATGTAAATAAAGTAGAAACTAAAGTACAATTGACCCACAAACCAAGTGGTATTGTAGTGGTTTGTCAGCAAGCTCGTTCGCAGTTGGCGAATAGGGAAATGGCGATGGAAATGTTGCGTACCAAATTGTATGATATTAAACTGCAAGAGGTGCAAGGCGATATTGCGGCACAGAGGAAAACTATGGTTTCCACGGGAGATCGTTCGGCGAAGATTAAGACCTATAATTATTCTCAAGGGAGAGTAACCGATCATAGAATTGGGAAGTCTATTTATAACCTTGATGCTTATATGAACGGAGCGATAGATGAAATGATAGAGGCAGTTATCATTGCTGAGAATGCCGAAAAAATGAAAGGCGAGGAGTAGTAATTCTATTTTAATGCGTTATAAAATTCTTTTTATTTCCTCTTGGTATCCTAACAAATTAGAACCTACCAATGGTAATTTTGTGCAAAGACACGCAGAAGCCGTGGCTTTAGAACATGATGTGGAAGTCCTTCATGCTATAGGGGATTTTCACCAAAGGGAACACTATGTTTTTGATGAAAAGAAAATTAACGGTATTAAAACCCTAATCGTTTATTATAAAAAAACTCGTTTTGCTCCACTCAATTTTTGGAGGAGAATGAAAGCCTATTATAAAGGTTTTCAGCGAGTTCAACAACCAAATTTGGTTCATGCAAATGTGTTGCAGAATACGATGTTGTTTGCCGTATGGTTGAAAAAAAGAAAGGGAATCCCTTTTGTTATTTCGGAGCATTGGTCAGGGTTATTGGTAGAAAATCAATCTCGGTTATCGTTGGTTAAAAAATGGATCGCTCAATACATTGCTAAAAATACCGAATACATATTGCCTGTGTCTCATATTTTAGCAAAGGGAATCAAAAAATTAGAGGTTAAAAATACGCTTGTCGTTGGAAATGTGGTGGATACAGATTTGTTTTCATTGGTGAAAAAGGAAAGTGAAAAGGTTGTTTTTTTACATATTTCTAATTTAATCAAGATAAAACGCTGTGAATCAATCATTAGAGTGGCAAGTCGTTTATACCAAAAATATCCTTATTTCGAATTGCATATAGGAGGCGATGGAGATGTAAATGGGCTCCGAGAAACGCTTGCTGAGTATCATAGTCAAGATTTTACGAAAATATTTGGTGAAATAACACATCAAGAAGTCGCAAAAAAAATGCAAAATGCAGACTGCTTCTTGATTTTTAGCGATTTTGAAACGCAATCTTGTACGATTTTGGAAAGCTTTTCCACGGGAACGCCTGTAATAGCCACTAATGTTGGGGGAATTCCAGAGATTGTTTCGGAAAAAAGAGGAATATTGGTAGAAAAAGGAGACGAAAAAGGTCTTTTTAAAGCCATGGAAAGTGTTTTGTTAAAAAAGATTAACTTTGGCAATCAAGAAGAGATAAGAAATTATGCCGTACAACATTTTTCAAAAGAAAAGGTTTGCGAGCAATTTTCTAGCATTTATCATCAGGTTTTATCATCAACATCATGAGACAAATGTATGAATAGCCTTAAAGATTTCATTCGTTCTTTTATCGACAATAAAGGAGGATATGTTTTTTTATCTTTTTTTATAGGGAAGCTGACGGCTTTTTTGAGTTCGTTATTTCTCATCAGATTGCTCTCGGAAGAGGATTTTGGAATCATTACCAAGATTGTTTCTATTTTTGTTGTTTTCTTAGCATTTAATGGAATGGGAGCTTATCAAAGTTTGTTAAGGTTCGGGGCGATTGAAAAAGATAAAAAAAACAAAGATATTTTAACAGCCTATGCACTGAGAGTAGGAATGCTTTTTCAGGTTTTGATAAGTCTTATTTTTTTGATATTTAACTTTTTTTATATCAAAGATACTGAGACTAAGTGGTGGCTCATTATTGCTTTTTCTGTTCGTTTGATTGGTTTTTATTTTTATAATATCATTACGATTTATTACCGAATACATTTTAATAATAGCACTTTTGCCAAGATTAATAATGTGGTGAATATTTTTGGCTTGCTTAGCCTTATCGGTCTGACTTATTTTTTTGGACTAAAGGGTTATGTTTTTTCCATTGCGTTGTCGCCCTTTCTTTCTCTTTTTTGGTATAAAAAAGAGATTGTAAAACGAGTAACCAACATCACCATTGGTATTCGTGAATTTTGGGATTATGCGATTCATACGGCGGGGACGATGTTGCTCTCTGACCTTTTGTTTTCTTTGGATATTATTTTAATCAATTTCTTTTTGGACGAGGTGGCGATTGCCAATTATAAAACCACAATTTTACTGCCTGCGAATATCACTTTTTTGGCGATTGTTTTTATTCAGACGGATTATCCGAAGTTGGCAGAAAATTATCTGAATGCTAATTATTTAAAAAGATACATTGCTAATTATTACAAAATATTCATTCCTTTGAGTGGTGTCATATTGGGTGTCGGTTACTTTTTTGATGATGAAATTTTAAGTTTATTTTTTGGGCAAAGGTATAGCCATCGTTCTGACCATTTGTTTTTTATTCTTTTGTTAGGGTTCGTGGGAAGTATGTTACTTCGCAATTTATTTGGTAATCTGAATGCCGCTGTTGGAAAGGTCAAATATAATACCGTTATTTCGATACTGACTATCATTGTTTTACTGATGAGTGGATTTATTTTAATTCCGAAATACGAAATAATAGGTGTAGGGATAAGTATGTCGATGAGTTTAATATTCAGTGGAGTATTGTCTTTTGTATATTTTTGGACTTATTTGAAGCGGATAAATATCAACGGAGGTGCAGAATGATATTTCATTAGGCGAACTTTAAAGGTGAAGGGATGTTGTTACAATCGAATGGATATAAAGCTCAACATCAGTCTCAAAGCTTACGTCATGGGCTTTAGGGATTGAAATATTTTTATTAATACTCTCTTATTTCATAAATAATATGTACATTTGCGCGATCAAAAGGTATAATTACATACAAGATTTCTTTTCTCACACACCTTTTTTGGGTGTGTTGTTGGCTTTTTTGTGCTTTAATATTAGCCTATTGCAAGCCAACGATGCTAAGGGTTTTAAAGGCAAGTCTCATGATCAAATTCATTTGGTAGGAGGGGTAAAAGTGATTGAAAATAAGGTCTCCCCTCTTAAGTCAAGGTCTTCTCAAAAGCCTAAGATACTAATTCTCCAAAAAAAGAAAGTACAACAACTAGTTATCAAGCATAATACAGTTCACGCCACAAAGAATCCTGAGTCTATTTTCTTTTATTCAGTTATGGGTAGGGCATATAACAAATTGGCAAATTATGTACAAGTTTTATTATTGTTTTTGTCTTGTCAGTTAGGCTTGGTACTTTTATTTGTATTGGTTAAAAAAACAGGTAAAAAATATATTGATGTTTTCACGAGTAGATTTATAACCTATTCGCTATATTCTCGACCACCTACGTTTTTATAGGTGGAGTTTAAGAGCCTTTTTTTGATAAAAAACGCTTTTCAAAAAGCTTCTCTTTATTTTATAGTATCATTTCTTAGTTAAAAGATGCTTTTATATACTTTTTTTAGACATGAATTTTGTCACTCAAAATTCATGTCTAAGGAGGTTTAACTTTAAACAAAAAATACAATTTATGAATAGAAATTACAAAAAACACAGTTTTTTAAAGCTAGTAAGTTTATCCTTACCGCTTTTGTTTTTCCTTTTTGGAAGAACGGTTTATGGACAAAGTTGTCCTGAACAGATTCCTGCAGGAGCTCCCACGGTGGCACTTAACTCTTCGCAGGTGACGATGGATGTAGACAATAATTCGGGAACAAATCCAGGCTATGTAAATGCGATTACAATCGTAGGAGAACCTAATCCGTTTACCTACTTACATTTGCCAGATGGGGCAAGCTATAGTGTTCAAAATTACAATAATCCACAAGACCCTGCGAATGTATATGTTACCAAAGATGGTCAAGTGGTTAAAAATATTACGGATCCAGATTTTACAGACGCACTTATTGCTGCTAATTCTACTAGAGATTTAGATCATTATATGGGGTGGGATGATAATGTTGTAAATGGAGATTATGTGAATTTTACTTATTCTACTCCTATTAAATCCGCAGGGAATAGGTATGTAGTGGCAACAGAAAGATGGGGAAATAATCCCTATAAAGTGAGTGCGTTAGATCAAAATGGTAATATAATAGGAACAACCCGAGATATTATTCCAAAAGGTCACCCAAATACCAACTATATAGGTACAGGGTTTAATACTGGTAGTTACGATCAAGAAGTGTTTTATGCGGTATATCCCTTAACAGCACTTGTGCCTCCAGGAACAGAGATTTATGGAATTAGATTGACTCAAAATTCAGGAGCTTATGGTAGTACTGCAGATGATGGTGGAGATGGTAAAATTTTTATTTTGGCGGATCCTTTTACATTGGAGCAAGCTCCAAGTGTAGATATAGGACAAGGAGGTATTAGTATTACACATCCTACTTGTGAAAATAATACTGGGTCAATTTCGTTTTCTGCTTATGGAACAACAGGTTATGCTATAGAAACTTCTATTAATGGTGCGTCAGGGTCGTTTAGTGCATTAAATAACCCCGTTACTTATTCCAATTTAGCCCCGGGTGTACATACGCTTAGACTTCGTTATGTAGACTATCCAGACTGTTTTACGGATTATACTATAACCATAAACTCTCCTACAGGATGTTATAACTTAAGTTTAAACCCAGATTCAGGTTCAGGAGTTGAAGGAACACCATTTACAGTTCCAAATATCTTAGCAAATGACACTTTAGATGGTAATACACCAGCAATAGGGACGAATCCAGGAGAGGTATATGTTTCCAAATCGGGAACTTGGCCAGCAGGTATTACTTTAGATTCTGCAACAGGAGAAGTGAACATAGCAGGAACAGTGGTAGCAGGGACTTATACTCTTGATTATCGTGTATGTGTAATTGGTCTATGTTTAGATTGTCCTCCAGCTTTATGTAAGACGGAGACAGTAACGATAATAGTTATGCCTCCACTTACTGATTCAGATGGAGATGGTGTACCAGACATTGATGACTTAGATGATGATAATGATGGTATATTAGATGCTCATGAGAATCATTGTGTATTTGGTTTTTATGATGACTTTGGTACAGGTACTGAAGAAATTGAAACACCGTATATTAATTCTTCTCATTATACATTTAATGAAGATACAATCTATGATGGAGAATATACAATAGCTACTAGTCCCAGACCAGGAGCTGTTCAGAATGATTGGGATTCATGGAATACATTTACAGATCATACTGGAAACACAAATGGAAGAATGTTAATTGTGAATGCGGAATATGGTTCAGGGGAATTTTATAGGAGAACAATATCTGGATTTATACCAAATCGCCCTGTAAACTTTAAGTTTTATGTTCGTAATGTAATTAGTCCTGATATGCCAGAACCAGCAAAACCTAACATAACTTATAGCGTTGAAGATTCATCTGGTAATGTCGTTTTTACAGCGGATACAGGTGATATATTAGAAACCGCTGGTTGGGTAGAGTTGTCAGGAAGTATTGTGTCAGCAGAAACGGAATTAACATTGGTTTTAAGAAATAATGTCAATAATAATACACAGTTGACAGGGAACGATTTAGCAATAGATGATATTTATTTTGATCAACCTAAAGATTGTGACACCGATGGTGACGGCATCCCAGATCATTTAGACTTAGACTCTGATAACGATGGATGTTTAGATGCGATAGAAGGAGGAGGAAACTTCACGTATAATCACGTTGTCAATGCAGGAGGAACGGTAACCGTAGGAACAGGTTCTACAGCAGAGAATAAAAACTTAGGAAATACGGTAGATGCCAACGGAGTGCCAACAGTAGCAGGAGCAGCGGGACAAGGTGTAGGAACTTCACAAGATGCTGCTCAACAAGCAGATGAATGCGACCCTTGTAATGCTGGTAGTACTTTGTTTACCGATGTCGATGGTGATGGTGTAGGTGATAAGTGTGATT